>Ga0207648_10006218_pt1 | contig 11901 bp, 7 predicted proteins | sample KBSMisM32_FD_184310 | JGI IMG/M metagenome (GOLD analysis project Ga0207648, IMG submission 184310) | Miscanthus rhizosphere microbial communities from Kellogg Biological Station, Michigan, USA - KBS Miscanthus M3-2 (SPAdes) (version 2) | ecosystem: Host-associated > Plants > Roots > Rhizosphere...
GCTGGCCCAGGCAAAAGTTTGCCACCGGACCGAAGATGAAGTTTGAAAGATTTGTTTTTCAGGTTTCATGGTAATATTCGTACGCAGGGTTAAATAACAGAGCGCAAGTTAGAAACAGGAAACAGGGAAAGCCGGGCGTTTCGTTGAAAGGGAATAAATGGTCGGCGAAGAGCGGCTATACGAGCAATGATTTCGCTTCCTTAATAGCCTCTTTGCATATATTCTGCAGCAACTCAAAGTTTTGCCGGATCGCCTGCATGTTACCATTTTCAGGAGAAGAATGTTTTTCAATCTGCTCCAACAGGGGTTGCAGTTTGGGGGACAGACCAACAAAAGAAACAGAAGATTTTAAACCATGTGCCGCGGCCCGTATAGCTTCATAATTTTTATTCTCAATGGAAGTTTCGAGCACGCTTATTTCTTCGGGCACCTGCACAATAAACTGTTGTATCATGTCCGATTCAAAGCTTTTATTTCCTTTTGATAGTTCGTGCAGGTAATCGAGATCAATTACAACAGGCGGTTTACCTCCTGTGTCATTTATATTCTTCGTATGGCGAAGTATAAGTTCATACAATTCAGCTTCCCTGATCGGCTTGGAGATATAATCGTTCATACCAAGCGCCAGGCATTTTTCTTTTTCACCGGCCATTGCGTGTGCAGTCATGGCGATCACCGGTATTTGTAATTTCAAATCATCGCGTAAAATCTTGGTAACACTATACCCATCCATTTCCGGCATTTGTATATCCATCAGTACGATATCATAAGTATAGGATGATGACTGAAGTTCATTCAATGCTTCTTTACCATTACCAACGATTTTGAAATTCAATTTCCAGTTACTCATCAGGTGTTTCATCAATTGCTGGTTCATCACATTATCTTCAGCAATGAGAACATTCAGGCTGATGGGCAGTTCATGCGTTCGTGCTTCGGTATAAAATTGAGTATCCGGGTGAACCTGTTCGTTTGATAACTGGTACGCCAGGTCGAAAATAAACTCGGTGCCACCGCCCGGCTCGCTGTTTACACGAATAGTTCCATGCTGCAGGTCGATGATCTGTTTTGCTATGGATAAACCCAGGCCGGTGCCTCCATAACGTCTTGTAGTATCTGCTTCTGCCTGTTGAAACCGTTCAAAAATTGTTTGCTGTTTTTCCGGTGCAATACCGATCCCCGTGTCTTTTACAGAAAACTGAAGTTTAACTCCATTGTCATCTCCTTCCAATTTTTTAACCGAAGCATTAATCCCGCCTTTAGCGGTAAACTTTATAGCATTACTCAAAAGATTTACCAACACCTGGGTAAGTCGTACAGAGTCGCCCTGCAGCATATCCGGTATATCATTAGCTACAGAAAATTGCAGGTTTAATTGTTTTTGCCTCGCTTTCTCCGAAAACATCGCTTCTATCGAATGGAGCAAAGCCCGAAGACTGAATGGAGCCGGTTCTATGCGCATCATACCGGCTTCAATCTTTGAAAGATCAAGAATGTCATTTACAATAGCCAGCAATTTTTCTCCCGATGCCTGGATATTTTCGATATACTCCCGCTGTTGCGCTTGAAGAGTCGTTTTTTGTAACAGGTTGGTAAAACCCAGCATGGCATTCATAGGTGTCCGTATTTCATGGCTCATATTTGCCAGGAATTGTTCTTTAACGCGGGCTGCTTCCTTTACTTTTTTTTCAGAAGCATCAAGAATGTGAATTAAACGTTCCTGCTGCATACTTTGGTTGACGATGTACCAAAAAGCCGCGATACAAAACATGCAGGCGACCACGGCCAAAATAAAACCCCGCTTGCGTGCCGCTTCGCCGCTGCTATCCACAGTTGCAACAATCTGGCTTAAACTTACCTGCCGGCTGCTGTCTACATCGTCTACCATATCGAATATGCTATCGGTAAGACGCTTGCTGTTTGTCTCGTTAATAATTTTTTCAGCTGCTTCTTTACCGGCAACATTGAATGTATCAATTACCCGCAGGCTATATACAATTTTGCGGCTAACCAACGCATGCAGGTTGACCAGCATGTGGTCTGTATCGGTATCGCCTACATTTTCTTCTATCTGTTTTAATTTCTCATTGATGCTGTCTATTTCTTCGCGTATGCCTTCCAGGTGGGCCCGGTCTTTTGTAATAACAGCGCCCCGTACCTTACTTTCAACCGTTACGATTTCTGTCTGTAGTTTTTGAAGATCGTTTTGCGTTTTTAATTCCGTCAGCAAGCTGGTATTTCCGAGAATTAATGTGTCAATGCTGCGGCCGGAGTTGAACTGGAGAAAAACAATCAGGATAAGCCCCGAAAGAAAGATGATGAGCGCCACATATTTAAACCTGCCTTTTAGCATAAGAAATCAAAGGATAAAAATACCGTTTTTGGAGATCAAAGGTTCCGGCCTTATTGTTTATCCTTACTTAAAAATATCGAAATGATTGATCGGGACGAATCATTAACAGGCAGGATCAGGCTACATCTTTAGCTGAACGTATGTAGCAAAGCACCGCTATACACGCGGACGAAATAACACCTGCGGCAGCGAGGAACAAAATAACCATTCTGTGTGATTCTATGAGTTCTGTAAGAAACAGGTATTCACAAACCAGCAGGAGGATGATCGCGGCAAGAAATATTATGGAGTACTTTGTTTTCATATTTTGAAAGAAAGGGCTGCACCCCGCAGCCCTTTACCCAAACCCAACTGCTAATGGGAGTTTACCTACATGACACGAGATCGTTAAATATCATTGATTGAAATCACTATCAAGTACCAATAGCGTAAAAGTAGATCGCGGAAAATAAAGAGGGTCACCAAAATAGATAGCGGGCAGGTTACCTTCGCTAAAAAAGGAAAAATAATCGGTGAGATTTACAGGAGATTCAACTGCTGATTCAGGCTGCCACGATACGCATCAGCAACCGGGATAGCGTTTTTGCCAACATTGATTACACCTTCTTCTATAAAATCGATTTTATTAAGCGCAACAATATAACTGCGATGCACCCGCATAAATTTTGATGCGGGCAGTTTTTCACCAATAGCTTTCAATGTGGAATGCACAATATGAAACTTTTGCGATGTGTGCACTTTTACATAATCGCCCATTGCTTCGAGAAAGAGAATTTCGTTTATATCTACCCGTTTCAATATACCGTTATCACGAACAAAGACAAATTCCTTTTCCTCAATCTGCACATCTTGTTTATTGCTTTCCAGAACTTCCTTAGCCTTTTCGATAGCCTGTAAAAAACGGGCAGGCGATACCGGTTTAACAAGATAGTCCACAACATTTAATTCAAATGCTTCTACCGCATAATCGGTTTTTGCCGTGGTAAAAATGATGAGCGGGCTCTTGTCACCAAGGTTTTTTGTGAGTTCAAGGCCGGTCATTCCGGGCATTTCGATATCAAGCAATATAAGATCAATATGTTCCTTGCTCACTTTGTTGTAAGCATCCATTGCATTGTCACATTCCCCTGCAAGTGTTAATTCACTCACCTGGCTTACCAGTTGCTTCATAGCCATACGGGCCATTTTGTTGTCATCTACAATAAGACAATTCATGATACATATTTAAAACAAAAATATATACAATAACAAATACCCGGTAGACAATTGTTTTGTAAATTGGTTTAACAAATTCGTAATGGAAAATTTAACAATTAGCATTTCGTTGAAGAATAAGGCATTTATCAGGCAATATGCCAAAAGTCAAAATAAGTCTGTATCTGAATTGTTTGATGAGATAATTGAGTCAATTATAAAAAAGGAACGCGACAGCCTGAGAAGAGAAAAAAAAATGAATCAATCCAAAGACGCTTACGCAAAACAGGTGAATGACTTTTTAACCGGGCTGTTTAACGGACCACAAAGGTGAGTCAAACGATTGTGCTAATTTGGAAAACATGTTCTTCCTGACTATTAATTGCGGAATTTAGCGGCAACATTTACCAATTTATATTATGAAACACAATCGCAGAAAATTTTTGCGTCGGTTGGCAGCGGGAACCGGTGCACTGACTGCAGGCTTGCCGGCACTTGCAAAAGTAAAAACAGATGAAGAAGATATATTTTCCTCCCCGGTGGACTATGGCGCACAACAGTTTAATATGTGCGGCTATGCCGCTCCAAAACTGGAAACGGTTCGTGTGGGCATTATTGGTTTGGGCATGAGAGGCGGTGATGCCGTAGAGAGATTGAGCTATATTGATGGGTTAGAAATCACTGCGCTTTGTGATAAGTATCCGGACCGTGTTGCCAAATCACAAACCACGCTGCAAAAGATGGGAAGACCCAAGGCAAAGGAATTCAGTGGCGAAGAAGGATGGAAAGCGTTGTGCGATGGCAAAGATGTTGATCTTATATACACACCTACACCCTGGCACCTGCATGCGCCGATTGCATTGCGTGCAATGAAAAATGGTAAACATGCGGCAACAGAAGTAAATGCAGGACTCACAATTGATGAATGCTGGCAGCTGGTCGAAACTTCTGAGAAAACGAAGAAGCATTGCATGATGCTGGAAAACTGCTGCTACGATTTTTTTGAACTGCTTACATTAAATATGGTACGTAACGGTTTATTCGGTGAACTGATTCATGCAGAAGGAGCCTATATTCATAATCTCACCATGGATTACCTGTTTAATAAAAATGCATATGCAGATATGTGGCGGCTGAAACAAAACACGCAACATAACGGCAACCTATACCCTACACATGGCCTGGGCCCGATAGCCCAATGCATGAATATTAACCGGGGCGATAAAATGGATTACCTCACCAGCACCAGCACCAATGATTTTACATTGGGTGAAACGGCTAAAGAACTGGCCGCAAAAGATTCCTTTTTTAAGGAGTACGTCGGAAAGACATACAGGGGCAATATGAATACAACTGCGATCCGCACCAGTAAGGGAAAAACCATTATGCTGCAGCATGATGTATCTTCTACAAGACCTTATTCGCGGATACATTTATTAAGTGGAACAAAAGGAGCCGCGCAAAAATTTCCTGCACCGGAACGTATCTCATTCGGACACGATTGGATCAAGGAAGAAGAATTAAAAGATTTATATGAAAAATATTCTCCTCCGATCATAAAACATATTGGCAACATTGCAAAAGATGTAGGCGGTCATGGCGGAATGGATTTTATTATGGACTGGCGCCTGATTGATTGCCTCCGCAATGGATTACCACTCGATCAGAACGTATATGATGCGGCAACATGGAGCAGCATTTTCGCTCTCAGCGGAGCATCTGTTGCTGCGAAATCAAAAGCAATGGACGTACCTGATTTTACAAGAGGTGCATGGAAAACAAACAAGCCACACGATCTTACGCTCGATGGCGGAGGCAATACTAAAGTGAGAGAGAAGGTAAAAAAAGCAATTATGTAAGTTTTGATTTTGTATATATTAGAAAAAACGGCGTCGTTCATAGATGCCGTTTTTATTTATGCCTTATCTTCCTTTTTTAATTCCGCTAAAAACTATCTGCATGAGAAAGTTTCTTCTGACGCTTACGGGCCTGTCATTTACCTTTTTAATTATTGCCCAAAAAAAACCTGCTGCACCAATGTTGAATGCCGATAAACGAGCTATAATTGCGTCGGTACAAAAACATGAAAATGAGTTAATAGAGTTAAGCGATAAGATATGGGGTTATGCAGAAATAGCTATGCGGGAAAAACAATCTTCAAAAGCATTGGCCGACTATGCCGAAGCACAAGGATTGAAAGTGACAAGAGGTGTGGCAAAAATTCCGACAGCTTTCATTGCAGAATATGGTTCAGGAAGACCCATCATTGGAATACTCGGTGAGTTTGATGCACTGCCGGGTTTGTCTCAAAAAGCACAGCCAACAAAAGAACCATTGCAGGCCGGAAAACCCGGGCATGGGTGCGGACATAATATGTTTGGAACCGGGAGTCTTGGTGCCGCAGTTGCCATAAAAGAATTGATTGCAGAAGGGAAGCTAAAAGGAACTATCCGATTTTATGGTACGCCTGCAGAAGAAGACCTTGCCGGTAAAGTATGGATGGCAAAAGATGGTTTATTCAACGACCTGGATGTATGTCTTGACTGGCATCCGGACTCCGAGAATAAAGCAAACATGCAGAGTTCACAAGCTGTAATAGATTATAGCGTTTGTTTTAAGGGAAAGAGCGCACATGCCGCCGCCGATCCATGGAACGGGCGCAGTGCATTGGATGCTGCTGAATTGTTTACTAACGGTATCAACTACCTGCGGGAGCATGTAAAACCGAGTGTTCGCATTCACTATGTATTTAAAGAAGCAGGCAAAGTGCCCAATGTTATTCCGGATACGGCATCGGTTTGGCTATGGATCCGCGATTCAAAGAGAAACGGGGTTGCTGCGGTAGAAGAAAGAATGAAAGACATCGCAAAAGGCGCAGCGTTGATGGCCGGTGTACAATACGATATCAAATTAAACAGTGGTTTGTATGAATTGCTGAACAACGAGACAGGTGCGAAAGCATTACAATCAAATATGGAATTGATCGGACCTATTACGTACACCAATGATGAACTTCAATTTGCAGATAAAATCATGAAAGAGTATGGTGTAGAATCGCAGGGAATTAACGGTAATATCAAGCCATTGGAAAAAACAAAAGATGATCCCGAAGGCGGATCAACAGATGTGGGTGATGTAAGTTATCTCGTTCCTGAAATTTCGTTACTCGCTACAACGGCTCCCTATAAATCTCCGTGGCATTCATGGGTTGTTGTCGCCTGTGGTGGAATGAGTATCGGTCATAAAGGAATGTTGTTTGCATCAAAAGCACTCGGTACGACGATGGTTGATCTTTTTCAGAATGAGAAATTAAGACAGGATATACGCAAGGAATTTGAACAACGGAAAGGAAAAGAGGTATGGAAAGCGATGCTGCCGGATGGACCACCGCCGGTTCCGGTGGATTAAGGAGCCTATTTTAATTTCATTTGTGCAAAATAAGGATGGTCTGGATTGACAATCAATTCCTGTCGTTGCGGATGAATTAAAACATCCATATCTTCTAAAGGAATAGCACCTAATAAAACTTCATTATCTCCCGGCAATACCATTGCATTCACCATCGTCCGGCGATTTTTGAATTTAAGTTCGATCGGACCAACGACATCATATTCCTTTATTCGACCATCAGCCATATTGCCCATTCTCTTTTCTAAAAGAGGTAGCTGTAACTGTTCCTGGATATTTTCATTAATACACAATGTATATGCACCTGTATCTACAAGCGCATTTACAGTCATTTGTTTAATTTCCTCCTCTCCGATCATGTTTCGTCTTGCCATCAACAAATCCTCTCCATTGATAAGTTGCACCTCAGCATATACTAAACCCATAATAATTTTTTAAACGTTTCAAAGTTACAAACTAACTCAGGTATTTCCTATTGACCTGTTATATTGCGATTTCTAATAATAGAAACCAAGCTACCTTTACCATAATTTCCACAATTAATTTTTTCCAATAATGTCTTCGTTCACCATAACCGGCAATCTCGTTAACGTACATACGCAAAAAATCTATCCTGCAGAAATAAGTATAAAAGAAGGAAAGATTATTTCAATCAAAGAACTTTCTCGCGACTCACTACGCACGACTCATCGCTACATTCTCCCCGGCTTCATCGACAGTCACGTTCATATCGAAAGCTCTATGCTGGTCCCATCCGAGTTTGCAAGACTTGCAGTTGTACACGGAACCGTTGCAACAGTGAGCGATCCACATGAAATAGCCAATGTATGCGGCATGAAAGGCGTTGAATTTATGATTGAAAATGGGAAGACTGTTCCTTTTAAATTCAATTTCGGTGCACCGAGTTGCGTACCGGCAACGGTCTTTGAAACGGCAGGCGCAACGCTGAATGCTGATGACGTAGAAAAATTGTTGCGACGGGACGATATAAAATACCTGAGCGAGATGATGAACTTTCCCGGCGTGTTAAATGAGGATAAAGATGTAATGAAAAAAATTGCGGCCTCGCATCGGTTACAAAAACCGGTAGACGGTCATGCTCCGGGATTAAGGGGAGACCAGGCAAAAGCTTATATAGCGGCCGGAATCACTACCGATCATGAATGTTTTACCAGGGAAGAAGCGTTGGATAAGCTGCAAAACGGAATGAAGATCATCATTCGTGAAGGCAGTGCCGCTAAAAATTTTGAAGCGTTAATAGACCTGTTGAATGAATTTCCCAATCAAATGATGTTTTGCAGTGACGATAAACATCCCGACAGTCTTGTATTGGGACACATTAATCAACTATGCGCAAGAGCAATTGCAAAGGGAATCGATTTATTCAAGATATTAAAAGTTGCTTGTTTGAACCCGGTGCTTCATTATAAGTTAGACGTGGGGCTGTTACGGGAAGGCGATGCCGCCGATTTTATTATCGTGAAGGATACGGAAAACTTTGAAGTCACCCAAACCTATATCAATGGAGAATTGGTAGCTGAAAATGGGCAAACCAAAATTAAAAGCCAGCAAACGGATATCATTAATCAATTTGATCGCAGGCCGATTGATACCAGCGATTTGTATGTAGAACGCACGTCAAAAGAAAAAGTAGAAGTTATTGAAGCGCTGGATGGACAACTTATTACCAATAAATATCTCCAGGAAATTGAACCACTACTTAAAGATGATAGAAAAGAAATTACGGGTAATTGCGATATTGATATTTTAAAAATAGTTGTAGTTAACCGTTATTTCACTGCTCCGGTCGCAATTGCGTTTATAAAAAACTTCGGATTAAAACAAGGGGCTATTGCATCATCTGTTGCACACGATTCTCACAATATAGTTGCAACAGGTGCGGATGACGAAAGCATTTGTAAAGCCGTAAACATGATTATTGAACACAAAGGCGGAGTAAGCTGTGTAAAAGAAGACCTGGAGATGATGGTTCCTTTGCCGGTTGGAGGTCTTATGAGCAATGAAGACGGTTATCATGTTGCGCAGCAATATTCGCTGATTGACAAAGCGGCGAAAGAAGCAGGAAGTAGTTTGGCATCACCGTTTATGACATTATCATTTATGGCATTATTAGTCATACCTCATCTTAAATTAAGTGATAAGGGATTATTTGACGGCGACAAATTCGACTTTATAAAATAAAATTGATTCCATCAATCACACTTTACCTTATACTCTTTCATATAAAAAAAGACGGCACTAATAGACCTGTACGCACAATCCGTCTAAAAAGATAACGCTCGTATATCTACGAGACTTCTTAAATTCGTAATACCTAAAACATTCACTGCATGAGAGAGTATTTTACAATAAAATACCGGTTGATCCTTTCCGGTGTTTTATTAACCCTTGCTACGAGCCTGTCTGCACAGGTCACCACCGCCACACTAAGCGGTTTTATAAAAGATCCAAAAGGCATAGGAGTTGCATCTGCTACGGTCACGGTAGAATATCCTGATGCCGGTATCAAACAATTATTAATCACGAAATCAGATGGCCGATTCACCGTTCCCAATCTTCGTGTTGGCGGCCCCTACAAAGTTACGGTTAACCATGTCGGTTATAGAGAAGAAGTCGCTGATAATATTTTCCTCGAACTGGGGCTTAACAATACAATAGAAGTTTCCCTACTGCAAAAAGAAACTGAGCTGGGTAATGTAACCGTGACCGGCCGATCAAGGATTTTCGATAACAAAAGAACCGGTGCGTCTACTAATATCAATAATCAATTGATAAAAACATTGCCCACCATCACACGTTCTGCCGATGATTATCTCCGGCTCGCACCCTCCGCGTCAGCAAACTATAACGGGATGTCATTTGCAGGAAGAAATGGTCAATACAATAATTTCTCACTGGATGGCGCGGTTTTCAATAATCCATTTGGTCTTGACGCACCCACACCGGGCGGTCAAACAAATGCCCAACCGATTTCTCTTGATGCCATTGAACAGATACAGATAAATATTGCACCTTACGATGTGACACAGGCAGGATTTACCGGAGCAGGCGTCAATACAGTTACGAAATCAGGCAGCAATAAATTTTCGGGAACGGCTTATGTTTTTTACCGCAATCAATCATTGACCGGTAAGAAAGTGGCGAAAAATAAACTGGTAGTCCCCGATCTGAGCCAGTTGCAGGCCGGCTTTACCCTCGGCGGAGCGATAAAGAAAAACAAGCTTTTTTATTTCCTGAGTTTTGAAACAGAGCAACGCAGTGATGAAGCATCCAGCTATGTTGCGCAAAATGCATCCAATGCCGCGAAAACTAATACGTCCCGTGTATTAGAATCCGATTTGCAGGCAGTTAGCGCTATCCTGAAAGACAGGTTCAATTATGAAACAGGACCTTACCAGGGTTATACATTAGACCAAACCAATTATAAATGGCTGGCAAAACTGGACTGGAACATTAGTGATGTACACAAATTATCATTTACCTATAACGGCCTGGATGCTTCGAAAGACAAGCCGGCTCACCCAAGCGCTATAGGCCGCCGCGGCCCGGATTACACAACATTGCAGTTCCGCAATTCAGGTTATGAAATCGTGAACAAGCTGAATTCATTCGGTGCCGAATTAAAATCAAACTTTCACGGCGACTATGCGAACAAGCTGCGAGTTGTATATACAACGTTCAGGGATAACCGAAACCCTTTCTCCACGCCTTTCCCTGTCGTAAATATTTCAAAGAGTGGCACACGCTATATCGTAGCAGGCCATGAACCATTTTCAATCAATAATGTGCTTAACCAGGACGCCTTCCAGGTAACGAACGATTTCAATGCTTATTTTAAAAATCATTCGCTGACGGTTGGCGCTTCCTTTGAATCGTTCAAGTTTGGTAATTCGTTTAACCTTACCGGTTATGGACTTACTTTGTTTTCCGACGTAGATATTCAAACGTTTAAGGATAGTGTGCCGGTAGGTGGCAACAGTGTGAATCCGTTTGGCGCCCCGGGATTTTTTTATCCGCTTGATGCCGACGTAGCATTTGCTGATGCGGCAGGAAAAGCAAATAAATGGCAATGGTATTATTTAACGGTGGGCCAGGTTTCGGTTTACGCGCAGGACGAATGGCAAGCTGCCAGTAACTTCAGAATTACGTATGGACTACGAATGGATATGCCCGTTTATTTCGAAAACAAGTTTAAATATGTTGCACCTGATGGCACAACCAGCTCTCCCACTGTTCCCAATAATGACCCGCTCACGTTATTTGACGCGGATGGCAATTCCATTACAAATGGTGTTGGAAAAGATTTGGATAACACACGGATACCCACAAAAAAACCTTTGTTCTCGCCGCGTGTTGGCTTCAACTATGACGTAAAGGGTGACAAAACCATCCAGGTTCGCGGTGGGTCAGGACTATTCACAGGCCGTTTTCCATTTGTATGGGTGGGCAACCAGATTGGTAATCCTTTCAGCAGTTTCTATTGTGTTACTGATCGCAATTTTAAATGGCCACAGGTTTGGCGCTCAAATATCGGTACTGATTTCAGAATTCCCTTCGGCACTATTTTCACTGTTGACGTTGCGTACACAAAAGATGTAAATGCAATGATGGTACGCAATTATAAATTAGGAACACCGACCGGCGTTTTAAATTCCGGTATTGGCGATAACAGAAACGTGTATCTGCCCGCAAACCAGGGAACGACTAATACATATGTGTTTACAAATACAAAAGTGGGTCATCAATTTAATCTTTCTTTCCAGGCACAACAATCATTTCCCAAAAATTTATTTGTGATGGCCGCTTACAATTTCGGAATTGCAAAAGATGCAAGTTCCATTTCAGCAGAAATTTCCAGCGATGCCTTTGATCGCAATCCAATACTGAACAATTCAAACCGTGCCATTGAATCAAATTCATTGTAC
>Ga0207648_10006225_pt1 | contig 11885 bp, 14 predicted proteins | sample KBSMisM32_FD_184310 | JGI IMG/M metagenome (GOLD analysis project Ga0207648, IMG submission 184310) | Miscanthus rhizosphere microbial communities from Kellogg Biological Station, Michigan, USA - KBS Miscanthus M3-2 (SPAdes) (version 2) | ecosystem: Host-associated > Plants > Roots >...
TGCGCTCGGAGGGACTCGAACCCCCACGATTTTACTCACTGCCACCTCAAGGCAGCGCGTCTACCAATTCCGCCACGAGCGCTTGGGATACCGGCTGGATGGATGCTGCCCGCCGGATCAACGGCGCCGATGTAACAAATCAGGGATGGGGGGACAAGGCAGTTTTGCGATCGAATAACTACCTGACATCAGGCGATTTCGGCAGCATTTGCTTGACTTCGACCGCGATACGGTTGCGATCCACCAGCACCACGCCGGAAGCCACCGGAAGGTTGTTGGCGAGGATCTTGACCTCGTCGGCCTCGGTGGCGTCCAGTTCTATGATGGCGCCGCGGGAAAGCCGCATCACCTGGTGGATGGGCATGGTCGTGGTGCCGAGCACTACCATGAGATCGACGCTGACTTTATCGAGCGTGGCCACTTCTGAACCGCCAAAGGGGGACTAAATTGTCTGGTTCCACCTGACCACGTTATGGTTAGCCAATGGTTAATGACCGCCAAAGCCTTGATTTGACGACATTCGCGCAGCCCGCCGGCGGCGGCGAGGTCGAATGGCGGATTTCGCCGAATCCCGTGCCCTACCCCGAGGCCGTCGCCGAAATGGAAGCCCGTGTGGCCGATATCGCCGACCGGAAGGCGCCCGAACTGGTGTGGCTGCTCGAGCATCCCCCGCTCTATACCTCAGGCACCAGCGGCAAACAGGACGACCTGCTCGATCCGCGCTTCCCCATGTTCAGCACCGGCCGCGGCGGGCAGCTCACCTATCACGGTCCCGGCCAGCGGGTAGCGTATGTGATGCTCGACCTGAAGCGGCGGCGGCCGGACGTGCGCGCCTATGTGGCCGGCCTGGAAGAATGGATCATCCGTACGCTCGACGCCTTCAACGTGCGCGGCGAGCGCCGCGAGGATCGCGTCGGCGTCTGGGTCAGGCGGCCCGACAAGGGCGCCGGGCATGAAGACAAGATCGCGGCGATCGGCGTCCGCCTGCGGCGCTGGGTGTCGTTCCACGGCATCGCCGTCAATGTCGAGCCAAATCTCTCGCATTTTTCCGCGATCGTCCCCTGCGGCGTCGCCGATCCGCGTTACGGCGTCACCTCGCTGGTCGACCTCGGCCTGCCCGTGACGATGGAAGACGTCGACGTGGCGCTCCGGCAGGCGTTTGTCGAGGTGTTCGGCGCAACGAATGCGCGCCTGCCGGAAGCGACGGTTTAGTATCACGCCGCCTTCTGCGGCGCGATCTCGAGTTGGCCGGCAATGTAGCGGCGCTCCTGCGTCAGGCCGCCGAAGCCGTAGGCGTCGGCTTTCACTTCGTCGACATGCGCGTAGCTTTCCTCGTGCAGCGGCCCGAGCAATTCGCCCATGCGCTGAAAGAGTGCGGCGAGATAGGCCGCCTTCTCGTCCTTGGTGTTGGTGCCCTCGCTGACATGCACGTCGAGCCAGAAGCTGGCGAGGCTCTGCTCGGCCAGCGACATGCCGCCGGCGAACCAGTCGGCGGCGTCAACCGACTTCACGATGATTGCGGTAACCCTCGGATCCTTGCGCAGGATGCGCGCAGTGAGATCGCTGACGACGGAGGCGATTTCAGCCTTGAGCGACGGGTTCTTGCGAACGCTGGAATAGGTGACTGTTATGAGCGGCATTGCTGTGTCTCCTTGCTGCTGTCGCGGTCTCGACCGCGCCACCCCCTACCTAGACCCAGCACTATCATTTTGGTATCTTATCTCCGTTCATAACAGTGATAAAGATTTGTAATCATGATGACGCTGGATATCGATACCGTGCAGGCGTTCCTGCTGGTCGCCGAATTGCAAGGCTTTACCCGCGCCGCCGAGGCGCTTGGCACCACGCAGGCTGCAATCAGCCTCAAACTGCAGCGGCTGGAGGCCGTGGTCGGCAAACGCCTGGTCGAGCGCTCGCCGCGCGCGGTGGGGCTGACCGCCGACGGCGCGGCCTTCCTGCCTCACGCCCGCGCGTTGATCGAAGCGCATGACCGCGCGCTATCGGGCCAGGTGCCTGCCCGCCAACAATTATCGCTCGGGATCAGCGATCACGCCGCGGGGCCGGAGCTGGTGCCGCTGCTGGAGCGGCTGCACGCGATGTCGTCGCAGTTGGCGCTTGCGGTGACGATCGGCTTCTCGCGCGAGATGCTCGACGCCTACGATGCCGGCAAACTCGACGCCGTCATGGTGCGGCAGGAGGGAAGCCGCCGCGGCGGCGAGAAGCTGACGGAAGATGAGTTCGGCTGGTTCGCCGCCAAACGTCTCGCCTGGCGCCGCGGCGAGACGCTGCCACTGGCGACGCTGGCCCCGCCTTGCGGCGTGCGCGCGCTCGCGATCCGCGCGCTCGACAAGGCCGGCATCGAATGGAGCGAGCGCTTTGTCGGCGGCGGCGTCACCGCGGTGGCCGCCGCTGCGTTAGCCGGCCTTGCGGTGGCGCCGCTCGCCCGGCGGATCGCGCCGGCAGGTCTGGTCGATATCGGGCCGGCGCAAAAGCTGCCGCGGCTGGCGTCGTCGAAAGTGATGCTGCACTCGAAGGTCAGCGATCCCGCCAAACTGGCGGCGTTGCGGACGCTGGCGGCGACGTTTCGGAGCGTGGTCGCTTTCCGGTAACGTACCGTTTCGTAAAAAAAGCCAGAACCTGGGAACCAATCGGCCGATCGCGCGTTTGCGCCACTTAAACAGGCAGTCGGATGTTCAGGAAAGACCAGCAAGAGCAAAGACATCTATTCGAGAGCGAACGTAATTTCCGACTTCTGGTTGAAGGTGTTGCCGACTACGCGCTGTACTTGCTGGATCCGACCGGCGTCATCACCAGCTGGAACATTGGCGGCCAGCGGATCAAGGGCTATTCGCCGGAGGAAATCATCGGGCAGCACTTCTCCCGCTTCTATACCGAAGGCGACCGGGCCAACGGCAAGCCGTTGCGCGCCTTGCGAATTGCCAGGGAACAGGGCCGGTATGAAGAGGAAGGTTGGCGCGTTCGCAAGGATGGTACCTTCTTCTGGGCCAGCGTCGTCATCGACCCCGTCTACGAGGGCGGCAATCTCGTCGGCTTCGCCAAGATCACCCGCGACATTACCGAGCGCCGCGACGCGCAGCTCAAGCTCGAGCAAATGCAGCAACAGCTCGCGGAATCGCAGAAACTCGACGCGCTCGGCCAGTTGACCGGCGGCGTCGCCCACGATTTCAACAACCTGCTCATGATCATCAGCGGCAGTCTTCACACGCTGAAGAAGGGGATGGATGACGATCCCAGGCGCGTGCGGGCCATATCGGCGATCGAAGCGGCGACCCAGCGCGGGGCGGCCCTTACCAACCAGTTGCTGACATTCGCGCGGCGGCAGAGCCTCAATCCACAAGCGGTTAATATCTCCGAACGCATCGATGCGGTGCGCGAGGTGCTCGATACCGGTGTCGGCAGCGCCGTAACGCTGCAGTTCGACATCGACCGAAGCATGTGGCCGGTGATGGTGGACGTCGCCGAATTCGAAACGGCGCTGGTCAATCTCGTCATCAATGCGCGCGACGCCTTGCCCGCCGGCGGCACGATCACCGTTTCTGCACATAACGAAGCGCTCCGTGATGAAGGCAAGGCCGGCGACTATGCCGCGATCTCGGTGCAAGATACCGGCACCGGCATCGCCCCGGATGTGCTTGGCAAGATCTTCGACCCCTTTTTCACCACCAAGCCGATCGGCAAGGGCACCGGGCTGGGGCTCTCGCAGGTTCACGGCTTCACGCATCAGGCCGGCGGAACAGTCAGAGTCGACAGCGAGCTCGGCAAGGGCACCAGGATCACGATGTTGCTGCCGCGCAAGGATGGCTCTGCGCCGGTTGAGAAAACCGATGCCGTCGAAACCAGCGGCAGCGGCACCGTATTGCTGGTCGAAGATAATCCGGATGTCGCAACCGTCAGCGCCAGCCTGCTCGAACAGCTCGGCTATACCGTCCGCAGGGTTGAAAATGCCGAAGCGGCCCTGCGCGAGATCGAGCTCGACGGAATTGATTTCGTGTTTTCCGATATCGTGATGCCCGGCAAGATGGACGGCCTCAGCCTTGCGCGCCACCTCAGGACTGTCCGTCCCGGACTGCCGATCCTGCTGGCGAGCGGCTACAGCGACGCCGCGATCAACGTGCGCGGCGATTTTCCCATTCTGCGCAAACCCTACGAAATCCACCAGCTCAGCCAGGCGATCGCCAAACTGTCGCGGTGATTGCTAAGCCGGATCTCCGGACACTTGGCGATCCTGGCCGGCCTGCCTTCCCGCGATAAACCAATAGGTCAGTCCAGCGACAAATCCCGCCACAACGAATAGCCATGTCACGGCAGAGAAAGACTGGAACAGGAGACCCTGACTCAGGGCTCCGGTCGCAGCGCCGACGCAACCAAAGAACAGGAAAGATCGGATACGAAATCTCCTGCTCAACCAAATCGTCAAGGCAGCCGGAATTCCGGTCAGCAAACAAGTGATGACGAAGACCAGAGGCATCAGGACCAGGATGCCTTGAAGACCCACACGCAAATGTTCGGAGGGAACGCGGGGCGGCGCCGGCGCGGTAACTGTTATCGTCAGCAGTGCGGTGGCACAAATGATAGCGGTTGCCGCCCCGCACCCGGCTATCCAGCCTCCTGCCGCACGACATGTAACGAAAGACATGCTCGCCTCGATGGTTTGGAGGGATCGTTTCCCGAAACGCACGTTTCAAACATTCGATCATTGCCGTTAGCGCGAGCCCGTCGCGCTACAAAATCCTCTCGAACGCGCTGCGCAGCGTTTCGTGCCTGAACACAAATCCGTTGCTGAGCGCCTTGTTCGGCAGCACGCGCTGGCCGCCCAGCAAAAGCTCGTTGGCGAAATCGCCGCCGACACGGCGCAGCAGCGCGTCGGGGATGCGGAAGATTGCTGGCCGGTGCAGCCGGCGGCCAAGTTCCTCGGTGAATTTCAGATTGGTGACCGGGATCGGCGCCGTCGCATTGACGGGTCCCGAGATTTCCGGACGCGCGATGACATGGGCGATCAGGCGGATGAGATCGTCGCGCTCGATCCACGACATCCACTGCCTGCCCGAGCCTAACGGCCCGCCAAGGCCGAACTCGAACGGTGTCAGCATCCGCGTGATGAAACCGCCGTCGGTGCCCAGCACCAGGCCGATCCGCAAACAGGCGACCCGCACACCATACTCTTCCGCCGGACGCGCCGCGCTCTCCCAGGCGTCGCAGAGTTCATGGCTGAAGCAGGCATGGGATTTTGCAGACTCGGTCAGCACCTGGTCCTGCCAGAGGCCGTACCAGCCGATCGCGGAGCCGGAGACCAGCACCGCCGGCTTGCGTTCAAGCCGCGCGATCAGCCTGATGACATCGCCGGTCATGTTGATGCGGGAATCGAGGATCTTGCGGCGCTTGGCTTCGGTCCATAGCCCGTTGCCAATCGGCTCGCCTGCGAGATTGACGATAGCGTCGATATGGCTGTCAGCCGGAAGCTGATCGAGACTCGTGATCAACGTGATCGGCGGCGGCAGCATCTCGGCCTTGGCGGGATTACGCACCAGCGCAATGACGTGATGCCCCGCGCCTGTCAGGCTTGCGACCAGACGGCTGCCGATGAAGCCGGTAGCGCCGGTGACCAGCACCGTCTGCCGGGAAGGCAGTTTTTCGACCAGGCCCGCCGCAGGCGCACTTTGCATGCGCGCCAGCCGCCTCGATGCGGTGAAATCGCGCAGGCCGCACAGCGCGGCACCGACGGCCGAGGCCGCCGCAACAATACTGAGGAGGCCCGCATAGGCAGACCTGATTCCGGTCGGCTGCATCGCCCAGCCGATCAGGACCGGCAGCAGCAGCACCAGAATGGCGCCGTAGTTGATGGCAAGCAGCGTGTGATTGATGCGTTCGCTGGCCGGCAATTTCCGGCTCATGTCCTCTTCGACGAAATCCATCAGCGTGATGACGATCTCCGCCACCAGTACCGCGATGACGAGCATTGCGAAGAGGCCGTGCACTTCCAGCCAGCCGAGCACCAGAAACAGAAACGCATAGAGCATGTTGCGCAGGCTGTGGAGCTGCAGCTCGTAGCGCTGCGAGGGACGCCATGCGAGCCGCTCGGTCAGCTCATGGTGATAGAACGTATCGAACACGCCCATCACGATCTGAATGGCGATCAGGGTCCAGAGCAACGACGTCATGATGCGGCCTCCCGAAATATTGCGGACTGGCGAATGAGCTTGCCCAGGCGCGGATGAACCATCTCGAGCGTGAAGCGGAACGCGCCGCCGCCGAGATCGGAATGGGTCACGGTAAGATCGCCGGGCGTGAGCCAGGGCGGCAACGGCAGTCGCAGCCATCCGACCCGCAGGGCGTAACCGACGCTGCGAAACACCAGGGCTTCGTGCTCGACCGATATCCGCAACGCCATGCTGACGCCGTGGCCGACATATTCCTCGAGTCCGGTCGGGCCGGCGAAGCGTTTCGCCGAGTGAATGACCTGCGGAAATCCGCATGTGCGCGCGCAGATGCGGGTCCAGATCTGGCCGCCGCTCGCCGCATCCTCGGTCACCGTCACGACCATCGGCACACCGGTCTCGGTGCCCGTCGGCAGCGGGCCGCCGATCAGGCGCGCGAACTGCGACAGCCACCAGCCGGCCCGGCTGAAGCAGGCATCATCGACCTCGCCGACATAGACGACGGTCTCGCCGTCGGCGAAGCGCTTGGAGAACCGCCGCCAGATTGCCAGCGGCAGACGGCCCCAATCCTCGTGGGCAACAGATCGTGGAAGCGGTGGTCGTCGAGCAGGATGGTGTTCGAGGCCGGCGTTACGGGAAGCCTTGGTACTCTTGTGGACGCCATTGAACGCTCCTGCTCGCTGCCTCTATTTGGATTTCCCCGCCGGCAGGAAGCTGACGATCTTTTCGCCAAGCTTGATCAGCGCGACCAGCCTCGGCCGCGGCACCTTGAGCATCTGCATGTACCAGCGGTCGACCAGCTCCGTGAAAGCCAGCATTTCCTTCAGCCGCTTGCTTGCGACCGGGCTGATGGCCGGGTCGTCGGCCGCGTCGGAGACGCAGGCCCGCAGCGCATCGACCGCGGGGTCGATCTCACGTTCCTTGCGGCCGGCGGCGATCCGCGCCGCCACTTCCCAGATGTCGGTTTCGGCCTCGAAATGATCGCGGCGGTCGCCGAGGATCGGCACCCGCCGGATCAGGCTCCAGGCCAGCAATTCCTTGATCGAATTGGAAACGTTGGAGCGCGCCATGCCGAGCGTCTCGGCGATGTCGTCGGCGGTCATCGGGTCCTCGGCGAGATAGAGCAGGCCATGGATCTGGCTGACCGAGCGGTTGACGCCCCACTCGTCCCCCATGTCGCCCCAGTGCAGGATGAACCGCTCGACCGCGGCCGGGAGTTTCTTTTTGCCGGTTAGTTCTGTCATAACAGAACTCTCTGATGTAATCGTGTGGATGTCAAGGGCGCGCCCGCCGCCTTTTCCGTTTGTCCGAATTGCCCTCTTTCCTGCTCCACCCGGGCCCGCGCCGGGCCGGCACCGGTGCCTGCTGGGAGCCGGTCCCTGCCGGGAATCCGCACCCGTCCCGGCTATTCCGTTCTTTTTCCGATCGATTTGTTAACCGCTTCGGTACCGATCGCCTCGTAAGTTCAGGCGTGTTGCCGGCCAACGATCTGGCACGGCCATCAAGGCGAAAAATGCCCGATCGAAATCTCCCAGACCCTGACGGGCCGCTGCGCCGCGTATCGCCCGCGGTGGTGGTCATTGCGTTTGCGCTCGTCATGACGGCCTGCGTGCTGGGCGTCGTGGTCTGGAAGGCGCTGGGGGCCAAGGCGACCACGCTCGATCGCGGCCAAACCGACATCCAGAACCTCGCGCACTCGCTGGCCGAGCACGCCGCCCATGCCATCCAGTCGGCTGATATCGCGATGGCCGGAATGGTCGACTCGCTGAAGTATCGGGTCCCGGTGCGGGAGCGGTTCAACCGATACCTGGCCGAGACGGCCAACTCGCTACCGCAAATACACGAGATCGGCGTGCTCGATGCCGAGGGCAATTGGGCGTATTCGTCGTCGCCGGAAACACCTGGGCATAACAATTCCGACCGCCGCTACTTCACCTATCATCGTGAGACACCTGGAAGCACACTCCGCGTCAATGAGCCCCTGCAATCGCGTCTGACCGGACAGTCGACGATTATCCTGTCGAAACGCATCGACAAACAGGACGGCAGCTTCGGCGGCGTCCTCACCGCCGCGATCGACAGCGACTATTTCAACCGCTTCTACCGGACGTTCCAGCTTGGTCCCGACGGCAGTATCTGCCTGTTGCGGAATGACGGCGTCGTCCTGATCCGCTGGCCGGCGTCCGACAGAAGCACGGACCTTTCAGGCACCGACCTGTTTTCAAGGCACCTGAAGCAAAGTTCGGTGGGGTACTACAAGATCATCTCCCCCTTCGACGGCATCGAGAAGTACATCGGCTATGAGGAAACGCCGCATTACCCGATGGTCGTCACCGTGGCGATTTCGGAAGACTGGCTGCTGTCTGACTGGTGGAAGACGTTGCGGACCGACGCGATCGTTGCGACCGTGCTGCTGTGCATGATCCTGTTGCTCGCCACGGTGCTCTTCTCGCAGTTCCGCTTCCGCATGAAGACCGAGCGCACGCTACGCGAGCGCGAGTCGCACTACCGTTTGCTCGCGAACAACATCGCCGACGTCATCATCCTGATCGATGCCCGCAGCCTGCTCCGCTATGTTTCCCAATCCGTCGAACCGGTGCTGGGGCTGCGCCCGGAGGATCTGCTGGGCAAGTCGTGCTTCGATATGATCCATCCCGAGGACAGGGAAAGCGTCAGATCGGCAACGGCGCGGCTGAACGGGATCGACACCGTCAGCACGGTCGTGTTTCGAACCTACCGCGCCGACGGGACGCTGGCCTGGGTTGAAAGCAAGTTCAAGCTGGCGACGGAGCCGATCGACCCCGCGCAGACGGAATTCCTCTGCGTCATCCGCGATGTCACGGAGCGCAAGCGGATGGAAGATGAGTTGACTCAGCTCAACCGCCGCCTTACCCAGCTGGCCGCCACCGACGGGCTGACCGGGCTGACCAACCGGCGTACCTTCGACGGCTTCCTGCGCCGCGAATTCGAGGCACATGAAGAGATCGCCGTGCTGCTGTTTGATATCGACTATTTCAAGGGTTACAACGACACCTACGGGCATCAGGCGGGCGATCGTTGCCTGCAGGCCGTCGCGAAGGTGATCGGGGACGCGACCTCCAATTCGTCGGGCCTGTCTGCGCGCTATGGCGGCGAAGAATTCGCCGTCGTGCTGCCGAGCACTCCGGAACACGCCGCCTTGAAGGTTGCCGAGGCGATCCGGCTGACCGTTCGGGCGTTGGGCATTCCCAACTCCGTCAGCAGCCGCGGGTACATCACGATCAGCGTGGGCGTTGCCTCCCGCACCCGCTCGACGCTCGACGAGGCCGCCTTGGTGGGAGAAGCCGACACCGCGCTCTACGAGGCCAAGCGTCTCGGTCGGAACCGCAGCGTCGTGTATTCTTCACTCGACCTGCGCTATGTCGACACCGCGTCCATTCAGCACGATGGCGAGTTCGCGCCCGGCGAACCGGCGCATTAACCCGTGATTCCCTGGAGCAACGACGTCTCCTGTTGATCATTTGGCTGGCGGGTGAACCAGCTCACATTCATGCAAAGCGTACTGCGCTACCAGTCGCGCAGCTGGCAAAGCATGGAGATCGCAGATGACTGTTATCGCACGGGTCCTTTCCCGCGCCATCATTACCTTCAACGACATCGAGATTGTCAGGCAATTCGTGCTGTTCTGCGCAGCCTGCCTTCTCATTGCCCTGCTGATGCTGACTTACGGTGTCGATCTTAGCCCGGGCTTTTTCTAGCGCCGGTTACTTCCCGAATCCTATCGTGCGCCGGGCCGCCACGAGAGGTCATCCGACAGCACATAGATCGTGATCGCGGCCAGGCACATCACGACACCGATCCAGAACATCGGTGAATGGTGGATCCGTCTCCAGTCGCGTCCAGTGTTTTGCGGCTTCATCCAGTTCACCTTGCGCGTGTGTTTCAGCCGTGGAAATGGCGGTCAGATCGTGGGCAGCACTGAGAACCGCTCCCCGGCCCTCCGCAGGTTCAGCATGTCGGGATTGCCGGCCTCGTCTTGCACCGCCTGCACCCGCGCCGATGACGGCCCGCGCCGGCATGCGACGATCATGGCGGCAACCACCTCCGCGGGGCCCGCGAACAACGACTCGACGCTGCCGTCCCTGCGGTTGCGCACCCAGCCCTCGAGACCGCGCGCCCCTGCTTCGTCGTCGACAAAGGCGCGGTAGCCGACGCCCTGCACTAGGCCCCGGATCGTCACGTGACGAATGACGGCGCTCATTGCTTCTTCAAACCCAGAAACTCGCTCGCGCGCGCTTTGACGTCAGCGTCGCGCATCGCCCGACCAGTCAATTGCGCAGACGGTAATCCCTTCAACTCCCTGGGCGGCACGCCATCCCGCAGCACTTTCAACGTGTCGTAGACGGCCTGCGTGGCGGCGGCGAACGGCGTGTGGCCCTGCAACGCAATCTTCACCCGCTGACTGACGAGGAAGGCGGCATCGTCCAGTTCGCCCTGCGTGTTTCCAAGCACGATCGGCAGCGTGGTCGCGGCCGAAATCGCCTGCACCTGTTCGCGCGTGGTCAGTCCCGTGAAAAACAGCGCATCGACACCGGTGGCCTCATAGGCCTTCGCGCGCACGATGCATTCCTCGAAGCTCGAAGCGGCCGCGCCGCCGCCCCTCGTACCGGAACGGCCCATGATCACAAGTGCCGGATCACGGCGTCCATCGAGCGCGGCTCTCATCTTCCCGACACCTTCCTCGAGCGAGATGAGCTGGGGCTCCGAGACGCCGTAGGCTTGCGGCAGCAGCGTATCCTCGATGGTAAGGCCGGCGGCGCCGGCGGTCTCCAGTTCCTGCACGGTGCGGCGGACATTGAGCGCGTTGCCATAGCCGTGATCGGCATCGACCACCACCGGCAAGGATGCCGCCTGCGACATCCGCCGCATCTGTTCGGCAAGTTCTGTCAGCGTAATCAAGGTGATGTCGGGATCGCCAAGCACCACCAGCGAGGCTACCGAGCCGCCGAACATGCCGAGCTCGAAACCGAGATCCTCCGCAATGCGAATGGAGGTCGCGTCATAGACCGATCCCGGCCGGACGCAGGCGGAGCCATTGAGGATGGAGCGCAATTTGTCTCGGCGTTGACGGAAAGCCATCCCAATTTCCTCACTCTCCGTCATTCCGGGATGGTGCGAAGCACCAGACCCGGAATCTCGAGATTCCGGGTTCGATGCTTCGCATCGCCCCGGAATGACGGGACTTACGCAAATTCCAAAATCAGCGCGTCCACCGCCAGCGTCGCGCCGGCGGTAGCGTGGATTTTCTTCACGGTGCCGTCGCGCTCGGCGCGCAGCACGTTCTGCATCTTCATCGCCTCGACCACTGCAAGCGTCTCGCCGGACTTGACCTCCTGCCCTTCGCTGACGGCAATCGACACCACGAGGCCGGGCATCGGACACAGCAGCTTCTTGCCGGTGTCGGCCGCCGATGTCACCGGCATCAGCCGCGCGGCGGTAGCTTCGCTTTCGGTGAAGACGTTGACCGGAACTTCAAAGCCCTGATGCGCCAGGCGGACGCCGTTCGGAATCGCGCGAACCTGCATCGCCACCGGGTGAGCGTCGATGGTCCCCTGCCAGACCGGTTCGCCCGGCGTCCAGTTCGAAACCAGGTTGTGCGGATTGCCGGGCAGTCCATCCGTGCCGATGAAGCGCACCGCGATGCCGTCGGCCTCGCGCGCCACATCGAGG
>Ga0207648_10006227_pt1 | contig 11882 bp, 8 predicted proteins | sample KBSMisM32_FD_184310 | JGI IMG/M metagenome (GOLD analysis project Ga0207648, IMG submission 184310) | Miscanthus rhizosphere microbial communities from Kellogg Biological Station, Michigan, USA - KBS Miscanthus M3-2 (SPAdes) (version 2) | ecosystem: Host-associated > Plants > Roots > Rhizosphere...
TCTCTCGATGGTGGCCAAGACGACAGTCGCGATCGCGGACGAGTCGACGGCGAAGCAGGTCGTGCGCCTGGTCGAGGGGCTCGAGGAGAACGACGACGTTCAGGACGTCTACGCGAACTTCGACATTCCCGAGCGTGTGCTCGAGACCGTCGAGAACGGATACGAGGCGGACTGGGAGTTCAGCTACGACCTCCTGCAGCGCTGATATCAGCCACCCCGGTTGACGAGCGAGCGCACCCCATTCGTGATCGCCGGGCTGTTGCTGAAACCGCTCGGCCGGTACGTCGCCAGGTCGATCAACAGCGGTGCGCGCACTCCGCTGAACGAAGGCTGGTCGACGGCGATCACCTGTCGACCACCGATACGGACGCCGTTGCGCAAGATCAGGTAGTCGTAGCGGAATGCGCCTGCCCCGTCGGTGTGCACCGTCCCGAACGGTGCCTCGCCGTCGAACGCCAACTGCACGTCGATGTTGGGCGGGAAGCCCGAGCCGATGGCGGTGGTCACCTGGCCGGCACTGACGACGCCGGGGTTCATCTTCAACACCGGCGCGAACGAGCCGGCGATCCGCAGTGTCGCCTGTGCCGTCTGTCCGCCGGTGCCAACCACACCGATCGTCGCCGTCGCGCCTCCGCCGCGCGTCACGGTCGCAGCAACGTCGATGGTGCACGTCGCACCCGGACCGACCGAGCCGGCACACGTCGTGGCGACGACGGAGAACTCATCGGCATCCGGACCGCTCAGCCCCGATCCGGCGAGTGGGACCGCGGTCTGGCCCGGGTTCTTGACGGTGAACCGTTTCGGCGGGAACGACGTGCCGACCACGGCGCTCCCGAAGTTGTGCGAGGCGGGCGTCATCGTCAACGAACCGGGGATCGGGATGTTCACCTTCCCATTTCCGACGAGTGAGACCGACACCGACAGCCCGTCTCCCGACACGGTGATCGACGAGCTCGCACTGCCGCCGACCGTGGGGGTGAAGACGACAGTGATCGCGCACGACGCACCAGGAGCCAACAGACCCCCGCAGCCGTTGGTGAGTATCGCAAACGGTGCCGCAGGAGATGACACCGCGCCGATGTTGATCGCCACATTCGACGTGTTGGTGACGACGGCGTTCTGCGGGGGCGACTGTACGCCCAGGTCGATCGTGCCGAAGTCGAGGCTCGGCGTGATGTCGAGCGCGATCGGCCGCTCGCGCATCCACACGTTGAGGTCGGGAGGAAGCGTCGCGCCGGACAACTCGTTGTTGGCAAGCGACGAGAAGGCCACGAACCGACCGTTCGACGACATCGACGGAAGCGCTGAGTCGAGCGAGCCCGGCGCGCCGCTGACCCCGTACGACACGAGGTCGAACGCGGCGGCGTCGAAGAACCCGGATGCGGAGCGGGCGACGAACACCTGCCGCACGGGCTTGGTGTTGACGGTGCGCGCCGCTGACTGCACGAGCGCGACCTGTGACCCGTCAGGCGTGATCTCAGGGTCATCGAGATCACCAGGCATCACCTGGCCCGGTGTCGAGGTGACCAACTTCGTGGTACCGGTGCCGCGATCGAGGACGTAGACCTGGTGCGAGGTCAAGGCGGCACCGCCCGGCGGAATGTTCGACGTGAACGCGACATAGCGACCGTCGGCCGACAGCGACGGGTTCGTGTTGACCTCCGACGAGCCCTGCCCTGTCGATCCGGCGGCCAGCACTTCGGTGTTGCACGCGACCGCGGAACTGCACGGTGGTGTCCACCCGACGATCGCATTGCGTGTGAGGTCGTTGATCGTGGTCTGCGCGCCGATCGCGACGTAGGCCCCATCGTCGGAGATGTCGATGGTGTTGGGATTGAACGCGCCGTTGCTGAGGACCGAGTCGACAACCGTCGGACTCGTCGTGACGCGACCGATGACCGACCCCACGTCCGCTTTGGTCGCGCCGTAGGCCACGTAGCGTCCGTCGGCGGAGATCGCGAGTGGTCCGACCGTGTCGGAGTTCGCCGTGAGGAGGTTGCCCGCGGGGGAAACCGCTACCGGCGAGGCGTCGGCGGTGCAGCGATCCCACGTGTAGATCCACCACTGCGCAGGCAGGGTGAGGAACGGCGGGAAGAAGAACCCGGTGAAATACCCCCAGAACGCGACATGACAGCCATCACGACTCACGACGCCGTTTGTGGTGCGGTCGACGTTGAAGGGTGCCGGGACAACCGTCGTGGTGTTCGCTGAACGATTGCGCACGGCGACCTGCACGTTCCCGACGAACAATGCGCTGAACGGTGGGATTGCGGTGAAGACGACGATGTTGCCATCACCGGAGACCGACGGCGACGCATCGGTGCTGGTGAGCGGTGCTCCCGTGGGTGGATTCACGGAGATCAACTCGGCGGGCGCTGCGGCAGCGGAGTCGCCCTCGCCGATCCATCCGACCGTCGCGGCCGTCAGCAGGGCTGCGAGCGCGACGCGGCCCGCGAATCGAGAGTTGGGACGCCGCCGATGTCCACCCATACGGATGACAGGGAACACTGTCGGACTCGGATTGTCAATGCACGCTCGGGCAGTCGTGTTACCCGCCGCGGCTGACGAGCGAACGCACGCCACTGGTGATCGCCGGAGAGCTGAATCCGCTCGGACGGTACGTCGCCAGGTCGATCAGCAACGGCGCCCGGACGTTGTTGAACTCGGCCGGAGCGACGACCACGACCTGGCGGCCACCGATGCGCACACCGTTGCGGAGGATCAAGAAGTCGAAACGGAACGCACCGTCGCCGTCCGTGTGAACCGTCGTGAACGCCGGTTCGTTCTCGAAGGCCAACTGCACGTCGATGTTCGGCGGGAAGGCCGACCCGATCACCGCCGTGACGCCACCGGCAGCGACCACGCCCGGATTCATCTTCAACACAGGGTGGAACGTTGCGGGTCTGCCCGTGACCCGAAGGCTTGCTTGTGCCAACTGGCCGCCGGTTCCGCTGATCGCCAACGTTGCCGACGACGCGCCGACACGGGTAACGGTCGCAGAGACGCCGACGACGCAGTTGGCCCCCACGGCGAGCGACACCGCGCAGGTGGTCGACACAATGGTGAACTGGTCAGCACCGCCGCCGCTGAGACCCAACCCGGAGAACGCCACGGCCGACGCACCCGTGTTGGACACCGTGAACGTCCGGGGCGGCAACGAGTCGCCAACGGTCGCCGCTCCGAAATTGGCGGACCCGGGCGAGATCGACAGCACGCCGACGAGCTGACGACCGGTGCCGATCAGCGACACGGAGACGGACAGTCCGTCGCCGAGCACCGTCACCGACGACGACGCACTTCCGCCGGCCGTCGGGGTGAAGACGATCGTCACCGTGCACGAGTCGCCCGGATTGAGCACGCCACCGCAACTGCTGCCGGTGATCGAGAAGGGAGCCGCGGGTGGAACCACGCTGCCGATGTTGACCGGCACCTGCGACGTGTTGGTGACGACGGCGTTCTGCGGTGGCGACTGTGCACCGACGTTGACGGTCCCGAAGTTGATGGTCGGTGTGATGTCGAGAGCGATCGGACGATCCCTCATCCAGATCTCGGTGCTCGTGTTCGGCACCGTCCCGCCCGACAACTCGTCGTTGGAGAACGACGAGAACGCGACGAAGCGGCCGTTCGACGACATCGACGGACTGTCGGCACCGCTCGACACCGGTGCGCCGGAGACGCCGAACGACACAAGGTCGAAGTTCGACGTGTCGAAGAAGCCCGACGCCGAGCGGGCCACGAACACCTCGTTGGTCTCCGAAGCCGTCGATTCGGTGAGCGCGATCTGCAAGCCGTCGGGGCTGATCTCGGCGTTGTCGTCGCCGAACGCCGATCGTGGCTTTCCTGGCGTGTCGCTGACCAGTCGGGTCACCTTGGCGACCCTGTCACGGACGTACACCTGCACTGGCGTCGAGATCCCGGCGAGCTCGGGGCCGTTCGAGGTGAACGCCACGTACCGGCCATCGGCCGACACGGACGGGTTGCCGTTGAAGCCCGTCGCCTGCGCGCCGGCGTCGTTGACCGAGATGAGCTCCGTCGTGCACGTCGACGCGCACGGAGGCGTCCATCCGATGACCTGCTGGTTCGGTACTCCCGCCGCCGATGCACCACGCTCGCCGCCGATGGCGATGAACTTCCCGTCGTCGGAGATGTCGAGCGAACTGGCGAATGTGATCTGCGGTGCCCCGAAGAGGAAGTCCTGGAACCCGTTCGACGCATCGATCCGGGCAATGGTGGGAGGCGGATTGATGCTGGCGAACTCCTGCGCCACGTAGGCGACATACCGACCGTCGGCGGACACCGCGAGCGGTTCCGTGAACGGGTCGGGAACCACCGAGGGTGGGAGCACCTCGAACCCGATCTCGACAGGAGGCGTGTTGGCGCAACGGTTCCACGAGAAGATGTCCCACTCACCCGCAGGGAAGTCGAAGAAGAACAGCCCCCAGAACACGACGTGGCAGCCGTCCCTGCTGACGACGCCGCCCATCGTGCGCGACGTCGGCGGATCGGTAGCGGGAACCGGAGTCGTCACACCGGTCGCGCGATTACGGACGAAGACCTGATCGACGCGCACCTCCGCCGGGAAGCTCGTGGCGGTGAACACGACGATGTTCCCGTCGCCTGACACCGACGGGAACGTGTCCTGGGACGCCATCGGCCCGCCGGCAACCGGATCGACCGAGATCAGTTCGGCGGGCGCCGCGGCAACCGAGTTGCCCTCGCCGACCCAGCCCACCGACCCGACCGCCAACAGGCCCGCAAGCAGCCACCGTCCCGCGCGCACACGAGACGGGGCCTGGCTCACTTCTGGAAGCCCCCAAACGAACCTGAGATCGCGCAGTTGCCGGGGCCGGACGGCCCGGGCTGCGTGCAGTTGACGACCATTGTCAGCTTCGAACCGGGATTGAACATGTACGGCGCGACGAAGTGCAGATCGAGATCGCGGAAGTTCTCGAGTGCCGACTGCATGATGACGTTGCCGTCTCGCATGATCTGGACGAGCCCGGAGTCGCCGTTCGGGTTCTGCAGCACGATGTCGGTCACGGCGAACGTCGACGAGAACGGGTTGTCGAAGCTCTGCGTGCCACTGGGCGCCACCTGCGAACCGAAGCCCAGCTGGAAATCGGCCGGGTTCCCGAACGGTGTCGCGAACGATCCGCCTGTCGGTGTAGTGGTCGTCGTGGTCGGTACTGCGCCACCGGCGATCGTCGTCGTCGTTCCGGTCGCAGCGCCACCGCCGCCCCCGGCAATGGTCGTCGTCGGGGCCCCGCCACCACCGCCGCCCGCGCCGGCTGCGGTCGTCGGCGTGAGCGCGTCGACCTTTTCGTTGAGCGAGGCGAGCGGCGCTTCGACGGCGTCCTTCGCCGCCGACTCGACCGTCGGCTTGAACAGCGTGATCCACAGGATCCACAGGATCAGCAGCAAGGCGATCAACGCCAGCAACGCCTTCAGCAGCCACGGCGGCAGCATCGATTCCTGCAGCAGAGTCCCGTTGACGATCTCCGGTGGTGGTGCCTGCACGGGGATCGGCGCAGTGGTGATCACGCCGGGCGGCGGCGCGGGCGGAGCATCGGGCGCGGCGGGCGCGGCGGCCATCGACGGCGCCGGCAACTCGGCGTGCCGGGCGATCTCACTGACGAGGATCTGGAACTGGTGGGTCTTCGGTGCGCCCCTCCAGAATCGCTGGTACGGCACGACGTCGAACTTGACGAAGCGGGCGGTGCCGGGCGCGACCGTTTCGGCGATCGTGGCGAACTCGTACCTGCAGGCGCTCTCGGGATCCGAGCCGGAGAACTCGACGTCGATCGGTGCGTTGCCGCGGTTGTCGATCGCCAGTTGGAAGGAGCCCTTGCGACGGCCGCGTTGGGTCAGCGGATAGATCTCGACCGAGCGGTCGGCGAACCGTCCGACGGTGATGACACCTTCCTCGACCGCCGAGCCGGCGGGATCCTCGCCCGACACGACCTTGATACCGAACGGCGTCGGCCCGGGTGGCGTGTTCGACGACCGCGGCGGACGGAACCTGATGGTGACGGTTCCTTCGGCACCGGGGAACAACGACAACACCTCCGGCTCGGCGTCGATCCACGCCGCCCCGGTACCGAGACCTTCGAACGTGAACTGATCGACGACGGAACCGTTGTTACGAACCCGTAGCTGCGCAGTGACCTCTTGACCGGGTTCGACAGCGAGCTCGGGCCGATCGAGAGACGCACTCGAGCCCATGCGCTGGATGGTAACGATGCATCGATTCCCGAACGAGCGACGAGTGGGCAGAATGATTGCCCGTTGAGTCGCCGTTGACTGCTCGTTGAGGCGCCGAGTGCATTCTGTGCGACGAGCGTCGGTCGAAGCGGATTCTTCGCCCGGCGTATCTGGGACGGACATCGCCGTCTCATCACAGGGCAAAAGAAGTGACCCGGACGCGAGTCGGTGTCATCTCAGATGGAGGGAACGGAATGTCCGATCGAGTAGCCGTCTACGTCCACGGCGACGATCCAATCTCAGAGGCCGGAGTCGCCGCGCAGCTGCGCGGTCGACCGGAGGCTTACGTCGTCGACCGCGGGTGCATCGACGACGCCGTGGTCGCCGTCGTCGTGACCGACGAGATCGACGAGGCCGCGGTACGTGTCGTCCGCGGCATCCAACGCGGCGGATGCCCGCGGGTCGTCCTCGTGTCGACGCAGCTCGACGACAACGGGCTCATGATCGCCGTGGAGGCGGGAGTCTCGGGCGTGCTGCGGCGGCGTGAAGCCAGCCCGGAGGTGTTGGCCAGGGCGGTCGTCGCCGCGGCCAACGGCGACGGCACACTGGCCCCCGATCTCATCGGCCGCCTGTTGAACCAGGTCAGCCGGTTGCAACAAGACGTGCTGACACCCCGAGGCATCGGTCCCGACGGCCTCAGCAGCCGCGAGCGCGAGGTGCTGAAGCTGCTGGCCGACGGGCTCGGCACCAACGAGATCGCCAGCGAGTTGGCCTATTCGGAGCGCACGATCAAGAACGTCATCCACGACGTGACGACGCGCCTCAACCTGCGCAACCGGTCACACGCGGTTGCGTACGCTGTCAAGGCCGGGATCGTCTGACGACTTCTCGCGGATCTTGAACCGGGTCCAGCGCTTCTCGGCGAGGAGCGCGGACTCGGCCGATCCCTCGCGGTGCGCCGCCGGCCCGATCTTTTCCATCGTCATCGACAGCTCCTCGGCCGGCGGGGCGATGTCGGTGACGAGGATCGGTCGCAACGGGGCGACCAACGTCAGCTCCACCGAGGCGCGCAACGGCACACCGAGCGACGACCACACGTCGTGCGGTTGTGGACCCGGATCGGGCACCGGAACACCGAGACGTATCAGCAGCGGCTGCTCCTCGCCCTCGAAGACTCCGGCGAGATGCGCGGCGGACACGATCTCGCCGCCGAGACAAGCCTGCATCACCTTGCCGAGCAGTTCGTGCTCCTCGTCGACGGTCTTGCCCCACGCGCTGACCTGATAGTGCAACTGGTAGTGCCGCACCGGCGGTTGGCGCGCGGCGACACGCCCTTCCGGTGTGCGTTGGTCGGCCCAGTCCGCATCGCGTCGGCCGATGTCTTCGACGACACGATGCAAGAAGCACGAGACGGCCGGCCGCTTGATGCTCTTGGCGAGCTCCTCGCTCGGTGTCTCGAAGGACACGGCCGTGCCCTTGCCGAGCGCCGACTCGAGGAAGTTGCCCAGCGATCGGTCTGCGTCTGCGATCACCGAAGCAGTGTCCGTCACCGCGACGCGCGGCGGAAGACGTCAACGGACACCCGGACATGCCCATTCGTGCACGCCGCATTGCCCGACCCGAGGATCGAGCGCACCTTCTCTCCTCGTGCCCCGAACCTCAATATCAGACGTATCCACGGGCCGGGGGTCCGCGGTGCACGATCCGTATCGTCCGACGAAGGAGTACCACCCATGCCGACTTATCTGTCGCCCGGCGTCTACATGGAGGAGGTGTCGTCTGGGTCGAAGCCGATAGAGGGAGTCGGTACAGCGGTCGCCGCCTTCGTCGGATTTGCCGAGAAAGGCCCAGCCAACCAACCGACGTTGGTGACCAACTGGACCCAGTTCACCCAGAGCTTCGGTGACTTCATCGACGGCTCGTACCTGGCCCACGCGGTCTACGGGTACTTCCTCAACGGAGGTGGCGCCGCGTACATCGTTCGCATCGGCAGTGATGACGACAACGGTGACGCAAAGGCTCCGACCGCCCAGGGCGAGCTGCCCGCCGGCAGCGAGGGCAAGCCGGGATTGGTCGTGAAGGCGCTCGAGGCCGGGCCTGCCGGCGACTCGATCAGCGTCGAGACCGCCGACGCATCCGAGCCCGGCGAGAACAACGAGCAGTTCAAGTTGATCGTCAAGCGCGGTGACAAGGTCGAGGAGACATTCGACAACGTGTCGCTGCGCAAGGGCAACAACAACGTCGCGTCGCGCGTGAAGGCCGAGTCGAAGTTGATCTCGGTCGAAGAGGTCCGCGGTGGGGGCACGATGGAGTTGCACAAGGGCGCTCACGTCAATCTCTACGGAGGCACCGGCCTTCCCGACTCCGTGTCGGTGTCGCCGGCCGATTACGTCGGCGATTCGGCCGACCGCACCGGCTTCGGCGGCCTCGAGGCCATCGACGAAGTCACGATGCTGTGCGTTCCCGACCTGACCGCCGCGTTCGAGCGGGGCATGCTCGACATGGAGGGCTTCAAGGCAGTGCAGTTGGCGATGATCGCCCACTGCGAGCTGATGGCCGACCGCGTCGCCATCCTCGATCCGCCGCCGTCGCTCAACGCCCAGCAGATCAAGGACTGGCGCGTCAACGAGGCCGGCTACGACAGCAAGTACGCGACGCTGTACTACCCGCGTCTGAAGGTGATGGACCCGAGCCGTGGCAAGGCGATCTTCGTCCCGCCGTCGGGCCACATGGCCGGCATCTGGGCGCGCAACGACGACACCCGCGGCGTGCACAAGGCACCGGCCAACGAGGTCGTGCGCGGCGCCATCTCGCTGGAGCTGAACATCACCAAGGGCGAGCACGATCAGCTCAACCCGGTGGCGGTCAACTGCGTCCGGTCCTTCCCCGGCCAGGGCATCCGCGTGTGGGGTGCACGCACGCTCTCGAGTGATCCCGAGTGGCGGTACCTCAACGTTCGCCGCCTGTTCAACTTCGTCGAGGAGTCGATCCTCTCCGGCACGAACTGGGTCGTCTTCGAACCGAACGACCAGAAGTTGTGGGACTCGGTGCGTCGCACCGTCGTGATGTTCCTCCGCCGCGTGTGGCGTGACGGCGCACTGTTCGGGCGAACACCCGCAGAGGCCTTCTTCGTCAAGTGCGACGAGGAGAACAACCCACCGGAGAACCGTGACGCCGGCATCTTGACCGTCGAGATCGGAATCGCCCCTGTGAAGCCGGCGGAGTTCGTCGTCTTCCGCATCAGCCAGTTCTCCGGCGGCGCCGGACTCGAGGAATGAGGGATTTGACCAATGGCTGAAAACACTCCAATCACCGCCGCACGGTTCTCGATCACCGTCGACGGCTACGAGATCGCTTCGTTCTCGGAACTGCAAGGCGTGCGAACCGAGATCAAGACGGTCGAGTTCATCGAGTCGGGCGAAAAAGGCCTGGTGCAGATGAACATCCCATCCAACCCCGTGTTGGCAACCATCATCCTGAAGCGTTCGCAGACGCAGGATCCGCAGATGTGGACGTGGCACGAAGCGGCACGCTTCGGCGAGATGGGGGCTGCCCGCAAGAGCTGCTCGCTCGTGATGTACGACGCCGCCGGCAAGCCCGTGGCCCGGTACCACCTCGAGAACGCCTGGCCGTGCAAGATCGAGCTCGGGGCGTTGCGCGCCGGTTCGTCGGAAGTGCTGACGGAGACGGTCACGATCGTGTGTGACCATCTCCAGAGAGTCGCGGCATGAGCACGGCGATGGCCGACCACGTGCACGCCGTCGCATCGACCGACCGACCGTCGCTCAGCACGGAGTTCAACTTCACGCTGCCGCGCGGCTACGTCGATCAGCGGGGCCAGCTGCATCGCGACGGTGTGATGCGACTGGCCACGGCCGGCGACGAGATCTGGCCACAGACGGACCCGCGGGTACGCGAGAACCCGGCGTACCTGTCGGTGCTGTTGTTGACGAGAACGGTGACGACCTTGGGCACGCTGCCCGAGGTCGACAGCCGTGTCATCGAGAACCTGTTCGCCTCCGACCTCGCCTTCTTGCAAGATCTGTACCGCCGCATCAATCAAGACGGCGGCACGCGTGTCAACGTGACGTGTCCGAAGTGCGCCCACGGGTTTGCTGTCGACATCAGCGGTGATGCGCCGGGGGGATCATGACGTACGCGACCGCGCAGTTGGTGGAAGAGGTCGCGTACGTCGCTTACTACTTCCATTGGCCGCTCGAATCGATCCTCGCGATGGAACATCCGTTGCGACGGACGTTCATCAACGCCATCGGTGACATCAACAGAGAGATCAACGGCCCCGGTTCCTGATGAAATGGCCGTTCGCCCGTCACGCCCACAGCTCTCCCGCAGTCGGAGAATCCACGGGTGCTTCCACCGCTGAGCCGACGCGGGCCGAAGTCTCCGCGCCCGCCCGGCGCGAATGGGCGAGCCTTCCACCTCTCGAGGTGGCGGGCGCACGACCGATCAACCTGACCGCACCGACACGCACGTTCACCGAGGGCCTGGCCAGTCGCCAGGTCCTCGTGCGCGCCCCACGCCTCGAGATGGTGCGTCGGATCGACGCGCCCAGCGGATCGTTGCGAGGAGTGCTCGCCCCGACGACAGGCGGTCGTGACGACGCCGGGATGCCCGAACTGCAGGAAGCCTCACCGTTGCCGGCGGCGGAGCATCGTCATCTCGGTGCCACGACCGGCGATCAAGCGACGACGCACGGCCTGTCGCCGATCGAACAACTGCTCGCGATCGGTGAGCCGGTGTCGCCCGAGTCTGCACCGGCTCCGCACGTCGACGCGCCGCTGCCGGTCGACGACTTCGAGCCTCCGCCCGTCGGCGGCGTGCCGACGAGCGGTCGCCGTGCCGGTCTTGCCGACTCGCGGCGTCGAGGGCTCGGCCCCGCATATCACGGGCCGCTGCCGGAGGCGATGCGCGCCGAACGTGAGCGTGCCGACGACGTTTCCGGCGGAGGCGTGTTCTCCGAAGCGGTGCCGGACACCGTGCGGGCGACGATGCGCGACGTGCTCGGCGTCGACGTCGGCGACCGTCTCGTGCACCGAGGCCCCGCGGTATCGGCCGAGGCGAGCGCGATGGGTGCGCAGGCCTTCAGTCGAGGTGGAGAGGTGTTCGTCGCCGACGAGGTCGGCCCCCTCGACGAGGCTCACGGCCGGGCGACGCTCGCCCACGAGATGACCCACGCCGCCCAACAGATCGTCCACGGCGTGCTGCACGACGAGGCCAGTGCGGCGGGGCGGGCGATGGAGGCCCATGCTCAGCAGGTCGAGCAGTTCGTGCGCGGTGACGGCGGGGCGATCAAGCCGACCCCGGACCTGCTGCACGCCAAGCCGGCATCGACACCTGCAACCGACGACGCCGCGCTGGTCGCGTCGACGCAGAAGATGATGAACGACCTCGTCGACAGCGGTCTCGCCCGCCACGACGGCAGCGGAGGGATCGTGTTCACGATGCCACCGTCGGCGATGACCGCGGCGACCGGCACGCAACGCCTCACCACTGCCGCGCCGACCGCACATGCCGGTTCGTCGGGTGCTCAACCCGGTGCCGCGGCGCAGTCGTCGAACTGGAACCCGGCCGCGGTGTTCGGCAACACGGTCGCCCAGGGTCTCGGCAACGACCTGCTCGGCGTGGCCGGTTCGATGTTCGGGTTCAGCGACGAGTTCATG
>Ga0207648_10006228_pt1 | contig 11882 bp, 12 predicted proteins | sample KBSMisM32_FD_184310 | JGI IMG/M metagenome (GOLD analysis project Ga0207648, IMG submission 184310) | Miscanthus rhizosphere microbial communities from Kellogg Biological Station, Michigan, USA - KBS Miscanthus M3-2 (SPAdes) (version 2) | ecosystem: Host-associated > Plants > Roots >...
TTCGAGCCTTGGGCGCTGCGCCGGACGATCCTCTATCGTCCTTTATCGGCGCGCCGGTCACAGGCTTCGATGCCAAAGCGCGGCTGAGATGCGCGCCGACCTGGAACGACTAAGACGAGATTCCGATTCAGGACACTTTGCTGTACGCGCGCATAATTCCCGCTCTTCTTTCTCGAGCGCTCGCTCGCCGGACGGAGCTTCCGCTGTAATGCATCCTGCCACCCCAAAGCCTTCGGTATTCCGGAAACTGGCTCTTGCTGGCGCGGTGCTGTTCGTGTTGGTTGTTGCCGGCGTCATTTTCGCCTCTCACGCTGGGCTTTTTTCCCCCGGCATGGCCACCTCCGCCTTTCAGAACGCAGCGATCTCCAGTTTGAGTTCGACGGGAGACGTTATGGTCTCGCGCATCTCGCCGGACGGTCATTACCTTGCCTATGTGTCTAATCAGCATGGGCGTTTCAGCTTGTGGGTGCGGCAAATCGCCACGCCCAGTGCGGTGCAAGTGGTCCCCGCGCAGGAGCAACTCATTGGCAATGTCTCCTTTACTCCAGACGGTGGTTTTATCGACTACACGACAAGTTCTGTAGCTGGTGCCGACGGCACACTTTACCAAGTCCCCGTACTCGGCGGCGCTCCTCGCCTTCTGCTCGACAAAGTGGATACTGCAGTGTCGTTTTCCCCCGATGCCACGCAAATGGCATATGCCATGCAAGATGTTCAAACCAGCAAGATTAATGTGATGGTTGCAAGGGCGGATGGCAGCTCGCCGCGCAAGTTGAGCGTCTATGCCGGTTCCATGGCCACCGCAAACTATGCTGTCGCCTGGTCTCCTGACGGAAAACGAATTGTCGCTCTGAACAAGTCGGGGAATGACCCTGATGGGCTGCCTGTTTCCCTCATTGAAATTGACGCTCTCACGGGGGCCCAAAAAGCGATTGCCGGCAGGCACTGGCGCGAGGTGCTCGATTTCGTGTGGCTTCCCGACAGCAGCGGAATTTTGCTGGCAGCAATGGAAAAGACTGCCGCAAATATCCAGCTTTGGGTCGCCGAATATCCAAGTGGGAAAGTACGGCGAGTTACGAATGATCTAAGCGACTACTTGTCGGTTGCGGTGTCCTCCGACGCGCGAACGCTCGCCTCCGTGCAACGAATTGTCTCCGCCAATCTGTGGGTTGGCGGGACAAATGCACCCGAAAAGGCACAGGAGATCACCTCAGGGCGGCTCGATGGGCAACCTGGCGTTACCTTTACACCTGACGATCACTTGATCTACCTAGGTAACCATGCCCAGAACTGGGATCTATTCACATCGGCGCCAGACGGGAGCAACACACATCAGTTGACCTTCGACCGCGTCTATCACGGCACACCAGCGGTTTGCAATCACGGAAGTGTCATCGTGTACTCCAGCGACGTCGGGGGCACCAGCAACTTGTGGAAACTGGATCCGCAGAGCGGGAACCCCGCGCAGGTCGCGAACACGTCGACAGGATTGATGCCGGCTTGTGCCGCCGAAGGCGAATCCATCTTCTTTTGGGGCCAAGGAGAAGGGAATTCATATGTTTTCAAGGTTCCACTTTCTGGCGGCCAACCCGTTCGGTTCTCTGATCGTGTCGCCATCAGCCCCCCGTTCTTGTCGTTGGACGGGAAACATTTGCTCTTTGCCACTCCCATGAAGAACGGAACGATAGGAGGCGCTGTGCTCTCGACCGAAACGGGGAAACTCGAATCGGAAATAGCCGTACCGCCTACGTTCGACGTGAGCCAGAGCACCTTGTGCTGGATGCCGGACAATCGCTCAGTCGCATACCCGGATTTGCGGAGTGGCGTTGCAAACCTGTGGTCCCAGCCTGTGTTTGGGAGCGGACCTCAGAAGCAGCTCACGCATTTTACGTCGGGAAAGGTCTGGGCCTGCGCATTTTCAGCAGACGGAAAATATATCGCGATCTCCCATGGCTCGCGCCAAAGCGATGCAGTGCTATTTACGAAGCTCAACCCCGCGAAATGACCGCCTACCCAACGTGCGGCATCAGTCGGCTCCCCTTTTGCCCGTTACCTGCGTTTCATGCCTAATTCCAGCCCTGATCCTACAATAGTAGGCATGCCCGAGGCCCCAAATCTGTTCTGTTTCACCTGTCGTGCCGTGCTTTTCGATATGGATGGCACTCTGGTGGATTCAAGTGCCGTTTCGGAGCGTGTATGGGCCAAGTGGGCGGCACGGCATAACTTGAACGTGAATGAAATCCTGTCAGTTGCTCATGGTCGACGAAGTATTGATGTGATGCGTGAAGTGGCACCGCATCTGAATATTTCCGAACACGAAGCATTTCTCTTCGATGCGGAAGAAGCCCAGGACCTTGAGGGAGTTTTGCCGATTCCGGGGGCAACTGATGTCCTCTTGCCCTTGTTTCGGGAAAGATGGGCAGTCGTGACCTCAGCCACACGGGAACTTGCGGAAACCAGGCTCAATTTTGCAGGCCTGCCGATACCTTCGGTTCTAATTTCGGCAGAGGACGTGCAACGCGGCAAGCCAAACCCCGATTGCTACGAACTAGCGGCAGCTCGTCTTGCGGTACCGACTGCCGAGTGTCTCGTTGTGGAAGATACCTACGCCGGGATTCAAGCCGGCATCAAGGCCGGGATGCAAGTGCTAGGCATTGGTGCCGCAATTCGACAGAGCCTTCCAAAGGGAACACCCTGGATACGCGATTTGAGGCGGCTTCGCGTCATTCGCAATGGTGATCAGTTAACGGTTGACGTGTGCTAGGCATTCACGCTCATTCTTAGCAGAATTCGCCAGAACCTCGTCAGGCTGCAGGTTGACACGTCTCAGTTGACGTTTGCGCCACCTGCGGAGATGCATGATCGCCACGAGTGCTCTGACATAGTGCTGATCACATCAGAGGGTCTCGATTGGCGCGTGGTGCGAAACAAAGCCACACTCGAGAACCAACGATGGTTGCTTGTTCGGAAAGGACCTCGATTCAGATCCCCGCATACCAAGAATAGCCATAATTTGGGGATTTGGGGTCAACGGCCGAGACAAAACCCTTCGCGGAGTTCGTAACCATCAGCCGGTTTACGAATTTGACGCTCTTGTAACCAAGTTGTCGGGGCACGCGCAACCGCAGCGGGCCGCCGAACGCGACCGGCAGATCCCCATCGTTCATAGCCCACGTTAGCAGAGACTGTGGGTGGCGAGCATCTACCATGTCGATGCTCTCCCACCAGTCAGGATCGATCGAGAAATACACGAGGTATTTCGCTTGGGGTAATATCCCGGACTCCTTAAGAACCTCAGACAATGGAGTTCCGGTCCACTCCGCGATGTAGGACCATCCCTCTTCGCAAACGACTTCGGTGATTTGACTGCGGAGGGGAAAGCTCTTGAGGTCGGCGAGGGAATACGATGCTGGTCGCGCGACCATTCCATCCACGGAAAGCCGCCATTCCACAAAGTCGCTGCCCTGCATGTGCTTAAAGGCGTCGTTGAGAGGCGAAATACTGTTGGCGAACGGAGCTTTGGAAATCATGCTACGTGGAAACTCGCGAGCCAACGAGTGCCTGGCCAAGAGCCGCTGGGCGGCGTAGGTCAGGCTTTCTCCCGGCCCATAGAGCCCCCCTCCATCGGGAGGAATAAGCCCATAGCGATTGGCTAGACTTGCAGCGACGCCCAGGCCGGAGGCACCGGCCGCGGCAGCGAGACCAGCCGTCAAGAACCTGCGGCGTGAACTTTTCCTCATGTGCGCTCCTGTCGTGCAGCCCTGCTGCGGGTGATCATTTCCCGCATTCGAGTTCGGAATCCGCTTAGGGCGACCATCGTGACGTGCGCAAGTAAGAAGAGCACGAGACAGATGGAGACGAAGAAATGAAGCGTGCGGGCGGATTGCCGTCCTCCGAGAGAATTAACAGCCCAAGGAATGGCGGCATTCAATCCGGAAGACATTGCCAGACCGGTCCAGATCACGAGCGGAAAAAGGACAAAGATGACCAGCAAGTATGTGAGGCGCTGGAGCACATTGTATGAGCTAAAATCAGCTTCTTCCGCTGGCGCCAGGCGAAGGTGCTTCGCGATCACGCTGCGGAATGCTCTCCAGGTCCTGTCTTCTGGAGCCGGGAACAGGTTCTTTCGGAAGTGGCGAGTCCAGAGACCGTAGGCAACGTAGACTAGACCTCCTAGCACCAATGCCCATGCTGCCTCAAAGTGGAGATATCGACTCCAGCCATTCTGGTCGGGCAGCACGTATCCGTAGCGGGTCGGGACAGTCGCTCGCGAAGATGGAATGGGAATCTGGAACAGCGGAGCAGTCAGCGAATTTCCGACTTCGCCCCAATAGAATCGCGGGTGAGAAATCAAGATTTCAACTCCAGTGATCAGCAGTGCCAAAAACGAAATCACCGTGATCCAGTGCGTTATCTGCACCAGCGCACTATGCCGAGCAGGCGCCTGACGTCGGAGCAAGGGAGCTTGAGACACGCCAGGAGCATAGCACGAAGCGCCGCGAGGGAAATGTCATCGAAAACTCTCCAAGCAGCGAAGATGGTGGCGTCCTGAACGTCCATATCGATATGCCTCCCTTGACTCACAAAGGCGCTCCTTTTCGATAAGTGTGGTTTTCCAACGACTCGCAACTGACCGCAAAAGTGGGCGCCATTTGATATGGCGGGATATGGCTCAACGCCTCAGTCCATCATGGTCTGGGATGCTCGGCAGTGTAAGGATGGCAGCATGGTTTCTGAACCGGCGTAAGCTCCATGATTTCAACGCGTGTGTCGTCCGGATCGTAGGCATCCAGACTATCTTTCCCGTCCCGCCCGACTTCCGGCCCATCGAATGTTTTGTACCCTCTCGATCGAAGTTCAGCTGCGGCGGCGTGAACATCTTTCACGCCGAACGAAAAATGATTCTGCACACCAAGTTCTTTGTGGTCGGCGTTCGCAGGAATGTTGAGCATGTATTCGATCCAGTCGGGACCGTCAGGCACCTGCAGTTCGTACCAGTCCGTACCGTCGTCTTTGAAACCGCCCCGCCAGTAAAGACGAAACCCCAGGAGCTCCACGTAAAAGCGGTTCTCGGCAGCCAAATCTTTGACGACAAAACCCGCATGGATCATCCGCAAACTGGTTTGTTTGGATGAAGGCGTATTTTCGATCTTAGGAGGCAGCCGATGAACGAAACCGATGGAATTTCCCTCCGGATCCCGCACGCGAAAGGATTGCGCGCCATCAGAGTCTTTTTGAATCGGCCCCGGCTTGAGGCCATGAGTCAGCAAGTATTGCCGCAGATCAGAAACTTCGTCGGTTGCGAATGTGATTTCCGCAAGCCAGCTGTTATGGGAGTCCATTCTTATTTTTGTCGGCGCTAGTTTCAATAGAATTTGCTGTTCCGACGAAGGCACACGAAGACAAGTCTCCGATCCGGAGTACTGCGGGCACCCGACGGCCAATCCGAGAACATCGGAATAAAACCGCCGCGATTTTTGGACATCACTGACAAAGATCGTCACATGATCGATTCCAGTGATACGCGGCCGACCGCTTTGCTTCGGCGAGCCAGCCGCCAACATTACGCCGGACAGCGTAAAGCAGAGCCCGAGCAACTCGGCAGACATCAAGGTTGGGAAGATTCTAGGCAAGCGTCGCATGCCCGAAAATTCTATCGTAGGTTGCTGAAATGCAATCGAGATTTCTCGTTGATTGCTTCTGTTCTGAGGTGCTTGCGATCTCGGAGACAGACGACCTAGGACGAACCGTATGCGCTGGCTGAAGGTAGGGTTCGTCTGCACCGTTTCTAAACACGAAATTACGAATCCCTTCTCGCCAGCGTAATAATTGCCATTCGGGATCGCCGCCACGTGTCCCACTAGGCGTGCCGAAGCGCTACCGTCGTACCAAGTATCCACGCCGCAGGTTACCTGGAGCTTTCTCCACGCACCTCCACATGCACGGCGTTCCCGATCAAAACCGATGTGCATTGTGCAGCCTCTATCCTCAATCGATAGTTGGCCAGCATCGTTACGAAATCGTCCGTCTATACGAACGAGCTTATCCGCGAACCCATCGAGTCTTTGTGTGATTTCGCATACCGATGCTCGATGTAGTTCAGTTTCCGATTGTTTGCACGCCAGACATGGTGGCTGCTCTTCAGAACCAATGTATGAGAGCGCGAAGGTCAGCATTGCTGCGACGATCACCAGGAGCCCAGTCGCAGGAGCAAGCATGGTCACGCGGCGCATCGAGAGTACCCCTTTGGGGCACAAGAGTAAACTAAATTAGACTCTGCCCGCCTCCAATGTCGCAATCATGGCGGTTGCTCAACTTTGCGCCTCGCCTTCGCGGGACGATAACACAGCTTAAATCAGAAGACCGCGCAATCAGCCACCACTAAGACTGCCCCGGCAATAAGGAACGTCAGCGCAAACTCGGACCAGTTCAGATGTGCTTTTGGATGAGCAATCAAGGACGGAACCCAAACCAACACACCAAAGAGTGCCAGCATGAGCGCCATCAGGCGCGTTGCAAGCTGTGCATGGCGATTGGCAAGCATAGCGATTGCTGCCAGCGCGAACGCGATGGTTGTAAGTATCGCCCAGAACATCTGGTTGGGTGGAATCCACTTCGGAACTAAGGCGGCCGTATCACGACGATAGAGCACTTGGCTGAGGGCAAATGAAATGGCACAGACTCCGAGTCCAAGTCGCGCCAGTCGGCCTAACACCACAGCTCGTACTGAACTCGCCTGAGTCGCCGCGTAAAGGGCAATCGCGCCGCAGAATAAGGAGAGCTGTTGGAAGAAGCTCCCGCCATATCGCTCATAGAGGCTCGCTGCAACAATGATGTCAGGAACGCAGGCGAGCGAGAACGAAAGATAGACGGCGCAAAGCGCGATCGCTCCTAGGCGCACGGTACGGGGCGACTGTAATGCGATCCCGCCCGCGATTTGAAGAGTCATGAGACACCCGCCGATGATGGTGCCAAACGGGAGCTTCCAGATTTGTGCCAAGGTTTGCCATGTTTCAGCGTCGTACCACATCAGCCCAATGACGCCGAACAGCACAGCTGACGCGCCAAACGCGATCCGTCCATAGGATGCGACCTTCATGGTCTCAGGGGCCCCAACCGCGTCAGCATACTACCGAATCGGGAGCCTTCGACTCGAAATCGGGCTGCAATCGGCAAGCACCGCGGAAGTCAATTGGCGAAATCTCGGCAAATACGAATATAAAAACCGCACGCTTACCACATTGCCTGCTACGTCAAGCGATGAGCTACGGGGTCGAGTTGACGCATAACCTGGGCGAGAGAACCCGCAGAAAGCAGTGTACTTACCTACACAACTACATGCTAACGGTTCTTACCATTCCAGCTCTGGGAACCGCACACCGTCTTTTTGCGTAGAACACATTAGGTGGAGGTTTACCCCATGAGAGCGATTCTCTTGCTGTTGGTCACCTTCAGTACAGGTGCGCTCATCTCTCAGGATAAAAAGGTCGAGGAGACCGGAAAGAGCCCCGTCGTGACAAAGGTCTCATCTGGAGGAAGGATTCGCATGGAGCTTTGCTCTAGCGGAATCGAACTCCTCGGCCACGAGGAGGACACGCTACGGGTCTCCTATGATCCCGAGCGTGGCAACGTAAAGGTCCGGATTCAAGTAGCTGGGGATCAGACCGAGCTTTCAGTGAGAGACTGTCCGCGCAATAACTTCACGCTCAGGGTCGAGGTACCGAAGTCCACCGCGCTGTACATTCGCATGTTTGCCGGCGAATTGAACGTGCGAGACGTCGTCGGCGACAAAGATGTGGAACTACACTTCGGCCAGCTGAGCATGGATGTTGGGAAAGCCGAGGACTATCATCGGGTGTCCGCTTCGGTGAACAGCGGAGAACTTGATGCTCCTGCGTTCAATGTCTCAAAAGGCGGACTATTTCGATCGTTTGCTCAAACCGGCTCGGGTAAATATCGGCTGCACGCCCACGTGGGAGCCGGCGAGCTAGATCTGCGCTGAGCATTCTTAGCCTATATCGCTCAAATCCCGCAGAGCATCGATCAGGCACTCCGGTGTCTAAAGATGATATGCGTAAATGGGGGAGGGTCAATCTGTTGCTTTGGGGTTTTACCCTGTTCACGGCATTGACCTACCATGCCGTTGGTGTGAGTTACGAAAATCACCGAGATCTCCCAAGCCGCTATTTCTGGTGGGAGGCGGCTCGTCTCGACTCAGATCCAATGAACAGTCCCTCCCCGAAGATGAGCACAGTCAGGCCCTGCCCAGAGAACGCAGACGGTTGCGTCGAGTGGAATCCGGAGACCATCTGGGTTGAGCCGAGCCTCATGGAGAGGGACCCTTGGTTTCTCCGCACTTCCGGCCTTCATTGTCGGTATCGCTATCACTATCGCTCATCGAGGTCCGAAAGAGAAAGCGCAACGTTGTGTGATCACCTGATTGCGTCAGTCTGAGCGCGAGTCGGCCACTTGTCGTTCCCGGACAATCTTCAGAAAGTCGTCGAGCGCAAACACGTTAGGTATCTTCTCGATTGGTATGCCGGTCTTTTCCTGGCCGACGCGCCAGAGATAGAATTGTCCTTCCTCAAGGCCATGGGAGTAAAGTTCGCTCAACGGAAATTCTCTCTCTCGTGAGTCTTTCTTCGTGCGGATTCCGTGCTGCCGGCTAATTGTGATGGGGCCAAAACTTACGTCCACGCCATTGGTAAAGCGTTCGATTGCTGATTGAAGAACATGAGGTCGAGAACGCTCAATCAATTCGCTCGCCAGGAGTTCGCGCCTCGACAGGCCAGGACCGCAGCGGAGTTTCTGACCCAGGGAATCAATCAGCACAAACGAGTAGCGCCGTAGAAATGCAACTGGGAGTGGGATCGGAAAAAGAAAAAAAAAGATTTTCTCTCGAAATAGTAAAACTCCCGAAGCTGATCCCATCGCATTCGTTTCTCGCCGAAAATTCCCTTCGAGGCGATCTCCTGTGAATTGACTATTACGCGCCGAAAGGCAATCCACACAGCAATAATCGCGAAGATCGCGGCAATTGCAAGTAAGATCGACCCGAGAAAGCCCGCTGCAAATTCATCGCGCCACTCGTCGGTAGGTTTGTTCTCCAGCCACGCCAGATAAGTCAGAGCGATTGCGGATGCGGCAAGAAGGCCGACTAACCAAAGTCTGGGACCGTGCGTCGCCGCTTCGCCAGCGATGGAGTTCGCAGTCACTGTTGGGGAGCCAGAATACCCTAGGTATTGACCAAACGCGACAACGGATTTCGAGGTCTTATATTCCTAATTGGTAGGCGTAAACAATTCGCGACAGTCGCCAGTTGACTGTCCCGTCACCGCAATCGCACTGAGAAGGGTGGAGGGCGCCTCTTGCCCCGGTGCCAGTGACCTCAGCTGTCAATTGGAGATGGCGAAAAACCTATTCGCTTATGGAGCAGTCGAGCGGGAATTTCGAGGGCTACGCCCGTCTCGTTGCCAGATGTAGATTGATGCGTACACTCCCAATATGACATGGCAGGTGAATCTCCTGATCGTGAGGCTGATTGCGACTTCCGGGTGGTAACCCCTCTCGACCATCCTGAACAGGTTCTGGTTTCCTAAAACAGACAGCGTAAACTGTGGCGATGCCCCTGGAAGACAGATTGGAACGTCGTGCAGTTCAAACCCTGGCCGGCCGCCACGCCGAGCTCGAGCGCCTGGAAGTCTTTGCCTTAGGGGATGAGCCGCTGGTGATGCATATTCAGGGCATCCCGGGCATAGGAAAAACTCACCTGCTAAATGCACTCGCGGCAACGATTGTCGGAAAGGGCGTTTTCGTTGTGCGGATCGACGCCCGCTTGTGCGAACCTTCTCCCGCGGGGTTGTGTCGAGCGATCTGCAGGGAAATCGGCGAGTCGGAGTCCGAAGATTCCGCGGTCGTGGGGAGAAGACTATCGGGCAGCGCCAAGCGCACTCTCCTGGTGCTCGACAGTTACGAATGCTTCCGTTTGCTTGACTCTTGGCTCCGGCAGGTTTTTCTGCCCTCGCTCGACGACCATGTGCGCACAATCTTCGCCAGTCGCGAGTCACCCCGGCCAGCCTGGCGCATTGCCCCTGCATGGAAAGGCTTATTTGATTCGATGCTCCTGGAAACATTTTCTCCAGAACTGGCTCTGGAGTATCTGACCTCAGAGGGTGTGCCGGAGGGCAGCGCTCGGGAGTTGAATCGTGTTGCCCGCGGGCATCCGTTGGCGCTTTCCTTGGCATTGGCACTTTACCTTGCGGGCGGGCAAGTGCGTGGGAGTGCGGCGACGCGCCATCAAGTATTGGAGCATATGGCGTCGCTCTTTCTGGAGGATACCGATTCGCGAACCAAGCAGATCGTGGAGGCCGCTTGCCTGGTCCGAACTGCCACCGCTCCGCTCTTTGCGGCGATGCTGCCGCATATCCCAGCTGACGATGCACTCGACCGGCTTCGTGCGCTGCCATTTGTCAACGCTGGTCCTCACGGACTGCTGGTGCATGAAGCCGTTCGCGAGCCAGTAACGGCTGCTCTCAAATCGCGGGATCCGGCGAGATACCAGACGTACCGGCGCGCCGCTTCGCAGGTCGTGCGCGAGCAATACAGGCAAGCACCCCGATCCGACCTCTGGCGTTGCACGGCGGACGTGCTCTACCTGCTTGAAAACGAGAACCTGCGCCAAGGGTTTTTCCCTACGACTGATAGCGCGGTTTCCGTCGAGCCAGCCCGCGCCGACGACGGGACATTCATTGCAACGATCATCCAGAACTTCGATGGACCTCAGTCGCATCAAGCGCTGGAGCAATGGTGGCACTACCATCCAGACTCGTTCTTTGTCGTTCGCGATGAACATGGCGGAGTGCAAGGTTTCTACCTGGCGATTGTGGCATCCAAGGTACACAAAAATGTGATTGCGAGAGACCCGCTTGCCGCAAGCTGGGCCAGAGACCTGCCGCGTTCAGAAGACAGGGCCGCCACTCTCTGGGTGCGGCGCTCGTTGGATCGCGACACGGGAGAAGGGCCATCACCTGGCCAGGCAGCCTGCTGGCTCGACATCAAACGTACCTATTTGGAACTGCGTCCGCGGCTGCGCTGGATCTATACCTGCTACCGTGATGCGGAGACGTATCGTAGCTCCTTCGCCCAATTAGGATTCCGGCTAGTAGACGAAGGCCGCCCGCTCCTTGATAGAGTCATGCAACACACATTTCGCCTCGACATGGGAGTGGATTCCGTAGATGGCTGGCTTGGGAACCTGCTTGCCCAGGAAACCGGCACGGTAACAGGCGAGACTGCGTCTTACTCGCCGTTGTTGGACGAGCAAGCGCGTGAGTTAGTAGTGAACGGAAGCCGAATTGGCCTTACCCCGCTTGAGTTCGACGTTTTCGCATATCTTGTGGCTCGTCCGAACAGGGCCGTGGCTCGCTACGAATTAGTCGAGGCGGTCTGGGGATATGGAAAGGAAGCGTCCACCAGCAACGTGGTTGAGACAGTGGTGCGCTCCATCCGACACAAGCTGGGAGCGCACCGCAACGCGCTGGAAACGGTGCGGGGAGTTGGCTACCGATATCGGCCAACAACCTGAATTTGCGCTCCCCGCACGGAGTGGAACGTTCATGGGCGAGCCTCAAGGATTATATTGAACGGAGTTTCGATAGCCACCCTCGCGGTCCCGAACCCCGCGTCCTTGAGGATTGCAAGCAACTGGGTAGCGCCGGCCTGCGCTCCCAGTGAATAGCGTCCGCCTTGCGAGAGGGCGTTCTGGGTACAGAAACCCGCGGAAGCCGAATAGTACATCCTTGCTACAGGGCCTACGTTCTCCTCAGAGCGGTCCTTTGCGAACGGTTCTACCACCATGAGTACGCCGTCAGGAGCCATGGCTT
>Ga0207648_10006232_pt1 | contig 11876 bp, 8 predicted proteins | sample KBSMisM32_FD_184310 | JGI IMG/M metagenome (GOLD analysis project Ga0207648, IMG submission 184310) | Miscanthus rhizosphere microbial communities from Kellogg Biological Station, Michigan, USA - KBS Miscanthus M3-2 (SPAdes) (version 2) | ecosystem: Host-associated > Plants > Roots > Rhizosphere...
ATAGGCGAGCGCCATGCCGGGCGGCACGCGGTCGGTGCGGGCGAACTCGGAGTCATTGAGCCAGGCCGTGATGCTCGACGTCGTCTCGCCGCGCGAGGCGCTGACCTCGGCCGGCTCGGCGACCTCGGCCGGCGGGCGCGGTACGGTGCGCGCGGGAAGGGTGATGGGCGTGGAGGTCGCCGAGGCGAGCGCGAAACCGCCCGCGGGCTTGGGATTGATCGTCGGACGGGCCTGCGGCGTCGGAACGCGCGCTTCCTGCACGGGCTTCGCGGCGGCTGCGACGCGGGTCTCGGCCCGCGCCGGCGTCGCGTTGCTGTCGTCTTCCTCGTTCTCGTCGGTCGAGAAGCCGAACAGGCGCGCCAGCACATTGCCCTTCTTCGGTTTCGCCGCCGAAGCGACGCGTTGTTCTTCGCCGCTGATCGCGCCGGAGCTACGAGCCGCCGCGAGCGACATGCCGGATGGGCTCGAACCGCGCTTCTCGATGTCGGCGAGCGCCAGCGCATAGCCGGAAAGCGGCTGGCCGTCGGACGGGACATGCACCGTACGGCCGTTCGGGAACACGCGCGCAAGCTGATCATGCGTCATGCGCGGCCAGTGGCGTACCGAGCCGACGTCGACGTGCACGAACGAGCCCGGATAGAAGCCGACGCCGCCGCGCTGTAGCCGCAGGCCCGCGGCGCGCAGGTCCTCGACCGAGACGCCCGAAATGTTGAAGTCGATCGCCTTGCCGAGCATGTGCTGGCTGAACTGGGCGACGCCGCGCGAGCGCCGGCGCAGCATCGCGTTGGTGGCGGGCGAGCGGTAGGACGAGACGATGCGGATCGGCTCCTTGGTGTTCACGTCGCGGGTGATCTCCCACAGGATGTCGAACAGCTGCGAATCCATCCGCGTCTGGTCGTCGTTGCGCCAGTCGCGCAGGAAATAGTTGAGCTTCTTCAGCCCATCCTCGTCGTAGCGCCCGTTGCGCTTGAACGTGACGGTGACCTCGTCGTCGCGATGGGTGTGCTGCAGGGTGATCGAGCGGGTGTCGCCGTTCGCCACCACGGTTTGCAGCGTGTCGGACGTGACGATCAGGGCGAACGCCGCAAGTCCCACGCACGGAATCGCGCGCAGCAGATGACAGAACGATACGGCCTGGCGCGCAATGCGACTCGGCATGCAATCCCGCGTGAAACGTCGCTCAACAGAACGACCGCGGCGTCCCCCGCCGCGTGCGAATGGTTAGCGCAGTCTTGTCGGGATGGGTTAACGCGTGATTAGCGCTGCCCCGTCCCCCCTTGGCTTTATGGCTAACGGGGGAGTGTGGCGAAAAATAGCCTTGTTTCGCCAGAGCCTTCCGGGATGGTTAATAACCGGTTTAGCGGGCCGTTACGGTCCGCTGCTGCGCCCGGCGCTGCTTCTGTGGCGCGGGCTCCTGCCGGACGGGGTTACCAAACAGCCGGTCAAAGAACGACTGGCCGCTCGAATAGCCGTCGTTTCCGACCCCGTTCGGCAGCCGTACCGACGGGCGGTTGTAGCTCGGCTGGGCTCGCGCGACCGGGATTTCGGCCTGCCGGCGGTCTTCCTTCAGCGCGGCGAGCAGCCGGGCATCCCGGCCATACAGGTCGTCGCGGATCTGCAGGTGACCGGCGTCATCCACAAACGCCGTCTGGTAGGTGATGTGGACCGGGATCTGGTTGGTGAAGCGCAGGTCGATCTCGGAGTGGCCGAACATGCTCTTGATCCTGTCGGCGCTGTAGCTGGAACCCGGCATTCCGAGCCCGGTCATGATCTCGGCGTATTTGGTCGGGTCCTGCACGCGCATGCAGCCGTGGCTGTAGGCGCGCTTGGAATGCGCGAACAGATGCTTGTCCGGCGTATCGTGCTGATAGACCAGGAACTTGTTGGGGAAATTGAAGCGCACGCGCCCGAGTGCGTTGGCCTCGCCCGGCGGCTGCGAGATATGCACGCTGCCGTCCGGCCGTTGCTGCAGGTTCAGGCCCATGCGCTTGAGCACGGTCGGATCCTGCTGCAGGGCAGGCAGGTATTCGTTGTAGACGATCGACGGCGGCACGTTCCAGGTCGGATTGACGGTGATGTATTTCATCGTCTCCGAGAGGAGCGGCGTCGGCGTGCCGGGCTTCCCGACCACGACGCGCGTCTGCCAGATCGTCGCGCCGTTGTTGTACACGCGCAGCGAGAAGTCCGGGATGTTCAGCACGACGTGGGCCTTGCCCAGATCGCGCGGAATCCAGCGCCAGCGCTCCATGTTGGCGATGATGACAAGGTCGTCTTTCTCGTGCCGCTTGCCGTTGAATGCGTCCACGGTCTGCTGTGTCAGCTTGCCGGTCGCGGGCAGCCCCTTTTCCTTCTGGTACTGCGCGACGGCGTCGGCGAGCGGCTTGTCGTAGAAGTTGTCGCCGCGCACGGCGGGAAGGCCAAGCTTCTCGCGCAGCGCCGGCACGCGCTCGTCCGACATCAGGACGATCTGCTTGGTGCGCTTGTCGGTCGACAGTTCGAGCACCGGCCCGCGTGCGATCACTTCCGGTGCGTCGCCCTTGCGGCCGCGCACTTCGGCGAGCTTCTTGCGCAGCGCCTTGTAGGCGGCTTGCGGCGGCTGGTAGCTGTTGAGCACATCGACCACCTTGTTGCTCGCGGCGAGCTTGCTCAGCACGTCGAGCGGCACGGGGGCGGTCTGCTCGTAGAAGACATCCGCGCTGACGCGCGAATAATGCACGCGCCCTATCTGGGCGTGGCGTGCATAGTCGAGCACGGACTCGACAAGCCGCATCTCGGCGTCCGCCATCGCGGCAGGCGCGGCGCCGGCCTGGATCGACGGGACCGGATAGTCGTTCGGATCCATGCCGTCGGCATCGGCGTTGCGCAGATGTGTGATCGTCTGCTTGCCGCGCTCGGTCGCGCCGTCGGTGCCAACGAACATCGGCGCGTAGTCGCGCGAGGCGTAAAACGCCTCGACCGCGGTTCGCTCGGACTTGCGGTCGATGATGCGGGCGAGGCGATTGCTGCCGATGAACTCGCGCAGCGCGTCACGAATAGGCTGATCGGCGTTGACGACGGCAGCCGGAGGCGCGGGAATGACGGGCGCCGCAGCGGCAGGTGCCGGCAGGGCGGGGGCGGGCGTCGCGGCCGGAGCCGGCGTCGCGACATCCTTGAAGGTCGGCGGCGGAAGATCCGGCGGGTCGGGCAGGACGATGGCGGTCGAGCCGGTCGTCTCTGGTGCCGGGGTGACGTCGGCGACGGACGGAGGCGGCAGGTTGGCGGACTCAGGCATCGGAACCTGCGCCTCGATCGCGCTCTGGTCTGCTGCCGGGCCTTGAGCGGCGGCGGGTGCCGTAAGGCTGAGTCCGAGAACCAGCGCGAGCGCCGTCCCGGTCAAAATCTTTTCAAGCCGCCGGCCATGCATGGAGAAATTCCCTCGCGATCCCCGTGGGTTCAACGCAAGACTCAACCCCGCATGCGCGGCCGGGGACAGCCGCACCGTCTCCACCTTGGCGACGAAATGACTCTAATTTGTCCACTTAATCAACTGCGGCAACATATCCGCCGGGTCACAAACGTGTATTTGGCCCGAAGGTGTCACTCGCTGGCCACGTTTTCCGATGCGTCGCGGGGCTCGCCGGTGCTGAGACCGATTTCGTCGAGCTTGCGGTAGAGCGTCGAGCGGCCGATCCGCAACCGCCGCGCGACTTCGGACATCTGCCCGCGGTAATGCGCGATGGCGAACCGAATCGTCTCGGTCTCGATCTCCTCGAGCGGGCGGACATGCCCGGCCGCATCGGTGAGCGACAGCGCATCGCCCGACGCGGGCGGAGCGGGAGGCGTTGGCTCGTCGAGGATCATGGGGGCTGCGGCGCGCAGCGGCTGCGGCGCCTCCTCGGGCGTGGGCACCATCGCGGGCGCAACCATGCGCGCTGGCTGATGGCCAAGCTGCGGAAACTCGGCCGCGCCGATCTCGTCGCCGTCGGCCAGCACCACGGCGCGGAAGATCGCATTCTCGAGCTGACGCACATTGCCGGGCCAGGGATGCGCGTTGAGAACGCCAAGCGCGTCGGCCGCGACCGCGCGGATGCGCTTGCCTTCCTCTGCGGCGAACCGCACGAGGAAATGCCGCACCAGTTCCGCGATATCTTCGGTGCGCTCGCGCAGCGGCGGCACCGTGATCGGGAACACGGCGAGGCGGTAGTAGAGATCCTCGCGGAACCGCCCGTTCGTCACGTCGGCGATCAGATTGCGGTTGGTCGCCGAGATGATGCGCACATCGACCTTCACGGGCTTCTTCCCGCCGACCGGATCGACCTGTCCATCCTGGATGGCGCGCAGCAGTTTCACTTGCGCGGCCGGCGGCAGTTCACCGACCTCGTCGAGGAACAGCGTGCCGCCCGACGCCTCGGCGAACTTGCCGAGGTGCTTCTCGGTCGCGCCGGTGAACGAACCCTTCTCGTGGCCGAATAACGTCGATTCCACGAGGTTTTCCGGGATCGCGCCGCAGTTCACCGCAACGAAGGGCTTTGAACGCCGCTCGCCCGAGCCGTGGATCGCACGCGCGATCAGCTCCTTGCCGACCCCGGACTCGCCTTCGACCAGCACCGGGATCAGCGATGCGCTGGCCTTCTCGGCCGTGCGCAACACCTGCTGCATGCGCGCATTGCGTGTCACGATGTCCTTGAAGCTGAGCGTGCCGGCGCGGCTGCGCTTCAGCCGCTGGAATTCGGTTTCCAGTGCGCTCGTCGACAGTGCGTTGCGCAGCGAAACCTGCAGGCGTTCGGCGCCGACCGGCTTCACGACGAAATCGCTTGCGCCCGCGCGCATCGCGGACACCACCTTGTCGATGCCGCCATGCGCGGTCTGCACGATCACCGGAATGCTGACGCCCGCATCGCGCATGCGTTCGAGCACGCCGTAGCCGTCGAGATCGGGCATCACGAGATCGAGCACCATGCAGTCGATCCGCGCGTCCGGCGCCGTTACCGCCGCCACGGCGGCGTCTCCGCCTTCGGCGGTGATGACCGCGTAACCGAAGCGCGTCGCCATGGCTTCGAGCAGCCGCCGCTGCACGGGATCGTCGTCGACGATCAGGATCGTTTCGGCCATGGATTCTCCTCAAGCGGCGCTGTACCGATTTGGGGCGCACCTTGGCCGACGCGACTTAACGCACTGTTAAGGCTCAGGGATACGCGGGCGAGGTCGCGCGCAGTTGATCGCCGCGCCGTCCTGACTATGTTCGCCGCAACATCGAGGACCTCATGCCCGCCAAAGCCAGCCGCAAACCCGCCCGCGTCGTCCGCAAGCCTGCAAGAACGCCGCCGCCCGCGAAGGGCCTCAACGCGCTGCCCGAGTGGAACCTGGCCGATCTCTATCCGGCGATGGACGCGCCGGAGTTGAAGCGCGATCTCGCGCGCGCCGATGCCGACAGCGCGGCGTTCGAGGCAGATTACAAGGGCAGGCTTGCGGCGCTGACTGCGGGCGGAAAGCTGATCGAAGCCGTGAAGCGCTTCGAGGCGCTTGAGGATCTGCTCGGCCGGCTGATTTCGTATGCGGGCCTCGTTTATGCGGGCAACAACACCGACCCGGTACGCGCGAAGTTTTATGGCGACATCCAGGAGAAAATCACCGCGGCCTCGTTGCACTTGTTGTTCTTCACGCTCGAGCTCAACCGCCTCGACGACGCGGCATTGGACGCCGCGATGGGCGACCCGGCGCTCGGCCATTATCGCCCGTGGATCGAGGACGTGCGCAAGGAAAAGCCGTATCAGCTCGAGGACCGTGTTGAGGAGTTGTTCCACGAAAAATCGGTGACTGGAGCGGGCGCGCTGAACCGGCTGTTCACCGAGACGATCGCGTCGCTGCGTTTCAAGGTCGGCGGCAAGGAACTCGCGCTCGAGGCGACGCTCAGCCTGATGCAGGACAAGGACGGCAGGAAACGGCAAGCCGCGTCCGAGGCGCTGGCGAAGACCTTCAAGGAGAACCTCCGCGTCTTCACGCTCGTCACCAACACGCTCGCGAAGGACAAGGAGATTTCCGACCGCTGGCGCGGCTTCAAGGACATCGCCGACGCGCGGCATCTGTCCAACCGCGTCGAGCCGGAAGTCGTCGAGGCGCTGGTATCGGCGGTGCGCGATGCCTATCCGCGGCTGTCGCATCGCTATTATGCGCTGAAAGCAAAGTGGTTCGGCAAGAAGCGTCTGCCGCACTGGGACCGCAACGCGCCGCTGCCGAAGGTCGATACGCGCCCGATCGGCTGGAGCGAGGCGAAGGACACGGTGCTGTCCGCCTACGAGGCGTTCTCGCCGCGGATGGCGAACGTCGCCGAGGATTTCTTCACGCGCAACTGGATCGACGCGCCGACGCGGCCGGGCAAGCAGTCCGGCGCGTTCTCGCATCCGACGGTGCCGTCGGCGCATCCATACGTTCTGCTCAACTATCAGGGCAAGCCGCGCGACGTGATGACGCTCGCGCATGAGCTCGGCCATGGCGTGCATCAGGTGCTCGCGGGCCCGAACGGCGCCCTGATGGCGCCGACGCCGCTCACGCTGGCCGAGACCGCGAGCGTGTTCGGCGAGATGCTCACCTTCAAGGCGTTGCTCGCGAAGACCACCGACGTGAAGCAGCGCCGCGCCATGCTCGCCGCCAAGGTGGAGGACATGATCAACACGGTGGTGCGTCAGATCGCGTTCTATACCTTCGAGCGCAAGGTCCACACCGCGCGGCGCGAGGGCGAACTCACCTCCGACCAGCTTTGCGCGCTCTGGATGAGCGTGCAGGGCGAGAGCCTCGGGCCGGCGATCGAGCTCAAGCCCGGCTACGAGACCTTCTGGACCTATATCGGCCACTTCATCCATTCGCCGTTCTACGTTTACGCCTACGCATTCGGCGACTGCCTGGTCAACTCGCTCTATGCGGTCTACGAGAAATCGCACGAGGGCTTCGCGGAGCGCTACCTCGCGATGCTCGCCGCCGGCGGCACGAAGCATCATTCCGAGTTGCTGGCGCCTTTCGGCCTCGATGCCCGCGAGCCGCGCTTCTGGCAGGGCGGACTGAGCGTGATCGAGCGCATGATCGGGGAGCTGGAGGCGCTCGACCGGACGGCGTGAGGGATTGCGAAGCATTGTTGCGCGCCTCTCCACTCCCTAGATTGTCCAGGTGACCGACCGTGAGAAAAACCGCTTCTCGGCCCGTGCGGCGCGCTATGCGCGCGTCGGGACCAATGTCGGCGGGGTTGCGGCGAAGTTCGCCGCCAGCAGGCTGCTCGGCCTGGCCCTCGATCGCGGCCGCAACGCATCGGACCTGGCAGCGGCGCTCGGCGGGCTGAAAGGCCCGATCATGAAGGTCGCGCAGTTGATGGCGACCATTCCGGACCTGCTGCCGCCCGAATACGTCGAGGAACTCCAGAAGCTGCAGAGCGACGCCCCGCCGATGGGCTGGGCGTTCGTGAAGCGGCGCATGATGGCCGAACTCGGCACCGGCTGGCAGGAGAAATTCGGTGAATTCGAGCATCAGCCGGCCGCAGCCGCATCGCTCGGTCAGGTGCATCGCGCGCGCTCGACCAACGGCGAGCGCCTCGCCGTCAAGCTTCAGTATCCCGACATGCAGTCGGCGGTCGAAGCGGACCTGAAGCAGCTCGACTGGCTGTTCGCGATCCATCGCCGCATGGACCCGGTGATCGACACCACCGAGATCGCCAAGGAGATCGCCGCGCGGGTGCGCGAGGAGCTCGACTATCTGCGCGAGGCGAAGCACGTCGCGCTTTACCAGCAAATGCTCGACGGCATCGACCTCGTGCGCGTGCCATCAGTGTGGCCGAAGCTGTCGACCGGCCGGCTGCTCACGCTCGACTGGCTCGACGGCACAAAACTGCTCAGCCACAAGACCGCCGGATTGAAGGCCCGCAATCGCATCGGGCAGGCGATGTTCACCGCCTGGTGGTTTCCGTTCAGCCGCTACGGCGTGATCCACGGCGATCCGCATCTCGGCAATTACACGGTGTTCGACGAGGGTGGCGCGCCTGGCGGCATCAACCTGCTCGACTATGGCTGCATCCGCGTCTTCCCGCCGAAATTCGTCGGCGGCGTGGTCGATCTCTACAACGGCTTGCGCGACAACGACGCCGATCTGGTGGTGCACGCCTACGAGACCTGGGGCTTCAAGGGCCTGTCGCGCGATACGATCGACACCCTCAACATCTGGGCCAAGTTCATCTACGGCCCGCTGCTCGATGACCGCGAGCGCACCATCGCCGACGGCGTGAAGCCGTCCGAATACGGCCGTCGCGAAGCCTTCCGCGTGCATCAAGGCCTGAAGAAGCAGGGCCGCGTGCGCGTGCCGCGCGAATTCGTGTTCATGGACCGCGCCGCGATCGGCCTCGGGGCCGTGTTCCTGCATCTCGACGCGCGGCTCAATTTCTACCGGCTGTTCAACGAGGCGATCGAGAAATTCTCCCTTGCCGAGGTCGGCCGGCGGCAGGCCGCGGCGCTCGCCAAGGCCGGTCTTGCCGAGGCTTCGGCCGCCTGAACGGGCGGCTTTTCGCGCCGTTGCCCTTGCTCTCCAATTGGGCTAATTCCGGCGAGCAGCATTTGTGCGGAGAATCGAGATGGCCGACCACGGTGAGGTCGAATACGCGACGGCGGACGGCAACGATTATGCCGAGCACGAGTCCACCTACGCGATGTTCATCGCGCTGACCAAATGGGGCATCATTTTCCTCGTTATCCTGCTCATCCTGATGGCCTATTTCCTCGTTTGACCTCTCCCGCCCGCGAGGAGGCTCCATGAAAATTGCTGTTCCCGCCGAGGTCGACGCGGCAGAACCGCGCGTGGCCGCCACGCCCGATACCGTCAAGAAGCTGAAGGCGCTCGGCGCCGAAATCGTTGTCGAGACCGGAGCGGGTGTGAAGTCCGGCATCCTTGACGCCGACTATGAGGCGGCCGGCGCCAGCATCGGCCCGACCGCCACGTCCGTGGTCGCCGGCGCCGACGTGGTGCTGAAGGTGCGCCGCCCGACCGCTGAAGAGCTGACGCACTACACGCAGGGCGCGCTGGTCTTCGCCATCATGGACCCGTACGGCAATGAGGCCGCGCTCGCCGACATGGCGAAGGCCGGCGTCACCGGCTTCGCGATGGAGCTGATGCCGCGCATCACGCGCGCGCAGGTGATGGATGTGCTGTCCTCGCAGGCCAATCTCGCCGGCTATCGCGCCGTGATCGACGCATCGGCCGAATTCGGCCGCGCGTTTCCGATGATGATGACGGCGGCCGGTACGGTGCCCGCCGCGAAAGTGTTCGTGATGGGCGTCGGCGTCGCCGGGCTGCAGGCGATCGCGACTGCGCGCCGGCTCGGCGGCATCGTGACGGCGACCGACGTGCGCCCGGCCGTGAAGGAACAGGTGCAGAGCCTCGGCGCGAAGTTCATCGCGGTCGAGGACGACGAGTTCAAGCAGGCCGAGACCGCCGGCGGCTACGCCAAGGAGATGTCGAAGGAGTATCAGGCGAAGCAGGCCGCGCTCGTTGCCGAGCATGTGAAGAAGCAGGACATCGTCATCACCACCGCGCTGATCCCCGGTCGTCCGGCACCGCGGCTGATCTCCGCCGAGATGGTGAAGTCGATGAAGCCGGGCTCCGTGATCGTCGATCTCGCGGTCGAGCGCGGCGGCAATGTCGAAGGCGCCAAGGCCGGCGGCGTCGAGGACGTCAACGGCGTGAAGATCGTCGGCTACAACAACGTGGCGGGGCGGCTCGCCGCGTCCGCGTCGAGTCTCTACGCCAAGAACCTGCTCAACTTCCTCGACATCCTCGTCGACAAGAAAGAGAAGAAGCTCGCCGTCAACTGGGACGACGAGATCGTCAAGGCGACCGCGCTGACCAAAGACGGCGCCGTCGTGCATCCGAGCTTCCAGCCTAAGAGCGCCGCATGATCCCGAAAAGTGGGCATCGGTTTTCGGACAAGATCATGCGGCCGATTGAAAAGCTGGCCTGAAGGAGCATCGCATGGCCCAGATGAACCCCCGCGAAGCTGCAGATGCCGCGCAAGCTGCGGCCGAAGTCGCACGCCAGGCAGCGGAACAAGCCGCGCAATACGCCGACCAGGCGGCCGCTCTCGCGGCCGCGAGCGTGCATGCGGCGACCGGCGCCATGATCGATCCGTTCGTGTTCCGCTTCTCGATCTTCGTCCTCGCGGTGTTCGTCGGCTACTACGTGGTGTGGTCGGTGACGCCGGCGCTGCACACGCCGCTGATGTCGGTGACCAACGCGATCTCCTCGGTGATCGTCGTCGGCGCGCTGCTCGCGGTCAGCGTCGAGCTCACGCGCGATTCCGGGCCGATCTGGGCGCGCATCCTCGGCTTCTTCGCGCTCATTCTCGCCTCGGTGAACATCTTCGGCGGCTTCCTGGTCACGCAGCGCATGCTTGCGATGTACCAGAAGAAGAAGTGAGAGGCAGGCGATGAGCCCCAATACCGCCGCGCTGCTCTATCTGGTCGCGGGCGTCCTGTTCATTCTGGCGCTGCGCGGGCTGTCGAGCCCGGCGTCGAGCCGGCAGGGCAATTTCTTCGGCATGGCCGGCATGGCGATCGCGATCGTGGCGACGCTTGCCTCGCATCCGCCGTCGGGCTGGTTCTCCTGGGTACTGGTGATCGTCGGGCTCGGCATCGGCGGCGGCGCGGGCGCGGTGATCGCGCGGCGCGTGCCGATGACCTCGATGCCGGAGCTGGTCGCGGCATTCCACTCGCTGGTCGGCATGGCGGCGGTGCTGGTCGCGGCGGCCGCGCTCTATGCGCCGCGCGCCTTCGACATCGGCGTGCCCGGCGACATCCACAAATCGAGCCTCGTCGAAATGTCGCTCGGCGTCGCGATCGGCGCGGTCACGTTCACCGGCTCGATCATCGCGTTCCTCAAGTTGTCCGCGCGGATGAGCGGCGCGCCGATTCTGCTGCCGATGCGCCACGTCATCAACATCGCGCTCGCGGTCGCGATCGTGCTGCTGACGATCTGGTTCGTGCGCAGCGAGAGCTACTTCGCGTTCTGGCTATTGACGCTCGCGTCCTTTGCGTTCGGCGTGCTGATCATCGTGCCGATCGGCGGCGCCGACATGCCGGTCGTGATCTCGATGCTCAATTCGTATTCCGGCTGGGCCGCGGCGGGCATCGGCTTCACGCTCGGCAACTCGGCGCTGATCATCACCGGCGCGCTGGTCGGTTCCTCAGGCGCGATCCTCTCCTACATCATGTGCAAGGGGATGAACCGCAACTTCATCTCGGTGATCCTCGGCGGCTTCGGCGGCGAGGTCGCGGGGCCTGCGGCCGGCGCCGAACAGCGTCCGGTGAAGCTCGGTTCGGCGGACGATGCCGCTTTCATCATGAAGAACGCCGGCAAGGTCATCATCGTGCCGGGCTACGGCATGGCGGTCGCGCAGGCGCAGCATGCGCTGCGTGAGATGGCCGACAAGCTGAAAGCCGAAGGCGTCGAGGTGAAGTACGCGATCCACCCCGTCGCGGGCCGCATGCCCGGCCACATGAACGTGCTGCTTGCCGAAGCGAACGTGCCCTACGACGAGGTGTTTGAGCTGGAAGACATCAACTCGGAATTCGCACAGGCCGATGTCGCGTTCGTCATCGGCGCGAACGACGTGACCAATCCGGCGGCGGAAGACGACAAGACCTCTCCGATCTACGGCATGCCGGTGCTGCAGGTGTGGAAGGCCGGCACCGTGATGTTCATCAAGCGCTCGCTGGCGTCCGGCTATGCCGGCATCGACAACCCGCTGTTCTACCGCGACAACACCATGATGCTGCTCGGCGACGCCAAGAAGATGACCGAGAACATCGTCAAGGGGATGTGACGCCTCTCTATGAGTCAACATGACCATTCTGAAATGGCTCGTCATT
>Ga0207648_10006233_pt1 | contig 11875 bp, 13 predicted proteins | sample KBSMisM32_FD_184310 | JGI IMG/M metagenome (GOLD analysis project Ga0207648, IMG submission 184310) | Miscanthus rhizosphere microbial communities from Kellogg Biological Station, Michigan, USA - KBS Miscanthus M3-2 (SPAdes) (version 2) | ecosystem: Host-associated > Plants > Roots >...
GTGCCCGCCCACGCCAAAAACGCGGGTGTAGCTCAGTTGGTTAGAGCGCCGGCCTGTCACGCCGGAGGTCGCGGGTTCGAGCCCCGTCACTCGCGCCATCCTTTACGATGCCGGAAGCCGAAGCGGGTTTCGTCGCATGGTCGATGAGGCGGCTGCCTTTGGCGCGTTAGGCCTCAACCCAGGGGCCGACTGGGCCGAGGTCGAACGGGCTTACAAAGCGCTGATCAGCGCGCACCATCCGGATCGGCCAGAGGGCGACCAAACCCGCGCCGCCGAGATTACCCAAGCATATCGCGAACTTCGGCGCGCACGCGACCGCAAGGACGAGCTGGAGCTGGCCGAGCATCGTCCGTTGTTGGGAGCGCGGGGCTATCGGTGGATGTGGGCACTTCCCGGCTTCCTGATCCTGGCAGGCGTGCTGGTGTTCGCGAACAGGAGCGCACCGCCGCCGGGACCTAAGGCCGGCATTGCTGCCACGGCCCCCCAGCCGAGTGCGCGTAGTGACCACGCGATGGAAGCCTCGCTCGCACTCAGCGCCATCGACGCCTCCATCAACAGGGCAAGGCGTATCTCGTCAGTTGGCGACGAGATGGCCCTCGCTGCTGCCAGTCGCGATTGCCACCATGAGCTTCGGGTCAAGCCGAGCATCGAGCGATTCGACGGCTGTGCTGCGTTTGACGATGCCGTGGTGCAGTTGCAGGACCGCGATCCGTTGCGAGACCAGGGGCCGTTCAGCGAGATCGCTGTCACGAGCCGCCAGATGAGCGCGGGTTCGTTGTTATCGGACGACAGCCTGGCAATCGACGGCCGGCTGGACCGCATCCGGCTTCAAGTTGAGCTGGCGCTTGCCCCCTCTACAGGAGCCGCGAACTAGCGCTGCGTTGCCGCAGTGGCGCCCGGCGCTGCCTCCGTCGCCGAAGCAGTCTTGCCCAGTGGCTTCTCATCGGTGGACGTCGTCTGGCCCGACAGCGTCCATTTCAGGTTGTCCGACGCTTCGAACTTTTTGACATAGTCTATGTGCGGTGCCTCGGCCGAGGCCTTGCGGGCGGCTTCGAGGTTGAAGCGAACGGCTACGCGACCCGGGCCGCCATCCTTCAGCTGTGCGCCCGGGATGTTGGTAAGGCCCTTCAGCGCTTCCTCGGTCGGCTGGTTGGCCGTCGCAGCCTCGGCCGCTAGCGCAGCGTTGCGAAGCGCAGTCGCGTTCGCCTCGTGCCCGGTATAGCGCTGGGTGAAGGCGGGAGGCGTGCCCCAGCCGCCGGCCCAGCGATAGAAGATGTGCGCGCCAACGATGGCGTTCTTCGCCAGCGTCGAAGCCCACACCGGGACAACGTAATTGGCATGATAGTGGGTCGCATAGCCGACCGGCGCGTAAACGGACCCGCTGAGCGCCTGCTCGGCGATGGCGTAAGCGCGCCGCCACCCCGCGGCATCGGGCTGATGGTACATCGACCCATCGCAGGTGAAGGTGAACTGGCAGCCAGTGGCCCGCGTGGAGCCTTCATAAACGACGCCGCACACGCTTGCAGGAAAGGCCGGGTGGCGGACGCGGTTGAGCACGACCTGGGCAACGGCGCGTTCGCCGTCGTCATCCTGGCTTCCAGCTTCGTAATAAACGGCGCTGGCGAGGCATTGCAGCGCCTGCGCACGGGCGCCCTTGTCGCCTTTGAAAACGAACGGAGAGGCGGCTGGATTTGGTCCGTTCGCCACCGGAATCTCTTGGTTGATCTCAAGCGCTTGAGAGGGCGCGACATCCCGGACCAGCATTGGCGGCGGCGCCGGCGGCGCAACCTCGGCCGGTTTAGCGCTCCCAGGAAGCTCAGGCGTCGAGTGCGCGGCGCCGCCAATAGCAGCCGCTGCGGCGATCGCGAGCAAGCCGAAACCCACTGCCTCGCGCGGATATTCGCGCCACAGCTTGGCTACGCCGTCGAGCGGCCGGGATAGGGTCAATGCTTGCGCCATTGCGTGCTGATATAGTCAAATAATACAGTTTTTTCAAGTTTTCGGCGGAAGTCCGGCGGTCCAGCGACCCGTTTCCATCCATCGAATTAGCGGTCTCAAGGGGGCGATCCAAGCCAGCCCCATGAACAGATAATATGGAGCCTGGATCAGCACAGGCCACCGTCCGACGACCGGTGCCAGGCTCAAGACGAGTGTCGCCCAGGCCAGAATCAGCGCCAGGATAAGCACGATTCCGCCCAGCTTACGTCCGCTCGGCTCGGCGCGATTGGTCACGATTGTCCCTTAGCGGCCGAGCCCGAGCAGGCCGCCGCGGCGCGACCGGCCGGGCTGCACGCGGTCCTTGCCGTAGAAATCGTCGAAATAGACGATCGACGTCCCGCTCGGCACCGCCGTCAGGTAGGTCAGGTACACAGGCACCGGCGTCGGCAAATTCACCTTCTGCTCCGGACGGGCGCCCTTGGGGCTTGGCGGACGGCCCTTGAACAGCCAGCGGGCGAAGCGCGGCGCATCCTCCAGGCGGACGCAGCCATTGCTCTGCAGGCGCGCGGCCTCGTCGATTTTCTCCTTCTCGGGCGTATCGTGCAGCCAGATCCCTTGCTCGTTAGGGAACATGAACTTCATCTTGCCCATGGAGTTTGCAGGTCCCGGTTTTTGCCGCAGCCGCGCCTTGATCTGGCCCGCCTGCACCGCGCGCCAGTCAATCGACATCGGGTCGATGACTCGCGGGTGATCCGACCAGTCCGATAGCAGCTCGTAACCGCGGTTCTTGAAGTAGGCGCGGCCCTCCTTGAGGATGGTCGGCGCGAGCTTCTTGGCGGTGATGTCCGCCGGAGAGTTCCAGTAGGGATTCAGCGCGATGTACCGGATGAACGCGTTCATCATCGGCGTCTGGGCAATCGGATCCGGCCGCCCGGCAACGACGCGCATTGAGTCCACGACCTGGCCGTTCTCATACATGTAGAGGCGCGCAGCGGGCGCGTTGACGATCACGTAGCGCCCATTGCCCGAGGGAAGGACGCGAGCCCGCTCACGATTGACTGCCAGCAGGTGCCGCTGCTGATCGTTCATGTAGACGCCGCTGGCGAGCGCGAGACGAAGGTTGGAGTAGATGGGGTTCATCCAACCCATCTTCTGGACGTAGTCCGAGAGGGACGGGGCATTGGCCGCCTGGCTCAGGATGGTCGCGGCGGAGGGTGGCGTCGGCCGTAGTTCGGAATCGACATAGATGATGCCCATTCCGGGATCGTGCTTCAGGTCGCGGACGTATTGCACGAACGCGGTGCTCAGCATCGCTTCGGCTTGCTGCACAGCCGCAGGGTTTCCGCTTTGCGCAGCCTGCACCGCGCGGGCGAGGCGCTGGGCCTGGTATCGGCGCGGATCGAGGTTGTCGGCCGACGATGTCGCGAGCAGCTGGACGAGCTGTTGCGCCGCCGCTCCCGATCGCGGTGCAAACCACAGTGGAGCGCCGCCACGCGAACGATAGAAGGCCGCCACTGCGCCGCTCTCGTCGGCTGCCGCGCGAACGCCGGCCGCGCTCGATGCAGCCGTGGGGGCGAGGCCAACAGCGACCGAGCCGAACGCCGCCGCCGCAACCAGCATGAATGAAGTTCGCTTTATCCCCACGATCGCTCCTGTGTTGCGTGGCTGCCTGTCAGCGTCACAACGCCGAATGTTCCAGTTTGGCGTCATGCCGCCAAGTTCGAATGAAGAAGTGCAATGAAAGCATAAACTTAGTGTCGGCTACCTGAACCATTCAAGACCGTCAGGGCTGGCGAAGCCGTCGAGCGGGATGTCCCAGTCGTCCGCCGGAATGGTGTCGGCGAGGCGCTGGATCGGCCAGCCGAGCCCGACCAGCCGCGCGCCGATTTTCTTCAGGTGGATAAGCGCACGGTCGTAATGACCTTTGCCGCGGCCGAGCCGCGTGCCGCTGCCATCGATCGCGATGAGCGGCACCAACACAAGGTCAGGCTCGACAACAGGATGACGCTTCGCTGGCTGCATGATCCCGAACGGGCCGGGCTCCAGCGGGTCGCCAGCAAGGAACTGGAAGGGCTTCGCCGGGTGGGGAAAGCAGGGGTAGGCGACGATGGCCCCGACCGCCCGCGCTTCTTCCGTTGCGGGGAGGGGGCTGATTTCGCTTCCGAGCGGGCAATAGCCACCGACCACCGAGACGCCGGCAAACAATCCGGTGAGATGCTCCGCGAGCCGCCGCTCAAGCATCGCCTTGTCCGCATCGGACAAGGTCGCGACGAACGCCTTGCGTGCATCGAGCGTCGCCCGACGCAACGTCTCTTTGGACAGCGGCTCCATTTCAGGAAGTGCGCCGGCCGACTCGGGCGGGAAGGGAGGTGACGGGACCATCATGGCCGTTTGCCCTAAAATCCTCCGACGCCAAAACGTCAGGTGGGCGCCGTATGATCCGGACCCCAAGGTAACCCTTGTGGCCCGGGCAGGGACAGCTCCCATTAGGATTGAATAGCCTCAGGGATTTTCCAAAGGCTCGCACCTGACAGTGCCCGTCTCCCTGTATTTAGGGATTCGACGCTGGATTCTCAAGCTGCGCGGCAAGTGATTCAAGCCGGCTCGCGAGCGCCTCCGCCTTGGCAACCACCGCTGGGTCCGGCTCCGCAGGTGGCGGCGGCGCGGCATCCGGCTTGTCGTCGATCAACTGGTCGGCGAGCAGCAACGAGGCGAACAGGAACTGCCGAGCCTCGGACAGCGTGCCGAGTCCGGCCAGCGCCTCGCGGCTCTTGCCGTCGACCAGACGGGCCGCGGCCCTGAGGTTTTCCTCTTCTCCCTCGCGGCATGCGACCTGGTAGGTGCGCCCAGCGATGGACAGGTCGATAAGCGCGGCCATTTAGGCTGCAGCCTCGCGGATGAGGCCGTCGAGTTCTTCCACGACTTCCCGCACCTTGGCGCGAAGTTCTTCGTCGCGGCCTGAAGTCTGGGGCTGGCGCTGAGCCAGCGCGCGCTCGACCCGTTGCAGGGCGCGTTCGGCTCGATCGAGGGCAGAGGTGAGCGACGCATCGTCCATGGATTTGCAGCTACGCAACTTCCCGATTCCGGGCAAGCTTTGACGTGCCGAAGAACGCCGCTAATGGGCGCAGGTCAGCGGCCCTGAAGTCCGGGGCCGAGCAAGCCGTCCCTCGGAGCCCCATGCAGCCGACCTCACGCCGTCTCGCTAACGCCATTCGCGGACTCGCGATGGATGCGGTGGAAGCCGCCAACAGCGGCCACCCCGGAATGCCGATGGGCATGGCCGACGCCGCGACCGCTCTCTTCACGCGCCACCTGAAGTTCGATCCGACCCAGCCGTACTGGCCAGACCGCGACCGCTTCATCCTGTCGGCCGGTCACGGGTCGATGCTGCTTTATGCCTTGCTCTACCTGACCGGGTACGAGCGGCCGACGATGGACGACATCAAGCGCTTCCGGCAGCTCGGCAGCCCGACCGCCGGCCACCCCGAGAATTTCGAGATGCCCGGGATCGAGGTCACGACCGGGCCGCTGGGGCAGGGCCTGGCGATGTCGGTGGGCATGGCAATCGCCGAGCGGCACCTCAATGCCACTTACGGTGACGACCTGGTCGATCACCGCACTTACGTTATCGCCGGTGACGGGTGCCTGATGGAGGGCGTCAACCACGAGGCTGTTGGCCTTGCCGGGCACCTTCAGCTCGGCCGCCTGATCGTGCTGTGGGACGACAACAACATCACCATCGACGGTTCGACAGAGCTGTCGCGCAACGAGGACATCATTGGGCGCTACGATGCGTCGAAGTGGCATACCGTCGAGTGCGACGGCCTTAATGCCGACGACGTCAGCAGGGCGCTTGAGGAAGCGAAGGCCGATCCTCGCCCGAGCCTTGTCCGCTGCAAAACGATCATCGGCTTCGGTGCTCCGAACAAGCAGGGCACGGCGGCCACGCACGGCTCTGCGCTTGGCAAGGACGAGGTCGAGGCCGCCCGCAAGGAACTCGGGCTCGACGAAGAGACCTTTACCGTGCCCGAGGACGTGCTCACCGCGTGGCGTAGCTTCGGCAAGCGCGGCGCGGTCGATCGCGCCCAATGGGACGAGCGCCTTGAGGCAAGCGGTCGCAAGGACGAGTTCCTGACGCGCCTCAACGGCAAGGTCAGCGATGCCTGGCTCAAACCCTATCTCGACAAGCTGCTCGCCGACCTGAAGCCGATCGCGACGCGCAAGGCGTCGGAAAATGCGCTGGAGGCGATCAACGCCGCGATCCCCGCGACCATCGGCGGATCGGCCGACCTGACCGGATCGAACAATACCAAGACCAAGAATATCGAGCCGCTGACGCCCGAGAATTACGGCGGCCGCTACATCTACTACGGCATCCGCGAGTTCGGCATGTCGGCGGCGATGAATGGAATGGCGTTGCATGGCGGCGTGATCCCGTACGGCGGCACGTTCCTGGTCTTCACCGACTATGCCCGGCCGGCTATCCGGCTAAGCGCGCTGCAGCGGGCGCGGGTCATCTACGTCATGACCCACGATTCGATTGGGCTCGGCGAGGACGGTCCCACGCACCAGCCGATCGAGCACCTTCAGTCGCTCCGCGCGATGCCGCAGTTGGAAGTCTATCGGCCCTGCGACGCGGTCGAGACCGCCGAATGCTGGGCGCTTGCGCTGCAGAGCGAGGAGCCATCGATCCTCGCGCTCACCCGCCAGAACCTTCGCCCGCTGCGAACTGAAGCGGCGAACGAGAACCTGTGCGCGCGCGGGGGCTATCGCCTCAAGTCCGCCGGCAATGCTCGGAAGGTCATCTTCATCGCCACCGGCTCCGAAGTCGAAATCGCGATGGACGCGGCCGAGCGCCTTGAACAACAGGGGATCGGTGCCGACGTGGTGTCCATGCCCAGCACCGAGCGGTTCGACGCGCAGCCGCGCGAGTATCGCGATGACATCCTTCCCGACGTCAGCAACCGCGAAATCCTGCGGGTCTCGGTCGAGGCGGGGACGACCTTCGGTTGGGAACGCTACACGGGCCTTCACGGCCTTCGCATCGGCATCGACCGCTTCGGCGTCTCCGCAAAGGCCGAGGACGCGTACAACTATTTCGGTCTCACGTCCGACAAGATCGCACAGCGCGTGACCGACTTCATGAAACAGCGAGGAATCCAATGACCAAAGTTGCAATCAACGGCTTCGGCCGCATCGGCCGCCTGGTCGCCCGGGCGATCCTTGAGCGTCCGGACTGCGGGCTCGAGCTGGTCAGCGTCAACGACCTCGCCGACGCAAAGGCCAACGCCTGGCTGTTCAAGCACGACAGCGTCCACGGCAAATATCCGGGCGAGGTCACGACCGACGGCAACGACATCGTCATCGACGGCAAGCGAATTCACGTCAGCGCCGAGAAGGACCCGGCCAACCTTCCGCACGCCGCCAACGGCGTCGAGATCGCGCTCGAGTGCACCGGTTTCTTCACCGACCGCGCGAGCGCCGAAAAGCACATCGCCGCGGGAGCTAAGAAGGTTCTGATTTCCGCGCCGGCCAAGGGCGTCGACCTCACCGTCGTCTACGGCGTCAACGACGACAAGCTGACCGACGAGCATAAGATCGTGTCGAACGCGTCGTGCACGACCAATTGCCTGGCGCCCGTCGCGAAGGTCCTGAACGATGCGCTGGGCATCGAGCGTGGCCTGATGACGACGGTTCACGCCTACACCAACGACCAGAAGATCCTAGATCAGATCCACTCCGACCTGCGTCGCGCGCGCGCCGCTGCCATGTCGATGATCCCCACCACGACTGGCGCTGCCCGCGCCGTCGGCGAAGTGCTTCCGGAACTGAAGGGCAAGCTCGACGGCTCCGCCATCCGCGTTCCGGTACCGGATGTCAGCCTCGTCGACCTGACCTTCACCCCGGGCCGCGACACCAGCCGCGACGAGGTCAACCAGATCCTGAAGACCGCCTCGGAGAGCGGCCGCCTTAAGGGCATTCTCGACTATACCGACGAGCCTTTGGTCTCGATCGACCTCATGCACACGCCGGCGAGCTCGACCGTCGACAGTCTCGAAACGGCGGTCATCGACGGCAAATTGGTTCGTGTTGTCAGCTGGTACGACAACGAATGGGGCTTCTCCAACCGCATGATCGACACCGCCCACGCGATGGCGAAGCTCGGCTGAGGCTGTGCGGGAATTCAAGACGCTAGATGACCTGCCGGAGGATTTGACCGGCAAGAAGGTACTGGTGCGCGTCGACCTCAACGTGCCGATGGACGGCGCCAAGGTCACCGACGACACAAGGCTTCGGGCGATGCTTCCGACGGTGCTGGAGCTTAGCGACCGCGGCGCGATCGTGCTGCTGCTCGCTCACTTCGGCCGGCCGAAGGGCGAAGTCCGGCCCGATATGTCGACGGCGCAACTGGTGCTTCCCGTTCACCGGCTGGCGGGTCGCTCCGTGCGGTTCATCGAGGATTGCCAGGGTCCGGAGGCCGAGCGTGCGATCACCACCATGCTCCCCGGCAACATCGGCATTCTCGAAAATACGCGCTTCCACGCGGGTGAAGAGAAGAACGATCCCGATCTGGCCAAGGGAATGGCTGCGCTCGGAGATTTCTACGTCGACGACAGCTTTTCGACCGCTCACCGCGCGCATGCCTCGACCGAGGGCATAACCCATTACCTGCCGAGCTTCGCGGGCCGCGCGATGGAGGCCGAGCTCAATCATCTCGAAAAGGCACTCGGCAATCCCGAGCGGCCGGTTGCGGCGGTCGTCGGCGGCGCCAAGGTCTCGACCAAGCTTGCCGCGCTTGGTCACCTCGTCAGCAAGGTCGACCACCTGATCATCGGCGGCGGCATGGCCAACACCTTCCTCGCCGCGCGCGGGGTGAATGTCGGCAAGAGCCTGTGCGAGCATGACCTGACCGGCGAGGCGAACGGCATTTTTGACGCCGCGGAGCAGGCCGGCTGCACGATCCACCTGCCGTACGATGTCGTCGTCGCGAAGGAGTTCGCGCCCAACCCGCCAAGCCTTCGCACCTGCAATGTCCACGAGGTCGCCGAGGACGAAATGATCCTCGACGTCGGCCCGGCGGCAGTCGAGGCGCTTGCGGATGCGCTGAAGACCTGCCGGACACTCGTATGGAACGGTCCGCTCGGTGCTTTCGAGACGCCACCGTTCGATGAAGCGACCGTCGCGCTGGCCAAGACTGCGGCGGCTCTCACCGACGACGGCTCGCTGGTTTCAGTCGCTGGGGGCGGCGACACGGTTGCGGCGCTTAACCATGCTGGTGTCGCCGACGACTTCAGTTTCGTCTCGACGGCGGGCGGAGCATTTCTCGAATGGATGGAAGGGCGGACGCTCCCAGGCGTCGCCGCACTGGAGCAACAGGGATGAGCATGACCCACGAACAGATGGCAGCGAAGATCGAGCAGGGCGACGGCTTCATTGCCGCGCTTGACCAGTCGGGCGGGTCCACGCCCAAGGCGCTAGCCGGCTACGGGGTCGATGAGGGCGCGTGGTCAACGGAGGAGGAGATGTACGGCCTCATCCACCAGATGCGCTCGCGGATCATCACGTCGCCGGCCTTCGCCAGCGGCAAGGTCATTGGCGCGATCCTGTTCGAGCGGACCATGGATGGGCAGGTTGAGGGCAAGCCGACCCCGCGGGCGCTGATCGACCGCGGCGTCGTTCCCTTCATCAAGATCGACAAGGGTCTCGAAGTTGAGGCCAATGGCGTCCAGATGATGAAGCCGATGCCGGAACTGAGCGGCCTGCTCGAGCGCGCCAAGCAGCTCGGCGTGTTCGGCACCAAGGAGCGGTCCGTCATCAACCTCGCCAACTCGGAGGGGATTGCCGCAGTCGTTCCCCAGCAGTTCGATGTTGCGCGAGAGGTACTTGCGCACGGGCTCGTGCCGATCATCGAGCCGGAGGTGAACATCAAGAGCCCGGAGCGCGACGCAGCGGACCGGATCCTGCTTCAGGAGCTTTTGAAGAACCTCGACCAGGTCGACGAGCGCGTGATGCTGAAGCTGTCGATCCCCGCCGAGCCCGGACTGTTCACGCCGCTGGTAAATCATCCCAAAGTGCTTCGCGTCGTTGCGCTGTCAGGCGGGTTCAGCCGCGCGGACGCGTGCCGCGAGCTCGCAAAGAACCCGGGGATGATAGCGAGCTTCAGCCGTGCCCTATTGTCGGACCTCCGCGCACAGCAGAGCGACGAGGAATTTAACCGCACGCTCGGCGACGCAATCGACGAGATTTACGAAGCGTCCACGGACAAGGTGTCGGCCTGACCTTGGACGAAGCTGAGTTCGATCCCGTCGATTTCCCGCCGCCCCAACGGACGGCTCCTGCGAAGCTATATCTGGTCAGCCCGCAGGATGTCGGCGGTCCGTTTCCCGATCGCCTGAAAGCGGCGCTCGAGCCCGGCATCGCGACGGCGTTCCAGATCCGCGTGAAGGATGTCGAAGAGCATGAACTCGCGCGGCTGGCCGAGCCATTGCAGCGGATCTGCGCCGATGCGGACGTCGCGTTCATCGTCAACGACAGCATGAAGCTTGCAAAGCGGCTCGGGGCCGACGGCGTTCATCTCGGCCAGTCCGACGGCGATATCCGCGAGGCGAGGGCGCTGCTCGGCCCCGGCGCGCAGATTGGCCGCACCTGCCACGACAGCCGCCACTTGGCGATGCAAGCCGGCGAGGATGGCGCGGACTATGTCGCGTTCGGCGCATTCTACGAAACGACCACCAAGCCGTCGAACTACCGCCCGAGACCGCCGATTCTGAGCTGGTGGGCAACCCTGTTCGAAATCCCTTGCGTCGCGATCGGCGGGATCACGCCTGAGAACGCGAAGCCATTGGTCGATGCCGGAGCGGACTTCATTGCCGTTTGCCAGGCGGTTTGGGGGAAGGAAGATCCGGCTGCGGCCGCGGCAGCGTTCGAGACCGTTCTGAAGGGCTGATCAGGCCCCGTAACCGCCCGTCACTTCAGTGTGCATGAATTCGCCGTCGGGGCGGCGCAGCATCGCGGACTGTCCTCCGATCGTCGCGAAGATCTTGTCCCAATGCTCCATCTTGTCGGTACCGAATTCGAAGCACAGGAGCACGACGGGCTCCTCGGAGCGACCTGGTTTGGTCGAGTGCTGGAAATAGTCGCCGAACACGATCGCTTCGCCCACCTTGTAGTCGTACTCGGCGATCTGCCCGTCGATGGTCATGTAGAGTAGCCCGAAGCCTTTCGGCACCGGCGAGACGGGGGTCAGCAGGGTGAAAGCCTCGTTGTTCGTGGTGATCCAGTCGACATGGAAATTGGGCGCGGAGCATTCGCTGCGAACGACCATGAATCCGGCATAGAGGCGCACTTCTTTCGCGAGGTCCAGATATCGCGTAACATGCTCGGCGATGCCGAGGCGTTTGAACGCGGATTCGAAAACCTCATGAGCATCCGGGTTATTCGGCGCGACCCACTGGACGTCGCTTTGCCAATTGGGTTTGACCTTCCCGAGGCCGCTGATCTTCGAGAGCGACGCGATGTCGGCGTTGACGACGGCGGCTTTGAAACGATCGAGCAGCGATTGATTCAGTGGAAACTTTGCGCTCGCACGTGGTTCAACTGTCAGGCGAACCGGCACGCCCGCCTGGTAGCGGCTGATGATCGCGTCGGCGAGTCCGGGCAGCTCGATCATATAGAGCGCGACGTCGATGCCGGCAGTCTCAGCTTGAACGGTTTGTAGTAAAGGTGTGTAACAGTCTTCGAATGAAGGATCGCACAACCGCTCTTGAGCGGAAGCGAGCTGGACGCTAAGAAGAAAAAAAGCAAGCAGCCAGACAGTGCGCACACAACGGATGTCGGGGGTCATGCGTCTGCGACTCTGCGACTTTAATTAGTAGATGGGCTAGCGCGGACCAGAGCTTAGTAGATACGGCGCACGAAGGCAACTATTCAGAACTCG
>Ga0207648_10006234_pt1 | contig 11874 bp, 5 predicted proteins | sample KBSMisM32_FD_184310 | JGI IMG/M metagenome (GOLD analysis project Ga0207648, IMG submission 184310) | Miscanthus rhizosphere microbial communities from Kellogg Biological Station, Michigan, USA - KBS Miscanthus M3-2 (SPAdes) (version 2) | ecosystem: Host-associated > Plants > Roots > Rhizosphere...
CCGTGGCTCGGGGCGACTTGTCGAAGAAGATCACCGTCGACGTGAAGGGTGAGATCCTCGAGCTCAAGAACACCATCAACACGATGGTCGATCAGCTGAACGGCTTTGCGTCGGAAGTGACCCGCGTCGCGCGCGAGGTCGGTACCGAGGGCAAGCTCGGCGGCCAGGCGCAGGTTCCGGGCGTCGCCGGCACTTGGGCTGACCTCACCGACAACGTCAACCAGCTCGCCAACAACCTCACCGGCCAGGTCCGCAACATCGCCGAGGTGACGACCGCGATCGCCAAGGGCGACCTCTCCAAGAAAATCACCGTCGACGTGAAGGGCGAGATCCTCGAGCTCAAGGACACCATCAATACGATGGTCGACCAATTGAACTCGTTCGCCTCTGAAGTGACTCGCGTCGCGCGCGAAGTCGGAACCGAAGGCAAGCTTGGCGGCCAGGCGCAGGTTCCGGGAGTCGCCGGCACGTGGGCGGACTTGACCGACAACGTCAACCAGCTCGCCAACAACCTCACTGGTCAGGTCCGCAATATCGCCGAGGTCACCACCGCCATCGCTCGCGGCGACTTGTCGAAGAAGATCACCGTCGACGTGAAGGGCGAGATCCTCGAGCTCAAGGACACCATCAACACGATGGTCGACCAGCTGAACTCGTTCGCCTCCGAGGTGACGCGCGTGGCGCGCGAAGTGGGCTCGGAAGGCAAGCTCGGAGGTCAGGCAGAGGTGCCCGGCGTCGGCGGGACGTGGGCCGACCTCACCGACAACGTCAACCAGCTCGCCAACAATTTGACCGGCCAGGTGCGTAACATCGCCGAAGTTACGACCGCGATCGCGAAAGGCGACTTGTCGAAGAAGATCACCGTCGACGTTCGCGGCGAGATCCTCGAGCTCAAGAACACCATCAACACCATGGTCGACCAGCTCAATTCGTTCGCGTCGGAAGTGACGCGCGTGGCGCGCGAAGTGGGCTCGGAGGGCAAGCTCGGCGGCCAGGCGCAGGTCGAAGGCGTCGCCGGCACCTGGGCCGACTTGACCGACAGCGTGAACCTGATGGCCGGCAATCTGACCGGCCAGGTGCGCAACATCGCCGACGTGACGACCGCCGTCGCCAAGGGCGATTTGTCACGCAAGATCACGGTCGACGTGAAGGGCGAAATCCTGGCGCTCAAGAACACCATCAACACCATGGTCGATCAGTTGAACGCCTTCGCGTCCGAGGTGACCCGCGTCGCGCGCGAGGTGGGCACCGAAGGAAAGCTCGGCGGTCAGGCGCAGGTGCCAGGCGTCGGCGGCACGTGGAAGGACCTCACCGACAACGTCAACGCGATGGCTGCGAATCTCACCGGCCAGGTGCGTAACATCGCCGAGGTGACCACCGCGGTGGCGCTCGGAGACTTGTCGAAGAAAATCACGGTCGATGTGAAGGGGGAAATCCTCGAGCTCAAGAACACCATCAACACGATGGTCGATCAGCTGAACTCGTTCGCTTCCGAAGTGACCCGCGTCGCGCGCGAGGTCGGCACCGAAGGCAAGCTAGGCGGCCAGGCGCAGGTGCGCGGAGTCGCCGGCACGTGGAAGGATTTGACCGACAACGTCAACCTGATGGCCGACAACCTGACCGGCCAGGTGCGCAACATCGCCGACGTCACGACCGCGGTCGCGAAAGGCGATCTTTCGAAGAAGATCACGGTCGACGTGAAGGGCGAAATTCTTCAGCTCAAGAACACCATCAACACGATGGTGGACCAGCTGAACGCGTTCGCGAGCGAGGTGACTCGCGTCGCCCGCGAGGTCGGAACCGAGGGCAGCCTCGGCGGTCAGGCGCAGGTGCCGGGCGTCGGCGGGACCTGGAAGGACCTGACCGACAACGTCAACCTGATGGCGACCAACCTCACCAACCAGGTCCGCGGCATCGCCGAAGTCGTGACCGCGGTTGCGCAGGGCAATCTGAAGCGCAAGCTGACTCTTGAGGCGAAGGGCGAGATCGCCGCGCTCGCCGACACGATCAACTTCATGATCGACACGCTCTCGACGTTCGGCGACCAGGTGACCAACATGGCCCGTGAGGTCGGCATCGAGGGCAAGCTCGGCGGCCAGGCACGCGTGCCCGGAGCCGCCGGCCTGTGGCGCGACCTCACCGATAACGTGAACCAGCTCGCCGCGAACCTTACTAACCAGGTCCGCTCGATCGCCGAGGTGGCGACCGCCGTGACCAAGGGCGACTTGACCCGCTCGATCGCCGTCGAGGCGTCGGGCGAAATGGCCGCGCTCAAGGATACGATCAACGAGATGATCTCGAACCTGAAAGAGCAGACGCTGAAGAATGCCGAGCAGGACTGGCTCAAGACCAACCTCGCCCGCTTCAGCCGGATGCTCCAGGGTGAGCGCGATCTCGCGACGGTGTCGAACCTCATCATGTCCGAGCTCGCGCCGCTGGTGAACGCCCAATATGGCGTGTTCTACGTCACCAAGCGCGAGGAGGACGAGACCAAGCTCGAGCTCGTCGCCAGCTACGGCGCCGAAAGCTCGACCGAGCTCAAGCAGGAGTTCCACCTGCGCGAGGGCCTGATCGGGCAAGCCGCGGCCGACCGCCGGCCGATCCTGCTGACGGACGTGCCGGCCGACTTCATCCGCATCGGCTCTGGGCTCGGCCATGCGGCGCCGGCCAACGTGAATATCCTCCCCGCCTTGTTCGAGGATGAGGTCAAGGCGGTGATCGAGCTCGGCTCGTTCAGCGAGTTCAACGAGACTCACCAGAACTTCCTCGACCAGCTGATGGAGTCGGTCGGCATCGTGCTGAACACGATCGCAGCGACGATGCGCACCGAAGGGCTGCTCAAGCAGTCGCAGCTGCTGACGCAGGAACTTCAGGCGCGGCAGACCGAGCTCACCCGCAAGCAGCAGGAGCTTCACGCGACCAACGAGGAGCTTCAGGAGAAAGCGCAGCTGCTCGAGAACGAGAAGAAGCAGGTCGAAGCCAAGAATCTCGAGATCGAGATGGCGCGTCGCGCGCTCGAGGAAAAGGCCGAACAGCTTGCGCTGACCTCGAAGTACAAGTCCGAGTTCCTTGCCAATATGAGCCACGAGCTCAGGACTCCGCTCAACTCGCTGCTGATCCTGTCCAAGCTGCTCGCCGACAACGCCCAGGCGAACCTCACCGACAAGCAGGTCGAGTTCGCGCGCACCATCAACTCGGCCGGCTCCGACTTGTTGAATCTCATCAACGACATCCTCGACCTGTCGAAGGTCGAATCCGGGACCGTGACGATCGAGGTCGGCGAGATGCCGATGCAGCATTTGAAGCAGCATATGGAGCGCACATTCCGTCAGCTCGCTGCCGACAAGGGTCTCGACTTCAACGTCAAGTTCGATCCCAAGCTGCCCGAAACAGTCCGCACCGACGAGAAACGGCTGCAGCAGATCGTGCTCAACCTGTTGTCCAACGCCTTCAAGTTCACGTCGACGGGCAGCGTCACGCTGGGGATACGGTTGGCGAACAAGGGCTGGAGCCCGAATCAGCCAGCGTTGCGTGAGGCCAGTAAGGCCATCCAGATCTCGGTCACCGACACCGGCATCGGCATCCCGGAGGAGAAGCAGCGACTCATTTTCGAGCCGTTCCACCAGGCCGACGGCACGACCAGCCGCAAATACGGCGGCACCGGCCTCGGGCTCTCGATCAGCCGCGAGATCGCCCGCCTGATCGGGGGAGAGCTCCAGGTTCGCTCGACGCCGGGCGAGGGCTCGACCTTCACCCTTTACGTTCCGCTGGAAGCCGAGCCATCGGCCATTGCCCAATCCTCGGTCATTCGGCTCGAAAACAGCGGGGCGGTCATCCCGACCGCCTTGCCGACCGGGTTCGAGGTCAATGACGACCGCGACGACCTCGGCAAGGATCCATTCGTGCTGATCGTCGAGGATGATCCGACGTTCGCGACCATCCTCCTCGATGCGGCTCACGAAGGAGGTCTGAAGGGCGTGGTTTCCACCGCGGGAGCTGGTACGCTGGCCATGGCGCGCAAGCTTCAGCCAAGCGCCATCACGCTCGACCTCGGTCTCGCGGATATCGACGGCTTCGTGCTCCTCGACCTGTTGAAACACGATCCGGATACGGCGCACGTGCCAATCCATGTCATTTCCGGGGTGGACCGCAGCCAGTCGGCAATGGGGATGGGGGCCTTCGGAATCACCGAGAAGCCCGCCGAGCGCGAGGAGCTCGTCCGCGTCTTCACGGCGCTGCGCAAAGGAGCGGCGGCGGAGAAGCCGCGGCGGCGCAAACCCAAGGCCACCGATTCATCGGTTCCGATCGCACGGCCGGTTCCCGAGCTCGCGGGCGCCAAGGTGCTGATCGTCGACGATGACATCCGCAACATCTTCTCCCTCACGAGCGTTCTTGAGAGCCATGACGTGGAAGTTCTTCACGCCGAGCGGGGAAAGGACGGCATTCTGATCCTTGAACAGACGCCGGGCGTCGATGTCGCGTTGATCGACATCATGATGCCCGACATGGACGGCTATGAGACGATGCGGGCGATCAGGCGCCTGCCGGACCTTTCGAGTCTGCCGCTGATCGCGGTCACGGCGAAGGCGATGAAAGGCGACCGGCAGAAGTGCCTCGATGCCGGCGCGTCCGACTATATCGCCAAGCCGGTCGACATCGAGCTTCTGCTGGCCTTGCTGCGGGTCTGGGTTGCCCGCGCTCGCGAAGGGCAGGCTGCGGCCGCTCAGCCGATCCCGCTGGAGGCCGCGGAGTAGCCGGTGAATCGGCTGGTGCAAGATATACCGCTCGCGCTGCCAACGGACGCCGAGCCCGTCGCCGATTCGGGCACCGAGAACGCGCGCGTCCTTCTCGTCGACGACGATGAGCGCAATCTGCTTGCGGTAGCGACGGTCCTTGAGGATCTGGGCGAGGTCGTTCTCGCCCGGTCCGGCGAGGAAGCGCTCCGTCACCTTCTGAAGGGTGAGTTCGCCGTCATCCTGCTCGACGTCTACATGCCGGGCATGGACGGCTACGAAACCGCCCAGATCATCCGCAGCCGCGATCAGAGCAAGGGAATCCCGATCGTGTTCCTGTCGGCGGTGAACAAGGAGGCTGAGCACCAGCTGCGCGGCTATTCGATGGGCGCGGTCGATTATGTCTTCAAGCCGGTCGACCCGATCATCCTCCGTTCGAAAGTCGCCGTGTTCGTCGAACTGTTCGAGAAGTCGAAGGAGATCGAGCGCAAGGCGCGGTATGAGCAGGCGCTCCTCGACGCCAATTTGCGCGCCAATTCCGAACGGCTGCGGGCCGAGCAAGAGCTGCGCCGCGCCGAACAGCGCCAGGCCGCGATCATCCAGTCGCTGCCGATGGTGCTGTATCTCGAGCCCTATGAAGCGGCGCAGCGCGCGCCGACCTATGTCAGCGGTGACCTGGCTGCGATTTCGGGCTTTACGCTCGAAGAGGTGCAGTCGCAGCCCGAGATCTGGGTCGACCGGCTTCATACCGACGACCGCAACCGCGTACTGGCTGCGCTCGAGGCGCGGCGGAAGACCGGTCGATCGTCGATCGAGTATCGCTGGCAATGCGCCGACGGCAGGTACAAGCATTTCCTCGACCAGGCGGTGCTGCTCAAGGATGCGGACGGCAAGCCGGTCGAATTTGCCGGCACGCTTACCGACATCAGCGAGCAACGGTCGCTCGAAAGCCAGCTCATCCAGGCGCAGAAAATGGACGCGATCGGCAAGCTGACCGGTGGCATCGCGCATGATTTCAACAACTTACTCGCGGCAGTGATCGGCGGCCTCGGGCTTCTCGAACGGCGCGCCACGCTCGCCGACGACCAGCAGCGCGTCCTCGCAATGACCAAGCGTGCCGCCGAGCAGGGCAGCGAGCTGGTCCGCCAGTTGCTCGCCTTCGCACGGCGGCAGCGGCTGCAGCCCGGCCCGGTCGACCTCGCGGGCCTCCGTGAGGCGGTTTCCAACCTGCTCGCCCACACGCTTGGGGGGCTGGTCAACCTTGAATGGCAGCTGGGCGAGGATGCCTGGACGGTGTTCGCCGATCGCGCACAGCTCGAGCTTGCCCTCGTCAACCTCATCATCAACGCTCGCGATGCGATGCCGTCGGGTGGGACAGTGACCGTGACCGCGGAGAACCGCGAGGTCGTGGCTGAAGAACTGCCGGGAGTGGCTGCCGGAGACTATGTCCGGATCTGCGTAGCCGATACGGGCACGGGCATTTCGCCCGACAATCTCGAAAAGGTGATGGAGCCCTTCTTCACCACCAAGGAAGTAGGGAAGGGCAGCGGCCTTGGCTTGAGCATGGTCTATGGCTTCGCCAAGCAATCCGACGGCGTCTTCCGTATCGACAGCGAAGTGGAGGCCGGGACCAGGGCCGAGCTCTGGCTTCCGCGCGCTCCGCAATCGGCATCCGGCGAGGCCGAGGTCGCGGAAGAACCGCCGCGCCAGCCGCTTCGCCCGCTCAAGCTGCTCCTGGTCGACGACCATCCCGAGGTTCGAAGCACCACGGCCGCATTGCTCGAAGACTACGGCCATCGGGTCCAGCAAGCCGCCAATGGAGCGGTCGCGCTGGAAGCTCTTAAAACGCGCGATTGCGATTTCGACCTGCTGATCACCGATTACGCTATGCCCCACCTGTCAGGCACAGATTTCCTGCGCGAGGCGCGCTTGCTGTGCCCCGATGTGCCCGCGCTGCTGATCACCGGCTATGTGGAAGTCGACATGATCCGTGACCGCCCCGACGGCGTTGAAATGCTCCTCAAGCCGTTCACGCCCGCCCGGCTCGAAGCAGCAATGGCCCGCGCATGCAGCGCTGGAGCTGTCGCTTCCTGATCACAGCACACGCGTTACCTGCAGAAGGCGCGTAACCTGCGACGAACCGGGCAACTTAAGTTAGTCGCGAGAGGTTTTCCGCCTATCGACCGCATCTCTTGAGAAGCTGAAGTGACGTCCCCAACCGATCCGCATGAATCGAACTTCGAACACGCAAGCTCGCGGCTGGACGAGGGGCTGAGAAGCTGCCGCGCGGTCCTTTCGAACTATCGGTCGCTCCTTGCCGGCGACGGGAATGAGGAAAGCGGCCAGTCTCCGTTCGCCGAGCCCGCCCGCCTGGACGAACCTCGGGCCAACTAGGCCCTTTTCGCTGCCGTGCCGTAAGAAAGTGGTGGACGCACTAGGGCTCGAACCTAGGACCCGCTGATTAAGAGTCAGCTGCTCTACCAACTGAGCTATGCGTCCACTGCCGTAAGGCGAGAGCTCATCGGCGCCTCAAGCGCTCTGGAGCGGCGGCGCCGGTAGCATGCGCATATCTGGCGCGCAACCGCCGCGTTTCAAGCCGGCTTCAAATCAGGCGCGAAACCGTCCGCTGCTGCCGCTCCAGCGCCATCAGCAGGCCGAGGCACAGCATGATCGTCATCACGGCCGAGCCGCCGAAGCTGACCAGCGGCAGCGGCACGCCGACCACGGGGGCCAGGCCCATGACCATCAACAGGTTGATCGACACGTAGAAGAAGATCGTCGCCGACAGGCCTGCGGCGGCGAGCTGGCCAAAGCGTGTCCGCGCATTCTGGCTGACCCGCATCCCCCAATTGATCACCGCCCCAAAGGCGCAGATCAGGATGACTCCGCCGACCAGACCCCATTCCTCGGCCATCGTCGCGAACACGAAGTCGGTATGCCCTTCGGGCAGGTACTGAAGGTGGCTCTGGCTCCCGTGAAGGAAGCCCTTGCCCCAGATGCCGCCCGATCCGATCGCGATCTTCGACTGCGCGATGTGATAACCGGCGCCGAGCGGATCGCCTTCGGGGTCGAGGAAAACGTCGATCCGTTTGCGCTGGTATCCATGCATCATCGAATAGACGATGGGCGCCGCGACGCCGACCGCGGCCAGCGGACCGACGAAGATCCACCACGGCAAGCCGGCGAGGAACATCACGGTCACCCCGCACAGCACCACCATGATGCAGGTCCCGAGGTCGGGCTGCACCAGGATCAGCACTGCGGGCACGCCGAGCAGCGCCAGCGCGGGCCAGATGGCGCGCCATTTGCGGATCTCGGCGGCCGGGACCAGCTCGTAGAAACGCGCGAGGGTGAGGACGATCGCCGGCTTCATGAATTCCGAGGGCTGCAGCCGGATCGGCCCGAGGTCGAGCCAGCGCCGTGCGCCCTTGCTGACGAAACCCAGGCCTTCGACTCCGATCAGCATCACCAGCGTGACGCCATAGAGCGGGAAGGCGATGGCCTTGATCGTCGATTCCTTCATCCACGACATGCCGATGGCGATCGCAAGGAAGCCGACGAACACGATCGCCTGCTTCACCGCCCAGGGACGAATTGATCCGCCCGCGGCCGAGTAAAGGACGATCAGGCCGAAGCCGGCAATGCCGAGGACGATGAAGATCAGCCGCCATGGCAGCTTCGCCAGGGGCCGGGGGATGATCGCGGAGGTGATCATGCTTTGCTTGCCGCAGGCGGCAGTCCATTGGCCGATCGCCACGCGCCCGTCTTGCGCGCCAGCCGCTCCTCCAGCGTTCCGCCCAGGGCCTGTTCGAACGTCTGCAGGGCCGCGATCGCCTTGGGCTTGTCATACAGGAACGTGAGCGTGTCGCGGATCAGCGGCGCGGCAACAGCGGCGCCGAAACCGCCGTGCTCCACGATCGTCGCCGCTGCGTAGCGCGGGTTGTCGAACGGCACGAAGGCCATGAACAGCGAATGGTCGCGCAGCTTCCAGGTCGCGCTGGTGTAGTCGCCGCGTTCGTGGGCGGCCAGATTGTGCGTCTGGGCCGTTCCCGTCTTCCCGGCCATCTGGATGCCGTCGAGTGGCAGCTTTGCACCGGCTGCGGTTCCGTGATCGACCACGCCCCACATCGCTTTGCGAATGAAGTCCAGGTGATCTTGATCGACCGCGAGCTGGGTCTGCGGCACGACCGGTGTGTTCTTGAGCAGGCGCGGAACGACCCGCTTTCCGGTTGCAAGGCGGCTCGCCATCACCGCCAGCTGCAGCGGATTGATGAGGACCATGCCCTGGCCGATCGACATGTTGACGGTGTCGTAGCCCTGCCACTTCCGATGGTATTTGCGCATCATCCAGTCAGGGTCGGGGACGGTCCCGTAGCGCTGATTGTCGAACGGCAGGTCGAACTTCTCGCCGAAGCCCATCGAACGGATCATCGGCGACAGCTTTTCCGCGCCGACGCGGAGGCACATGCTGTAGAAATAGACGTCACAGCTGTGGACGACGGCTGCGTCCATATCGACCGGACCGTGGCGCTTGTCGCAGTGGAATGTGTGATTCCCGAGCTGGAAGGCGCCCGTGCAATTCACCTTTTGCGTTCGGTCGACGCCTGCATTGAGCAGCGCCATGGCCATCGACGGCTTGATCGTGGAACCTGAAGGATAAAGACTTTCGAGCGCCTTATCGACCAGCGGGAGATGGTCGTCGCCCGACAGCTGCTTCCATTCGTTGCCGCTGATCCCGTCCGAGAAATTGTTCGGATCGAACGAGGGCATCGACGGCATCGCCAGGATGTCGCCGCTGGCGACGTCGATGACCACGACGGCTGCCGATTGGTCGCCAATTCGGCGGGCGGCATATTCGTGGAGCTCGGAGTCGATCGTCAGCTGCACGGTGCCGCCGCTGCGGTCGGGCTTGGGGTCGAGCTCCTTGACAAGCTTGCCTCGCGCCGTGACTTCGACCCGCTGCCCGCCTGGCTCGCCCCGGAGCGTTGATTCCAGTGCCTTTTCAAGTCCTTCCTTGCCGATCTTCACGCCCGGGATAAGCAGAAGCGGGTTCTTGTTCTCTTTCTCATATTCCGCCGCCGACGCGGCGCCGACGTAGCCCACAAGCTGCCCGACGGTGGAACCGCCCGGGTAGAATCGGGTGAAGCCGCGCGATGCTGCGACGCCCGGCAGGTCGGGCAGCCGCACCGTGATTGCCGCATAATATTCGTAGGGGACATTGTCGGCGACCGAGACCGGCTGGAATCCGCGCGAGGCGGCAAGCTCGCGGGTGATCCGATCAACCTCGTCGGGCGGCAGGTTCATCAGCCGCTGGAGCTCGCTGATGACCTGGGGCCCGTTGACGATCTGCTGCGGGATGAGGTCGACCCGGAAGCTCGCCTTGTTGATCGCGATCGGCTTTCCGGCGCGGTCGATGATCCAGCCGCGCCGTGGCGGGACCGGGATCAGCTGCACGCGGTTGCTCTCGGAAAGCAGCTGGTATTTCTGGTTCTGCGCAATCGCGAGCCAGCCCATGCGTCCGATCAGCAGGCCTCCGACTGCCGCCTGCGCTCCACCGAGGAGCATCATGCGTCGCGAGAAAGTGATCGACTGGTGGGCGGTCGTGATCCGCACGTGCTTCATCGCCCGAGCCTCCACGCATCGATCCGGGAGATGAACCAGGCGAACAAGGGAAACACGCAGATCGAAATGACCAGAGCCGGCGCCATCTGACTCAGCGGAGGCGCCGCGTCGACGAGCCTCGCGACGCGCCACTGCAGCCATTCGTCAATCGCGATCAGCACCCCTGCAAGCACCCATTCCGTCCGATAGTCGCGCCACATCGTGCGGCGGTCGATCAAGTCGAGCGCAAGCATCGTCGCGCTCCACAAAGCCACTGAAAAACCTACCGGATATCCGGTGAACAGGTCGTTGACGAAGCCGAGCGGAGCGGCCCACCAGGCTGGCCAGGGATCGGCGCGAAGCAGACGCCAGCCGATGAAAACAAGATATCCGAAATCGGGGTACCAGCCACTTGTCGAGATGATCGGCAAGGCGGACAGCAAGGTTGCGACCACTACCGTCACGGCCGGGACGTAGGCGGCGTACGGCGACGGCGCCTGGCCGATCCGGCGCGTCGGCGTCAGCGCGGCGCGGACCATCAGGGCCGCTCCGAAGTCGAGGCTGCAGCGTCGGCGGCGACCGCGGCCGGCTCGAACGGCGGCTCGACGATCGCGAAGCTGATGGTCGCGGGGTCCGCGAGCGGGAGCGCGACCGCGCCGTCGTCGTCGAGCCTCACGACGCGGCCGATCGGCACCAGGGGCGGGTAGAGGCCGCCGGTGCCCGAAGTGATGATGATGTCTCCGCGCTTGAAGGGGTTACGGCCGACCTCGAGCGGGCGGACGTCGATCGTGCCGTCGCCACGTCCCTGCGCGATGACCGGAATGCCGTTCCTGAGCAGGCGGGCGGGGACGATGTTGGCACGGTCGGACACCAGCAGCACGCGCGAGGCGAGCGCGCCGGCGTCGATGATGCGGCCGATGAGCCCTTCCGGCGAGCGCACAGGCATTCCGATCCTCACGCCGTCGCTGGTCCCGGCCGAGAGGATGGCAAAGCGCCGCGGACTGCTGAACGACGATCCGACGACGCGTCCGACCGCTACGGTCGAACGCTCATGCTCGCGCAGCTCGAGCACGGCCTTCAGCTGTTGGTTCTCCTGGAAGATCGCCTTGGCCTCGACCATCCGGCGAAGCATCGCGTGCCGCTCGCGCTTGAGCTCGGCATTCTGGCTCGCCGCGTCCCAATAATTGCCGGCGCCGCTGAACAGGCCCTCGGCGGTTGCCGTTACTTTATGCAGGCCCCCGGTTACCGGGCTGGTGATGTCGAGCGCGGCGCCGCGAACACGGTCGAACTGCTCAGGGACGACCAGCGACATGGTGAGCAGGATCAAGCCGACGACGATGCCGGCGATGACCGCAAGGAAGCTGAAGAACAGCCCGTACTGGGCACGACGCGACCAGCCGGGACGCGCGGTCGCCACCGCTTACGCCCCCGCTAGGCGGTCTGGAGGACGCCGCGGAACTGCTCTTCCTCCAGCGCGCGGCCGGTGCCGAGCGCAACGCAGGTGAGCGGATCGTCGGCGACGGTGACGGGAAGGCCGGTC
>Ga0207648_10006235_pt1 | contig 11872 bp, 8 predicted proteins | sample KBSMisM32_FD_184310 | JGI IMG/M metagenome (GOLD analysis project Ga0207648, IMG submission 184310) | Miscanthus rhizosphere microbial communities from Kellogg Biological Station, Michigan, USA - KBS Miscanthus M3-2 (SPAdes) (version 2) | ecosystem: Host-associated > Plants > Roots > Rhizosphere...
AGCCTCGACCCTGGCGAGAACCGCCTCGCGATGCGCACCGAGGATCATCCGCTCGATTATGGCGGGTTTGAGGGCACGATCCCCAAGGGCGAATATGGCGGCGGCACCGTGATGCTGTGGGACCAGGGCCGCTGGATTCCCGACCCGCGCAAGAATCCCAGCAAGACGATAAAGGAAGGCCACCTGCATTTCACGCTCGAGGGTGAGCGGATGAAGGGCGAGTGGGTGATGTTTCGTCTCAAGCCCAGGCCCGGCGAAAAGGCGGAGCCGTGGATGCTGAAGAAGGTCACCGACAATTTCGCTGATTCCGATGATGGCGACGCGCTGGTCGACAATGAAGTGACCAGCGTCACGACCGGGCGGACGATGGCCGAGATCGCCGCGGGCGAGGACGTGTGGCGCTCCAATCGCGGCGGGCAGAAGGGCGGACGGGCGAAGCGCAAGGCCGGCAAGGCGCCCCCGGCGTTCGTCGAGCCGCAGCTGGCGACCTTGGTCGATGAAGTCCCGCCGGGAAATACATGGATCCACGAGATCAAGTATGACGGCTACCGCCTGCTGCTCAGCGTGGGCGAAGGCGTCGCCACGGCCTGGACGCGCAACGGCCTCGACTGGAGCGACAAGTTCAAGGCGCTAGTGAAGGCGGCATCGCGATTGCCGGCAGGTTGTTTGATCGACGGCGAAGCGGTCGCAATCGACGATAAGGGCAAGCCCAGTTTCCAGCTGTTGCAATCGACGCTCAAGGGCGGCGACGCGCCGCTCGCATTCTATGCTTTCGACCTGTTGATCGACCGTGGCGAGGACATCCGGAAATTGCCGAACGTCGAGCGCAAGGAGCGTCTAGCGGCGCTGCTCAAGGGCGTGCCGCCCCCGATCCTCTACGGCGACCACATCATCGGTCGCGGCCAGGAAATGTTCGACGCCGTCTGCAAACAAGGCGGCGAGGGGATCATCTCGAAGAAGGCAAGCGCGACCTACCAGGGCACGCGGACGCGCAACTGGCTCAAGGTCAAATGCATCCAGCGCCAGGAATTCATCATCGTTGGCTGGTCGGAGAGCGACAAGAGGGTCGGCTTCAGATCACTGTTGCTGGCGGCGAAGGACAAGAGCAAGCTGACCTATTCCGGCAAGGTTGGAACGGGCTTCAACGCGAAGCTGATCCAGGACCTGATGGATCGGATGGCGCCGCTGGCCACTGACGAGGCGCCGGTCGAGGTCCCGCGCGCCGACCGCAAGGGCGCGCACTGGATCGAGCCCAAGCTGGTCGCCGAAATCAATTTCGCCGAGTTCACGGACGACGGCATCCTGCGACACCCAAGCTTCGTTGGGCTGCGCGAGGACAAGCCGGCGAAGGACGTGGTCAAGGAAGTGCCGAAGCATCTCTCAGCAAAGGAGGCCAAGCCGAAGCGCTCGAAAAGCAGGAAGTCCGCGGCGACGGCGGCCGATTTCGGGATCGAGATCAGCAGCGCCGACCGGGTCATCTTTCCTGACGTCGGAGTCACCAAGGGCGAGCTCGCCGATTATTATGCAACCGTCGCACCGCTGATCATGATCGATGCGGCGAAGCGGCCGATGACCCTGATCCGCTATCCGCAGGGCACCACCGAAAAGGGTTTCTTTCAGAAGCACGACACGGGGACCTTCGGCCCGCATGTGAAGCACCTCCCGATCAGGGAGAGCGACGGGGATACCGAGGAATATCTCTATTTCGACGACATCAAGGGGCTGCTCGCCTGCGTTCAGATGGGGACGATCGAGTTCCACGGCTGGGGAAGCAGGGTCGAAAAGGTCGAATATCCCGACCGGCTAGTGTTCGACCTCGACCCCGACGTCGGGCTCGATTTCCAGCGCGTGAAGGAAGCGGCAGTGCGGCTGAAGGCGCTGCTCGGTGATCTCGGGCTCAAGACCTTCCCCCTGCTGTCGGGCGGCAAGGGAGTCCACGTCGTTGCGCCGCTCGATCAGACAAGAGACTGGCCGACGGTCAAGAGTTTCGCCGAGCGCTTCACCCGGGCGATCGCCGAGGCCGAACCGAAGATGTTCACCGCCAACATCCGCAAGGTCGAGCGCAAGGACCGCATCTTCCTCGACTGGCTCCGCAACCAGCGCGGCGCGACCGCCGTCATGCCTTATTCCGCGCGCGGACGCGAAGGCGCTCCCGTCGCGGCTCCGATCGCCTGGGAAGAGCTCGACCGTTACGACAGCGGCCATCACTTCAGCATCCGCGACGCGGACGATCTCATCGAGCGTGCCTCGTCGAAGATGCTTGCGGGCTGGGGCAAGGCGACGCAAGCACTGCCGGATGCGTAAGACCTCGGCCGCCTGCCTCCCGCTCCTGTTCCTCCTCACCGCCGCTTCGCCGTCCGAGCTCGCGCGATGGAAGGCTGAGGCATCGCGGATCACCATCACGCGTGACGACTGGGGCATCGCCCATGTCCAGGGGAAAAGCGACGCCGACGCGGTGTTCGGGATGATCTATGCGCAGGCGGAGGACGATTTCCCCCGGATCGAAGCCAACTATTTGACCAACCTCGGGCGTACCGCCGAGGCTGACGGCGAAAAGGCCATCTGGCAGGACCTGCGTGCGCGGCTGTATGTCAGCGAGAATGAGCTGAAGGCCGACTATGTGCGCAGCCCGGCGCCAATGCGGCGGCTAATGGATGCCTGGGCGGACGGACTGAACTATTTTCTTGCCACGCACCCCAACGTCCATCCGCGCGTGCTGACGCGGTTCGAGCCGTGGATGGCGCTGAGCTTCACGGAAGGCAGCATCGGCGGCGACATCGAGCGGATCGACCTCAAGCAGCTCGAGAGCTTCTACGCGCGCAAGCCGGTGCTTGCGTCCGATGAACGAGACACCGAACCGCGCGGCTCCAACGGCATTGCGATCGCGCCGAAGCTGACGGCCGACGGCGGATCTTTGTTGCTGATCAACCCGCACACCAGCTTCTACTTCCGCTCAGAGCTGCAGATGGCGAGCGACGAGGGGCTGGACGTTTACGGCGCCGCCACCTGGGGCCAGTTCTTTATCTACCAGGGCTTCAATCAGCACGCCGGCTGGATGCACACGTCGAGCGGCGTCGACAACGTCGACGAGTTTGCCGAGAAGGTCGAGCGGCGCGGCAAGGGTTATTGCTATTGGTACGGCCGCACCTGCCGTTCTCTCGGCGCTCGGCCGATCACCATCCGTTATCGCACCTTGGCCGGTCGCCTTGCGACTCGCAGCTTCACCGCGTGGATGACTCACCGCGGGCCGATCGTGGGCTCCGACGGAAAGCGCTGGATCGCGTTCGCGATGATGAACAGGCCGGTCGAAGCGCTCCAGCAAAGCTTCCTTCGCACCAAGGCAACGGACCTTGCCTCATTCATGCGCATCTCCGAGCTGAAGGCCAACAGTTCGAACAACACCGTCTTTGCCGACGACAAGGGCGAGATCGCCGTCCTCGCGCCCCAGTTCATGCCGCGGCGCGACAACCGCTTCGACTACACAAAGCCGGTCGATGGCAGCGATCCACGCGCCGACTGGCGCCGCCTGCACTCGGTCGCCGAGCTCCCGAACACGATCAACCCGCCGACGGGTTGGGCGTTCAACAGCAATGACTGGCTCTACTCCGCAGCCGGGGCCGACTCGCCCAAGCCGGCGAGCTTCCCGGCCTATCTCGACACCGCTGGCGAAAGCTACCGTACGATTCACGCGACGCGACTGCTCACCCAGCCCGGCCCGTGGAGCCTCGATCGCCTCCAGGCGGCGGCCTATGACAGCGCCCAGCCGTCGTTCGAGATCCTCGTGCCGATGCTGCTGTCTGCCTGGCAGGCGCTGCCTTCGAGTGATCCGCGTCGGGCCCGCTTGGCCGAGCCGATCGCCGCGCTGGCAAGCTGGGACAAGCGCTGGTCAGCGACGTCCGTGCCCAACACTTTGGCTCAATTCTGGGGCGAAGAGCTCGCCAGGCGCGTCGCCGGACGGCAGTGGAACGATGGCCGGAACATGTTCCGCCACATTGAAGCGCTCAGCCCGGCCCAGAAACTCGATACGTTCGCGGCGGCTCTCGACCGGCTGACACGCGACTTCGGCGGCTGGCGCGTGCCGTGGGGCGAGGTCAATCGCTTCCAGCGCATTTCGCCGAAGATCGACTCGCCGTTCGACGACAAGGCGCCGAGCATCCCGGTCGGGTTCACCTCGAACCGCTGGGGCTCGCTGGCCTCATTCGGTGCGTCCCAGAAGCCCGGAACGAAGCGCTGGTACGGGACCAACGGCAACAGCTTCGTCGCAGTTGTCGAATTTAAACCCAATGGCGTGCGCGCCCGAGCGGTCACGGCAGGCGGTGAGAGCGGCAATCCGGCCTCATCCCATTTCAATGACGAAGCGCAGCGCTACGCCTCAGGCAATCTGCGCGAGGTTTATTTTTATCCAGGGCAGCTCAAGGGCCACACGGAGCGGGTATACCGCCCGGGCGAGTGATCAGACGCCCGCGAACCTGTCGGTAGCCCGGATCAGCCCGTCGAGGACGCCGGGCTCGCTGAACAAATGCCCGCCGTCGGGAATGAGGTTGAGCTCGACTTCGGGCCAAGCCTGCTTCAGCTTCCACGCGGCGATCGGCGGGGTGCATGTGTCGTGGCGGCCCTGGACGATGACTCCGGGGATGCCTTTCAGCTTGACCGCGTCGCGCAGCAGCTGCCCTTCCTCGAGCCAGCCATGGGTCGCCATGTAATGATTCTCGATGCGGGCGACCGCGACCGCCACCTCGGGGCTGGTGAAATGCTCGATGGTTTCGGGACTGGGAAGCAGGGTAACGATGTCCCCCTCCCACTTGCTCCAGGCCTTGGCGGCGGCGAGCTGTATGGCCGGATCGCTGCTCGTCAGCTGCTCGCGATAAGCCTCGACGAGATCCCCACGCTCGGCTTCCGGAATCGGCGCCAGGAACTCCTCGAACTTGTCCGGATAGATCTGTGAGGCGCCGCCGTCCTTGTACATCCAGTCGATCTCATACTGGTCGAACAGGAAGATGCCGCGCAAAATCAGCTCGGTCGTCCGCTCGGGATATTTCTCGGCATAAGCTAGGGCAAGCGTCGATCCCCAGCTGCCGCCGAACACCTGCCATTTATCAACCTGGGCAACTTGAGTCCGAAGCTTCTCGATATCCTCGACCAGGTCCCACGTCGTGTTGTTCTCTAGGCTCGCATAGGGCGTCGACTTGCCGCAGCCGCGCTGGTCGAACACCAGGATCTTGTACTTATCGGGGTTGAACTGGCGGCGGTGATCGGGGCTCGATCCGCCGCCGGGGCCGCCGTGCAGGAAGACGACGGGCTTGCCGTCGGGATTTCCGCACAGCTCCCAATAGAGCCGGTGGCCTTCGCCGACGTCGAGCATCCCCGTTTCATAGGGTTCGATCGCCGGGTAGAGCGTCCGGCGCTTGGGGCTCATCGCGTCCATTAGAAACTGAACTCCTCGTAGATGTGGGAAACGTCGCCGCCCCACTCATGTTCATATTTGTGCAGCAAGCGGTCGGCAGGGGTCATGCCCGTCGCGACGACGTCGCGCAACGGGTCGAGGAAGCCGCCTTCATTGTCGCCCGCGCTGTTGAGGCGGGCGCGGCGGGTGAGCCCGCCGGCGGCGATGTCCAACACCTGGCCGGCGAAGTCGCGCATTGACTGGCCGTCGGGCGTGATCGCGTCCAACGCGAGCCGCGGAACATCGTGACGCAACTTCTCGCGGCCGTCGATGTGCCAGTGCTTCACGAGATCCCACGCCGCATCGAGCGCCTGGTCGTCGTAAAGCAGCCCGACCCACAAAGCCGGCAGCGCACAGATCCGCCCCCAGCGTCCGCCGTCGGCGCCGCGCATCTCGAGGAAACTCTTGAGGCGCACTTCGGGAAAGGCGGTCGAGAGGTGATCGGTCCAGTCGGTCAGCGTCGGCTTCTCGCCAGGCAGCTGCGGTAGCTTGCCCTCGATGAAGGCGCGGAAGCTCTCGCCGGCGACGTCGATGTACTGGCCGTCGCGATAGACGAAGTACATCGGCACATCGAGCGCATAGTCGCAGTAGCGCTCGTAGCCAAAGCCGTCCTCGAACACGAAGGGCAGCATCCCGGTGCGGTCGGGGTCGGTGTCTTCCCAGATGTGGCTGCGGAAGCTCTTGTAGCCGTTAGGCTTGCCCTCGGTGAACGGCGAATTGGCGAAGAGTGCGGTGGCGACCGGCTGCAGAGCGAGGCCGACGCGGAATTTTTTCACCATGTCGGCTTCAGAGCTATAATCCAAGTTCACCTGGATGGTACAGGTACGAAGCATCATGTCGAGCCCGAGGGTGCCGACCTTGGGCATGTAATTGAGCATGATCTTGTAGCGGCCCTTGGGCATGACCGGCAGGTCGCTTCGCGCCTTGTCGGGCCACATGCCGAGCCCGAGGAAGCCGAGGCCAAGCTTGTCGCCGACCGCCTTGCACTGCTGCAGGTGACGGCCGGATTCGGCGCAGCTCTGGTGGAGGTTCTCGAGCGGCGCGCCGGACAGCTCGAACTGCCCGGCGGGCTCGAGGCTGACGTTCCCGTCGACGCCTTTGAGCGCGATCACCTTGCCGTTCTCCATGACCGGCTCCCAACCGAATTCGGTCAGGCCCATCAGCAGGTCGCGGATGCCGCCCGGCTCGTCCCAAGACGGCGCGCGATGATCGTCAAGGCGATAGACGAACTTCTCGTGCTCGGTGCCGATGCGCCATCGCTCGCGCGGCTTCTCGCCGCCGGCGAAGACCGACAGCAAATCGTCGCGGCTCTCGATAAGCGGGCTCGCGCTGTCGTCGGTCCTCGTCGTCATGGCCGGCGGCGCTTAGCCGCGCACCCTAGGCGACGCCAGCGTTTCTCCACTTATGGCCTGATAAGCCGCCAATCGCCGGCAACCGCCATGAAGGCGCTGAGCGCGGCGAGGGCGGCCGTTTCCGCGCGGAGGATCCGGGGGCCGAGCGAAACGGGTATGCTGTTGGGTGCGGCGCGAATGGCCGCGCGCTCATCGTCCGTGAAACCGCCTTCGGGGCCAGTCAGGATTAGCGCCGCCCCGGGCTTGAAGGCGGTTGCCGCGGGTCCGCCGCCGCCCTCGTCCGCAAAGTAAAGCCGTCGCTGCGGATCGCGCTCGCCGAGGAGTTGTTTGAGGCTGATCGGCTCTGCGATCTCCGGCAGAATTGTCCGTCCGCATTGCTCGGCCGCCTCGATGGCGATGAGGTTGAGACGCTCGATCTTGACGCGCTCGGCAATCGTGCGCTGCGTGATGACCGGCGCCAGCCGCGCTGACCCGAGCTCGGTCGCTTTCTCGACCAACCAGTCGGTCTGCGTCCGCTTGACCGGCGCGAAGGCGAGCCAGACGTCGGGGATAGTCTCCGACTCGCGAGTGCGCCGCTCGACGCTGAGCGTCATCCGCTTTTTGCCTGCCTCTGCAATGCGCGCCAGCCATTCGCCGGACTGCCCATCGAAAACGAGCACCTCGCCACCCACCCCGAGCCGCAGGACGTTGCCGAGGTAATTCGCCTGCTGCGGGTCAAGCTCAACCCTCTCGCCCTCGCCCAACGCCGTGCGCACGAACAGCCGCGGCAGGCTCTTGGGCGGCCAGGCGGGGGTTGCGGGCATGGCTACGTCCTACTTAGGTGCGCCGGTGACCGCCACCACCGACATCGTTCCCGACAGCGAGCGGCGCGGGTTTATCGGCGCGCTTCCGGCGCGGATCAGGCCCTACGCCAGCCTGATGCGGCTCGACCGGCCGATCGGGACCTGGCTGCTCTACTGGCCCTGCGCATGGAGCGTGGCCCTCGCCGGGGTCGAGGACCGCTGGGACCTGTTCCTATGGCTGTTGCTCGGCGCGTTCGCGATGCGCGGCGCGGGCTGCGTCTATAACGATGTCGTCGACCGCGACCTCGACGCACGCGTCGAGCGGACGCGATTGCGGCCGCTGGCGAGCCGAAGGGTTTCGGTCCGCTCGGCCTGGATGCTGGTTGGGGGCTTGTGCCTCACGGGGCTCATCGTCCTCCTGCAGCTGAACTGGGTGGCTGCCGCCATTGCGCTCGGCAGCCTGGCGCCGGTCGCGGCCTATCCGTTCATGAAGCGAATCACCTGGTGGCCGCAGGCGTGGCTCGGGCTGGTCTTTTCGTGGGGCGCACTGGTCGGCTGGCCGGCGGTCACCGGACAATTTGCGCTGGCGCCTTTGCTGCTTTGGTTCGGGAGCATCGCCTGGGTGGTTGGCTACGACACTCTCTACGCCATCCAGGACAAGGAGGACGACGCGTTGGTCGGCGTGAAGTCGTCGGCGCTGCGGCTGGGGGCAAAGGCGCGGCTCGGGATCGGCATCTGTTACGCGATTGCCGTGCTGCTGTGGAGCGGGGCGATCTGGCTGGTGCGGCCAGATTGGCTGGCGCTGGTCGCACTCGCCCCGGCCGCAATTCATCTCGCGAGCCAGGTGCTTCGAGCCGACGCAGACGATGGCGAGCTCGCCTTGGCACTGTTCCGCTCGAACCGCACCTGCGGGCTGCTGGTCTTCCTAGGTGTGCTGGCGGTCGGACTTTCGGCGCGCTAGTGCGCGCGGCCCATGCTCTCGTCCGATCAAGCCAAGCGCATCGCCGAATCCCTCGTTGAGCGAGGAATAGCCGCCGGCGCTTCCACCGCAGACGTGCTCTATATCGGCGAACGATCTTCCGGCGTGCAGGTGCGGCTAGGCGAAATCGACAGCCTCGGCTCATCGGAAGGCGAGGAGATCGGGCTGCGCCTCTTTGTCGGCCAGCGTTCCGCGACCGCAGCCTCATCCGACCTGTCCGACGATGCTCTTGGAGTGCTGGTTGAGCGCTGCTTGGCGATGGCCAGGGAAGCGCCCGAAGACCCGTTCGCCGGATTGGCGCCGAGCGGGCTGTTGCAGCGCGGAGAGCTGCCTGCGCTCGATTCGAACGACACCGCCGACCCAACCACCGCCGAGCTCCGTGCCCGGGCACTGGAGGCCGAGGCTGCAGCGCTTGGCGTCGAGGGCGTGACCAATTCGAGCGGCGCGGGGGCGAGCGCGTCGAGATCGATCGTCGCGCTGGCGACCTCGGCCGGATTCTCGGGCGCCTATGCGACCAGCGCGCACAGCTGCTCCGCCGTCGTGGTCGCTGGCGAAGGCGGGTCGATGCAGCGCGATCATGCGTCGCACAGCGCGAGGCATCTTGAGGACCTCGACGCCGCATCCGAAATCGGGCGCCTCGCTGGCGAGCGGACGGTCAAGCGCCTGAATCCGTCGCGGCCGAAACCGGGCAAATATCCGGTGCTGTTCGATCCGCGCGTGGCATCGACCCTGCTCGGCCACTTCTCCGGAGCAATCAGCGGTGCGGCAATCGCGAGGCGGACTAGCTTTCTTCAGGACAAGCTCGGAGCACGTGTCTTCGCGCCCGGAGTCACAATCGTTGACGATCCGCTTCGGCTTCGCGGTCTCAGGTCGCGTCCGTTCGACGGCGAAGGAGTCCGTGTGGCGAGGCGGGAGCTGGTCACGCGCGGGATCCTCAACCAGTGGATCGCCGAGAGCGCTCCGGCGCGGCAGCTTGGGATAGAACCAACCGGACACGCTTCGCGCGGCGTCAGCGGTTCCCCCAGCGCATCGCCGAGCAATCTCTATTTCGAGCGCGGCGCGCGAACGCGAGAAGAGCTGCTCGCCGCCTTCCCCGAAGCGGTGCTGATTGTCGAACTGATCGGGCAAGGCGCGAACCCGGTGACCGGCGACTATAGCCGAGGTGCAGTCGGGTTCATGGTTCGCGGCGGCGAGATCGCCGAGCCTGTCGCCGAAATCACCATCGCCTCGAACCTCATCGAGATGTTCGCGACGCTGGAGCCGGCAAGCGACCTCGAGTTCCGGCGCGGGATCGATTCTCCGACGATCCTGATACCTGAAATGACCGTCGCCTCTGCCTAGGCTTCGGCGCCGATCCTCGGAACGCCCAGCCGCGGGATCTCGATGTGCGGGCAGCGGTCCATCACCACCTCGAGGCCGGCCGCCTCGGCGCGGGCAGCGGCTTCGTGATTGATGACGCCCAATTGCATCCACACCGCTTTGGCGCCGACGAAAATCGCCTGCTCGACCGCTTCGGCGGCGGCTTCGGGGCGGCGAAAGATATCGACGATGTCGATCGGCACGCCGATCTGCGCCAGCTCGCGCCAGACGAATTCGCCCAGCACATGTTCGCCGGTGATCTGCGGGTTCACGGGCAGGACGCGATAGCCCCAGCTCTGGAGGAACTTCATCACCCCGTAGGAAGGACGGTCGGGCCGGTCCGATGCGCCTACGACCGCAATCGTGCGCGCATTGGTGAGTAGCCTGGCAATGTCTTCGTCGCGAGTGAGCGGCATGGGCCGATAACTTTCCTAGTGGACCGGTGTTTCCAGTACTTTGAGCAGTTCGCTCGCGAGCGCGGCGAAGGCCTCAGCTTCCGGCCCGTCACCCGCAGCCGGCGGCTCGCCCGCGTCGGACGCCTCGCGGAGCATCAGCGACAACGGCAGTCGCCCGAGGAACGGCACACCCAACTCTCCCGCCGCCTTCTCCGCGCCTCCCGTTCCGAACGGGTGAGAATCCTCGCCGCAGTGCGGACACGCATAAGTCGCCATATTCTCGATGATCCCGAGCACCGGTACGCTCGTCTTGTTGAACAGGTCGACCGCGCGGCGCGCGTCGATCAGCGACAGGTCCTGCGGGGTGGAAACAATTACGGCCCCGGCAGGGCGTGAACGCTGGATCAGCGATAGCTGGACGTCGCCCGTTCCGGGAGGGAGGTCGACGATGATCAGCTCGGCGTCGCCCCAGTCGGCCTCGATGAGGTTGGCGAGCGCGCCGGTCGCCATCGGCCCACGCCACGCCAGTGCGTGGCCGGGCGAAACCAGCTGTCCGAGTGACAGGAAGCGGATGCCGTGGGCTTCGACTGGGATCAGCCTGTCGTCCTTGCCTTCGGGCTTGTCATGCTTGCCGAGCAGAGTCGGTTGCGACGGCCCGTAGACGTCGGCATCGATCAGCCCGACCTTCTTGCCCGCGCGGGCCATGGCGATCGCAAGATTGGCCGACACGGTCGACTTGCCGACCCCGCCCTTGCCGCTGCCGATAGCGATCAAGGTCCGGTGCGGCTGCGAGGCGGTCATTGCGATCCGCACTTCGGCTACGCCCGCGACTTTCAGCGCTGCGGCGCGGAGATTCTCCTCAATCGCCTTCGCTTGTTCGGGACTTAGCCCGGTCGCGTCGACGATGATGGTCGCGACCCCGCCCGCAAGCTTGCGCGACCGGATCCGCTCGTCGTGCGGCAAGCCGGTCAGCGGGTCGGCGGGATGATCCATGAAAGCGCACATAGGTAGCGTCCGGGGTCTTGCCACTGTTTTTCATTTCGCATGCCTCTATATTCGCCAACGATGATGACGATTTCCGGGTGGGGCGGCCGCGTCCGCGGCTTGTTTACCGACACCAAAGGCCCTTGGGGCCAGGGCGGCGGCGATGGCGGCGATCCGCCGGCCGATGAAGGCCCGGGCGGCCCGTGGGGCGAGCCGCCGCGTCGTGGCCGGCGGCCGAGCCTTGGCGCCGGCAACGTCTCGGCGCTCGAGGAACTGCTGCGCCGAAGCCGCGCACGCTTCGGCGGCAATGGCGGAGGATTGCCGGGGAGGCCCAATCGCTCGCTGATCCTGTGGGGACTGATCGGCTTCGTTCTCATCTGGCTGGTCTTTACCAGCACGCACTCGATTTCCCCGGGGCAGCGCGGAGTTGTCACCCAGTTGGGTCGCTACAGCCGCACGCTTGGGCCAGGTGTCGGCTTTACGCTCCCCTCGCCGATTGAGCGGGTCAAGAAGCTGGATGTCGAGAAGATCCAGTCGATTGATCTCGGCTCTTCGGGCGCAGACGATTTGATGCTGAC
>Ga0207648_10006236_pt1 | contig 11872 bp, 13 predicted proteins | sample KBSMisM32_FD_184310 | JGI IMG/M metagenome (GOLD analysis project Ga0207648, IMG submission 184310) | Miscanthus rhizosphere microbial communities from Kellogg Biological Station, Michigan, USA - KBS Miscanthus M3-2 (SPAdes) (version 2) | ecosystem: Host-associated > Plants > Roots >...
AGCGCACCTGTCCCGCGTCGCGCCGCGGCTCGACGTGGATGTCGGAAGCGCGCTGTTCGAACGCGTATTGCCAGAGCCAGTCGACGATGTGGACGACGTGGCTGTCGTTGGCGTCGAGCTTGCCCTGCTGCCCGAGCGCTACGAGCTGCTCGAAGTCGCGAGCGAGGTGCACCTCGCCCTTCGAGGCCTCCTGCGCCTTTTTCATCGAGCGCGCGAGGTTGTAGAACTCTCCCAGGAAGCGGCGGATGTCCTGCGGGTTGGCGAAGACGAGCTTCACCTCGACCTTCAGGATCTTCTCGAGCTCGTCGGCCCACTCGCGGACGAACGGCTCCGCCGTGGCAACCGTGAGCGTCGTGCGCGTGACCTCGACCGGCAGAATGCGATAGCGCTCGGCGTACGCGTTCGTCATCGACTGCGTGACGGCCGTGAGGTCGATCTTGAGCGGATCGATGTGCATGTACGGCACACCGAGCTTTCCGGCCAGCCACTCGACGAGCCAGTCGAGCGTCATCACCACTCGAGGCTCGGAGGCCGTGTGCCAGTTCTTTTCGGCGATGATCTCGAGCGGGTGCTCGGTGCGGCGAACCTTGGCTCGCGACAGGGAGTCCGCGTCGGCAGACGTCACGAGGCCGTCAGCGACGAGAAGCGTCAGGATCTCCTCGAGCTGCAACGCCCGTCTCGGACTCTGCTTTGCGGATTCGCCGCCCCTGAGGCTGGGAACGCTCGTTGCTGGAGTGGCCATGTCCCCACTCTACACGCAAGAATCGTGCAACGACAACGGAGGGTGGCGACCTGCGGCGGTTGGCCCCGCTACGTCTCTGCGGCCGTGGGCACCGGCACCTCCGGCACTTCGAACACCTCGCGGAGGTAAGCGACGTACGACGGGTCGTAATCCATGGTTTTCGACGGCTCGTCGCTGATCTTTGCGACCGGCTGCCCGTTACAGCGCGTCATCTTGATCACGATCGAAAGCGGCTCGATGCCCACGTCGTTGGTGAGGTTGGTGCCGATGCCGAATGCCGTGTGCATCCGCCCGCGAAAGCGCTCGAAGAGCTCGATTGCGAGCGGCACGTTGAGGCTGTCCGAGAACACCATCGTCTTGGTGCGCGGGTCGATGCGCATCTTGTGGTAATGCGCGATCAGCTTCTCGCCCCATTCGAACGGATCCCCCGAATCGTGCCGGACCCCGTCGAAGAGCTTGCAGAAGAAGAGGTCGAAGTCGCGGAGGAACGCATCCATGCCGCAGACGTCGGACAGTGCGATGCCGAGGTCGCCGCGGTATTCGCGCGCCCACATATTGAAGGCGAAGACCTGGGAATCCCGCAGGCGCGGGCCCACCGCCTGGCACGCCTGCAGGTATTCGTGGGCCATCGTGCCGAGCGGCGTCTGGCCCAGGACCTGCGCGAACTTGACGTTGCTCGTCCCGACGAACTTGGGGCCGACGCCGGCGGCGAGCGTGCGCAGCACCTCTTCGTGCCACGCGCGAGAGAACCGGCGCCGCGTGCCGTAGTCGGCGACGCGGAACTCGGGATTCTCGACGGCATTGATCTGCGCGACCTTCGCGGCGAGACGGCGCCGCCCTTCGGCAAGGTCGATCTTCGGGTGCATGTTGCGGTTGTAGACCTCCGACACGATGGCGAGCACCGGAACCTCGAACAGGATCGTGTGGAGCCACGGGCCGCGGATCGTGATGTCGATTTCCCGGTCGGAGCCCGCGATCGGCTCGACGCGGATGAAGCGTTCGTCCAGCTGGAAGAGGCCGAGAAGATCGACGAAATCGCTCTTGAAGAAGCGCCAGGCGCGGAGGTAGGCAAGCTCCTCCGCCGCGAACTGGAGGCTGCAAAGCTCGCGGATCTCGGCGCGGATCTCGGCGACGTGCGGAGTCAGGTCCACGTCCGGGTTGCGGCACTTGAAGCGGTACTCGACCTGCGCGCCCGGAAAGTGATGCAGGACCACCTGCATCATCGTGAACTTGTAGAGGTCGGTGTCGAGCAGCGACGGGATGATCATGCGGGGACGCCCGGTGCGCGCGTGTCGCGTGGGCCTTGAGCGCTCGGCAGGAAGTCGCGCAATGGTACGCGCTTGGCGTCGCCCGGCCAACGAGCCCGCATCGGAGCTCAGATCGGATCGGGGCGGGGAGCGGCCGGAACCGGGCCGGCGTCGACGATGCGTATCCGGCGCACGAGCCACAGGCAGGCAATCGTGCAGCCGACCGACAGCCAGCCGACGGTGCCGAAGTGGGTGAGCGCACCATCGGGGGCGCGGCCGATGATGAGGCCCGCCGCGAGCGACGCCACGCCCGATGCGAGCTGCTGGATCGACGCGTTGAAGCTCATGAAGCTGCCGCGAAGCTTCGGCTCGACGCTGCCCGTGACGAGCGCGGTTGCCGGGCCGAAGCGGCCGGGGACGAACACGAAGAACAGCACCGACAGGCCCACCACCCAGGCGAGCGGCAGCGGCGGCAGATGCGTGGACAGGAGGATCGGCCCGATCGAGAGGGTCGCGAGGATCGTGAACAACCGCTGCTTGCCGTAGCGGTCGGCGAGCCGGCCGATCACCTGCGCGGTCACGAGAGAGGTCGCACCCCCTGCGAGATAGATGAGCGCCAGGTCCGCCTCGGCGACGCCGACGTTCGCGACGTTGTAGGCGGCGATGAACGGCACGACCGTGAACACCGAGCACATCAAGATCGTCATGAAGGCGAAAGCGCGCAGATGATTGGGCACAGCGAAGATCGCCTTGAGCTGCCCCATCGCGCTGCGGCGGTCGTCCGCAGTGACGTGCGCGGCCATCGGGGGAATGACGCGGGCGGCCACGAGCCCGACGGCGACGGAGAGCGCCGCGACGGCGAGAAACGGCGCGCGCCACGAAAAGTGAGCGGCGAACCACAGGGACAACGGCACGCCGGCGACCGCCGACAGCGAAAACGCCGCCCCGACGACCGCCGTGGCCGTTGCGCGTCGCGCATACGGCACGAGGTCCGCGACGATCGCGAACGTGAGGCCGCCGAGCACGCCGCCGAAGAGGCCGGCGACGATTCGCGCGGCGAGCAGCAGCGGATAGTCGGAGGCGATGCCGCAGAGCGCGGTCGCGACGATGAACCCGCCGTACAGGGAGAGGAGCGCGCGCCGCCGATCGAAGCGGTCGATCCAGAAGGCGGCGACGAACCCGCTCGCGGCGGCCGCGAACGTGTACGCCGACACCATGAACCCGAACTGCTGCGGACCGATCGCGAAAAGCCGCATGAACTGCGGCCCGAGCGGCATCATGATCATGAAGTCGACGACGTGCGTGAACTGGACCGCGGCGAGGGTGAGCAGCAGCGGCAGCTCGCGCGGGGCTCGCGCCTCCGCGGGAGAGGACGGGGAACGGGACAAGGAATCGACCGAGCGGCGGCGGGGACGCAAAGCGCAGGAGGAACCACGCGGGGCCGTCGTCGACACGGTAGCCACGACAACGGGCTTGCAGTCAATTAATATAGCATGCGCCCTAAGGGCGGTAACACGCACCCTGAGGGTGATAGCACTCGCCCCAAAGACCGTCATGCTGATCAACTGCGTCGCGTACCAGAACGGGAAGAAGCTCGGCGACATCCCGGTGGCCGACATCAGCGATTACGTGACGCGGCCCGAGTGCTTCGTCTGGGTCGCGCTGTTCGAGCCGACGAAGGACGAGATCGACGAGATGGCGACGGAGTTCGACCTCCATCCGCTCGCCGTCGAGGACGCGCGCAGCGGCCACCAGCGGCCGAAGATCGAGGAGTACGACGATCAGCTCTTCGTCGTGCTGCAAACGCTCGAGCCCGTCTCCGAATCGGCGGACAACGAGTTCATCCGCGGCGAGGTCGACATCTTCGTCGGCCCCAACTACATCCTGTCGGTTCGTCACCGGACGAACAAAGGCTTCGGCAACGTCCGCGCCCGCACCGAGCGCGAGCCGGCGCTCTTGAAATACGGCGCGGGCTTCGTGCTCTACGCGCTCATGGACACGGTCGTCGACCGGTATTTTCCGATTCTCGACAACATGGAGTCCGAGCTCGAGCAGATCGAGGAGCAGATCTTCGTCCGCAACGCGGCGCGGTCGAACATCGAGTCGCTCTACGCGTTGAAGCAGCGGCTCATGGTCCTGAAGCACGCTGTGGATCCGCTGATGGAAGCCACCGGCAAGCTCTACGGGGGCCGCGTGCCGCAGGTCTGCTCCGGCATGCAGGAGTACTTCCGGGACGTCTACGATCATCTGCACCGCATCCACGCGTCGATCGAGGGCATCCGCGAGATGCTTACCACCGCGATCCAGGTCAATCTCGGGATGATCTCGCTGTCGGAGAGCGAAGTGACCAAGAGGCTCGCGGCCTGGGCGGCCATCATCGCGGTGCCGACGATGGTCGCCGGCATCTACGGCATGAACTTCAAGAACATGCCCGAGCTCGAGTGGTCGTTCGGCTATCCGCTTTCGATCGCGGTCATGGTCGTGATCGACGTCTATCTTTACCTCAAGTTCAAGAAGACGCGCTGGTTGTAGCTGAGCCTTAGTGCAGGCCGCGGCCAGGTTTGCGTCCTGGCTCCGGAGCGGCCGCGGGCGTCACGGGAATCACCCTGCCCGGGGGCGGCGCCGTGAGCCATGCGGGCTGCAGCGTGACGTGATCGATGCCGAAGTCGCGAGCGAGCATCCGCTGCGCGGATGCGAGCACTCGCGGCCAGGCCGGGCCGTCCGCGAGCGTCAGGTGCGCCGACAGCGCGACCCGTTCCGCGCTCATGTGCCAGACATGGAGGTCGTGCACGCCCGTCACGCCAGGGAGCGCCGCGAGCGCGCGCCCGACAGCGTCGTACGAGACGTGGCCTGGCACACCCTCGAGCAGCACGCCGGTCGACTCCTTGAGCAGCACGAGCGTCGAGCGCAGGATCAGGAGCGCGACCACCAGCGAGAGAATCGGATCGATCGGCATGAAGCCGGTCCAATGGACGACGGCGCCCGCGACGATCGCTGCCACCGAGCCCAGGAGATCGCCCATGACGTGCAGGAGCGCACCGCGGGCGTTGATGCCCGTCGCCCCTCGCGACAGCATGAACGCGACGACGAGATTGACCGCAAGTCCCGCGCCGGCGACGAACATCACGGTCGGTCCCGCCACGGGCACGGGTGCCAACAGCCGCTGGACCGCCTCGACGGCGATCCAGACAATGAGCACGAGCATCGCGAGCGCATTGACGAATGCGGCGAGCACCTCGGCCCGTGCGTAGCCGTAGGTGGCGCGCTCCGACGGCGGCCGCATCGTCACGGCCGCGGCGATGAGCGCGACGACGAACGACGCCGCGTCGGTGACCATGTGGCCCGCATCCGAGATCAGCGCGAGCGAGTTCGCGAGGAAGCCGAAGAGCGCTTCGACGGCGGCAAAGCCCCCCGTCAGGATGAGCGCCACCCACAGTGCACGCCGCGTCGCGTGCGACTGCGCTTGATGATGATGGTGATGCGGGTGAGGGTCGAACATGTCGTCCGGCATGGGGCTCGCGGCGGCGGAGGCTGGCAAAGTCGCTATCGAAAGTCCGGGTCGGCAGATCGCGTATGGGCAAGACTCGGGCCGGCGCCCCTCATTGTCGGCCGCACCGGCGATGGTGGCAACGTCACCTGCCGGCGATACTCGCCGCCGACCCGCCGCGGCGCCAGCGCCGGCCTAGACCTCGTCGCGAAGGCGTATGGGTGACTGACGATGGGGATGGCGACCGCGCTTGAAGGCGTAGAAAGCGGAGAGTCGCGCCATGTCGGCCGCCACGTCGTTCGTGAGGTCGAGATATCCGCCGATGCCGATCTCGCGTGCCGGATAGTCGATGTACCCGAGCGCCAGCGGCACGTTGGCGGTGCGCGCGAGGTGATAGAACCCCGACTTCCAGAATTCGGTGCGGCTCCTTGTTCCCTCGGGCGCGATCGCGAGGCGGAACACGCGGTTGCCGCGGAACTGCGCCGCCATCTCTTCGATGAATCCTGTCCGTTCCCTCCTGTTCACCGGGATACCGCCCCAGCGGAGGAGGAGCGGTCCCAGGAGCGGCACGCGGAACAGCGAATCCTTGGCCGCGAAGCGAAAGGAGAGGCCGATCATGAATTTCAGGCAAAGGCCGATCGCCGTGTCCCAGTTCGACGTGTGCGGATAGAAGATCACGACGCAGCGCTCGGGTACGGGCTCCGCCAGAATGACCTTCCAGCCCGCGGCGGCGAGCGCGGTCGAGCCGAACCACGCGGCAAATCCGCCCACGAGCGGCCGATCGATGACGGACGCCGCTGCAGGAGGATGCCGGGGAGACACAGGCGAAGGGAAGAACGGCGAAGGGAACCTCGACGCGCACGAAAGTCTAGCAAATCGGCCATCGGCAACTGTCCGGCCCAGCCCCACTGGCCGGTCAGGCTCGGTAAAATCCGCGACGTGGATAAGGAAGCCTCGGTGGAAGCGTCGGTGAAACCTTCGGTGCAATCGTCGATGCAAATTTCGACGCTTAACTCGGCGCAACCTTCAGGTGCCCTTGCCGACGCGATCGACGCCGTGCTGCCGCAAACGCAATGCAAACAGTGCGGCTACGACGGCTGCCGCCCGTACGCGGACGCCGTCGCCGCGGGCGCGCCGATCAATCGCTGCCCGCCCGGAGGCGACGCGCTCGTCGCGACGCTCGCATCGGTCACCGGTCGCGAGCGCATCGCGCTGGATCGGAGCTGCGGCGAGGCCCATGCGCTCACACTCGCCCGCATCGACGAAGCGATCTGCATCGGATGCACGCTGTGCATCGAAGCGTGCCCGGTCGACGCCATCGTCGGCGCGGCGAAGCGCATGCATACGGTGCTCCCTGCGCTTTGCACCGGATGCGAGCTGTGCGTCGCGCCGTGCCCGGTCGACTGCATCGCAATGGTGCCTGCCGGTCGCGCGTGGAGTCGCGAGGACGCGCGCGCGTCGAGGGATCGCCACCTTGCACGAAACCGCCGGGTCGCACGGACGGCGACGCCGGCGCCCACGAGCGTTACTATCGACGATGAACGGCAGCGGCGACAGGCTGCGATCGCCGCGGCACTGGTCCGCGCGCGGGCGCGTCGCAAAGCCTTCGATACCCATCGCAAATGACGTTGCTCCGCCCTCTTCCGCGTGCCCGTACTCTCGCCCACACCTTTGTCACCCGCATTTTCGTCACCCGCATTTTCGTCACCTGCACTTTCGTCACCTGCACTCTCGTCACCTGTTCCTTTGTTGCCTGCGCGTTCCTGATGCCGACTACCGCCGCCGCCCAATCGACCGACACGTTCGCCGCAAAGCTCGACACGTTGTGGGACTACGACAAGCCTGTCCTGTCGGAAGAGCGCCTTCGCGCCGAGCTTGCCAAGTGGCCTGCCGCCTCGGCGGCGGCGCATGAAGTCAGCACGCAGATAGCGCGCTCGCTGGGCTTGCAGCGCAAGTTCGCGGAGGCGCACGCCCTGCTGGACGCCATCGAGCCGCGATTGACCGGGCTTCCGACACACGTGCGCGTCCGCTATCTGCTCGAGCGCGGCCGCGTGTTCAATTCCTCCGGTGCACCGGAGCGCGCGGTGCCGCTTTTCGTCGAGGCGCTCAAGCTCTCGGAAACGGACAAGGACGAGTTCTACGCCGTCGACGCGGCGCACATGCTCGGCATTGCGGCGCCTCAGGCGGAGCGCCTCGGCTGGAACCTGAAGGCGCTCTCGCTCGCCGAAACGGCAACCGATCAACGCGCCCGAAACTGGCGCGCCTCGCTCTACAACAACATCGGCTGGACCTATTTCGACGACGGCAACGCGGCAACGGCGCTCGACTACTGGCAGAAGGCGCTTTCCGCCCGGATGACGATGGGCAACGCCCGCACGACGCGCATCGCGAAGTGGACGGTTGCGCGGGGCTACCGCGGCGTCGGGCGACTGGACGACGCGGAGGCGGCGCAAAAGAGCCTTGCGCAGGAATTGGAGCAGGCGGGAGAAACCGACGGCTACGTCTACGAGGAGCTCGCGGAGATCGCGCTCGCCCGCGGCGATTCGAAGGCCGCGCGGCCCTGGGCCGCGAAAGCGCACGCCGCGCTCAAGGACGATCCCTGGCTCGCCGCGAACGAGGCGCCGCGGCTCGCGCGGCTCGCCGTCGTGGCGAATGGCGAATCGGCCGCGCCCGCGAAGCCATGAATCCACAGAAGCGCCGCGAGATCTTCGAGCGCCTGCGCGCGGCGAACCCGAATCCCAAGTCGGAGCTCGTTCACCGCTCGCCCTTCGAGTTGCTGGTTGCAGTGGTGCTGTCGGCGCAGGCGACCGACAAGGGCGTCAACAAGGCGACGGAGAAGCTCTTTCCGGTCGCGAACACGCCGTCCGCCATCGCCGCGCTCGGGGTCGAAGGGCTGATTCCCTACGTGCAGTCGATCGGGCTCTTTCGCAACAAAGCGAAGAACGTCGTGGCGCTCTCCGAGATCCTGCTGCGCGAGCACGGGGGCAAGGTCCCCGCAAACCGCGAAGCGCTGGAAAAGTTGCCGGGCGTGGGCCGAAAGACGGCCAATGTCGTGTTGAACGTCGCGTTCGGGCAACCCACGATCGCGGTGGACACGCACATCTTTCGCGTCGCCAATCGGACGGGAATCGCACCGGGCAAGACCCCCGAGGAGGTCGAGCGCAAGCTCGAGAAGTTCGTGCCCGACGAATTCAAGCTCCACGCGCATCACTGGCTGATCCTGCACGGCCGCTACGTGTGCGTCGCGCGCGGGCCGCACTGCGTCGAATGCGCGATCCGCGATCTCTGCGAGTTTCGCCAGAAGACCGGGTAGCGCGTTGTTCAATCCGTCGCGCGACGAAGCCCGTCGCTTCCTGATCGACGCCTGGAGGAAGCGCCGCGAAGAGCAGCCCTTAAGCGGGCTCGAGCAGATGGCAGCCGGAATCATCGCGCTGCACCCCGAATACCACCCGCTCCTCGAGACTCCCGAAACCAGTCTGGATCGCGACTGGCAGCCCGAAAGCGGAGGCGTCAATCCCTTCCTGCACCTGTCGCTGCATCTCGCGATTGCCGAGCAGTTGTCGATCGACCAGCCGCCGGGCATTCGCGCGCAGTACGAGCGAATTCGTCTGGCAAGAGGGGGCGAACACCCGGCCCAGCACGCGGTGCTCGAGTGCCTGGGCGAAGTGCTGTGGAACGCACAGCGGCACGGGACTGCCCCCGATGCCGCGCTCTACCTCGCGTGCCTCACGCGGCAGCGCTAGGGGCGGTGCGTGGAGATCGTGGAGACCGTCGCGGGCTGCGAGGCGTAATACGCAGCCAGATTGTCGATGTCCTGCGAAGACAAGGGCTGCGCGAACCCTCCCATGATCGGATTCTTGCGCAGGCCCGACTTGTAATCGCGAAGCGCCTTCGCGAGGTAGTCCGGGTACTGGCCGCCGATCTTCGGAAAATCCGCGGTCGGGCTGTTGCCGTCGATGCCATGGCACGCCTGGCAGACTTCGGCCGCCTTCGCCTTGCCGGCCGCGAGGTCGGCCGCCTTTGTCCCCGCGGAGGCGCCGAGCGCCGCGAGCAACGCAGTCATCAGGAGCAGTCGTCGGCCCACGATCACTTGCTCGCGGTCTTCTTCATGCCGCCTTGCGCGTAGTACGCCGCGAGGTCGGCCATGTCCTGCTCGGAAAGCGGCGCCGCGATGGCGCGCATCGAAAAGTGGGTGCGCTCGCCGCTCTTGTACTGCTGGAGCGCCTTGACGATATAGGCTTCGTGCTGGCCGCCGATGCGCGGCACGCTGTAGACCTCGGGGAACGCCGTTCGCCAGCCCTCGATGCCGTGGCAGCCGGTGCACATCTGGTTCTTCTGGGCACCCTTCGCGGCGTCGCCGACCGGCGCGCCCTGCGCCGCTGCCCACGAGGACACCAACGCGGATGAAATGGCCGCCGCTGCTATCAGAAACTTGGTCATTGCGCAGTCGTGGATCGTGGATACGTCGCGCGCGGGGGATCTTTTCGTCATGCCGGCGCGTAAAACCCGTCGATTCTAGCAGACGGGCGCGCCCGCGCGCCATCCGAACCCGTCGTCAGCGCTCGAGATGTTGGCGCTTGACCTTCACCTCTTTCCACTCGTCCGCGTCGGGGGGCGCGGGCTTGCGCTCGATGATCGGCTTCCAGAGCTTCGAGAGCTCGGCATTGAGCGCAGTGAAGTCCGCCTGGTCGGGCGGGACGTCGTCCTCGGCGAAGATCGCTTCGACCGGACACTCGGCGACGCACAGCGTGCAGTCGATGCACTCATCGGGATCGATGACGAGAAAGTTGGGACCTTCGCGGAAGCAGTCGACGGGGCAGACATCGACGCAATCGGTATACTTGCATCGGATGCAGGTTTCGGTGACGACGTAGGTCATGCTGGGGTGCCCCGCGCAAAGCATTGATTTTAGCAAATCGGGCCCAAATCTTCGCTTGGCGAGCGCGGCACCGTTGGGGCCGCTTGCGCCAGCCTGGCCCTTGGGCTACCGTACCCGGGAGGTTCGCCCTCCGCCACGGCCGCCCGAGCAGAAGGCGGCGCTAAGAACACCCTCCGCCGCCGGCGGACGCTCCGCACCCGCAAAATCTCACGAGGAATTCATGAGCGAGAACATCAAACACGTTTCCGACGCCACGTTCGAGAAGGAAGTCCTTCAGTCGTCGACGCCGGTGCTGGTGGACTACTGGGCCGAGTGGTGCGGCCCGTGCAAGATGATCGCGCCGGTGCTCGAAGACATGGCCAAGGAATATTCGGGGCGGCTCACCGTCGCGAAGCTCGACATCGACGCCAATCCGGGCATCACGAGCCAGTTCGGCATTCGCGGGATCCCGACCCTCATCCTGTTCAAGGGCGGAAAGGTCCACGCGCAAAAGGTGGGCGCCCTGTCGAAGTCCCAGCTCGCCGCCTTTGTTGACAGCAACCTCTGAACCCGTTAGGCTGACTTTCGTGCCTGTGCCGGCCCCTTCGATCTAGAAGGGGCGGTCCCGCGGCACCGCTACCCTGGCGCCGCGTAGTTCTCCCGGGCGCCACGATCCCAGAGTCCATGCCGCGGCGACATGCCGCCTCCGCCTTTTCCGCGCGTTTCAACCCGATGCAACTGTCCGAACTCAAATCCAAGCACGTGAGCGAGCTCCTCGACATCGCGAATACGATGGAGATCGAGGGCGCGAACCGCATGCGCAAGCACGACCTCATCTTCGCAATGCTGAAGAGCCACGCGAAGAAGGGCGAGAGCATCTTCGGCGACGGCACGCTCGAGGTGCTCCCCGACGGCTTCGGCTTCCTGCGCTCCCCCGACACGAGTTATCTCGCCGGCACCGACGACATCTACATCTCGCCGTCGCAGATCCGCCGGTTCAACCTGCACACGGGCGACACCATCGAAGGCGAGATCCGCACGCCGAAGGACGGCGAGCGGTACTTCGCGCTGGTGAAGGTCGACAAGGTCAACAGCGAGCCGCCGGAGAACGCGAAGAACAAGATCCTGTTCGAGAACCTGACGCCGCTCTTCCCCGACGAGGCGCTCACGCTCGAACGCGACATCAAGGCCGAGGAGAACATCACCGGCCGCATCATCGACATCGTCGCGCCGATCGGCAAGGGCCAGCGCGGGCTTCTCGTGTCTTCCCCCAAGTCCGGCAAGACGGTGATGCTGCAGCACGTCGCGCATTCCATCGCAGCCAACTATCCCGACGTCGTGCTGATCGTGCTGCTGATCGACGAGCGACCGGAGGAAGTGACGGAAATGCAGCGCTCGGTGCGCGGCGAGGTCGTCTCGTCGACGTTCGACGAGCCCGCGACGCGCCACGTCCAGGTCGCCGAGATGGTGATCGAGAAGGCGAAGCGCCTGGTCGAGCACAAGAAGGACGTCGTGATCCTGCTCGACTCGATCACGCG
>Ga0207648_10006237_pt1 | contig 11871 bp, 14 predicted proteins | sample KBSMisM32_FD_184310 | JGI IMG/M metagenome (GOLD analysis project Ga0207648, IMG submission 184310) | Miscanthus rhizosphere microbial communities from Kellogg Biological Station, Michigan, USA - KBS Miscanthus M3-2 (SPAdes) (version 2) | ecosystem: Host-associated > Plants > Roots >...
AGGATGCAGAAGTTGGTGTTGCTGTACTTGTAGGCGGTGCCCGGGTCGGACGCCAGAGCGCCGTTCATCGCGGTGTTGGCCGCCTGCTGCCACGTCTCGACCGCGTGCCCGAAATAGAGGTTGCGCGCCGCGCCGAACCCGGACATGTGCGAGAGCAGCTGCCGCACCGTGACGGTCGCGATCCTCGGATCGGCGAACGGCTCGTCGCGATCGAGTTGCGCGGCGAACGGCTTGTCGAGTTCGATCGCCCCCTCGTCGACCAGTTGCATGACTGCCACCGTTGTCAGCAGCTTCGACACGCTGGCGAGGCGGAACCGCGTCGACGATGTGGCCGGCGTGAGCGGGTTCTCCATCCCGAACCCGGCGGCGTGCAGCACCTCGCCGTTGCGGATCACCGCGGCGCCGGCGGATACGTCACCGAGGTCGACAGTGGCGGAGGAGATGACCGCGTCGAACGCAGCCGCATTGAACCGCCGACCGTCAATGGTCGTGGTCGGCTCGACGGTCGTAGATGTAGAGGTGGGAGCAACTGTGGTGGACGTCGGGGGAGTACTGGTAGTCGGCGGCTCCGTGGTCGCCGCCGAGGTCGGTTCAGCGCTGGCAACGGTCGTGTCAACGGTCTCGAGCGGCGTGGTGACCGACTTTGCCGATGTGTCGCCGGACGATGCGGCGGCGAACGCGACCAGGATCGCGGCGAGGCCGACCACACCTCCGAGCACCCAGGTATGCCGCGCCACGTCTCACATTCTCGCCGGAACGAACACCAGATCGGCGGCACCCGCGCAAGTAAGGTCGCCCGCATGTCAGAACGACCGACGATCTCCATCCCCGACGGCGACCCACCGAGCGACCTCGTCATCGAAGACGAGACCCTCGGCGACGGTGAAGAAGCCGTCGCCGGGAAGCGGGTATATGTCCATTACGCAGGTGTCGCCTGGAGCAACGGCAAGGAGTTCGACGCCAGCTGGAACCGCGGTGACCTGTTCGACTTCCGCCTCGGTGCCCGTGAGGTGATCGAAGGTTGGGACAAGGGCGTCGCCGGCATGCGGGTCGGTGGCCGTCGACGACTGACCATCCCACCGCACCTCGGCTACGGCAGCACGGGAGCGGGCGGTGTCATCAAAGGCGGCGAGACGTTGGTGTTCGTCGTCGATCTCGTCAACGTGCGCTGAGCGTCATTTGCCGTGCCGGCCCTCGCCGGCGGCAAACCTGGCGGCACCTGCTTGCGTTTCACCGGAACGGATCGTGACCAGACCCAGTTCGGTCTCATTGGCCAGTGCCTCGTCGACGGACAACCCCCATTGATCGAAGCTGCTGCGTCGATCGGATCGCATGCACCGCTGGGGGAGCGCGGCGATCTCGGCCGCCAGCGCGACCGCGGCATCGAGCGCCTGACCGTGAGCTACCAGTCGATTGGCCAGGCCCATTCGCAGAGCTTCTTCGCCTGACACGCCGCGACCGGTCAGGATCATGTCGAGGGCGTGACTGTGGCCGATGAGGCGGGGGAGACGAACGGTGCCGCCGTCGACCAACGGGACTCCCCATCGCCGACAGAAGACGCCGAACACCGCATCCGTCGCAGCGACCCGCAGGTCGCACCACAGCGCCAGTTCCAGCCCGCCGGCGACCGCATAGCCCTCGACAGCCGCGATCACGGGCTTGTCGAGCAGCATGCGCGTCGGGCCGAGCGGACCGTCGAGCGACATGTCGCGCTCGACACGGTTGCCGTTGCCGGATCCGATCTGCTTGAGGTCGGCGCCGGCACAGAACGTGCCATCCGTTCCGTAGAGCACGGCGACGTGCATGTCCGAATCGTCGTCGAACGCTCGGAACTCCTCGGCGAGGGCACGGGCCGTCGGGCCGTCGACTGCATTGCGGGCCTCGGGCCGATTGATACCGATGGTCAGGACGTGGTCGACGGGCTGGTCGACGATGATGGTCATCCAGTCATTGTTGCTGACTTCACTTCCGACGTATCGGCCGGAGGTGTAACAGCTGCGGCTCCGCTCGCGGTGGCGGCGGGCTGGCCGAATGTCATCAGCCGACCGCCGAAGGCGATCGAGCACACTGCGAACCAGCCCCAGCCGAGCAGCAGGCCGGCCAGAACGTCGGTGAACCAGTGCACACCGAGAAGGACGCGGGTACTGGCCACCATCGCGGCGAGGCCGGCGGCGATGGCTGCGCCGACAATCTTGACTCGTCGTGGCTTGTTGCGAGTGAGGATGAGCGCGATCCCGGCGAGGGTTGCGGCTGCTGCGGTCGAATGGCCGGACGGGAAGGAGGTCCCGGCGAATCCTGTGAGCCGATCGATGTCGGGACGTGCTCGGTGAACGAGGAACTTGATCGAATTGGAGAGGAGGAACTGACCGCCGACCAGCAGCGCCATGAACAGCGGGACCGCCTTCGACGGTCGCTGGATCATCGCGATGACGGTCGCGATCACGGCGAGACCGACGGCGAGGGGTGTGCCCCCGATCATGCTGATGTCGCGCATCACACGGGTCGAGAGGGCGGAGGCGTTGTGTGCCCCGTAGTTGGCGAACCTGAGGTCCAACGCGGCCAGACCCTGATGCGTGCGGATCATCGCGACCACGACCCCGATGCCCACTGCTGATCCGAGCACGAGTGTCGTGGCGATGATCAGCGCGATTCCGGTTTCGGTCTTCGGATCGAATCGCTTGCGAAAATGATCGGCGAACTTCGGATGCTCGACGACGCCGGTGGCGATCGTCTCGCCCGAGACCTTCGGCGCCGCGATCACCGGCCATCGGCGGGCGAGGAGTGCGACGGCGATGCCGACGGCCAGTCCCGTGCCTACGACGAAAACCAGGACCATTCGCGGCAGTTACCCATTGTGAACCCGAGGTAAACGACCCGCCCCGACCCAGCGTTTGGTGACGGGGGACCCCAGGCGGGGCCGCAAACGCCAGACGTCGCATGGACCTGACATAACGAGGATTATGGGCGTTGGGGCCGGAGTTCCCGGTCACGGATCGGGCGGGCCGCGTCGAGCAGCCAGGACAACATCTCGTCGAGCTCGCGGGCGGTCACGCACTTGCCGGCCGACGACTTGTCGCGGTCGACGTCGTCGACGGCGCATGCCAGCACGTACAGATCGTCGTGCAGTTGGTCGAGCTCCGCTTTGGTGATGATCAACTCGTCCTCGCCGAGTTGCAGTTCGCGGGCCCGCTGACGACCGACCCAGTCCCATTGGCGGCAGGCCTGGCTGCAGAACACCCTCGGGCGGCCCATCTTCTGGACGGGAAGCACGCGACGGCACCATCGGCACCGCGATCGCTGCTCCCGTGCATCATCGGATACTTTTGTCATGACGAAAGTCTAGGCGTCGGGCGGGTGACGACCTGGGTTAATGTCGGCGAATGGCCGACTACTTCCTCAAGATCGACGGGATCGCCGGCGAGAGTCTCGACGCTCGCCACCGTGACGAGATCGAGGTGCTCGCCTTCTCGTGGGGGGAGTCGCATCCGGGCACGCCCTCCCCCGGCGCGGCCATCAGCGTCGGCAAAGTCATGATCGAGCCGTTCAACTTCACCACGCTCATCAGCTCGGCATCGCCGAAGCTGATGCTGCTCGGCGCCAACGGCAACTCCGTGAAGAACGCGGTGTTCGTCGCCCGCCGGGCCGGCACAACACAACACGAGTACCTCAAGGTGACCATGCACGATGTGACGGTGGCCGCCTATCACCTCGGTGGCGACGACGGCGACGTCCCTGTCGAAGAGATCTCGTTGCGCTTCTCGAAGGTCACGGTCGACTATCGGCCACAGAAACCGACGGGCGCGCTCGGCGCCGCGATTCACATGGGCTGGGATTTGAAGAACGGCAAGGAGGCCTAGTTCTCCACCTGGACGATGGCTTCGATCTCGACAGCGATGTCGAACGGCAGCTCCGCCATTCCCACCGCGCTGCGAGCGCTGCGGCCGGCCTCACCGAACACCTCGATGAACAACTCCGAGCAGCCGTCGATGACGCCGGGTGTGTTGTTGAATCCGGGTGCACAGTTGACCATGCCGAGCAGCTTCACGATCCTCTCGACCACGTCCAGTGAACCCAACTCACTGTGCATGACAGCGAGCAACTGCAGACCGACGAGCCGCGCTGCCGCACGGCCCGCAGCGAGATCGATGGATCCCCCGACCTTGCCCTGCACGAACCCGCCGCCGGGCAGCACCGGACCTGCTCCGGACAGGAACAACAGGTTGTCGACGCGCACCACGCTCGTGTAGAGGCCGGCCGGCGTGACCGGTGTTGGCAATTCGATACCGAGTTCGATGAGGCGTTGCTGTGCGGACATCCCGGCATTCTCGCGCGACGGATGACCCCAACTAATCCCCAACGAATCCACAGGTAGTTGGCACTGACGATCCACAGGTTGGGTGGTTCACAATGAAGCCATGGCGATCAACATGCGGGAACCCTCTCTGCGCCCCCGACGCCATGGCGAATGCATTGAACCGGTGGACCGCCGGGCGCTCGAGCGAGCCGGTTGGCGCACGATGCTCGATTACCGGGAAAACCACGTCCGTGGTCGCGACGGCAGACTGATCGAGATCCAGGCGGTGTGGATCGCCGAGGCGGAGCGATTCGACGGGACCATGGACGTGGCTTCCGCCACTGCGACGAACTCCGACGAAGCATGGGCGATCCTGCGCGAGGACATCGAATCGTCTCGGTACCGGTCGTTGTCACGAGTTCGCTTGCGCGGTCGCTGACTCCACAAGGACGCCCACGAGGCGGTGACGGAATATGTTGCGTAGCACAATCGTTGTGTAGGCAACAAAGGAGTCACCATGCCTACCACTGCTGCCACTGTCACCCGTCTGGTCAAAGCCCAGCGCGCCATCGAAGGCGACGGCATCGTCGTCCGTCGACCCTTCCCCACCTCTGCCCTGTCCTACATCGATCCGTTCTTGCTGTTCGACCACATGGGACCCATCGAGTTCGCCGCGGGCGAAGGAGCCGGCACGCCGTGGCATCCGCACCGAGGCTTCGAAACCGTCACCTACCTTCTGGAAGGCGACCTCGAGCACCGCGATTCGCTGGGGAACCACGGCTACCTGCACGCCGGTGACACACAGTGGATGACCGCGGGTTCCGGCGTGCTTCACAAAGAGGGGCCGTCCGCCGAGGTTCAGCGAACCGGAGGCCGCACGCACGGCTTGCAGCTGTGGGTCAACCTCCCCGCGTCGTCGAAGATGACCGCGCCCGCCTACCAGGACCTGCGCGCCGAGGAGAACGCTGTCGAACATCACGACGGTGCGACCGTGCGCGTGATCGCCGGCGATCTGTTCGGCCTGACGGGCCCCGGGCGAACGCACACTCCGATCTCGTATGCACACGTCACGATCGAGGAGGGCGCGTCCGTATCGACTGCGCTCCCCCGCGGCCACACAGTGCTCGCCTATGCGATGACGGGCTCGTTCGGCATCGGCGACACCGAGGTCGACGAGGGTGTGCTCGCGCTGATCGACGGTGACGAGTTGACGATCACCGGTCTCGCTCCGAGTTCGGAGGTCATCATCCTCGCCGGTCGCCCGATCGGTGAACCCGTCGCTCGCTACGGTCCGTTCGTGATGAACACCGATGCCGAGATCCGCCAGGCATTCGTCGACTTCGATCACGGTCGCTTCGGAGCTCCCCTGCCAGACTGACCCGATGACGCAATCGGTACGTGTCGGTCTCGTCGGCACGAGTTGGTGGGCGGAGGCGATGTACCTGCCCGCGCTCGCGGATCACCCGATCGGGCGCATCACCGCGGTGTGCGGACGGGACCTCGACCGTGCCCGCGCCGTTGCCGACCAGTGGTCGATCGGCGCCGCGTACAACGACTGGACGGCGATGCTCGACTCCGGTGATGTCGACGCGGTCATCGTCGCCTCGCCGAACGAGACCCACTTCGAGATCACCATGGCCGCGCTCGCACGCGGGTTGCCGGTTCTGTGCGAGAAGCCACTCGGCATGAACGTGGCCGAGGCTCACAAGATGGCCGACACCGCGCAGCAACTCGGCGTCACCACGATGGTGCCGTTCACGTATCGCTTCATGCCGACCAACCAGTTCGTGAAGCAATTGATCGACGACGGATACGTGGGCCGGCCGTACCACCTCAGCATGCGATACTTCGCCGGCTACGCCCGCGACGGCGCGTACGCATGGCGGTTCGACGAGGCCAAGGCCGGTTCGGGCATCCTCGGCGATCTCGGCTCGCATTGGCTCGACATGGCCAGGTGGTTCCTCGGCGAGGTCACCGCCGTCAGCGGCCACAGCAACTGCTTCGTCGATCGCGATCCGCGTCCTGATGGGGGTACCTACACCCAGGTCGAGGACAGCGCGGTGATCCTGGCCCGCTTCGAGTCGGGCGCGTCGGCGACGTTGGAGGTGCGTGCCGTCTGCTGGGAGGGCACGCCCTTCGGCCAGATCCACGAGCTCGACCTGCACGGCAGCGAAGGAACGCTGCACGCACTCAACGATTGGGACACGGTGCAAGAAGTACGTGGAGTGCGCACCGGCGAACCCGGCCCTGCCACCCCCCTGACGATCCCCGACGCGGCGTGGTCCGGCGCCCCGCGCGACCGCGTCCACGACACGTATCGACACATCTTCCGGCGTACCGACGCGATGACCCGGCAATGGGTCACCGCGATCGCCGAGGGTCGACAAGTCGATCCGGATTTCACGACGGGAGCACGCGTTCAAGAACTGGTCTCGGCCGCGATCGTCAGCGCGAACACCGACGGTTCGTGGCAGCCGGTGCCAGCCGAGTAGGTCCTATCGTTCGCAGAGGGCGTTGCTGGCGCGCCAGGCAGCCTCGGCGCGGTCGAGGCGTTTGGCGGCCATCCCCCGCAACCGGTCGGCCGCACCGGCCACGAGGACGTTCATCAACGCGAGCGTGCCCACATGACTGTCGAAGGGACCTGCCCCGGCCGCGGTGACCACGAGCGTGCGCTGTGAGCACGCGGCGACGGGCGACAGGACGCTGTCGGCGATCGCCACCGTCCACACACCCGACTGCGATGCGATGCGAGCAGCGTCGACCAGCCAGCGGTCGTAGCGACGAAGGTCGATCGTGACGAGCACGTCGTTCTCCTCCATCAATGCCACCATGCGGCGAACGGCGACGTCGTTGCCGTCGACCAACGTCACGTCGGTGCGCAAGGCGTGCAGGTCGTTGACGAACTGAGCGGCGACACCACGTGATGCATCGCCGGAGAGAATGAAAACGCGATGGGTCGGATCGGCGAGATGGGCGACGACGTCGCCGAGCGCCACCTGATCGATCTCACCGAGCGTGGTCTGGACATTGCCGAGCTCCAGCTGGAGATGGGTGTTCAGCGAGTCGTGAACGGCCGGATCGCGGATCCGCTCGGCCGCCGGCCGCAGCTGATTGGCCAGGTCCTGTTGGATCGACGCCTGCAGGGCGCTGAAGCCCTCGAAACCGAGCTTGGTGGCCAGCCGCACCACCGTGGCCGCTCCCGATCCGGCACTCTCGGCGAGATCGGCAACCGTTCCGAATGCCACCAGCTGCGGGTTGGCCAACACCACCTCGGCGACGCGCCGTTCGGCGTTCGTGAGACTGGTGCTGGCCTTGCCGATGCGATCCGCCACCTCCACGACCGCTGAGCATAGCCCTTCACCGGCGGTTGACAAGATTGTTCCAGATATGATTTCCAGCTGAAATTTCCACTCCACTACCCTTCGCGAGCCCGCACCGCCTTCATGAACACCCTCATCCGACACGCCAATCCGATCGTCGTTGCCTCTCCACCGTGGCCCGAGATGCCCATCCCACCGTTCTCGGTCGGCACGGAGCTGTTCGTCGGCGCCGCCGGGCGGGCCGCCCGCTTGATGCCGGCGATTGTCCACGACGCAGTCGTTCAGTTCGCCGATCACGGCCACCAGTCGGGAGCGATGCTGTTGCGCGGGCTGCCGGTCGGCTCGTTGCCGGCGACTCCCCCGTCGCCGCTCGCACCCGCCGACAAGGACTGGGTCAGCGAGTTCACGTTGCTGACGGTGGCACGACGGCTCGGCCAGCCGGTGGGTTATCAGCCCGAGCACGGAGGCGACCTGGTGCAGAACGTGGTGCCGACGCGCCGAGCGACCGATCGCCAGGTCTCCACTTCGTCGCGTGTGCAACTGCTGTTCCACACCGAGGCCGCGTTCCACCCACATCGTCCGCGCTACCTGCTCCTGCTCTGCCTGCGGGGTGATCCGGCGGCGGCCACCACGCTGTCGTCCGTGCACGAACTGCTATCCCAGCTGCCTCCAGAGCTCGTCCAGGTGCTGTCCGAGCCACGGTTCCGAACGGCAGTCGACGAGAGCTATCTCGACGGTCGGCGCAACACGATGAGCGCACCGATGCCGGTCTTGAGCGGAGATCCGTCACGTCCGTCGATGGTGTTCGACGCCGATCTCATGGTCGGCACCGACGAGTCGGCGAACGAGGCGTTGCGCGCGCTCGGCGAGGCCACGGCCCAATGCCACACGTCGATCGTCCTCGAGGCCGGCGACCTGCTCGTCGTCGACAACAACACTGCGGTGCACGGCCGAAGCCCGTTCACACCGCGCTTCGACGGCACCGATCGGTGGCTGCAGCGAACGTTCGTCGTCGCCGATCTGGCGCCGAGTGCAGCCGATCGCCGAGGACGGGTCATCACCACGCACTTCGGCGTCTGACCACCGTCGGGTCAGAATGGCGGCATGACCACGGGATTGGCCGAGCGACTCGCCACGATGCCTCCTGCGCCGGCGCGCGCCTTCGCCAGTGACAACGCTGCTGGCGCTCATCCGAAGGTGATCGAGGCGATCGTCGCCGCCAACATCGGCCACGCCTTGGCCTATGGGTCGGACCCGTGGACCGCCCAGACCGAGGCGATGTTCCGCGACATCTTCGGACCGCAGTCCGAAGCGTTCCTGGTGTGGAACGGCACCGGCGCCAACGTGATGGGACTGGCGACGATGCTGCGGCCGGCCGAGTTCGTGTTGTGCACGAGATGGGCGCACATCGCCGTGGACGAGACGGGGGCGCCCGAGCGAATCCTCGGAGCCAAGCTCGTGACGGTGGAAACGGCCGACGCCAAGATCGTGCCGGATCAGATCGTCGAACTCGCCCACCTCCAGGGCGACATGCACCACGCCCAACCGGGCGTGGTTTCCATCACGCAGAGCACGGAGCTCGGCACGGTGTACACGGTCGACGAGGTGGCGGCCCTGTGCGACGCTGCCCATCGTCTCGGCATGTTGGTGCACATGGACGGCGCCCGCCTGGCCAACGCCACCGCCGCCCTCGGCGGGACGATCGCGACGACCCGGTCGTTCACCGTCGACGCCGGCGTCGATGTGCTGAGCTTCGGAGGCACGAAGGCCGGTCTCGCCGGCGGCGAGGCCGTCATCTTCCTCGATCCCGCGCTCGCCAAACGCGCCAAGTACATCCGCAAGCAGGTCACTCAGCTGCCGTCGAAGATGCGCTTCATCGCCGCGCAGTTCAACGCTCTGCTCGACGGCGACCTGTGGATCGAGTTGGCGGCGCACTCGAACGCAATGGGAACCGAGCTGCACCGGCTCACCTCGGGAATCCCGGGTGTGTGCCACGCCGCGCCGCCGGAGGTCAACAGCGTGTTCCCGACCCTTCCCCGCGACGCGATCGAACCGCTGCAGAAATGGTGCTTCTTCTGGGACTGGGATGTCAGCCAGGGGCAGGTCCGCTGGATGACGGCTTGGGACACGACGGCCGAAGATGTCGAACGGTTCGCCGCCGGCGTGCGCCATCTGCTCGCTTGACGAGATTTCCGGATTTTGTTGCCCTCTACAATTGACGGCAGATCGGGCGCCGATTTAGTCTGCAAGTGCTGACCGATTTGGGTGCCCCGGGGGGCGGCGCAGCACAACGCAGTCCGCATACGTTCGCACGAGGGGGTTCACATGGCCGCGGTGGAAATCTTCTTCCATCGAGTGCTCACAGACGATCGTTGGATGAACCAGGCAGCGTGCAAAGGGCTCACGCACCTGTTCTTTCCTCCACCGGCCGAACGGCCTCAGGCCCGCGACCGCCGCGAGGCTGCAGCCAAGTCGGTGTGCGCGAGTTGCATCGTCCACACCGCCTGCCAGGAGTACGCCAGGGCCAACCACGAGTATGGGTTCTGGGGTGGCGAGAGCGAGGACGAGCGCCACTCGGCCGGCTACCGGCTCATCGCTCCGATCGGCGTGCGCGCGAGAAACGTCGGCTAGACACCCGTAGTCTTCCGCCGCATGAGCGGCGCGTCGAATCATCGGCAGGCACTGGACGCCGCATGGGCCGCGTACGGAGATCCGCGCTCGATCCGCGACGTCGACGAGGTCAGCGCCAACGTCTCGACCAACCGTGTCTACCGGCTGCATCTCGACGACGGATCGACGGCCGTCAGCAAGGTCTCCTCGTACGGTTCGTACTTCCTGTTCGTCGAGGACCACGAACAACTCGACCGCTGCTCGAGGTACCTCGACTCGACGCGCTTCAACGGCATGCTCGCCGACATCTGGAGCAAGGACGGACGCACCTTCACCTGGTACGACCAGCACATGTGGGCGGTGTTCTACGACGATGTCCCGCGCCGCGAGTCGCTGCCGCGCATCTTGTCGCTCGAGCAGATCACCAACCTGGCGACCGAAATCGCCGAGTTCCACCTGGCGTGCACCGACATCGCACCGCTGCTGCCGGCGGCATCGAAGACGATCAAGAGCGACGCGATCCACCTGCTCGATCTGCTGGAGAGCCCGTTCGCGCCGCGCAACTTCGACCTCCCGCCCGAGTCGATCTCGGTGCTGTGGAAGCACACCCATCGGTTCCTCGAACGGCTCGTCGAGGTCGGCTACGACGAGTGGCCGAAGATCCCGATCCTGATCGACTGGAACCTCGGCAACTTCTCGGTCGAGACACTCGCCGACGGACGCTTCCGCCTCTACAGCCGATGGGACTACGACTGGTTTCGCATCGAACCGCGCCTGCTCGACTTCTACTTCCTCTCGCGTGTGTCCAGCTCGACCGGCGACCGCACGCGCTTCACGTACGGCCCGCACACTCTCGTCGAGCCGTCGTTCCTGGCGTTCCTCGACGCCTACCGCAGCGTCTTCCCGATGAGCGACGACGAGGTCGCGTTCCTGCCCGAGGTCTACCGCTTCTTCATCCTCAACTACGTGGTGCGCGAAGGCGCCCGCTTCTTCCGGCGCGACCTGTGCACGCAGTTCCGGCGTGACGCGGTGCGTACCCACCTGCCGGCACTCGACGTGCTCGACACCTCGCCGCTACTCAAGCACTGACGTCGCCCGGCGTCACGAACGTGAGCGCCGCCCATCCGTCGAGCGTTGTCCGATCGGTTCGCTGCAGTGGACGGAGCGCGGCCTCGACGTGATCGTGACGATCGGCGAGCACGCCACTGACGACCAGTGCACCGCCCGGCGCGGTGACGCGGATCAGGTCGTCGGCGAGATCGATGAGCGTCGGAGCCAGGATGTTGGCGACGACGATGTCGAACTGCCCGTCGACCTCGACGAGCGGCGTGACGGAGACGTCGACGCGATCGCCGACGCCGTTCGCATCGGCGTTGGTGCGCGTCGTCGGAACCGATGCCGGCGAGATGTCGATCGCCCGCGCCGACGCGGCACCGAGCACACAGGCGGCGACCGCAAGCACCCCCGAGCCGCACCCGACATCGAGCACGGTCGAGCCCGAGCGGAGCACCTCGCGCACCGCCCGCATCGACAGCACCGTCGTCGGATGGTCGCCGAGCCCGAACGTCGCGCCGGGCTCGATGCGGATTGCCGTGACACCCGGCGAGTCCGGGAACGGGATCCAGGCCGGCCAGACCACCAAGTCCG
>Ga0207648_10006239_pt1 | contig 11871 bp, 8 predicted proteins | sample KBSMisM32_FD_184310 | JGI IMG/M metagenome (GOLD analysis project Ga0207648, IMG submission 184310) | Miscanthus rhizosphere microbial communities from Kellogg Biological Station, Michigan, USA - KBS Miscanthus M3-2 (SPAdes) (version 2) | ecosystem: Host-associated > Plants > Roots > Rhizosphere...
TATCGGCTGTTCGCGTTCCTCAATAACGATCACGAATCGCAACCCGTCGTTTACTCGGCCGAGGAACAGATGAAGGTGGCGGATCTGACGCGTGAGATGCGCGACCTGGAAGCCGGGTTGCGCCAAGGCATGCCGGACTGGGAGCAGCGCATGGGAAAATGGGAGGATGGCATCCGCGGCGACGAGCCAAATTGGATTGTGCTGCGGCCAACCGTCGAGGATATCTCGACGGGCGGCCAACGTTATCTTCCGCAAGAGGACGGCTCATTCATCGCGCTGGGCTACGCGCCCACGAAACATACTGTGAAGATGTTCGTCACCAATGAATTACAAAACATCACCGCGTTCCGCCTCGAGCTGCTGACCGATACCAATCTGCCCTGCAACGGCCCCGGTCGCTCATTCAAGGGCACCTGCGCGTTGACGGAGTTCAAAGTCGAGGCGCTCGATGCCAAAGCCCCCACTAATAAAGTTCAGGTGAAATTCGCATCGGCCTCCGCTGACTTCGATCAGCCCGAAGCACCGCTCGAATCCAATTTTGACGATAAATCGAACAAGAAGCGAATCACGGGCTCGATCAAGTTCGCCATCGATGGGAACGACGAGACCGCCTGGGGCATCGATGCCGGCCCGGGCCGGCGCAACGTAGATCGTAAAGGTGTGTTCCAATGTTCGACCAATGTGGGCTTTGCCGATGGAACAGTCCTCGTCCTGCATTTGACGCAGAATCATGGCGGCTGGAACAGCGATGATCTGATGAACAACAATCTGGGGCGGTTTCGCATTTCTGTGATCACAAATTCGAGTTCGATCACAGCCGACCCGATTCCCAAGCGGGTCCGTGACATATTTACCCTTTCGCGGGAACGTCGCTCGCCGGCTCAGGTCGCGGCGGTGTTCAGTTATTGGCGCACGACGGTTCCCGATTTCAAGGAAGCCAATGAAAAGATCGACCGTCTCTCGGCGCAGTGGCCGGCCGGCGCAACCACCCTGGCGCTCGCGGCCCGCAACTCCGGCCGCGAAACCCATATCTTGAAACGCGGCGACTGGCTCAAGCCGCAGCAAAGCGTCACTGCTGGCGTGCCGTCGTTCCTGCATCCGCTGGCGGTCAATGAACAACCTGCACGGCCCAGCGGTGGCGGCGACCTGGATGGTGGGGATCAAGGCACTCACGCAGCTGACCCGGGTCCCTGGAGCATCCGCGCTCCAGGTTTCCGGTCAGTTGCGTGAAGCAATCCACTCGCGTCCGGCGCGCGGGCTCACGCGATGTTGCTGTTTCAGAAGGGGCAGTTGACGGCCTGAGACGTGAAATTCGGGTCGTCCGCCGCTTGCAGCCAGTCGACGAACCAGAGGCAACCGTCGCGCGCGGGGCCGGCGGGGATCTTGTTGCAATTCTGCCGGACGCACTCCTTCTTCTCCGAATAGGCGCCCGTGCAATTCGTGAGGTAGCCGCCGTACTGCGCGCCGAGGTCGTTCGTGCCCCACTGCCGGCTGCAGGCATTGAACAGGCCCACGCCGCCGCCGGGGATCATCAAGTCGAACTGGTTGCCGGCGACGTCGCTGCCGGTGTTGGACACCTTGACGATCATCTGCTTGCCCTTGATGAGCTTCGAGCCCGGGTCGTTGGCGTTGTATTGCCCTTCGCCCGTGAATTGGATGCGGTAGCAGCCGCCGCAGTTGGGATTGGCCTTGGCGATGTATCCGTACGAGAGGCATTCGGAGACGGCATGCGGGGCCTCGTCGTAGCAGGCGAAGGAACCACCACCCTGACAAGCGCTATTGGTGTCACCGGTCCTCGAGGTCCCGTTCTGGCTGCAGCGGTGACCGTCGGACTGGGAACAAGCCGTCTGGCAGCAGTCCCAGTAGCGCGTGGTGTAACCATTGCCGCCCGTGACGTTCGGCAGCCCTTCTGCGGAGCAATCAGGGGCGGTCGGAGGCGGGGCTGCGCCTTCCGGCACGCAGCGACCACAGCTCACATCGCAGTAGCCGGCGAACCAGGCGGCGGAACACTCCTCGGTTTCGGTCGCCCAATTCTCACACGTCGCATCCGGCCACTCCGGGTTGAACGGAGCGGGTACGTCCACGCAGGGCTTGGGGGCGTTGCTCGTGGTGTCGCTCGTGCCGCTGCTGGCTGCGGGCGCACCTCCGCTGCCGCCACTCGCCGCGAGCGGGACGGCGGTCTCTGCTCCGCGCTCGACCGTGCTTGTGCTCCCGGTGCTGACCGCGCCCGGGGGGGTGCTGCCCCCCATATTTTGCATCAGGCCGCTCGCTCCAGCGGCCATCGCGGGAGCAATGGCCGAGAACGGGGCGCCCGTTCCGGAAGGGGCGGGGTCCTCGCCTTGACACCCGCCAGCAGAGAGCAGGGCGGCCGACGCGGCAACGGCGGGTCCCCAGAGGAGCAAGCCGCGCGGGGAACGAAGGGTGGAAGCGCGTGAGGTCTTCTGCATTTTCCGTTGGGGGGTGGCAGGGCGGGCAGTTGCGCGAAAGTCCGGGCCAGCGACGTTGTTCGAACCGGCCCGACCTCGACGAGTTACCAAGAATGTCCCGAGTGTTCTCAGGAATGCCATCGACGATTGGAGAAGCCTCCCGCGACTTCGCCCTGGCTGCATTTTTTCAGCGCGGCACGCCAACTGAATGCGATTGGCGGTGCCCGCCGCGCGAGCGGGTCACGAGGTCTGCGAAGGGCTCGCTCAGAACGGGATGTCGTCGTCCGGAGGGGCCGAGCTGTCGTAGTCGTCCGGCATCGAGTCGTTGCCCTGGCTGCCCTCGCTGTCCCCACTGCCACGCTGGCGCGCGAGCTCAGCCTCCAGGGCAGCCAGCAGCACGCGTTCCTTGTCATGCCAGCGAGACTTGGACGGGTCATCGAGCGAGCGACGGCTGCCCGCGATGTAGAACTCGAGGTCCTGCACCGACGCGCCCGCGATCGGCGCGCCCTTGCTGCGTCCATAGGGCGGGAACACCATCCCGCGGTCGCCGGACGGTGCAGCCTCACGCGAGCTGCGCGCAGGCGCGGCGTCCGCGACGAGGCCGATCGAGAGCTCACCCAGGCGCAGCTGGAAGGCATTGCCAGCGCGCACCGCGGTGCCGACGCGAACGGATTCGGTGGAGCCATCGGGGCGCTGGACGAGTACGGTCACGGGAAAGCTCTGATCGTTCACCCCGTCAGCTATGACATTGGAAGCCGACGCGCGTCAAACGCGCCCGCCCGGCACCGGCGCAGGATCGCCCTCGGAGCTCGCCAACGAGCGGTTTCGTGCAGGAAGCACGCGGGCCTAATCGGCCGCGCTGCCCTGACTGTGTTGCGGCTCGCCAGCGCCCGGCCGGGCGCCTTCAGATGGCTCGTGGAGTCTGATAGGCTCGAAAAAATGGGCTGGCTCCTGGACCCGGAAGCGAACGTTCGACACTACCTCGCCGAACGCAGCATGATTGGCCGTGCCAGCCAGTGTTGGACTCGCATCGTGCATCGCAGCGTTTCCAAGGAGCACGCCGTGTTGGCCTTCGACGAGGGCTGCTGGACGCTGAAGGATCTCGGCAGCCGCAACGGAACCTGGGTCGAGGGGAAGCGACTGGAGTCCGGCGAAATGGTTCCGGTCGAGAGGGAGGCCCGGCTGCAGTTTGGCGATCGAACCCTCGCCCTCGACACGGTCGAACCCCCGACCCTGTGTGCGCGCAATGAGGCCACGGGGCACTATCTCGTCGCCGAGTCCGGCCTCTTGAGCCTACCCGACGACGACAGTCCATGGGCATCGGCCTATGAAAGTCATCCGGGGTCGTGGTTCATCGATCTGGAAGGCGAGACCCGGCCGCTGCAGGACGGCGACACCTACTACTGGAAAAATCAGCGCTTCCTGCTCCGGGTGCCGAGCTCGGAGATGAGGCGCAGCTTCGAAAGCACCGTGGCCGCGGGGGGGCAACTCGTGCTGCCCGAGCTGAAGCTGTGCCTGGACGTCAGCCGCGACGGCGAGTCCATCACCACGCGACTATTGGCGGAAGCCCGAGTGTTGCGTGTGCCGCCGCGCTCCACCCATCAGTTGCTGCTGGTGTTGGGGCGACAGCGCCAGCGAGACGAAGCAGAAGGACTGACCGCGAGCGAGTGCGGCTGGGTCTACTCGGATGAACTGGCGACCATGATGGGAGCGGACCCGCAAAAGGTCAATCTGGATGTCCATCGCTTGCGCCAGCAGTTGGCCAGCCTCGGCGTGTTGGATGCCGGTCGCATCGTCGAGCGCCGCGCTACGAGCCACCAGATCCGACTCGGTGTCGCGAAGATCGAAATCCAGTAATCGCGTTGCCGTCGTCCGGGTTGGCTGCTGGGAGCTCCTGCCGGAAAAGGTACTCCCGCAGCACGGCAGCCCGGAAATCATTCACGTTGCCAAAGCCATTACTGCGCGCAAATAACTCCACGTGCTGCGGCGGCGCTGCGCCGAGAACGTGTTGAAAATACCAACCATAGAGCTCAGCGTTACTGATGGTCACATCCGAAAGCGTGGGCCGGTCCAGGCACGCGCGCGAGAGGACGAGTCGCTTGCGACGAGCTCGCGATTTCAAGCCCGAGTATTCACCACGCAGCTTCAGTTCGTCCGCGATGCCCGCCGCGAGCTCCGGCTCGAGGCGGAGCTCGGCCGTCGCCAAGGCAGATTCTGACGCAAAGATCCGGCTCAAGTCTCGCGACACCGTCAGCTCTTGCGCCACCTTCCAGGCCTCGAACTGCTCCTGGCTCAGCAAGCCTCGCTCGAGCCGAAAACGCGCGAGCTCCCGGCTCGAGGCCGTGAGATCCGACTGGGCAGCCGCGTTCTCTGGACGATCGCACGCCAGCAGGCGCGCCAACGTCATGCGCCGCAACATCGGGAAATCACCGCACAGCTTGACCTCCTCGAGCAGCTCACTCTCTCCGCTTCGCGAGCCGTCGAGCTCCCGCGAGAGGGCCTGGGTACGCGCGGCCTCCCACTGCTCGGTATGCTCAAACGTGAACTTGGGAGCATACGGTTCGGGATGTGCGTCGAGGAAGTGCCTCATTGCGCGCAACATGCCAATGGCATCGAGGCGCTTGCGGTTGACAGCCCCTTCAGGCAGCCACGCCTCCAAGCGCTGGAGTGTCGCCACGTCCAGGCCGCCCTCGCGCGCCGCAGCGAAGAGGCTGCGATACGTGCGTGCCCCGTAGTGCAGGCGCTTTCCGATGCGAACCAACTCCTGTGCCAGAGCCGGCGACGCAAGGCCAGCGGCTACGGCCGCGGCCAGGGTCGCGCGAATGTTCACCAGCGGCTCCGAGAGGGGTTTGTAGCTCGTGTCCGGCGGACCATGCAGGATAGCAACTTCGTCATCGTCCTCGAGCTCATTCCGGTGAAAAGCTGCGAAAATCTCACCGACTCCGATCATGCCAAATGGTGCCAGCTCGACGGCGCGTAGCGCCCCCATGCTGGCGCTGCCGAACACGTAGACACCACGCGCGAGCGCCCACAGTATCTCCTTGTGCCAAACGGCAGCCACACGCTCGAAGTAGCCATCGATGATCCCGATGGCACGCGGCCGATGGCGCAGCACCCGGCAAACGTCACCTTGGGCCACGGGCGGCAAGAATGTCGCATCGAGGTAAGCCGCAGCCTCCGTAGCGGGCAGCGTGGGGCCGACAAACACCACGACGTTCACGTGGCAGGCTCCAACAGCCGCTGCAGCCTGGCGCCCGGAACATACCCGGGCGCTTCGCAGATGGCTTCGAGCCCCGGTATGACGACGCGCACGACGGGAATCTCAAACTCGGGCCGGGTGAGATCGACCACCACGACCTGCTCCATCCCTGCACAGGCCAGCCGTTGCAGCTCCCAGGCCACATCGTCCTCCAGCGCGGACGAATTCCAACTGGGCGCGGCAGAGAAAGCGCGCTCCGCGCCCACCCTCTCGAGCCCGCTGTCGGCGGCCGCCTGCTCCCGTCCCCCCGCTTCGAACAAGCTTTGACTGAGGTCATCCCTCGCGCCGGAAATGACCGTCAGCCTGCCTTGCGCTGCCTCGGTGAGAGCCCTCATCAGGGCGATCTCGCGACGCGGATGGCAGCCGTAGCCGGACACGGGATGCAGCGCCGGGTGATCGGAATTCGCGGCGTCCTGCGCTCGACAGATGAAGCTCGCAATCCCGACATCGCTGCTGGCATCCCAGACGGTCGCCACTACTCGCGCCGCGGCAAACTGCTCGAGTACGGCCCTACACGGCCCGTCATCGACGGACGACAAGTCGACTCGGGCCGCTGCCTGAGCTTGGGGGGAAGAATATCGCCAGAGTGTTGTCGCATCACGCTCCACGAGCTCGCAGATTCCATGGCTCATCGCCTCCAGAAGGTGGTTGCCCGAGGCAACACCATTGGAGCTCATCAAGAAGGCGCCCGACCCCGTCGGAAAGGGCAGCGTATAGTCGGTGTGCACGAGCTCATACGGCAGCCAGCACTCCTGGTCCCCAAACAACTCGCGCCCCTTTACCCAGAGCAGCTTCTGCCCCGGTCGAAAGGCACCACCCGAAACTCGCGGCAGCCTCGGCATATCGATGACATTGCCCCGCTCGCGCAGGCGCTCGTAGCTGCTCAACAGCAACGGCTGCTCGACGTGCTCGGAGTGGAAGCACTCGATCGCTTCCATCACCCCCGAGGCCTTGGCTGCCGCCAGTGTAAAGCCCTTCCCCAAGGACACGGCCAACGAGCGGCTGTTGGGGCGCGTTACTGCCACGACGGGAACCCCCACGCGATCCAGGCCAGTCAGGTTGGCCACGCGCGTGATGCCCATTTTCGGCATCACGCGCCGCACCAGCGCGAGCGTTTCCTCAGGTGGTCGAACGCGATCGAGACCGTGCCGCGTGGATTTGGTGCACGGAGCCGCCGAGCCGAACCTGCGCGCGACCAGCTCCCGCAAGTCGAGCGCGGCGGGCGTCATCGTGAAGAGCCCAATCTACATGTCACCCGACGACCCCTTCAGGATCGCCGACAGATTGACGACGGTACTGAAGCCGCCGATCCCGGGCGCCACCGGCTGGGGGGGAATGTAGCCGACCAGCCCTCCCGACACGATCACCTCCCTGGCAGGGCCGGCGTTGCTGCCTTCGAGCTCGGTCTTGCTCCACTGGTCCTTGGTCACCAGATAGTACTTGCCGTCGTAGTGCACCACGATGTCGTCGTCTTGGGAGTCAGCCATGAGTTGGGCCTTTCTGTATTGCGGTAACGAGGATGTGGTTGTGGAGCGCCGCTACTCGGCCGCTCGGTTGGCGCCCGGAGCAGCGCTGTTGGGTGCGATCGAAGCCTTCTGCACGACGGAGTCGTCCCACTCCGTCGGGCAGAGGAGGATGGCCTCTTCCGCGTTGTAGCGCTCATCGTCGGGATTGCGCCACGGCAGCTTCCCGAAGGCCTTTCGCACCAGCTCGCGCGGGTCTTCCTTGTTGCCAGCGTCGACCTCCAGTGACCAGAACTGGTAGATGCGATTCAGCGTGCCGGTGACGCTAATCATGCTCGTGATGAGCTTGAATTTGCCGGCCGTGGGCAGCGGCTCCGGATACGAGGTGAACCGGACGCGAAAACCATACAGCTCCAAGGTCGGGGGGTTGTGCGGAAGGAGCACATAGTAGAGTCGTTTGCCCGCCGCTGGTGGCTGCACGTTCGCCGTGCCGAAGGGGAAGACACGGAACACGTCCTGAACCTCCTTGGCGACCATGTAGTCGAGGTGGCCGTATAGCTGCGACTTGTCCTTGGGCATCGCGAGCGCCTCCATCATCTTCGGCACATCGTTCGGTGAGTGGATTTTCCAAAGATTGACGAACCGATACGTCCCGCTCTGCGGAAACTCACCCGAGAGGACGAGCCGGAGCCCGGTCGTTTTTTCGAACTCCGGGCGCAGCTGCTTGGCAAAATGCACGAAGGCGCGCCGCACAACTTCTGGAGAGATCGGCCCGCCCCCGCGAGAGAGGTCGACCGGATTGAGCAGGTCGCTGCGATCGAGCGTCGGCTTCAAGTCCATGACGACCAACATCAAAAAATCGCGATCCGGGTCGGCGGCTGCCGCCTGCGCCGTGCGCGCTGATACGACTTTCAATTGCGTCTTGGCAGCATCAACCGCCATCTGCGCCATGAGTTGCATATGCTTTTCTCCAAACTATAAGAGGTGGTGGGCTCGGGCCGCAGCAAAGAGCTCCCGCAGCTCTTGCGCGGAATCGTCCTGGCAACGCGCGAGCAGGGATTGGATGTCGGGCGGCAACGCCTGCTGCGGGTCGGCGTCGAGCCAACGCAGCTGCGCGATCGCTTCGCGGAGACGCCCCTGAGTGGCGAGAAGCTCGCCCAGAGGCCAAATGGCCAGTCCCTGAAATGGAAAGGCAATCCGCGCGCACTTCCAGTGCTCCAGCGCCTCGAGCAGTAGCCTCTCGGCATCTGCGGGCTGCCCGACATTGTGCTGGACCCAACCGAGGTTGGCTTTGCCAGCGCCCAGGTAGTGATCGAGCCGGTACTCCAACGCGAGCGCCAGCGTCTGAGTCGCGAGCGCGCGCACGCGCTCCACCCGTCCCAAACGCCGATACGCCACACTGAGATAGGTGAGCGCGCGCACGCGCAGCAGCACGTCGCCGACGCGCTCCGCAAACTGAACCACGGCCTTCAGCTCATCGCAGGCGTCTGCGTGCGAACCGCACAGGACCAGGGCGAATCCCAGCGCAAAATGGATGGATGCCCGCTCGCGCGAAATGGTTGGAGCGCTGACCCACCTGGCGGCCTTGCGGATGATCGAGAGGCTGTCTCGTGACACGGCGTAGCGATCTCGCCGGAGCTCCGCGAAGCAGACCGCTTCGTGATACTGCGCCAGCTGCACCACGGTGCCGCGGCTCTTGATGAGCTGGCCCAGCGCCGGCAACAGTTTGTCGAGCTCGCGCGAGTCATTGGTCCAGTAGTATGCCCAGGCGCGCCCCAGCTGCAACTCCACCCACTCCGCGAATCGGCCCGAATGCTCGCTGGCGGCGCCCTCGACCTCAAAGCGGAGCACGTCAGCTGCCCTTCCGAAAGCTTCGAGCGCTTGCTCATACTGTTGCCGCGCAATGCGCGTCTTGCCCAGTTTTCGAAACAAGCGCGCGCTCACCAGCGGATCATCTGTGGGGCCCAGCGCGAGCGCGGACAGGTAGTTTTGCTCAGCCCCGGTTGCCATGCCGGTGGTCCGGAGCACGTCCGCGAGTTGCTCATGCGCGCTACAGATGAGCAAGGTGCCAGCACTGCCGGCCGCGCTCGTCAACAGCTCGATGGTGGACTGGTAGAAGCGAATCGCCTCCTCGTTGGCGTGATTGGCGTGGGCGTGCTGGGCAGCCAGCAAAAAATACTGCGCGGCCTTGAGCGCCTGGCGAGCAGCTGCCCAGTGATGAGCCAGCGTGGGGTAGCGCGCCGCCGGGTGCGCCGTGGAACCTGGCTCCCCCTCAAACGCCTGGGCCGCGCGCCCGTGCAGGTGCATGCGACTTTCTTCGCCGACCATCGAGTAGGCAAAGTCCTTCAATTGAGAATGAGCAAAGCGCACGTAGCCCGGAGCGCTGGCCTCGAGCAAGTGCTCTTGCGTGAGCGTTGCCAGGGGTTCCAGCACGCTGCCGCCAAAGACCCGGGAGAGGAGATCGATCTCGACTTCCACCCCCAGCACACTGGCCGCCGAGAGCACGTCGCGGCAGCCGCTCTCGAGCTGGTGGATGTGCCGGCTCATCAGGTCCTTGAGTGCCTCGGGCAGCGGCATGTTCTCGAGCGGACTCCGCCTGCCCGCCTTCAGCTCCGGGCTCAGCTCCCACTCCCCCACGCGTCGCTTGAGCAGCCCCTCACGGACCGCGACACGCAGAAATTCTGCGACGAAGAACGGATTGCCGCGCGAAGAACGAACCAGGAAGTCCACCAACAGTGGCGGCGCCGCCTGCAGCGCAAGCATGTCTTGCACCATCGCCTCGATGGCGGCTGGCCCGAGCCGAGCGAGGTTCACGATCTCGCCGCTGCCGGCATCCAACAGGCGGCGAAGCGGGTCGGCGATTTCTTCGTTCCGGTAGGTTGCGATGATCAAGACGCGGCACTGGGACAGGAAGTCACGCGGCAGGGACGTCAAAAAGCTCAGCGAGAGCTCATCCGACCACTGCAGATCGTCGAGTATCCACACGAGCGGTCGCACCAGCGCAAAAGCGCCCAAGACGCGCTGCAGCGCCTGGAAGACGCGCTTTCGGGCCGCGCCCGGTGCAAACGGCGTGGGCTCCAGCAACTCGAGGCCTGCCCCCAGGCAGGCCAGCGACGGTTCATAGCTCGAGAGCAGTTGAGCGTCTTCCGGAAGCAGCTGCAGCTCATCCCGACCGCCGGGATCGAGGGCGTAGTCGAGCGCGCGCTGCAGTAGGCTGCGGAACGGCTGAAACGGCGTGCGACCGCGATCGCTGCGGTCTTCCAGATCGCCGACGGGCTCACATTCCGCGGTTACGATCTCACAATCACGACGCGCCAGACGCTGCGCGGTCTCGGTCACGATCGACGTCTTGCCAATGCCGCTCTCGCCTGCGATCAGCAGCAACCCCCCCGACCCCAGCTCCAGCCGCCGTTGCGCCGACTCGATGGCTTCGAGCGCGGCTGTCCGCCCCACGAGCCGCGGTCGAAAAAGATACGGCTTGAATTCGCGTGCCCTGCTGCTCGGCTCTGGCGCAGGAGCCGTGCCCAGGCGCGCGAGCGCGGCGGCCACGTCTTCGGCGTCACCCAGCCGCTCATGCGGGACTTTGGCGAGCAATCGCAGCACCAGCCGCTCGAGCTCCATCGGAACCCCGTCGACGACTTGCGAGAGCGGACGCGGCGTGGCGGACAGGTGGGATTGCAAGATGGTGCGCGCCTCCGCGTCCCGAAATGGCGGCCAGCCCACGAGGCTCTCGTAGAGCATGCAGCCGAGAGAGTAGAGATCGGAGCGTGCATCGCCGACGTCTCCTCGAATCTGTTCCGGAGAGACATAGGGAATCGTACCGAGCATCTTGCCGCCTACCGGCGGGACGAGCGTTTCGCGCCCGATGCCTCCCTGTGTGCGCGTTGCAAGCCCAAAGTCCATGAGCACGGGAACGTTGTCCTGCCGCAGACAGACGTTTGATGGTTTGACGTCCCGATGGACCAAGCCCAGACGATGAATATACGAGAGGCCGAGGCAGAGCTGACGGTAGATCGCCAGCACTGGCTCCAGCCGTCCGGCGGCGACGGGCGCCCGTTGCGAATCGGCGAACGCCGGCGCGTCAGCAGGCACATCCAACGAGGTTCGCCGCGTCGCGGTGGTGCCGAATTCGATGTCGCGCTCAGGGCGCCGTGCCTTCCAAAGCTTCGCGTTGAACTCGGCGAGCGTCGGCCCCTCCACTAGTTCCATGGCGTACCAGGGCGCGCCGTTGAAGAGCCCTTCGGCCAGCACACGCACCACACTCGGATGGCACACGCGCTTGAGCGCAACGATCTCGGCGCGCAGCGCCGCCTGTAGATTCGGTGTCGCGCCCATCACCGTCTTGATGGCGACAGGGCGATCGTGCTCGGGATCCCGGGCCCGATACACCACGCCCATTCCACCCCTGCCGAGGACCGCCTCGATCTGGTATGGGCCCAGCATCGCGGGGTGGCCCGCGATTGCTCTCGATTGCAGCGCCACCTTCGGGTCCTTAGCGAACCGACATATACCGTAACTCGAACGGATTTGCGCCGATGACATGTGAGCTCGGATTTTCGCAGCCGTGGGCCAGCAGGAGCGGAGGCCGCACGTATCACGGCGACAGCCTCTGAATGACGCCCCCGCCAGGCATTTGTCGCTAGCCATTTGCCTTCGCGGCGGCAGAACACGAGGTTGGCGTCTGGAACGCGCACGCACGAGACCGAGCTCATTGGGGCCGTCG
>Ga0207648_10006240_pt1 | contig 11869 bp, 11 predicted proteins | sample KBSMisM32_FD_184310 | JGI IMG/M metagenome (GOLD analysis project Ga0207648, IMG submission 184310) | Miscanthus rhizosphere microbial communities from Kellogg Biological Station, Michigan, USA - KBS Miscanthus M3-2 (SPAdes) (version 2) | ecosystem: Host-associated > Plants > Roots >...
GGCTCGGCACGCAGTTGTTGGTTCTTCGTCCCCTACGCGTCCACAACCTCGACTTCCTCCCGCGTGTCTCCACAACTCCGACCGCAGCCGTCCTTACTGTCATGAGCACGGAGAGGTTGACATAACTATAACCCTCAGGCTGAGGGTGATGGTTGAGCCGGAGGGTCGGCCCGGAGAAGGGACAAGTCGTGGCAGCAGCGCAGAACTACCTGGCGATCATCAAGGTCGTGGGCATCGGTGGTGGCGGCGTCAACGCCGTCAACCGGATGATCGAGGTCGGCCTCAAGGGGGTCGAGTTCATCGCGATCAACACCGACGCCCAGGCCCTGCTCATGAGCGACGCCGACGTCAAGCTCGACATCGGCCGCGAGCTGACCCGCGGCCTCGGCGCCGGCGCGAACCCCGACGTGGGCAAGCAGGCCGCCGACGACCACGCCGACGAGATCGAAGAGGTCATCAAGGGCGCCGACATGGTGTTCGTGACGGCCGGCGAGGGTGGCGGCACCGGTACGGGCGGCGCGCCCGTCGTCGCCCGGATCGCCCGCAGCCTCGGCGCCCTGACCATCGGCGTCGTCACCCGCCCGTTCTCGTTCGAGGGCCGCCGTCGCGCGAACTCCGCCGAGGAGGGCATCGCCCAGCTCCGCGAGGAGGTCGACACCCTCATCGTGATCCCCAACGACCGGCTGCTCTCGATCTCCGACCGCAGCGTCTCAGTGCTCGACGCCTTCAAGCAGGCCGACCAGGTGCTGCTCCAGGGCGTCTCGGGCATCACCGACCTGATCACCACCCCGGGCCTGATCAACCTCGACTTCGCCGACGTGAAGTCTGTGATGTCCAACGCCGGCTCGGCGCTGATGGGCATCGGCTCGGCTCGCGGTGAGGACCGTGCCGTTGCGGCGGCCGAGATGGCGGTCTCCAGCCCGCTGCTGGAGGAGTCGATCGACGGCGCCCACGGTGTGCTGCTCTCGATCGCTGGCGGGTCCGACCTGGGCCTGTTCGAGATCAACGAGGCGGCGGCGATGGTGTCCGACGCGGTCCACCCGGAGGCGAACATCATCTTCGGTGCGACCATCGACGACGCGCTCGGCGACGAGGTGCGGGTGACCGTGATCGCGGCCGGGTTCGACGGTGGGCGGCCCAAGCGGCAGAGCGAGGCGCCGCAGGCGCGGCGCCCGGTCGTGCCGCAGCAGTCCCAGGCCGAGACCCGGGCGGCTGCCCAGGCCTTGGCCAGCCGGCCCGCGGAGGAGAGGGTGCCGGTCGGTGCCACGCAGGCGCGCAACGGCGAGTCGCCGAACCGCCCGCCGGTGCCGTCCCAGCAGGGTGCCCCGCAGGGGTCGCCGGTGGCGCAGAAGCCCAAGCCGACGCCGTACGGTGGCGACGACGACCTCGACATCCCGGACTTCCTGAAGTAGGCAACCGCCGGCTTGTACGCACACCGCAGCGCACTCGGCCCCGTCGACCTGGCCTTCACGGACAGGTACGGCGGGGTCAGTGCTGCGCCCTTCGACAGCCTCAACCTGGCGCTCACCGGAGCCGACGATCCGGAGGCGATCGCGGAGAACCAGCGACGCGTCATCGCCGACTTCGCCCCCGGCGCCGACCTGGTCGGCATGCACCAGGTGCACGGCGCCGACGTGACCGTGGTCGGAGCCGGCGCCTCGGGCGACCTGCCGCCCTGCGACGGCCTGGTCACCACCCGTCCCCGCACCGTGCTGATGGCCCGGGCCGCCGACTGTGTGCCGGTGCTGCTCGCCGACCCTGACGCACGCGTGATCGGCGCGGTCCACTCCGGGCGCCCCGGCCTGGCGACAGGCGTGATCCCGGCGGCTGTCGCCACCATGCGCGCGCAGGGCGCACGCACCATCACCGCCTGGGTCGGGCCGCACGTGTGCGGCTCCTGCTACGAGGTGCCCGAGGAGATGCAGGCGGAGTTCGGGGCGCTGGAGCCGGCGGCGGTCGCGACCACGAGCTGGGGGACGCCGGCGCTCGACATCGGCGCGGGGGTCCGGGCGCAGCTCGAGCGCGACGGCGTCCACGTGGTCGACGTCTCCCGGTGCACCCGCGAGTCGCCCGACCTCTACTCCCACCGCCGCGACGGCGCCGGCTCCGGCCGGCTGGCCGGCCTGGTCCGGCTCCGGGACGACCGGTGAGCCGCGCCGACGAGATCCGTGACGGGCTGGCGACGGTGCGCGAGCGCATCGCCCGGTCCTGCGAGGGCGCCGGCCGCGACCCGGACGAGGTGACCCTGGTCGTGGTCACCAAGTTCTTCCCCACCTCCGACGTGCGCATCCTGGCCGACCTCGGGGTCACCGACGTGGGCGAGAACCGGCACCAGGAGGCAGAGCAGAAGGCCGCGGAGCTCGCGGACCTCCGCCTCACCTGGCACTTCATCGGCACCCTGCAGAGCAACAAGGCGGCCGCCGTGGCGCAGTACGCCGACGTCGTGCAGTCCGTCGACCGGCCCAAGCTGCTGGCCGGGCTCGCCCGCGGCGCCCACCAGCGTGGCACCGCCGGGAGCGTCCTCGACTGCCTGGTGCAGGTCGACCTCGACCGCGACCCGAAGCCTGGCCGCGGGGGCTGCGCGCCGGCCGACGTTTCCGACCTGGCCACCGCGATCGAAGCGGCCGAGGGCCTTCGCCTGGGCGGCGTGATGGCCGTCGCTCCGCTCGGCGCCGACCCGGCGGAGGCGTTCGACGCTCTCGCCCGGATCGCGGACGACGTACGGCACGCGCACCCGGACGCGACCTGGCTCTCGGCCGGCATGAGCGCCGATCTCGAAGCTGCCGTCGAGCGCGGCGCGACACACCTGCGCGTCGGGAGCGCGGTCCTCGGCCAGAGACCTTCGGTCCAGTAATGTCCCGGTCAGTGGTTCAGCCACACACGAGTGCAGAGGAAGAGAGTTCATGAGCGGCACGATGCGCAAGATGGGTGTCTATCTCGGGCTGCTCGAGGACGCCCCAGGCAACTATGGGGCCGAGTACGTCGACGACGAGGCCGCCTACGAGGAGCCCGCTCGTCGCGAGCCGGTCCCCGCGGCTGCCCGAGAGACCGCGCCCGCACCGCGTGAGGTCTCCAACCTCGCCGACCGCCGGCGCACCGGAGCGACCGGACCGGCCCCTTCGGCCGTGGTCGCCCCGATGTCCAGGATCACCACGCTGCACCCGCGCACCTACAACGAGGCTCGCGTGATCGGCGAGAACTTCCGGGACGGCGTGCCCGTGATCATGAACCTCTCGGAGATGTCCGACGGCGACGCCAAGCGTCTCGTGGACTTCGCGGCCGGCCTGGTGTTTTCGGTGCGTGGCAGCATCGAGCGTGTGACCAACAAGGTGTTCCTGCTCTCGCCGCCCAACGTCTCCGTCGCCGCTGAGGACAAGCAGCGCATCGCGGAGGGCGGCTTCTTCAACCAGAGCTGATCGGGATGTCTGCCGTCGGCCAGGTTCTGCACTTCCTCCTGCTGATCTTCATCCTGCTGCTGATCGCCCGCTTCATCATGGACTGGGTGCAGGTGTTCGCCCGTCAGTGGACCCCCCACGGACCCGCCCTTGTGGTGCTCGAGGCCGTCTACTCGACCACCGACCCGCCGATCAAGGCGGTGCGCCGGATCCTGCCTCCGATCCGGCTCGGTGGCATGGCGCTCGACCTGAGCCCGATGGTCGTGCTGATCATCTGCTACCTCCTGCTGTCCCTCGTGAGCGCGATTTTCCTCCGCTGATCGTGCGACGAGCGTCGGTGCTGCCTCTGGCGAACCCGCGGTGACCCATCGGGCTATGGTTCGGGGTGACGTATTTCCGAGCAGTAACCAAACGACCAGATGTGGGTGGGTGAAGTCATGCCGTTGACGCCTGAGGACGTCAGCAACAAGCGGTTCACGCCGGTGCGGCTGCGCGAGGGCTACGACATGGGCGAGGTCGACCAGTTCCTCGACGAGGTCGAGTCCGAGCTGGCACGGCTGATCAAGGAGAACGCCGATCTCCGCGAGAGGCTGGGCGCCGACGGGGAGTCGCCTGTGGACGCTCCTTTCGCTGCTTATGGTGCCCAGGCGGAGCCGGAGCTCGAGCAGGAGGGGGAGCCTGAAGCTGCTCCGGTGGCGCAGGTGCAGGAGATCAAGGTCGCCACCGTGTCCCAGGCGTCCTCCGCCGCGGCCCGACTGCTCGAGATCGCGACCCAGAACGCCGACCAGCTCGTCGGCGAGGCCAGGGCCGAGGCCGACCAGATCCTGGCCGACGCCCGCACCAACGCGGAGCGACTGGAGCACGAGAGCAAGACCAAGTCCGACCAGCTCGAGGCGGACGCCCGCACCCGGTCGCAGATGCTCGACTCCGAGACCGCCGAGCGCCGCACCCAGCTCTTCGGCGACCTCGAGAGGGAGCAGGGCCGGCTCAACACCGAGGTCGAGAACCTGCGTGCCTTCGAGCGGGAGTACCGCAGCCGGCTGAAGAGCTACTTCAGCCAGCAGCTCGCCGCGCTCGAGACCAACGAGTCGTCCAGCACGGAGTCCAACGCGGCGGCGTCGCTCGAGGGTTCCGGCGATCCGGCCCCGAAGCGGCTGCGCGCGCTGCTCGGCGAGGAAGAGGCCTGACCCAATCCCGGCGGTCGAGCCTGTCGAGACCCCATGCCAACCCGGCGGTCGAGCCTGTCGAGACCCCATGCACGTCACAGTGGGACCCTGCCGGCGGCCCCTCGTTGCGTCCTGACGGTTTGCCAGGTCAGGTGCGGCTGACGGTGAACGCCAGCCCGAGGTCGTCGTCGCGGAAGACCCGGCCACCGTCCAGCTCTGCGACGTCATCGACCCGGTTGGTGCTGGTCGCCAGCACCTCGCCCGCGACCAGGGCGGACTGCTCGGCGAGGGCCACCCCAAGGTTGCCGTCGGCCCACCACGTGAGCGCGATCCGGTCACTGACCTCGAAGCCGCTGCTCTTGCGGGCTTCCTGCACCAGCCGGATCGCCTCGCGGGCCAGGCCGGCGCGCACCAGCTCTGGGGTCAGGTGCAGGTCGAGCGCCACGGTCTCGCCCTGCTCGTTGACCACCGACCAGCCCTCGCGCGGGCGCTCGGAGACGATCACCTCGTCGGCCAGCACCTCGACCGGGTCGCCGTCGACCATCACGGTGGCGCGCCCCCCGGCCGCAAGGGCCGCGGCCAGCGCGGAGGCGTCGTACTCGGCGATCGCCTGCGCGACCCGTGGCGTCAGCTTGCCGAACCGCTTGCCGAGCGCCCGGAAGTTGCCCTTCGCGCTGTGGTCGACCAGGTCGGCCCCGGCAGCCGACAGCGCCTCGAGCGTGCCGATGTTGAGCTCCTCGGCGACCTCCCGGCGAAGGGCCTCATCCAGTGCCTGGTAAGCGGTGGTGCCGACCAGGGCCCGCGACAGTGGCTGGCGGGTGCGCACCTTCGCCTCGGCCCGGGCCGCGCGACCGAGCTCGACGAGGCGCCGCGCGACGCGGACCCCTGCCGACAGCTCCTCGTCGACCAGCTCGCCGCCGATCCGCGGCCAGCTCGCGAGGTGGACCGACTCGTCCACCTCCGACGACGTCGCCGCGAAGAGGTCCTGCCAGACCCGCTCAGTGATGAACGGTGCCATCGGGGCCATCAGCAGCGTGACCAGGTAGAGACACTCGTGCAACGTGGCGAAGGCGTTGACGTCACCGCTCCAGAAGCGACGCCGCGAACGGCGCACGTACCAGTTGGACAGGTCGTCGACGTACGCCGCGATCGTGGTGCCGACGCGCTGCGTGTCGAACTGCTCGTACGCCGCGGTTACCTCCCGGGCGACGCGATGCGCCTCGGAGAGCGCCCACCGGTCGAGGACGGGCCGATCGGCCACGTCCGCGGCAGGCGTCTCATGCGGCGAGAAGTCGGCGAGGTTGGCGTAGAGCACCTGGAAGGAGACCGTGTTCCAGTACGTCAGCAGGACCTTGCGGACCGTTTCCTGGATGCTGGCGTGACCCACTCGTCGCGCCGCCCAGGGCGACCCACCGGCCGCCATGAACCAGCGCACCGCGTCGGCGCCGTGCTCGTCCATCAGCGGGATCGGCTCCAGGATGTTGCCGAGGTGCTTGGACATCTTGCGACCGTCCTCGGCCAGGATGTGGCCCAGGCACAGCACGTTGCGGTACGACGACTCGTCGAACACGAGCGTGCCGATCGCCATCAGCGTGTAGAACCAGCCCCGGGTCTGGTCGATCGCCTCGCAGATGAAGTCGGCCGGGTAGGCCCGCTCGAACCGCTCGCGCGAGCCCTCGACGTGCGGGTAGCCCCACTGCGCGAACGGCATCGACCCGGAGTCGAACCAGCCGTCGATCACCTCCGGCACCCGGCGCGCCTCCGCTCCGCAGGTCGGGCAGGGGAACACCACGTCGTCCACGTAGGGCCGGTGCGGGTCGAGGCCGGACTGGTCGGCACCGGTGAGGGTCGAGAGCTCGGCCAGCGAGCCGACGCAGACCTGGTGGTCGTCGGCGCAGCGCCAGATCGGCAGCGGCGTGCCCCAGTAGCGCGCGCGAGAGAGCGCCCAGTCGATGTTGTTCTCCAGCCAGTCGCCGTAGCGGCCGTGCTTGATCGTCGACGGGTGCCAGGTGGTCGCCTCGTTCTCGCGCAGGAGCGCCTCCTTGATCTGCGTGGTGCGGATGTACCAGGAGGGCTGCGCGTAGTACAGGAGCGCGGTGTGGCAGCGCCAGCAGTGCGGGTAGCTGTGCTCGAAGGGCACGTGCCGGAACAGCAGTCCGCGGGCGGACAGGTCGTCCACCAGGTCGCTGTTGGCGTGCCGGAAGAACTGGCCGCCGACCAGCGGCACCTCAGGCACGAAGACGCCCCGGCTGTCGATCGGGTTGACCATCGCCACGTCATTGCGGCGACAAGACCGGAAGTCGTCGTCACCGAAGGCGGGAGACTGGTACACGAGGCCGGTGCCGTCCTCGGCGGTCACGTAGTCCTCGGTGACCACGTAGTGCGCGCCGCCGCCCTGGGGCCCGGCCGGCCACTCGACCAGCTCGAACGGGCGCTGGTAGGTCCAGCCGACCATGTCCGCACCGGACAACGTGTCCTGAACGGTCCAGCCGTCGCCGAGCGCCTTCTCGACCAGCGACGCGGCGACCACAAGCGTCTCCTCGCCGTCGGTCGCGGTCACGTAGCCGAGGTCCGCGTGCACCGCGACGAGGGCGTTGGAGACCAGCGTCCACGGTGTGGTGGTCCAGATCAGGAGCGACGCCCGGCCGGCGTACGGACCGGAGGTGAGCGGGAGGCGGACATACACCGACGGGTCGGTGACGGTCTCGTAGCCCTGCGCCAGCTCGTGGTCGGACAGCCCCGTGCCGCAGCGGGGGCAGTACGGCGCCACCCGGTAGTCCTCGACCAGCAGGCCCTTGCCGTGGATCTGCTGCAGTGCCCACCACACCGACTCGACGTACGACGCATCCATCGTCCGGTAGGGGTCGCGCATGTCGATCCAGCAGCCCATGCGGTCGGTCATCTGCTCCCACAGGTCGACGTGCCGCTGCACGGACTCGCGGCACCGCGCGTTGAACTCCGAGACGCCGTACGCCTCGATGTCGGCCTTGCCCTGGAAGCCCAGCTCCTTCTCGACCGCGAGCTCCACCGGGAGACCGTGGCAGTCCCACCCGCCCTTGCGGCCGACCTGGTAGCCCTGCATGGTCCGGAACCGCGGAAGGATGTCCTTGAACGCGCGGGACTCGACGTGGTGGGTGCCGGGTCGCCCGTTGGCGGTCGGCGGGCCCTCGTAGAAGGTCCACGTCTCGCCGGGCTTCTCCAGGCTCTTCTCGAAGATCCGGTGCTCGCGCCAGAACTCGAGGACGCCGTGCTCGAGGGCGGGCAGGTCGACTTGCGGGGGGACTGGGCGGTACTGGCTCATCGGGCTTCCTTCGTATCCGGTGGTCGAGCTTGTCGAGACCACTGACGAAGGGACGAAGGCCTGGCCGTCTCGGCCTGGTCTCCGCGGTACCACCCTCCTTGGCCGGCCCGATCGGGGCCGACCCACTTCCTTGCTGCGGCCGGGTCTACTGAGGCGACCCCGGTTGCGGGGCACCATTTCTTCCGGCGACTCCGGGCTGATCTTCGCCCCTGACCGTGCCCCCGGGCTCGCACCGTCCCCGGGTCGCTCCTGGCCGTGTCAGGGACTACTCGTCCCATCGGCGTCTGCTCGCAGGACCAAGTCTGCCAGACGCAAAACTCCGGCACCTCCCGGTATTACCTCCCTTCGGGTCGGTCAGGCGAGTTGTCTGTCTCACATCGGGCCGCATATCCTCACGCCTGTTTGGCAGCCACGACGACGGGCACACACAGGTGTTCGGATCGCGGTGATCCGAGAGGACAGCAGATGGCGAACACCGGAAGCAGGTCGCTGGCCGGCCGCGCGACGTCCGTAGCGCGCCGCGTGGTCGCGCGGCGTGGGTCGAGTGCGGCCTCCGGTGACGCCCCGGCGAAGACGGCTGCCAAGAAGGCCACGGCGAAGAAGACCACGGCGAAGAAGTCGGCGGAGAAGTCGGCGGCCAACAAGTCGGCGGCGAAGAAGGCCACGCCGACGAAGAAGAACGTCGCGCCGGCGAAGAAGAGCGCCGCGAAGAAGGCTCCTGCCGCGAAGCCGACCGCGAAGAAGACATCATCGGTGAAGAAGGTCGCCGCGAAGCAGAGCGCGCCTGCCACGAAGGCGGCACCGGTGCGCAAGGCGGCGCCGAAGAAGGCCGTGGCGAAGAAGGCCGGCGCCGAGGTCACGCCCGCACCCGCGAAGGTGACGACGGCCCGCAAGGGCAGCCCGGGCGCGCTCGTCGTCCTCGCCGGCGAGAAGCCGTGGACCAAGGACGAGCTCGCCGAGGTGCGTGGCCACCTGCGCAACGACGTGAAGCGGCTGACCGCCGAGCTCAAGGTCGCTGACGGGGACCTCCACGACCTGATGCGCGACGCCGGCGACGGGGCAGGCAACGACCAGGCCGACGTCGGCTCCAGCACGTTCGAGCGCGACCAGGAGATGACGATCGTCAACAACGCGCGCGACATGCTGCTGCAGAGCCAGCACGCGATCGAGCGCATCGCCGACGGGTCGTACGGCGTGTGCGAGAACTGCGGGGAGCCGATCGGCAAGATGCGGTTGATGGCTTTCCCGCGTGCGACACTCTGCATGTCATGCAAGCAGCGCGAGGAGCGTCGCTGAGTTCCAGCGACGAACAGGGGGTCCCGGCGACCGCTCGGGCCCTGCCGCGACGCCGGATAGCCCTCTTCTTCGTGGTCGCCCTCGTGGCCTTCCTCGTCGACCAGGTGACCAAGTACATCGCCGTCGAGCGGCTGACCGACCGGCCCAACGTCCGCGTCGTCGGTGACCTGCTCCAGCTGACGCTGGCCCGCAACCCGGGCGCAGCCTTCAGCACCGGCACCGGGTTCACCGCGGTCTTCTCCGTGATCGCGATCGTGGCGACCGCGGTCGTGGTCTGGTTCGGGCTCCGGGCCCGCTCCGCGCTCTGGGCGTTCGGCCTGGGCATGCTGCTCGCCGGCGTTATGGGCAACCTCGCCGACCGGGTCTTTCGCGCACCGGGGCCACTGAGCGGGCACGTCGTGGACTTCATGGCCCTCCCGCACTGGCCGGTGTTCAACGTCGCCGACGTCTGCATCAACATCGCCGCCATCGTGATCGTGATCCAGGCGATGCGTGGCGCCCGGATCGACGGCACCCGGAGCGGAGCGGAGGCGGGCGGCGCCGACGAGGAGCACTCGTGAGCGACGCCGAGCGCCGTACGGTGCTGGTTCCCGACGGTCTGGCTGGGGAGCGGGTCGACACCGGGATCGCCCGCATGTTCGGCCTGTCACGCACGCGCGCGGCCGAGCTCGCCGGCGATGGCCTGGTGGCGCTCGACGGTGTCGTGGTCGCCAAGTCCGAGCGGATGCACTCGGGGTCGATGCTCGAGGTGAGCATTCCGTCGCAGGCCGACCCGCTCGAGGTCCGCGCCGAGACCGTCGAGGGGATCACGATCATCCACGACGACGAGGCCATCGTCGTGATCGACAAGCCTGTAGGAGTCGCCGTACACCCCTCCCCGGGCTGGGTCGGACCAACCGTGGTGGGGCACCTCCGGGGCTCCGGCTACCGGGTCGCCACCAGCGGCGCCTCCGAGCGCCAGGGCATCGTGCAACGGCTCGACGTCGGGACCTCGGGCGTGATGGTGATCTGCAAGTCCGAGCACGCGTACTCGGTGCTCAAGAACGCTTTCCGCCGCCGCGACGTCGACAAGAGGTACCACGCACTCGTGCAGGGGCATCCCGACCCGCTGCGCGGGACCATCGACGCCCCGATCGGGCGTCACCCGCGCTCGGACTGGAGGTTCACGGTCCGCGACGACGGCAAGCACAGCGTGACCCACTACGAGACGCTGGAGGCGCACCGGTTCGCCAGCCTGCTGGAGGTGCAGCTTGAGACCGGACGCACCCACCAGATCCGGGTGCACATGGCTGCGCTCAAGCACCCGTGCCTGGGGGACCTGACGTACGGAGCCGACCCGACGCTCGCGGCACGGGTGGGGCTCGACCGCCAGTGGCTGCACGCCGTGCGTCTGGGGTTCGAGCACCCGGAGACGGGGGAGTACGTCAGCTACGAGTCGTCATACCCGGCCGATCTGGCCGAGTCGCTGGAAAGGATCCGGCATGCCCAGTGAGGCCCTCACCGTCCGGCCCGCCGGTCCCGACGACCTGAGCGCCGTCGCCGACCTGTTCCTCGCCAGCCGGGCCGCCGCGGTCCCGCAGATGCCGCCGGTGGTCAACGAGGCGGACGCCCGCCGGTGGGTGCTGGGATGGGACCTCGGCCCGCGGGAGGTCTGGCTCGCCGTCGCCGGGACCGGCGTCGTGGGCTTCGCGGCGCTCGAGGACAGCTGGCTCTGGGGCCTGTACGTCGCGCCCGACCGGATGCGCGACGGCGTCGGCAGCACCCTGCTCGAGGTGGTCAAGGCCCAGCGGCCGCGCGGGTTCGCGCTCTGGGTCTTCGAGAGCAACGAGCGGGCCCGCGTGTTCTACCGCCGGCACGGCCTGGTCGAGCTCGAGCACACCGACGGGGCCGACAACATGGAGCGGAGTCCGGACCTGCGGATGGCCTGGCCCGGCGCCGACCCGGTCGCGTACTTCCGCAGCGAGATCGACGATGTCGACCAGATCCTGGCCGTGCTTCTCGGTCGCCGCGCGGCGCTGACGGGAGCGGTACAGGACCACAAGGGTGTCTCCGGACACGCAGGCCGCGACCCCGAACGCGAGCGCGAGATCGCGCAGCGCATGAGCACGCATGCTCCTGGGTTGGGTGTCGACGCGGTCGCCCGGATCATGCACACGGTGATCGAGGAGTCGCTGGATGCCTGGGAGGGGCGTCGCGGCTAGCGAGCGCGAGTGAGCATGGCCTCGCGCTTGCGAGGTGTGCAGTGGTGAAAAGCGCAGCGAGGGGGAGGGTCGGCGGGTGTCGCGGTCTGCTCCCGTCGTGGCGGTTGGCGGTCGTCGAGGAGGGCGGCCAAACCTCCTTCGGATCGCCTATGTTCCCTCGCCGAATGTCGACTGATTCCACTCTTGGATTCGAACACCTGTGCGACTAGAATGGAGCCATGACCAGCACGGCAGCCGACCTCGACACCGCGGCGGACACCGCTGCCGGGGTGCTGGCGTTCGCCCGGGATCGGCGTGCCGCGGCCGATGCCGCGGAGATCGACCTGCTCCGTGCGGCTTGCGCGTGGGCGGACCTGCATCCGGCGGAGTCGATCGGGGACGCGGTCCGGTTCGGCGACACCCCGGTCCCGGTCGCGGGACCGGGTGCGCCGCTGGTCGCGGAGTTCTGTGTGGCCGAGTTCGCGGCCGCGGTCGGGCTGCCCACCGAGACCGGCAAGGCCTACCTCGGTG
>Ga0207648_10006241_pt1 | contig 11869 bp, 9 predicted proteins | sample KBSMisM32_FD_184310 | JGI IMG/M metagenome (GOLD analysis project Ga0207648, IMG submission 184310) | Miscanthus rhizosphere microbial communities from Kellogg Biological Station, Michigan, USA - KBS Miscanthus M3-2 (SPAdes) (version 2) | ecosystem: Host-associated > Plants > Roots > Rhizosphere...
GAAACGATCGAGTGGGTGCTCGTCCCCGGCGTGGCGTTCGATGCCGACGGCAGGCGCTTGGGCTACGGCGGCGGGTACTACGACCGGTTGCTGCCGCTGCTGCGCGCCCAGGTGCCGCGCGTTGCCGGTGCGTTCGAAGGGCAACTGGTCGACGCAGTGCCGGCGGCACCGCATGACGTCGGCGTCGATTGCATCGTCACCGAGCGACGGCTGCTCGCGTGCGCACGCACTGCCGCGTGATGCGGGAACGAACGTGCGCCGGTCGCCGGCCGGTCGCAGCGCAACGCGCAATCGTCATTCGATGACGCCCAGGCGGATCGCCGCGGCAGCGCTTGCCGCGACGCTGACAATCCAGATCTACGTCTCGTTCGCCACCGCGGCCGCCGCCGTGCTCGCGCCCGAGATCGCGCGGGAGTTCGGCATCGAGACGCGCTGGGTCGGCGTCTTCGTCGGGATCGTGTACGGCGGCGCGATGTTCGCGAGCCTCGCGTCGGGCACGTTCGTCGAGCGTCACGGGGCGATCCGCGTGTCGCAGGCTTGCGTCGTGCTTTGTGCGATCGGCGTATGCGCGATGGCCGCGACGCCGGCGAGCGCGCCCGTGCTGCTGGCACTGGCAGCGGTCGTCATCGGATTCGGCTACGGACCGATCACGCCCGCGTCGTCTCATTTATTGCAGCGAACCGCGCCGCCGTCCCGCCTTGCGCTGACGTTCTCGATCAAGCAGACCGGCGTACCGGCCGGCGTCGCACTGGCAGGTGCGTTGCTCCCCGCCGCCACGCTGGCGATCGGGTGGCGGCCCGCGTTCGCAATCGTCGCGCTCGCCGGCGCCGCCGTGCTCGCACTCGCGCAGCCGATCCGCGGCCGGCTCGACGCCGATCGCGACCCGCGACGCCGGTCATCGCTGGCGGGAATCTTCGCGCCACTCGCGCTATTGCGGCAGCGGCCGGCGCTGCTCGAACTGGCCCTCGTGTCGCTCGTCTACTCGGCGATGCAGGTCGTGCTGACGAGCTTTCTCGTTGCCTACCTGACCGAGACGCTGCACTGGTCGCTCGTGCCCGCCGGCTTCGCATTGACGGCGGCAACGCTCGGCGGCGTCGCCGGTCGCATCGGCTGGGGGCACGTCGCGGATCGGTTTCTGAAGCCGCGCCAGGTGCTGATATCGATCGGTTGGCTGTCCGCGACCTTCGGCGTCGCGTTGACGTTCGCAACGCCGGAGTGGCCCACATCGGTGGTCCTTCCGCTCGTGCTGTTGTTTGGCGCGACGGCCATCGGCTGGAACGGCGTCCAGTTGTCCGAGGTCGCGCGGCTCGCCGATCCCGGAATGGCCGGCAAGGTGACCGGTGCGACGAGCTTCGTCACCTTCGCGGGCGTGGTCGCCGGACCGCCGTCGTTCGCGCTGCTGTCGTCGCTTACCGGTAGCTACCGCGCCGGGTTCGTCACGTTCGCGGCGTTCTGCGCAGCTGCCGCCCTCGCGCTGTTGCGCAAGCGCGAGCCGCGTCGCTGAACCGCATACAATGGCCGCAGGATCAGGCACCTGGAGTCGACGATGGACCGCATCCCCGATATCGATCCGCAGGAAACGCGCGAATGGCTCGACGCGCTCGAGGGCGTGCTCGAAGCCGAGGGCCCGGACCGTGCGCACTTCCTGATCGAGCAGTTGATCGACAAGGCGCGCCGCTCGGGCGCCTACCTGCCGTTCTCGGCGAACACGGCGTACATCAACACGATACCCGTCGACAAGCAGGTCCGCATACCCGGCGACCAGAACCTCGAGCATCGAATCCGCTCGATCGCGCGCTGGAACGCGATGGCGATGGTCGTCCGTGCGAACAAGCACACCAACGTCGGCGGACACATCGCGAGTTATGCGTCGGCGGCAACGCTGTACGACGTCGGCTTCAATCACTTCTGGCACGGGATGTCGGACAAGCACGCCGGCGATCTCGTGTTCATCCAGGGTCATTCGTCGCCGGGCGTGTACTCGCGCGCGTTCCTGCTGGGCCGGCTCACCGAGGAGCAGCTCGACAACTTCCGCCAGGAGGTGGACGGCCACGGCATCTCGTCGTATCCGCATCCATGGCTGATGCCCGACTTCTGGCAATTCCCGACGGTGTCGATGGGCCTCGGCCCGCTGATGGCGATCTACCAGGCGCGGTTCATGAAATACCTGCGCGATCGCGGCCTCGCCGACACCGAGGGCCGCAAAGTCTGGTGCTTCTGTGGCGACGGCGAGATGGACGAGCCCGAGTCGATGGGCGCGATCGGCATGGCGTCGCGCGAATCGCTCGACAACCTGATCTTCGTCGTCAACTGCAACCTGCAGCGCCTCGATGGTCCGGTGCGCGGCAACGGCAAGATCATCCAGGAGCTCGAAAGCGATTTCCGCGGCGCCGGCTGGAACGTGATCAAAGTCATCTGGGGCACGCGCTGGGACCAGCTGCTCGCGCGCGATCGCAAGGGCCTGCTGATGCAGCGGATGATGGAAGCCGTCGACGGCGAGTACCAGACGTTCAAGTCGAAGGACGGGGCGCACGTCCGCGAATATTTCTTCAACACGCCCGAACTGAAGGCGATGGTCGCGGACTGGTCGGACGATGACATCTGGGACTTGAACCGCGGTGGCCACGATCCGCACAAGGTATATGCGGCGTTTCACGCTGCCGTGCACCACGCAGGCCAGCCGACGGTGATACTCGCCAAGACGATCAAGGGCTACGGCATGGGCATTGCCGGCGAGGCGCAGAACATCACGCACCAGCAGAAGAAGATGAACCTCGATGCCATCCGGCGGTTCCGCGACCGCTTCGGCATTCCGGTCCCCGACGACCAGCTCGAGGAAGTGCCGTACGTCAAGTTCGAGGACGGCTCGCCGGAGCGCGAATACATGCGCGCGCGGCGCATGGAGCTCGGCGGATACCTGCCCGCGCGCCGCCGAAAGGCCGAGGCGCTGCCAATCCCGCCGCTCGCAACGTTCGAGCGGTTCCTGAAGAGCACCGACGAGCGCGAGATCTCGACGACGATGGCGTTCGTCCAGGTGCTGCAGTTGCTGCTGCGCGACAAGGCGCTTGCGAAACACATCGTGCCGATCGTTCCCGACGAGTCCCGCACGTTCGGGATGGAGGGCCTGTTTCGCCAGCTCGGCATCTGGAACCAGCAAGGTCAGCTCTACACGCCGGAGGACAAGGACCAGCTGATGTTCTACAAGGAGTCGAAGGACGGACAGATCCTGCAGGAAGGCATCAACGAGGCCGGCGGCATGTGCGACTGGATGGCTGCGGCGACGAGCTACTCGACACATGGCGTGCCGATGATCCCGTTCTACATCTTCTACTCGATGTTCGGCTTCCAGCGCATCGGCGACCTCGCGTGGGCCGCCGGCGACATGCGCGCGCGTGGCTTCCTGCTCGGCGGCACTGCGGGGCGTACGACGCTGAACGGCGAGGGGCTGCAGCACGAGGACGGGCATTCGCACGTGATCTCGGCCACCGTGCCCAACTGCATCTCGTACGATCCGACGTTCGCATACGAAGTCGCGGTGATCATCCAGGACGGACTGCGGCGGATGTGCGCCGAGCAGCAGGACGTCTACTACTACCTCACCGTGATGAACGAGAACTACCGTCATCCGGCGATGCCCGACGGTGCGGCGCCCGCCATCATCAAGGGCATGTACCTGTTCAAGGCGGGTGCGCCGTCGAAGGGGCCGCGCGTGCAGTTGCTCGGCTCGGGCACAATCTTCCTCGAGGTCATCGCCGCGGCCGAACTGCTGCGCAACGACTGGGGCGTCGAGTCCGACCTGTGGAGCTGTCCGTCGTTCACCGAGCTTGCGCGCGACGGTCAGGCAGCGGCGCGCTTCAACATGCTCAATCCGACCGCACCGCAGCGAACGTCGCACGTCCACGATTGCTTGCGCGAGCATGCCGGTCCCGTCGTTGCGGCCACCGACTACGTGCGCGCCTTCGCCGACGAGATCCGTGCGTACGTGCCGCGCCGCTACTTCGTGCTCGGCACCGACGGGTACGGCCGGTCGGACACGCGCGAGAAGCTGCGGCATTTCTTCGAGGTCGACCGCTGGTACGTGACCGTCGCGGCGCTGAAGGCGCTCGCCGATGAAGGCGTCACCGACGCGGCGACCGTCGCGAAGGCGGTGGCGAAGTACAAGCTCGATCCGGCGAAGCCCGCACCGTGGAGCGTGTAATGCGGCGCATGCGACGGCTACCCGGCGTGCCCGCCATCCCCGTGCCGATCCGCATCGAAACGACAGGCAGAAGATGAGCGCAATCCACGTCACGATTCCCGACATCGGCGATTTCCACGACATCCCGGTGATCGAAGTGCTCGTGAAGCCGGGCGACACGGTCGCAGTCGACGATTCGTTGGTGACGCTCGAATCCGACAAGGCAACGATGGATGTCCCGTCGCCTGCCGCGGGGACGGTGCAGGCGGTGCTCGTCAAGCCCGGCGACAAGGTCAGCGCCGGCACCGCAGTGCTGACGCTCGAAGCTGCCGCGGCTGCGCCCCGCAGCGCGCCGATGACGGGAACTGCGTCAAAAGCGCCGGCGGCAGAAATCGAAACGCCTTCGCCGCGCGGCGAAAAGGGACGCGCCGATGCGGCGGGCGAAGGGGCGAGCGCAACGCCGCCCGCCGGGCAGACGATCGAAGTGCGCGTCCCGCACATCGGCGATTTTCACGACGTGCCGGTGATCGAGGTGTTCGTGAAGCCCGGCGACATCGTCAAGCCGGACGACGCGCTGGTGACGCTCGAATCGGACAAGGCGACGATGGAAGTGCCGTCGCCGGTTGGCGGCGTCATAGAAGGCGTGCGCGTCTCAGTGGGGGAGCGCGTCAGCGAAGGGACGCCTATCGTGTCGCTGAAGACGGCACAGACGGGTGCGGAACCGGGCAGCCGCGCGACGCCGCCGTCGCATCCGGACAACAGCGACCTCGCCACGCCCGCGATCGCAAGTGCCGACACGGGCACGCGCCTCGCGCAGCCGGGTGCGCCCGCCGCCTTGGCCCCGACACCGGCGGCGACCGAACCGGCGCAGCAGGCGAGTCCCGGGTCGGAAAGCCGCAGCGCACACGCGTCGCCTTCGGTACGCCGATATGCGCGCGAACTCGGTGCAGATATTTCGCGTATCGCAGGCAGCGGGCCAAAGGGACGCATCCTCGAGGCCGACGTGCAGGCGTTCGTCAGGCGGTCGCTCGCAGGCGGTGCGGGTGCGCCGGCAAGTTCGGCAGCAGCACCGGCGCGTGCCGGCGCACTCGACCTTCTGCCGTGGCCGACGCCGGATTTCGCGAAGTTCGGGCCCATCGAGGCGGTGCCGCTGTCGCGGATCCGGAAGATCTCCGGCGCCAATCTCGCGCGCAACTGGGTGATGATTCCGCACGTCACGCAGTTCGACGACGCCGACATCACGGGCCTCGAAGCATTGCGCGTCACGCTGAATCGCGAATACGAGAAGGCGGGTGTCAAGATCACCATGCTCGCGTTCCTGATCAAGGCGGCCGTCGCGGCGCTGCGCAAGTACCCGGATTTCAACGCGTCGCTCGACGCAAACGGCGATACGCTGGTCCGCAAGGGCTACTTCAACATCGGGTTCGCCGCGGATACGCCGAACGGGCTGGTCGTTCCGGTCGTCAGGAGTGCCGACGGCAAAGGCGTCGCGCAGATCGCGCGCGAGATGGGCGAACTGTCGGCAAAGGCACGCGAGGGCAAGCTGTCCGCTGCCGACATGCAGGGCGGGTGCTTTTCGATCAGCTCGCTCGGCGGCATCGGCGGCACCGCCTTCACGCCGATCGTCAACGCGCCGGAAGTCGCGATCCTCGGCGTTTCGAAGAGCGCAATGAAGCCGGTCTGGGACGGCAGCGCGTTCGTGCCGAGGCTCGTGCTGCCGCTGTCGCTGTCGTACGACCACCGCGTGATCGACGGCGCCGCGGCGGCGCGCTTCACTGCGTACTTCGCAAGCGTGCTGGCCGATTTCCGCCGTGTCCTCCTCTAGCGCATTCACGATGGCCCAGGACGAGCAGAAGCAACTCGTGGCCCGCGAAGCGCTGCGCTATGTCGTGGACGACGCATGGCTCGGCGTGGGGTCGGGCTCGACGGCAAACCTGTTCATCGACGAGCTCGCACGGATCAAGCACCGGATCAAGGGCGCGATCGCCAGCTCGACCAAGACGGCCGACCGGCTGAAATCGCACGGCATCGACGTCGAGGAGCTCAACAATGTCGCGGACATTCCCGTCTACATCGACGGCGCCGACGAAGTGACCGAGCGCGGCGAGATGATCAAGGGCGGCGGCGGCGCCCTGACGCGCGAAAAGATCGTCGCCGCCGTCGCACGCCGGTTCGTCTGCATCGCGGATGCGTCGAAGCGCGTCGACATGCTCGGCAAGTTCGCGCTGCCCGTCGAGGTGATCCCGATGGCGCGCAGCTACGTCGCGCGCGAGTTGGTCAAGCTCGGCGGCAATCCGGCGTGGCGGATGGGTTTCACGACGGATAACGGCAACGTGATCCTCGACGTGTCCGACCTCGCGATCCGTGATCCGGGCGCGCTCGAAGACAGGATCAACGGCATCGCCGGCGTGGTAACCGTCGGACTGTTCGCACGGCGCGGCGCCGACGTGATCCTGCTCGGCACGCCGAACGGTGTCGAAACACTGACCCCGAAGCGCTGAATCCGCAGGCCAGGCGCGCATTCGACGCCACGGGCCGGAGAGCGTTTCCGGATCGACCGACAGGCCGCGCTAGAATCGCAGTCGTGAACGACCCCCGCACACCCGACCTGGCCCCCACCACCGACGTCGCCGCATACATGCAACGCGTCGGCGAAGCTGCACGCCACGCGTCGCGGATCGTCGCACGCGCGTCGACGCATTCACGCAACTTCGCATTGCAACGCATGGCGGACGCGATCCGCCGCGACGCGGACGCGTTGCTGGACGCGAATGCGCAGGACGTCGCCGCGGCGCGTAGCAGCGGCCACGACGCGGCGTTCGTCGACCGGCTCACGCTGACCGCTCGCTCGATCGACGCGATGGCGCAGGGATTGACCGAGATCGTGGCGCTTCCTGACCCCGTCGGCGAGATGTCCGATCTCGCGTTTCGCCCGTCCGGCATCCAGGTGGGCATGATGCGCGTACCGCTCGGCGTGATCGGCATCGTCTACGAGTCCCGACCCAACGTCACCGCCGATGCCGCCGGGCTTTGTCTCAAGTCCGGCAACGCGACGATCCTGCGCGGCGGCTCGGAAGCGATTCGCAGCAACCGGGCGATTGCGCGCTGCATCCGCGAAGGGCTGCGGGACGCCGGACTGCCGGACGATGCCGTGCAGTTGGTCGACACGACCGACCGCGCCGCAGTGGGCCACCTGATTGCCGACGAAGCGCACGTCGACGTCATCGTGCCGCGTGGCGGCAAGTCGCTGATCGAGCGCGTCGCACGCGGCGCGCGCGTGCCGGTGCTGAAGCATCTCGACGGGGTGTGTCACGTCTACATCGACGAGTTCGCGAACGTTGAGCAGGCGGTAATCATCGCGGACAACGCGAAGACGCAGCGCTATTCGCCGTGCAACACGATGGAGACACTGCTGGTGCACGCGAAGATCGCCGATCGCGCGCTGCCGCCGCTGGCGGTGATCTACGCCGCGAAGAACGTCGAGATGCGCGGCGATGAGCGTGCGCGTGCGCTCGTGCCGGCAATGAAGGCGGCGACCGAGGACGACTGGTACGCCGAATACCTGGCGCCGATCATCGCAATTCGCGTCGTCGATTCGCTCGATGCGGCGATCGATCACATCGCCCGGTACGGCTCCGCGCACACCGACGCGATCGTGACCGAGAACCACACGCACGCGATGCGATTCGTTCGAGAGGTCGACTCGAGCTCGGTGATCGTCAACGCGTCGACGCGGTTCGCGGATGGGTACGAGTACGGCCTCGGTGCCGAGATCGGCATCTCGACCAACAAGCTGCATGCGCGCGGTCCCGTCGGCCTCGAAGGGCTGACGAGCCGCAAATGGGTCGTGTTCGGCAGCGGCCAGATCCGCACGTGACATTCGCTCGCGCACCGCGCCGCGCTTCGTCGCAGCGCTACGCGTAGACACGCATGTCCAATTCCGTCTCCATTTCAATCGGCACGAACACCGCGATCGCTATATCCAAGGGCTTCGGCTGGTTCGTCACTGGCTCGCCGACGCTGTTCGCCGAAACCGTGCATTCGCTTGCGGACGTCGGCAACCAGGTGCTGCTCAAGGTGGGCGAGGTCCGCGGTCGCCAAGGGCCTGACGAGGTCCATCCGTTCGGCCGCGGCCAGGAGAAGTATTTCTGGGCGCTCGTGTCGGCCGTCAGCGTGTTCTTCATCGGCTGCGGCATCAACCTCTACCACGGCGTGCACGCGCTGATGGATCCGCAGGAAGGCGGCGAGTTCTCGCTGCTGGTGATCGGCCTGCTGCTGTTCGCGCTGGCGCTCGAGTCGTGGACGTTCGTCGTGGCGTTACGCGAGATCGGCGGCTGGCAGGGCATTCGCAAGAACCCCAACAACACGACCGTGCTCGCCGTGCTGCTCGAGGACGCGGTCGCGCTGCTCGGCATCGTGCTGACCCTCGTCGTATCCGGCTCCGCGTATTTGTTCGGTCCGCATCCGGCATTCGACGCAATCATCGCGATCGCCGTGGGCGTGATCCTCGGCGTTCTCGCCGTATTCCTCGCCGCGATCAACCGGCGGCTGCTGATCGACACGTCGGACCCGGTCATCGACGACGCCGCGGAGGAGTGGCTGCGCACCCGCGACATCCGCGCGAGCGTTCACTCGCTCGTGCTCGACGACGACAGCGCCGTCGTCTTCGTGCGCGCCGAGACGGACGTGCCCGAATCGTTCGCGATCGGCGAAGCGCTGAAGGCGCACTTGAAGTCGGCGTTCGACAAGGCGGCGAATGCCGTCTACTGGAAATTCCCGAAGCGCGCGCAATAGGGCCTAGCCACGCGCGACAATCGCACCTGCGTCAGGCCGGTGCGACCGGCGGCCCTCGCCGCATCCACATCAACCACAGAACGGCGACGGCGATCACTGCCAGGATCGGTAGCGCCGCGCGGTTCATCGTCTGCCAGCCCGTCGTCGTCACGAGCGCGCCCGAAGCGACCGACGATATGCCCATCGTCGCGAAGACGATGAAGTCGTTCAGCCCCTGCGTGCGCGCCTTTTCATTGGGCTCATAGGTCTCGGTCAGCAGCGTCGTGCCGCCCGTGTACATGAAGTTCCAGCCCACGCCCACGAGTGCCAGCGCGGCGACGAAGTGCGCGACGCTGATTCCATCCAGTGCGACGACGACCGCGATTGCCGTCATCGCGACGCCGGCGAGAATCACCGGCAGCTTGCCGAAGCGGCGGATCAGCGAGCCGGTGACGAATCCCGGTGCGAACATCGCAACGACGTGCCATTCGATGACCCACGCGGCTGCGCTGAACGGATGGCCGCAGAAATCCATGGCGATCGGCGTCGCCGTCATCAACAGGTTCATCAACCCGTAGCCTAAGGCCGCGGCGAGAACGGCGACGATGAAAGCCGGCTGGCGGACGATGACCGACAGCGGCCGGCCTTTGCCGGTGCGCTCGTCGAGCGAAGGCCGCGGAACGCGCACCTGCGATTGCACCGCAAGCGCGATGAATGCCACGAGCGCCAGCATCACCAGCGACCCCTGGAACGGCGTCGCAAAGAGATCGCGGGTGAATCGCGTGGCCTGCGGGCCGATCAGGCCGCCCACGACGCCGCCGGCGAGCACGAGCGAGATCGCCCGCGCGCGATGCTCAGGCGCCGCCACTTCGGCTGCGGCGAACCGGTATTGCAGGCCGATCGCGTTGTACACGCCGATGATGCCGGTGGCCACGCAGAACAGCGGAAAGCTGTGCCATTGCAACGCAAATGCGCCGACGATGCAGCCGACGACGTTGATCGCGGCACCCGTCATGAACCCCGTTCGCCGTCCCACCTTGGCCATCCACAGCGCCATCGGCATCGCCGCCAGCGCGGAGCCGAGCACGTAGGTCGTCGCGCCGAACGTCGCGAGTGACTTGTTGTGCGCAAGGGAGAACCCGACGAGGCCGTTCATCGAGATCAGGCCCGACGCGTTGGTCAGCAGCAGCGCCTGGCAGCAGGCAAGCAGGAAGATGTCGCGGCGTGAGGTCTGCACGGGAATGCGAGGGCGCAAGGCCGCGACCGGAGTGCCGGGACCGCGACGAAAGTCCGTATCATAAGGCCCGGAACCCGCTTCGATGGACACCAAGCCCCCGCCATCGCCTCCGCTCGACGCGCTCGCCGCGGAAATCCTCGCGTTCTGGTTCGGCGCGTCACCTCACGTCGTGCGCGACGCGTGGTTTCGCAAGGACGACGCGTTCGACCGCGAGATTCGCGAGCGCTTCGGCGCGGCCCTGGCCGCCGGCATCGCGGGCGCGTTCGGGCAGTGGTGCACGACGGCGCACGGTTCGCTCGCGCGCATCGTGCTGCTGGACCAGTTCACGCGCAACGCCTTCCGCGGCACGCCCGAGCAGTTCGCGGGCGACCCCGGCGCGCTCGCCACTGCCAATGACGCGCTCGACCGCGGCTTCGACAAGTCGCTCGATCCACACGAGCGTTCGTTCCTGTACATGCCGTTCGAGCACAGCGAACGGCTCGACATGCAGGATCGCGCCGTCGAGCTTTTCACCGCGCTTGCTGCCGAGACGGGTGTCGACGCGCCCCTGCCGTGGGCGCACAAGCATCGCGACGTGATCCGGCAGTTCGGCCGCTTTCCTCACCGCAACGCAGTTCTCGGCCGCGAGTCAACGCAGGAAGAGCTCGCGTTCCTCGAGCAGCCGGGCTCCCGCTTCTGATTCCGCTCGCGATCCTCGGCGGTACGTTCGACCCGGTCCATTACGGTCATCTGCGGCTCGCCGCCGACGTTGCGACCGCGCTCGATCCCGTGGATATCCGGCTGGTGCCCGGAGGCGATCCGCCGCATCGCGGCAGCCCGCATGCATCGGCAGCCGATCGCGTCGCGATGCTGGTGATCGCGCTACGCGAATTTCCGCAACTGACGCTCGACACGCGCGAAATCGAACGCGGCGGCAAGAGCTACACCGTGGACACGCTCGCTGCGTTGCGCGCCGAAATGCCGACGCGCCCGCTCGTACTGCTCGTGGGTGCCGATGCGTTTCTCGGCTTTCCGCAATGGCACCGGTGGAAGGACCTGTTCGCGCTCGCACACATCGTCGTCATCCCGCGCCCGGGAATCGCGCTCGAAAGCAGGCTGAAGGAGCCGCTCGCGGCGGAGTGGCGGCAGCGGCTGACGGCGGACCCGGGGGTCTTGCGGACGGCAACCGCAGGCTCCATCTACATCCAGCCCGTAACCGCGCAGCCGATTTCGTCGACGGCCATCCGCGCAGCACTTGCCGCCGGCGACCTGCGATCGGTTGAAATTGCCGGTTTGCTCCCGGCCGCGGTTTTGGCCTATATTGAATCGAATCGACTCTACGTCCCGACCAGGTAAACGTCCCGCATGCGTTTTGCAAAGCTGCAACAAGTCGCCATCTCGGCGCTCGAAGATATCAAGGCGCGCGACATCGCGACATTCGACGTCCGCCAGCAAACCAGCCTGTACGACACGCTCGTCATCGCCTCGGCCGATTCGAACCGGCAGGTCAGGGCGCTGGCCAACCACGTCCGCGACAAGCTCAAGGAGGCCGGGGCGACGATAATCGGCGTCGAAGGCGAGGAGACCGGCGAATGGGTGCTCGTCGACGCGGGCGACATCGTCGTCCACGTGATGCAACCCGCGGTCCGCGCGTATTACAACCTCGAGGAGCTGTGGGCCCCCGCGAATTATCGCCGCAGGGC
>Ga0207648_10006242_pt1 | contig 11867 bp, 4 predicted proteins | sample KBSMisM32_FD_184310 | JGI IMG/M metagenome (GOLD analysis project Ga0207648, IMG submission 184310) | Miscanthus rhizosphere microbial communities from Kellogg Biological Station, Michigan, USA - KBS Miscanthus M3-2 (SPAdes) (version 2) | ecosystem: Host-associated > Plants > Roots > Rhizosphere...
CTCTTGGTCGCGGCTACCTTCCAGTCGATGAACGTTACCGGCGCGCCGCTGGCAGGCGTGATCGTCAGGCGTTTGCCCTCGCGCTTCGCCGTCGTCCCCGCCGCGTCAAGCAACTTGCGCTCCTGCTCAAGCGAACACTTGCGCGAGGGCTTGGCGCAGCCGAACTCGTCGTCCGAGAAACGCAAGGCCGGCTGCGCTTCACCTTGCTCGGCGGCGGAAAAAATCCCCGCCGCATCCTCGGCTGGCAGTTCGACGACCGCGACCGCCCTGCCGCCCGCGATCTTCTGCGAGCGGTCTGCCAGATCGAGCACGCCGGGGCTGTTGAACCGTACCCCTTGTTCCGCGCTATCACCAGCCGCGGCAATCGCCGGGTTCGAAACCAGCCCGATCCATCCGACAAGCATGATCGCAGGCAACGCGTACATCCGATTCTCCCCTGGGCTTTGGACTGCGCATCGCATGGTACTAGTAACCTGCAACGTTTGAGGTAGTAGTACATTAACGCTTTCGCACGGAGCGCCGCCAAGCCGCCTCCGGCACCTTCCCCCGCTGCGCAGGGGAAGGAAAAGCGGGGCACAGGATCCTATGAGCCGAATGAGTCGCTGAAAATATAGTCGTCGGTAAAAGGGAAACACTTCCCGGGTTCGGACGTGTTGCCGGACGCACTCGTCTCGGTCGCAAACAGATAGCCGTTGCCCGGGATATTCGCCGGAGCGGTAATCGGCAGGTTCGACCATGGCACGAAGTGCGAGTTGGTGGCGACGGCCAAAGAAAAGAAACCGACGTAGCGCTTCATCTCGCCGCGTGGCGTGTCGACGCCGGTGCCGGTGCAGCTGTCGGTCCAGAACAGGTCGATGCGATAGTTCTGCGTGCCGCCCGATGCCTGCGGCAGCACGTAGCCGCTCACGACGATCGTGTCGGCTTCGATGCGCTTGGCCTGGGTCAGCGTCGGGTAGTTCTGCAGGTTGTTGGGGCCCGTGTCCACGTCGTCGGCGTCGTTGCCGGTCGGTCCAAGCCCGAACGTGTCGCCGGCCGCGCCGAGGTCGACCGGAAGAAATCCGCTGTTGTCGTGGATGACGTTGTTGCCGTCGACGCGGTTGGCTGCGCCGGCAGTGCTTTCGATCCAGACACCGGGCCCGAAATTGTTGACGATGTAGTTGCCGCCGCCGCTGCCCTGCGGAGTCTTCGCGGCATCCGTGCCGACCACGTTGTCGTGCGCGCCCGCGGCGATGCCGATGCCAGCATTGCCGTTGCCGGCAGCGACGCCGGTCGGCGCGATGCCGATGCCGTTGCCGATCATGGTGTTCGCGGTCGAATTCGTGCCGCTCAGCCGGATGCCGTTCGAGTTCATCTTGCCGATCGAGTTGTAGCCGATCGTGTTGCCGCCGGAACCGAGCAGATAGATCCCATACGTCATGACCGGCCCGGTCCACGGCGTGCCGTCGAAGTTGAAGCCGAAATAGTTGCCTTCGACGACATTGCTGCGCCCGGTGCCGTTCGATTCGAAATCGACGCCGGTGGAGCCTTGATCGAACACGTTGCGATTGTTCGGCGACAGGCCGCCGATCAGCGAATTGTTCGCGGTGCCTTCGATGCGCACGCCGGCGTCGTTCGCAGTCGAGCCCGGATTGGCGGCAAAACCATTGCCGGTGACGATGCTGCCGTTGCCGGCCGCCAGCCGGACGGCCGCGGTCGAGAAGCCTTCGAACTCGATGCCCTTGAGGGTCAGACGCCCGGCGCCACTGACCTTCAACGCATGAGCAACGGAACTGTTGCTCGCACGCACGATCACGCAGATCTGGCCGTCATAACCGGTATACTGCGTATTGACCTTCGAACCAGGCTCGCTGAAACCGTTGATCGTCACGTCGGACGTGATGTCCGGCAGCGGCGTCGACAAATAGATGACCTGCGGGCAACCGCCCGTGATATTGAAATTGATCGTCGTCGCGTTCGCATTCTGGTTGGCGGTCGTGATCGCCGTGCGCAGCGTCGGATCGAAGGCATTGTCCGCGTTCGAGGTCACCGACTGCGAGGCCAGGTCGTTGACGATCGACTCGTAAGCGCCCATGTCGACATGGCTGCCGAGTATGCGCACCCCGCCGCCGACGTCCTGGCTGGCGTAGCCACCGGGGACGATGTTTTCCGGCGCGCCGGCGTTGATGGCCGGAGAGGCATTCAGCAGCACGAAGTCGTTGTTCAGCGGATTCTCGAACTTCGGATCGGCATTGATGTTGCCGATCGGACTGTAGCTGCCGGGACCGAGGGCGACCTTGCTCGGATTGATATCCGAGAACAACATCGACACGCTGCTGCCCGCCTCGCTGTATCGCGTGTCCAGGTCGCCTGCCGTGTTGTTGTACAGGATGTTGTTGTACGCGAGCACCGAACCGGAACACTGGAAGCAGCCCAACTGCATGCCGCGGGCACCGTTGTATGCCGCCGTGACGTTCGTGACGATCCCGATCGCGTTGTCGGTGAAGCCGAACACTTCCAGCGCCGAGGCGGTATCCCCGCCGTGAATGTTGTAGAACAGGCTGCTTTCAACGCGCATGTTCGAGTTGCCGATTACGCGGAAGCCGCCAAAAGAAACCTGCGACGACGAGGCGCCGAACAGGTCGGTGCCGATGACGTAGCGCACGACAGTGCTGTCGCCGGGATCGCTGGAATCGCCGTCAAAGGACACTTCGCGGTCAAAGCTCTTGAACGTGATGCCCTCGATCAGCATGCTGCTGGAACCGAAGAGCTGGAATGTCGAGAACTGCACCGAGTTGCCGGTCAGGACAGTGTTGGTCGGCACGACGCTGCGGCTCGCGCAACCGGCGGTGTAGCCGCCGAGCAGTTGCAGCTTCGCGTTGCCGCCGTAATACGGTTGCGACCAGTAGTCGTTGTACGTGTACGCGTAAGTGCCCTGCACGAGCTTGATCGTGAGGGTCTGGTCGCTCAGGACCTGCCAGGCGTTGAGCTGATCGCGCAGGCCCTGCGTGGTCGATACGCAAACGCCGAGTGCCGAGGCGAGCGGTGCGAAGAACATTGCGGCGGTCGCGATCAGGGCCGCGATCGATGTACGGAAATTCATGACTCCCTACCCTACGATGATGAATGTAGGGAAAAGAACGCCGGTCAAGCGGCACAGCGAACATCCTTTTCGCTGAAATGCGGGATTCGGGGATCGAATGGCCGCTAAGGTGGGCCTTGGCCCACCCTACGGCGCGGGCGCAGCGCTGCGGTCGGCGAGAATGGCTTGCCAGTTGATGATCGTGTTCCAGACCATGCGGAAATCCCCGCGATTGAGGTCGCGATACAGCGGATTGAAATTGAACGCGACGACATGGCCGCGACCAACCGGCGTGTCGAGGATCGCGGGGCGGCCGATCAGGTTGCTCTCGCCCCACGCTTGCCCGCTGACGACGAAGGGTTCGCCCTCGGGCCCGCCCCATTGCAGCACGACGCTGCGCGGGTCAGATGGGCCATCGAGGCAACTCGTGCAATAAGCCATGCGCAACCAGCGGCGCGGCGTCGAATACAACGCGAAGTTACCGCGAAATACCTGGCTCGTCTTCGGATAGCCATAGGCGATCGGATGGTCCGGACGCGCGAACGTCACGCGCACTTCGGTGCCCGGCGTTCGCGTCACCGATTCACGCGATGCTGCCGCCGCATCGGCGCCGCCGCCACCCGAGCTGCGTGGCACGCCGCCGGAATCGCGGCGCACACCGCGCACGATGCCCCCTTCGATCGGGAGCATGCTGCCGTTGCCCAGCGTCACCATCAAGCCGCCCTGCTCGATGAAGTCCTGCAGGCGCTCCAGTCCAGTCCAGCCGATGCCGCCGGTGATGTCGTCTGATTCGGCCGGCGTGCCGAGACTCGGCGTTTTCGCTGTCTTCTTGAACGGCATCGGCCCCCACACCTTGGGAATGCCCTGGATCTGCTCCGCAAGTTCCAGGTCGACATGTCCATACAGCAACACGTCGACTTTCCCGCGCAGGTTGCCGGCGCGGATGTCCTCATCGCGGACATAGGTGTATGGAATCTTGCGCTGGTCGAGCGAATAACGAATCCAGCCGATCGAATCGGTATCGGCCCAAGGCACCCAGACGCCAAGACGCGGCGCCTCCGCGCTGTGTTGCTTGACGTCCGGAACTTTCGCGGCGCTCTCGAACTTCAGCCCCAGCCGCATCGCAACTTCGTGCAATGCGTCTGGCAAACCGGCTTGCGCCGGCAGGATCCACGAGCCTGCCGGATAAGTGACGCCATCGAGTGCGAACGACTGCTCGGCGATACCGATCTTGAACCGCGCCAGGCGATAGCGCGCTTCGAACAACCCTTCCTGGCCCGAATCCTTCAGCACGAACACCGGGCCGCTGCCGGCAACTTCTCCCTGCGGCACAGGTGCGCTTTTCAGCAGCGACATCGGCGCATTGCGGATCGACACATCGGCCGTGGGCGTCGCCTGCAGATGAAAATACGCGGGAAACTCCCATGAGAGGTCATCGTAGGGTTCGCCGCCATCCTTCGGATAATTCTGCGCGGTCAGAAGATCGACGGCGTAATTGCGATACGGTTGATCCAGACGGACGATATAGGTCCCGGCGGGAAACGTTCCCTCGGCAACGGTCACGGGCGCGTCGCTGCGGCTGACCTCGATGTGCTGGGCCTGCAGCTTCGCGATCATCTGCGCCACGCGCGTCGGGTCGCCTTGATCGGCGGGAATCAGGAATGCGTACGGCGCCTGTTCGATGCCCTTGCGCCAGCCGCGCAAGCTCTTGGCGTAGAAATTCCTCAGCAGCATCTGCGCATTCGCAGCCGCATAATCGAGCGCCGCGAGCGCGCCGGTTTCGTTGTAGTTGACGTTGTCACGCGCCGACCACGAAAACTTTCCGGCCGGCGGGGGATCGACGCGGTACCACTCGCGCGACGTCGCGTCGGCGGACAGCGATTGCACCAGCGTCTCCGCGGTGCTGTTGCCGAAGGTCTCGTAACCGCGGCCGATCGCGTTGTGATTCATGGCGACCGAGTCGGCGTACATGTGGCCGAAACCGTCGCCGAAATTCCAGGTGCTGACACCAGGCATGCCCATTCCGGTCAGCGTCTCGACCTCATGAAAGCTGAATGCCTGGAATTCGGTGAACGTGATCGGATCGATATTCGGATTGTACGGTCCGGTCCCGTTCCAGCTCATGAGCAGCGGAACGCTTTCATGCAGGTCGTGGACGACGACCGGATGCCACTCGAAGAACATGCGGCTCGCCGCCTTGGTCGCTTCGTGCGTCAGCTGGTGCGCATCGCGGTTGATGTCGACGAAGGCGTACTTCGACCAGTACGGCGGCGACTGGCGCGGCAACGTATTGCGATCGGTCTTGCCTTTCAGGTAGCGATAGAACCACTCGACCTGCTTGTCGCGGCCGTCGGGATTGGCGACCGGATTGATCAGCACGACCATGCTCTCGCGGATGCGGCGGATCATCGGCTGGTCCGAGACTGCAAGGCGAAACGCCAGTTCGAGCACCGATTCGGTCGAACCGGTTTCGTCGGAATGCAACGCGGCATTGAAGTAATAGAAAGGCCGCGCGCTGGCGATCGTGCGTTCGGCTCCCGCGGCATCGAGCGTGCGCGGATCGGCGAGCGCCGCAGACGCCGCTTTTAGCGCGTCGAGGTTTTCGATGCCCTTCTCGTCGGCAATCGCGATCAGGATGATGTCGCGGCCTTCTTCGGAACGGCCGATCGTGAACACTTTCACGCGTGGCGATGCCGCCGCCAGCGCATGCGCGTACGCATACGCCTGCGACGAATTGACCAGTTCACCGGGTGCGCCGGCGATGCGGCCGTAAAAGGCGTTCGGCGACGGCACCGTCGAAGATGCCGGAACGTACGAAACCCAAGGTGACGAGAAGCGCGGTTCGGTGGTCGCCTTGGCGATGGCCTCCACGGATCCGGGTTCGGCGACGTCGGGGGCGATAGTCTGCGCGTGTGCTGCGAGCGACGCGGCTAAAACCAGTCCAATCGCTGCGAGGATTCTTATCCGCATGAGTTCTTGTTCGCTTTGGGTCGAATGTGTCCGGCAGGAGTCTACAGCAGCAGGTAACAAACGCATTCGAGCCACCGAGGAGCGGCGCGTCACGACTGCGACAAATCAGCGCCAGCCACCCTCCCCAACGAACGCAGCCCAGTAGTACGGATGGGTCGATTCGTGCGCCGACCTGCGCGCAGCAATTGTCGCGCGCATTGCCTCGGCCATTGCATCGGGGACGTTGCGCTGTTCGGTAAAGCGCGCGCGATACAACACCTGCATGAGTTCCGCCGTCGTCGTGTCGTCGGCCTCCCACAAACTCATGACGACGGTGCGCGCGCCGGCCAGGCGCAGTGCCCGGCGCATGCCGAACACACCCTCGTTGTGGCCGATCGGCCCGAGACCGGAGTCGCACGCCGACAGCACGACCCATTCGGCGTGCGACAAATCCGCCGCGCTCATCTCGCCGGCGCTGAGAACGCCGATTGGCGCATGTCCGCCGCTGACATCGGCGCCGGCAAATGCGAGGCCGGACAACGGCTGCGCGACCGGTCCCGGTCCGACCCGCGAACGATCCAGAGTCATGCCGCGCGCGTTGCCGCTGCCGCAGCTCTCGTCGAAGCTGAATCCATGCGTGGCGATGTGCACGATGTCGACGCCATCGAGGGCGGCCAGCACATGCTCCTTGGTCGCCTGGCTACCGTCGATCAGCTGGACCGTGCCATTGGCGCCGAGGGTGCCGTGCAGCAAGTCGCGCAGACCGTCGAGCTCGCGCGCCGCGCCCGGAATCGCCGGAAAGCCGTGTTCCGCCACGCTGGTGCAAAGCTGCCGCGCCGCGACCGCGGTCGCTTTTTCCACTTTTTGTCCTGTCCTGAGCGAGGTCGAAGCGCCCGGCCTGGGCGGCGTCGAAGGGCGGGATGGCGCGCCAAACTCGGGCGCGCCGGCAAGCAGCACCTTGACCGCGTGCGGCGGCGCCGCCGGCATCAGCAGTTCGCTCTCATGCGCAAGGGTCTGAACGCGGACGCCGGATTCGATCCAGTAGCGATCGCCCCCGGGCGCCGGCAGTGCGGCGAAGCTGATGCGGAACAGGTCGCCGAACGGGATCACGAACAGCGTCGAATTCGCAACGCCGTCGATTCGCCCGAACAGGTCCTTGCGCAGTTCTTCGCCGCGGGCGCGCAACTGGGCGGCATCGGATTGCGGGTCGCGCAAGCCACCGTACCAGGCGCGTGTCTGTGCGGTCAGCGCATCGATACGGCCGATGCGCAGCAGTTTGGGCGCGGCACGCGGGCGCAGCACGAACGCGTACAGGTCCTCGGCCGCCTGCGGCGTTCCGGCGTTGACGATGCGTGCGGCATCGTTGCCGACGCCTTCGCTGAAAGCGACGAGCACGCCGTCGGCGGGCAGCGCGTGCGCGAGTTCGTCGATCGGCGCCGAGGCGGCGACCAGATCGGTCTGCCGATAGCCGAGCTTCGCCCACAGCGCCCGTTCGGCCGCTTCGGCCGCACCCTGCAACTCGGCCATGCGCGCTGCGTTCGTCTTGCTGCTGAGCCATGCATCACCGAGCGCGGAATTTGCCGCGCGCCAGTCGCGATACAACTGCGCGAGTCCAGGATCGGCGCTGGCGCGCGCGATCGCCAGGCGTCGGGCCTCGGCCCGGCCAATCAATCCGCGTTCGACCATGACCAGGCGCCAGGCAGTGGCGATTTCGTCGGCCTTGCCGTGCGCAGCGGCGATCGTCACGGCCAGCGCCGTGGCCGGCACGAGCAAATTGTCGAATGCGACGCTCTGCTGCTCGGAAAAACCGGTGGCCAGCGCGCCGAGCAGGCTTTGCTGGCGTTCGGCCGTCTGGACGGCCAGGCGAAACGCTTCGGCGTCGTTGCCCAGGCCCCAGTCGGCAAGGGCGAGACCGAAATTGAGCACGTTCAGGTGCGAGTGGTTCGGCGCCGACGCCTTGCCGCGCAACTCCACCGCACGCGCGAAATACTGCTGCGCATCGCCGAAGCGCTTCAACGCCAGCGCCGATGATCCCAGCCCCTCGAGCGCGAAGCTCAATCCGGGACTGTCCTTGCCGTCGGCCTGTTCGCGCAACGGCAGCGCCTGGTTGAAGTCGGCGATCGCCTGCTCGTAGCGGCGCAGGCGGAATTCCGTGTTGCCGATGTTGGTCAGGACGATCGCGCGCGTGCGATTGTCCTTGGCCAGATCCAGCGCGCTGCGATAATGCTCCAGCGCGGCGTCCTCGTCGCCCATTTCCTGCAGCAGGTTGGCGTAGTTGTTGTGGAAGATGATGCGTTCGCGCACGCCCGCATCGGTCAGCGTGCGCATGATCGAGTCGGCGACGGCGTAGTGCTCGCGCGCCGGCCCGTAGTTGCCGGTCGTCTGCAGGTGCGCGCCGAGCGCGGCTTCGGCCTGGGCGGTGCGCAGATGGTGGCCGCCATAGACGGCAAGCGCGGCCTTGAGCGTGCCTTCGCGCACTTCTCGCGCCTCGGCGAAACGCTGCAGCGCCTCGAGCATCGCCGCGCGTTGGTCATCAGCGCGGATCCGCGCCAGGCTGTTTGCGCCGAACACTGCAACGGCGATGCGGGTTGCGTCTTCTGCCGCGAGCAACGCCTCTTCGAGCTTGCCCGCCATCTGCCGGATTTGCACGAACGCAAGATAAAGGCTTATCTCGTTGCGGCGCGCGCGCACACCGGCCTGCTTGTGCCAGGCATCGAGCGCGACTTGCGCTTCGCTGGCGGCCATGTCCATCCGGCCGAGAAGGATCGAGGCCCTGGCCGCCGTCGCATGCATTTCGGCATTGAACGTGGTTGGTGTAGAGAGGTTCTTTTCCAGGCTCTTCTGCGCAATCTCGAGCATCGCGGCTGCATTGCCGGCATTGGCCGCTTCGGCTGCGGCAAACGAGGCGAGCAGCGCTTCGCGCTGCGCCGCGTCAGGCAATGTTTCGATTGCCGCGCGCAACGCAGCGCTTTGCGCAGTCCATTCGCCGCTGTCGACGACCGCGTCGATTCTCGCCTGCAGGGCGGCGACGCGCCCAGGATCGCCGGGCGCCGTGTGTTCGAGCAGCTCTGCGCTCAAGCGCAGCGCGGCGGCAACGTCGCCGGCGCCGCTGGCAAGCTCAATCTTGTCGATGGGCGAAGGCGCAGGTTGTCCCACCGCGTGCGCCAATGCGACTGCGCCGGACAGCACAAGCGCACTGAGGCTGCGGAGGACCGAGAAATGAACCACGGTGTGTGACACCCCTGATTGAATCCGCCCTGATTGAATCCGCCCTGATCGAATCGGCTCTGCGCAGGATTGAACCCTTGCGGGAATCGGCGCGCGCTCACGCACACCGGGCCAGCAATGGGCGCGAGATGCTCTGCCGATGATAGTGCCAAACAGCGGTGGCGACGCGCGGGGCGTCACAGATCGGCGTATTCGGCTGCGCGACGGGCGGTTAACGTTCGGCGTGGGGAAACACGAAGCGCCATTGGCGCAGCTCGTTGTCCCGTCCGTCCCGGTTGAGGCGCTGGAGGATCTCGCGCAGAGGGGCGCTGGCGATATCGGTTTCCTCCGGCGCCGAGGTCAGCCCAAGGGCGCCGCGCGCCGCGCCGGCCTTGCCGGCCCCGGCCCGCTGCCAGTCGGCGATCGCGCGTTCAAGGTCGGGTTGCGCGGTTGTCGACGCGACGACCACGAACTCTTCGCGCTCGGCATGGCTGCTGACGGTCCACGCGACCGATTCGCCCGACTGCTTGCCTGGCAGCCGGTACGACGTATTTGCCGCCAGCGGATTGGCCGGTTCGACCTCGGCCAGGGGAAACAGGACGCCGGTCGTGCCCGAGCCGTCATCGTCGAAAATGTATACAAATACCGGCTGGCTGCTGCGGAACTGCAACACCAGACGGTCGCCCATCGCGATGCTGGTGCCGTCGGCCAGCGCGGTCGCGCCGCGCGCACCCACGCGCTGGAACTCCGCCTGCGTCTGCCAGCCGCCAGCGCCGCTGCGCCACGCGACTACGCCGGCCAGCAACGCCGCAACGGCCGTTACGGCCGCGAGCAAACCCCAGGACTTCGAGGTATTGCGCGCCGCGCGGGGCGCGAGCGCCGCCGCGAACGCCAGGGCGCTGGCAGGGCGTCGCGCCGGATTCGGGTCGATGGCCTGTTCGATCGCGCGCACCAGATCGGCCGGAATGCCTTTCTTCACGCTGGCCAGGCGCACGCGCTGATTGCGTTCCTGCGCGGCGAGCAAGCCGTCCAGATCCGAAGCGGCATACGGATAGGCATCGCTGAGCAGATGAAACAGCAGCACGCCGAGCGCGTAGAGGTCGCTGGCTGGCGACGGCGCCGCGCCGCGCAGCACTTCCGGCGCGAGGTAGCGCAAGGTCCCCGACACGACGCTGGCGTCGGCATGCTCGAATTCGCGGGCGGCGCCGAAGTCCATCAGCACGATGCGTCCGGAAACCTCGCGCATGACGTTTTCGGCCTTGACGTCGCCGTGCACGAGACCATGGCGATGCACCGCGGCCAGCGCGTGGCACAGATCCAGGCCGATGCCGCGCACTTCGTCGGCCGGGAACGGCCCGTGCGCGGCGAGCAGGCCGGCCAGCGGCGAGCCGCGCACGAGTTCGGTCCACAGTCCAGCGCGGCCGTCATGCACGGCGGCGCCGTAGACGCTGACGATATTGGCCTGGCGCACGCGCGCAAGACGTCGCGCTTCCTCGAGGAACTGGTGCGACAGCGTGTCCGAATCGACCTTGCGCAGTTTCAGCGCGACCTGCAGGTCGAGCAGCGGATCGTACGCGCGCCAGACGTCGCCCTGCGTGCCGGTGCCGAGCGGCTCGAGCACCTGCAGGTTGCCGAAGCGGAATTTGTTCGATGCCGGCGTCTTCGGCGCAATCGCGCTGACCTGCAGATGGCGGAAGCTCTGGGCGAGCTGCTCGATTTCACGCAGGCCGCTGAGCGAGGCCGCGTCGGTCTCGTCGACAACGTCGCGCCAATTGACCGGCTGCTCGTCGGCAATGCGCGCGGCGACCTGCTCGAGGTCGCTGGGCGGCGGGTCCGGGCGATGGGTTTCACGTTGCATGGGATCGGGCTCCTGCGCGCGTCCGGATCAATGGGGACATGGACCTAAACGCCGCCGGAACACACAAGCGAACATCAAAAGATTGAACCACGAAGAACACGAAGAACACGAAGTAAAAGCCACGAAATGCCAACCAGGAAAAAGAGCAGAAATCTGCTCCGGGAATCTCTCCCGGCCAACAAAGATGCGTTCGGACTTCCGATACAAAATCCACCTTATTCCTGCTTCCTTCGTGTTCTTCGTGTTCTTCGTGGTTGAATCTTTATCTCCGCTATCTCCACCCTTTGACTATCAGGCACTTTCGCCGCCGAGTTCTTTCGACAGCAGCACGATCGCCCGGGCGACCATGACGCGCACGGCATCCGGCGTGCTGTCGACTTCGGCCGCAATCTCCGGATAACTCATGCCGAATTCCATGCGCATGACGATCAGTTCCTGCTGGCGCTTCGGCAATGCGGCCAGCGCGCGCTCGTAGGCGCGCACGCGCTCGTGGCCGAGCATCTGCTCGACCAGCGGCGGGGTTTCCAGGTCGGGCAGTTCGGTGTCGATTTCCGATCCGGGCGGACGGCGTTGCTGCCGGCGCAACTCGTCGCGCACCTGGTTCAGCAGGATCTGGCGCAGGTAAGCCAGGAAGCTGCCGGTATGGCGCGCGTCGAACTCGTCGATGTTGTTCAGCGCGCGCATCAGCGTGACCTGGACCAGATCGTCGGTATCGGACAGGTCGCGGGCCGAGGCCGGCAGCCGGCCATGAGCCCAGCGCCGCAATGCCGGCAGGTAGCGCTTGAGCAGCGTATC
>Ga0207648_10006246_pt1 | contig 11863 bp, 9 predicted proteins | sample KBSMisM32_FD_184310 | JGI IMG/M metagenome (GOLD analysis project Ga0207648, IMG submission 184310) | Miscanthus rhizosphere microbial communities from Kellogg Biological Station, Michigan, USA - KBS Miscanthus M3-2 (SPAdes) (version 2) | ecosystem: Host-associated > Plants > Roots > Rhizosphere...
AAAATAGAAACGCTGATACTCGGCAGTTTCCCGGGCGTCGCGTCGCTCGTGAAAGCGCAGTATTACGGCCATCCGCAAAACCATTTCTGGCGGCTGGTCGGCGCGGTGATCGAGGAGCCGCTCGCGGAAATGGATTACGAAGCGCGCAAGCGCACGCTGCTCAAGCATCGCATTGGATTGTGGGACGTCATCGACACGTGCGCACGCGAGGGCAGTCTCGACTCGAAGATCCGCGATGCGCGCCATAACGACTTCGGGCAGGTGACGCGAGTGGCAAAGAAATTGCGTCGCGTATGCTTCAACGGCAAGACCGCTGGCAAACGAGAGCCGGAGTTCGCCGAGCTCGGTTTCGAAACGGTCGTGCTGCCGTCGTCGAGTCCGGCCTACACGATGCGCTTCGAAGAGAAATTGAAGCAGTGGAGAAAGATTGCGGCGCCTGCGTCTGCACTTCGCGGGGGCGTCGCGACGGAGCTCGCCTCACGCTTAACGCCTCACGCCTCACGCAGCGCATGCTGATCGAATTTTTCCTGAAAGTGAAGCAAGGCGGCCTGCCGGTGTCGGTGCGCGAATTCCTGACCTTGCTCGAAGCGCTCGATAAGCGCGTGATCGACGGTAGCGTCGACGATTTTTATTATCTGTCGCGCGCGTGCCTCGTCAAAGACGAATCGAACTACGACAAATTCGACCGCGTGTTCGGCGCGTACTTCAAAGGCATCACCGAACTGCCCGAGGGCGCGACGGCATTGATACCCGAAGAGTGGCTGCGAAAGCTCGCCGAGAAGCACCTGACCGAGGAGGAGAAGAAGCTCATCGAGTCATTAGGCGGCTGGGACAAGCTGATGGAGACGCTGAAGAAGCGCCTCGAAGAGCAGAAGGGGCGGCACCAGGGCGGCAGCAAGTGGGTGGGCACCGCCGGCACCAGCCCGTTCGGCGCTTACGGCTACAACCCCGAGGGCGTGCGTATCGGCCAGCACGAGTCGCGCCACCGCCGCGCAGTCAAGGTGTGGGACCAGCGCGAATTCAAAAACCTCGACGATTCGGTCGAGCTCGGCACGCGCAACATCAAGGTCGCGCTAAAGCGCCTGCGCAAGTTCGCGCGCGAAGGCAATCCCGAGGAGCTCGATCTCGACGACACCATACGCTCGACCGCCAAGAACGCCGGCTATCTGGACATCAAGATGGTGCCCGAGCGGCACAACAGCGTGAAGGTGCTGCTGTTCCTCGATGTCGGCGGCTCGATGGACGACCACATCACCGTTTGCGAGCAACTCTTCTCGGCGGCGCGCACGGAATTCAAGCATCTCGAATATTTCTACTTTCACAACTTCCTTTACGAGCGGGTGTGGAAAGACAACCGGCGGCGCACGACCGAGCGCATGGCGACGTGGGACGTGCTGCACAAGTATCCGCACGACTACAAAGTGATTTTCGTCGGCGACGCCACGATGAGCCCGTACGAGATCACGTATCCGGGCGGCAGCGTCGAGCACACGAACCCCGAGCCGGGCGCGCTGTGGATGCAGCGCGTGCTGTCGGTCTACAAGGACACGATCTGGCTCAACCCGCAGCCCGAATCGGTGTGGGACTACCACGAGTCGATCCGCGTCACGCGCGAGCTCATCGGCGAGCGCATGTTTCCGCTGACCATCGGCGGCCTCGACCGCGGCATGCGCCAGTTGAGCAAGGGTCATTAGGCCGCGCAATGACGGCACTTCCGCGCGGCGTCGTCATCACCGAGGTCACCGCGACGGAGCCCAAGCTCGAGACGCTGCGCGGGCTGTTGCGCGAATACCTGCGCTCTGACGCGGTTACGCGGCGCGCAGATGGCTATGCGGGGGAACTGGCCGATCTGCCCGGCGCCTATTCAGCCCCCGCGGGCTGTCTGCTGCTCGCCGAGCTTGGCGGCCTGCCGGCGGGTTGTGTGGCGTTGCGGCCGCTCGATGGCGAGCGCTGCGAGATGAAGCGGCTTTACGTGCGAGCGGCATTTCGCGGCGCCGGCCTCGCCGGCATTCTCGTCGAGCACGTGATCGAGCGCGCCCGCGCGCAGGGCTACCGCGAAATGTATCTGGATACGATGCCGAAGATGCGCGCCGCGCGCCTGATGTACGACATGCTGGGTTTCAAGGCCTGCGCGCCTTATCTGGCGGAGCCTACGCCGGGCGCGGATTGTTTGGTGCTTGAGCTCGGTAAGGCGTGAGGGAAGAGCTGACAGGCGATAGGCGATAGGCGTGCCAAGCGTGCCGAACCTCCCCCTCTCTCCTGTCGCCTATCGCCTCTCGCGCGTTAGCGCGGCAGCGCGCGCCGGTCCTGCATCGGAGGTGCTACTTTCATCACCTCGTCGACGGTGGTAATGCCGGCCGCCACTTTCATTGCGCCGCTGATGCGCAGCGGCTTGACGCCTTCGCGATAAGACACTTCGCGCAGCCGGTCCATGTCCGTCTTGTCGTTGATCATGTTCCGGATTTCGTTGTTGAGCACCATGATTTCGTAAATGCCGATGCGGCCGACGTAGCCGGTCATGCGGCAGTCGAGGCAGCCTTTGGCGACGTAGGTCATTTCCGGTTTCTGCGCTTTCCATGGCGCGACGAGCAATTCCCACGCCGAGTCCTCAAGCGGGGCTTGTTCCTTGCACGCCGGGCATAGCACGCGCACCAGGCGCTGCGCCATCACTCCGAGGACCGTTGACGTCAGCAGGTACGACGGCACGCCGAGATCGAGCAGGCGCGTGATCGTCGACGGCGCATCGTTGGTGTGCAGCGTGGACATGACAAGGTGGCCGGTCAGCGCGGCCTGGATCGCCATCTCGGCGGTTTCGAGATCGCGGATCTCGCCGACCATGATCACGTCGGGATCCTGGCGCATCAGCGTGCGGATGCCGGCCGCGAAGTCGACGCCGAGATTCTGCACGACCTGCATCTGGTTGAACTGCGGCTCGACCATTTCGATCGGGTCTTCGACCGTGCACACGTTAACCTCGGGCGTCGCGAGCGATTTCATGCTCGAGTAGAGCGTCGTCGTCTTGCCTGAGCCGGTCGGCCCCGTCACCAGCACGATGCCGTGCGGCTTGGAAATCATGCCGGTCCATTTTTTCAGGTCGTCGTCGGTGAAGCCGAGCTCGCTGAAATCCTTGACCAGCACGTCGGGATTGAAAATCCGCATCACGAGCTTCTCGCCGAACGCGGTCGGCATGGTCGACAGCCGCAGCTCGACTTCGCCGCCTTCGGGCGTCACGGTCTTGATGCGTCCGTCCTGCGGGCGGCGCTTCTCGATCACGTCCATGCGGCCGAGCAGCTTGATGCGGCTCGTCATCGCCGCGAGCACGGGGGAGGGGATGCGGTAAACGTCGTGCAGCACGCCGTCGATGCGGAACCGCACGTTGCCGGAGTCGCGCCGCGGCTCGAGATGGATGTCGCTCGCGCGCTGCTCGAACGCATAGGTGAACAGCCAGTCGCAAATGACGACCACGTGCTGGTCGTTGGCATCGAGCTTGCCGCTCTTGCCGAGCTGCACGAGCTGCTCGAAGTTACCGATGCTGCTGTAGGCGCCCTTGTCTTTTTCGCTCGCGAACTTGACCGACTTCGCGAGGTTGAAGAATTCGACGATGTAGTTCTGGATGTCGAGCGGATTCGCGATGACGCGCTTGATCTCGAGCCGCAGGACCTGCTTCAGGTTCTCTTCCCAGTCGCGCACGAACGGCTCGCACGTCGCAATCGTCGCCTCGCGCGCGGTCACGCCTACGGGCAGGATGCGAAAGCGCTGCGCGTAGGCGGTGGACATGAGCTTGGTGACCGCGGCGAAATCGATCTTGAACGGGTCGATGTGCATGTACGGCAGCCCGACCTTGCCCGCGAGCCATTCCGCGAGCGCGTCCAGGGTCAGCAGCTTCTTGGGGTGGCGCGGGTCCTTGAATTTCTGTTCGGCGACGATCGTCAGCGGGTGCTGGTCGTTGCGGTGATGGCGGCGCTCTTTGGCGAGCTTGTCGCCGTCCGCCTTCGCGACCAGCTTGTCGGCGACCAGGTCGGCCAATATCTGATCGAGCGTCAGCGGGCCGGATTTAGCGGCAGGGACGGCGGGGGCGGGCTTAACCGGTTTCGCTGCGCTTTCGGCCATGACCGCGAATATAACCGCATTCCATTGACAACTCAATAAGTTACGACGGCGAGGCCGGCATTATTGCCTTGCCTCTCCGCGTTGCCTGCCCATCCGTGGAAAACGCCCATGAAACGTGCGGAAAATTTCTCGTTTGCACCGTCATCGTGCAGAATCGCGTCTTGAACATCCAATAAAAATCACGACTCGTTGCAAAACAGTCGTTTATGCCTTTGGAATATAAATTGCTTTACGCAACCGGTTCTACTCAGGGGGGAGTCATGGAAAATCTAAAAAACGGCAGCGATGTTTTATTCATCCTGCTTGGCGCGGTCATGGTGCTCGCGATGCATTCCGGCTTCGCGTTCCTGGAGCTTGGTACCGTGCGCCGGAAAAGCCAGGTCAATGCGCTAGTCAAAATCCTGTGCGACTTCGCGGTCTCGACGATTGCATATTTCTTCATCGGTTATACGCTCGCTTACGGGACTAACTTTCTGGGCAGCGCGGAACAACTTGCCGAAAAAAGCGGCTACGAGCTCGTCAAGTTTTTCTTCCTGCTGACTTTCGCCGCGGCGGTGCCGGCCATCGTGTCGGGCGGCATAGCGGAACGCGCCAAATTCAGCCCGCAAGTCGCGGCGACGTTTCTGCTCGTGGGATTTGTCTATCCGTTTTTCGAAGGCATCGCGTGGAACGACAAGTACGGCGTGCAGGCATGGATCGAGGCGACTGCCGGCGCCAAGTTCCACGATTTCGCCGGCTCGGTTGTCGTCCACGCCGTGGGCGGCTGGATCGGCCTGATTGCCGTGATCCTGCTGGGCGCGCGCAGCGACCGCTATTCGCGCGACGGTAAGATCAGCGCGCATCCGCCGTCGAGCATTCCGTTTCTGGCACTCGGCGCGTGGATCCTGTCGGTCGGCTGGTTCGGGTTCAACGTCATGTCGGCGCAGACCATCGACAAGATCAGCGGGCTCGTCGCCGTCAATTCGCTGATGGCGATGGCGGGCGGGACCCTGGCCGCGCTCATCGTGGGCCGCAACGATCCGGGCTTCGTGCACAACGGGCCGCTTGCGGGCCTGGTCGCGATCTGCGCGGGCTCCGACATCATGCACCCGATCGGCGCGCTCGCCACTGGCAGTATCGCCGGCGCGCTGTTCGTCATCATGTTCACGGTCACGCAGAACCGCTGGAAAATCGACGACGTGCTCGGCGTGTGGCCGCTGCACGGCCTGTGCGGCGCGTGGGGCGGCATCGCGGCTGGGATTTTCGGCATGAAAAGCATGGGTGGCCTCGGCGGCGTGACTTTCGAAGCGCAGGCGATCGGCACCGCGCTGGGCATCGGCGTCGCCGTCGCGGGCGGGTTCATTGTGTACGGCGCGCTGAAGCTGCTGTTCGGCATACGTCTGGACGCGGAACAGGAATTCGCAGGCTCGGACTTGAGCATCCACAAGATCGGCGCAACGCCGGAGCGCGAACCCGGCGGTTAATTCAAGCGCAGTTACCGCCGTTATAAACGGCTAGCCCGCTTTGCCGGCGCTCAACTGCCGCAGGAAGTCGCGGATGCGCCGCGCGTTGGTGCCCAGGTCGCTGCGCCCGACGCGCGACACCGAACGCATGTCCACGCGGCTGCCGGTGCCGGCGGGCTTGATGCGGATCACGATGTCGTCCTTGAATCCAAACCAGTCGGTGGTGGCGGTCGCCTCGATGCGGTTGTCCTCCGGCACGGCGGCGACGATTTCCCAGCCCGCGCGGCGCGCGATGTCGAGCGCGAGGTCGAATGCTGCGCGCGGCGGGATCGGCAAAACGAGCGGCGCCAGTCCCGGGTAGCCCTGCTTTTGCTGCGCGGCCAATTCCGCGCCAGCATACTGCGCGGGATTCGGCGCGTTCTTGCGCAGCGGCAGGACCGCGATAAAAGCCGGCGGATCGTCGGTGTCGGTCGTGATGTCGTGGATCGGGGGCAGCTTGCGTCCTTCGTTGACGAGATAAGACGGCACGCCGAACACGAGCGCGCCGATGATCAGCCCGTGGATGCCGAACACGATTGCGCGCCGGTAGCCATGACGCCAGGCGACGAACGTCGCATAGAGCGAAATGGCGGCGGCCGCCAGGCCGGCCCAAACCGCGCAGCGCAAAATCATGAACCCGGTGCGGAAGTCCCACCATCCCCAGCGCGTGCCGAGGCCGGCAAGGACGGCGGCGACGGCCGAGACGAAGGCAATGCCAAACCCGGCGCCGGCAGCGATTGCGCCGAGCGCATTTTTTCGGGGAGTTGTGTCAGGAGCAGTCATGCTGCCTCCTATTGGTCGCGCAACAAAGAACCGGCGCGGCCCGCCACTTTACCGGGTGCACGCGCTCAGAAGTGGGCGACGCCCGCCATTGCCTGGTTGCCCGCGGCGTTGGCGGTCCATACTTCCGCCGTGGCGCCGTCGGCGCTCGGGTTGCCGTTGACGGTGAAGCGCTCCGTATGAAAAACCGGATGCATTGCGCGGTAGTCGAGTTTTTTGACCGGGCGCGGTGCGTGCCGACGGCACAGGTCGAGCAGCAGCGTCGTCTGCAGCGGCCCGTGCACGATCAACCCCGGATAGTGCTCTTCGTTTTTCACGTAATCGAGATCGTAATGAATGCGGTGGCCGTTGAAGGTGAGCGCCGAATAGCGAAACAGCAGCACCGGATCGCCGGTCAGGCTGCGTTGCCACGCGGCCGATTTCGGGGCGGGCTTGCCTTGCGGGGGCGGATCACCGGGCTTGGCGGCATCGCGATAAACGATATCGTGTTCTTCGCGTATTGCAGCCTTGCCGCCGGTGCTGATGACGTGCCGCACCGTCACGAACACCAGGCTGCCACTGCGGCCGTGCTTGGGCTCGACGCTCAGAATTTCGGAATCGCGGCGTATCGCGTCGCCGATGCGCAGCGGCTGCAGGAATTCAATGCGTCCGCCGGCCCACATGCGGCGCGGCAGCGGCACCGGTGGCAGAAATCCGCCGCGCTTCGGATGGCCGTCGGGGCCCAGCTCGGACGCGGGCTTAACATCCAGAAAATACAGCCAATGCCACGCCGGAGGCAGCTCGTCGCCGGCGAGCGGCTCCGGGTCGTTGCGGTCGAGCGTTGCGGCCAGAGCCATCACGGGCCAGGCCGCCACGGTATCCGTGCGCGTTTCGGTTTTGCCGACCCATTCGCGCAGTTTTTCGAATTGATCCATGGTGGTTATTTTAGACGCTAACTTCCCGGCAGGTTGTGCAACTCGGGGAAATAAAGGTCCTTCCACGACCCGGCCTTGTTCTTGAGCGTGCCCGTCTTGTTCATGAAATGCTCGATCGGCAGCGTCTGCTCGGGCGTCATCGTGATCTTGATCTCGGGATCGTTGAGCATTTTTTCGATCGCGTCGACGCCGCTCTTGTCCTTCGACTCCCTGACGTAGATCTCGGCGGCTGCGCGTTTGTTGGCGTTGATGTAGTCGGTCGCTTCCTTGTAGGCATTGAAGAAAGCCTGATAGGTCTTCGGGTTTTCGTCGCGGAACTTGCCGGTCGCCCAGGCGACGAGGAAGGTAGCGGGGCCGCCCGTGATGTCGTACGAGTTCAATATCCGGCGCACGTTGGGTTTCTCGAGCGCCTGATACTGGAACGGTGGCGAGGAGAAATAAGCGGTGATTTCGGTTCCCGACAGGAAAGCGGCGAGCCCGTCGGGATGCGACAGGTTGCGGTAGAGCGTGCTGAACTTGTTGTAGTTGGCTTCGCCGAATTCCTTGGCGGCCGCCATTTGCAGGATGATGGTCTGGATCGACTGTCCCGCGCCTGCCATCGAGATGCGGTCTTTCTCGGTGAAGTCGCGGATGGATTTAACGTTCGGGTTGTTGGTGACGAGATACATCGGCATCGACGCGAGCGCCGCGACCGCCCTCACGTTGAGCGTCCCGCGCGTGCGGTCCCACAGGATTAAAAACGGCGCGGTGCCGCCCGATGCGACGTGCAGGCTGCCGGACAGCAAGGCGTCGTTCATTGGCTGGCCCGACGCGAGGACCGACCAGATGACCTTCGTGTCGGCGAGCCCGCCGGTCTTCAGGTGTTTCTCGACGAGCCGGTTGGCCTTCATGATCGTGAGCGGCAGGTAGCCGATGCCGAACTGCTCCGCGATCCTGAATTCGCCCACTTCGGCAGCCCGGACTGACGCCGCCTGGATGCCGCCGGCTGCAGCCAGTAACACCAGCAATATTTTTACAATACGCATGAAACTCCTCCTCGGTTGAACTTATATTTAATTCGTAAAGCGTAGCACGTCTGCCGCTACGGCCGCACGCCGCTTTTGGCTTTCGGCCCTACGCTGGTCGCGAGCTTGCCCTGCATTGCGTTGATGAAGCGGCACAAGTATGTACGCGTATCCCGCGGGTCGATCACGTCTTCGACCGCGAATGCTTCCGCGGTCAGAACAGGCGACGCGAATTTGCGCAGCTCGGTCTCAATTTCCTGCACGCGCAGTGCAGGATCCGGCGCGGCCGCGATTTCGCGCCGATAGGCTGCAGCGACGCCGCCTTCGACCGGCAGCGAGCCCCATTCCGCCGACGGCCACGCGATTTTCAGGTCGAGGCCGTTCTTGTCGGTGGTCCCCATGCCGGCCATGCCATAGCATTTGCGGATCACGACAGTCAGCATCGGCACGGTGAGCTGCAAGCCGACGTAGACCGCGCGCATGCCTTCACGCAGCGTCGCTGCGGCTTCGGCCTGGGTGCCGACCATGAAACCCGGCACGTCGACCAGAAAAATCAGCGGAATGTGGAACGTGTCGCACATCTCCATGAAATGCGTCTGCTTGCGCGCGGCCTTCACGTCCATCGCGCCGCCGTACACCAGCGGGTTGTTGGCGATCACGCCGACCACCTTGCCGTCCATGCGCGCGAGGCACGTGATCACCGAGCGGCCGAACGACGGCTGGATTTCGAACATCGACTCGCGGTCGACGATCATCGCGATCAGCTTTTTCATGTTGTATGCCTGGCGCCGTTCGCGCGGCACGATCGAGAGCAGGCCCTCGTCGCGGCGGTCGGCCGGATCGCTGCACGGCAGCGCCGGCGGCAACTGCCATACGTTCTGCGGCATATACGAAAGAAAGCGCTTGATCGCGGCAAAACAGGCGCCCTCATCGTCGACCACGTTGTCGACAGTGCCGGCTATGTCGACCGCGACGTGCGCGCCGCCGAGCGCTTCCTTGTCGACCTTCTCGCCGAGCGAGCGCTCGACCACCGGCGGGCCCGCCGCGAATATCTGGCTCGTGCCTTTAACCATCACCGACCAGTGCGAAAGAATCGCGCGCCCGGCGGGACCGCCGGCAGCGGTGCCGAGCACCGCGCTGATCACCGGCACTTCGCCGAGCAACTCCACCGAGCGCTCGAAGCCATGGATGCCGGGAAATACCGTATAGCCGCGCTTCTGCGCGGAGGTCACGCTGCCGCCCGCGCCGTCGATCAGGTTGACGAGCGGAATCCGGTACTCATGCGCGAGGTCTTCGACGAAGCCGCCTTGGCCGCCTTTGCGCCGCGTGCCGCCCCAGCTCGTGCCGCCGCGTACCGTGAAATCTTCGCCGCCGATCGCGACCTGGCGGCCATCGATCGTGCCGAGCCCCATTACATAAGGTGCCGGCGTAACGTTGACGAGCTTGCCGTCTTTATACGTGCCGCTCCCGGTCAGCTTGCCGACTTCCTGGAACGAGCCGCTATCGACGAGCCCGGCAATGCGCTCGCGCACGGTCAGCCGATTTTGCGCGTGATGGCGGGTGACGGACTCCGCGCCGCCGAGCGCTTCCGCGTACGCGTGGCGTTGCTTCAATTCTTCGGCTTCGGGTTTCCAGGTCACGGGATGTTCCTCGCGTTGTTCATATGTCCTTCAGATACCGCTGCTCGATTGCGCGCCAGCCCGCGCTGTTGACAGCGTCTTCGCGATCCATGAAAGTCGCGAGCTCGCTCTCGATTGCCGCCGTGTCGCCGTCGCGCTTCAGCACCGCAAGCACTTTTTTCGCAGCGGCGATCGCTGCGCGATGCGTCTGCGACGGGTAGATGCCGATGCGATAGCCCATCGCTTCGAGCTCGCGCCGCGGGAGCGGCGGCGTCTTGCCGCCTTCAAAAATATTCGCGAGTGCGGGCTTGCTGAACGCTTTTGGAATGGCCGCGAGTTCCTGTGCGTTCTGCGGTGCTTCGACGAAGCCGACGTCGGCGCCGGCGTCGAGATAGGCATTCATGCGGTCGAGCGCCGCCTGCAAGCCTTCGACCGCGCGTGCATCCGTGCGCGCAATTATCACCATGTCTTGATCGCGGCGCGTGTCGACGGCGGCCTTGATCTTGCCAACCATCTCCGCCTTGGTGACCAGTTGCTTCCCCTCATAATGGCCGCATTTCTTGGGCGATATCTGGTCCTCAAGGTGGAACGCGGCGACGCCGGTCTTCTCGTACTCGCGCACGCTGCGCACGACGTTGACGGCATTGCCGTAGCCGCTGTCCATGTCGGCGATCACCGGGATCTCGACGGTATCGACCGTGCGCGCGATCCATTGCACGACTTCGGTCATGGTCAACAACCCGACGTCGGGATAACCATTCGCGCGCGAGTAGCCGCCGCCGGTCAGGTACACAGACTCGAAACCGGCCAGTTGGACGAGACGCGCGGTCAGCGTGTCGTAAGCGCCGGGCGTGATGACGTAGCCGGGACCGGCGAGGAGTTGCCTTAATTGTTTGCGTGGATTCATGTGTGTTCCCTAGTTAAGGCGGCGGCGGATCGCAAAATTCAATAGGCCGCCATGGCGGAAATATTCGACATCCTGCGTGGTGTCGAGACGCGACAACAGCGTGATGTCAGTGCGTCGGCCATCCGCGCGCATGATCGTGCACGCGAGCGGCATGCGCGGCGAAAGGGTGCCTGCGAGGCCGCTGATATCGAACAGCTCGCTGCCATCGAGCGCGAGCGTCTTGCGCGTCACGCCGGTCTCGAACTGCAACGGCAATATACCCATGCCGACCAGATTCGTGCGATGAATGCGTTCGAAAGATTCCGCGAGCACAGCGCGCACGCCCAGCAGGCGCGCGCCTTTGGCTGCCCAGTCGCGCGACGAGCCGGCGCCGTATTCCGCGCCGGCGACGATCACGAGCGGTACGCCGTCGCGCCGGTAGCCCTGCGCCGCGTCGAAGATCGTCATTGTCTCGTTCGCGGGCAGGTAGCGCGTATAACCGCCTTCTTTGTCAGGCGTCATTTCATTGCGGATGCGGATATTGGCGAACGTGCCGCGGATCATCACATCGTGGTTGTTGCGGCGCGACGCGTAGTTCACGAAATCGCGGCGCTCGACGCCGAGCGATTGCAGATATTGCGCAGCCGGCGTGCCGGGCGAAATCGCGCCGATCGGGGAGATGTGGTCGGTCGTCAGCATGTCGCCGAACATCGCGAGCACGCGCGCGCCGCGGATATCGCGGGGCGGCTCGGGTATCGCCTTCAAATCTTCGAAAAACGGCGGGCGGCGGATGAACGTGCTCGCGGCCTGCCACGCAAAATTGGTGCCCGTCGGCGCGTCGAGCGCATTCCATTCCGGCGTGCCTTGCTCGATGTCGGTGTAATGCTGGCGAAACAGCGCGGGCGAGAGCCGGGCAGCGACGATGTCCCGCACTTCCGCCGGATCCGGCCACAGCTCGCTGAGATAAACGGGCTTGCCGTCGCGATCATGGCCGACCGGCTCGTTCGTCAGGTCTTTGAGTATGGTGCCGGCGATTGCGTACGCGACGACCAGCGGCGGCGACGCCAGA
>Ga0207648_10006247_pt1 | contig 11863 bp, 9 predicted proteins | sample KBSMisM32_FD_184310 | JGI IMG/M metagenome (GOLD analysis project Ga0207648, IMG submission 184310) | Miscanthus rhizosphere microbial communities from Kellogg Biological Station, Michigan, USA - KBS Miscanthus M3-2 (SPAdes) (version 2) | ecosystem: Host-associated > Plants > Roots > Rhizosphere...
CAGGTGCGCGTTGTTCGGGTGCGGCGCGTCCTTGGGGATCGCCATCGTGTCGAAGAACAAGGTCGCGCCGCCCTTCGGGATCAGCGCCTCGATCGTCGCCGCGGCTTTCGGATCGGCTTCGAGCGCACGGGCGCGCGCGATGTTGATGTCGCCCGAGTAGCCCATCACCGCACACAGCGCGCCGCTGGCCAGGTCGTTGATGTAGCCCGACGACGAGAAGCGCGTGACGTAGGGCCGCACGCTTTTCAGCATCGCCGCGGCGGCGTCGTAGTCGGCCGCGGTCTTGCTGAACGGCGGCTTGCCGACAAAGAGCATCGCCACCGGCAGCACCTCGGAGGCCGAATCGAGAAAGTTCACGCCGCAGCCCTTCAGCTTGGCTGCGTATTTCGGGTCGAAGATCAGGCTCCAGGCGTTGTCGGGCATCGGCAGCGGGGTCGGCGCGGCCGCGAGCGCCGCCTTGACCTTGGGCAGGTTGATTCCGACGGTCACGTAGCCCCACAGCCAGTCGACCAGGTACTGGTTGCCGGGGTCGACATTCGCGAGCTGCTCGAGCAGGCCCTTGTCGAGGTTGCCCCAGTTCGTCAATTTGCTGCGGTCGAGCTTCTGCAGCAGCCCGCCGGCGATCTGGGCCTTTGCGAAATGCGAGCCCGGCACGACGATGTCATAGCCGGTCTTGCCGGCGATCAGCTTCGCATGCAGCACCTCGTTGGCATCGTAGTTGTCGTAGTTGACCTTGATGCCGGTCTCTTTCTCGAAGTTCTTGATCGTGTCGTCGGCGATGTAGTCGGACCAGTTGTAGATATTGAGCACCTTCGGCTCGTCGGCGGCATGGCCGGCCGTGACGGCTAGGGCGAGCAAGACGGCGGCGGTCAGTTTCGACTTCATCAAGAGGCTCCGGAGAATGGGACAACAACAGCGCATGACAACAGGTCAAATGCTAGCGGCAAAGTGCCCGGCCATTGACCCGCGCAGCGGCTTCCGTGACCATCGGGCCATCCATCCTTCACGAGGAATCGCCCATGCGCCTGACATGCCTGACCACCACCTTGTCGCTGCTCGCGCTCGCCGCGCCGGCGTTCGCGCAGACCACCGGCACGCTCGACAAGGTCAAGCAATCCGGCGCGATCACGCTGGCGTATCGCGAGTCGTCGATCCCGTTCTCGTACCTCGACGACAAGGCCCAGCCGGTCGGCTTCGGCCACGAGATCTGCATGAAGGTCGTCGACGAGGTCAAGAAGGCGACCGGCCGCACCGACCTGAAGGTCAACCTGCAGGCCGTGACCTCGGCGAACCGGATCCCGCTGCTGCAGAACGGCACGATCGACATCGAATGCGGCTCGACCACCAACAACAGCGAGCGCGGCAAGCAGGTGCAGTTCGCGATCAACTATTTCTACACCGGCACCAAGTTTTTGGTGAAGACCGGCACGCAGATCAAGTCGATCGAGGACCTGAAAGGCAAGACCATCGTGTCGACCACCGGCACGACCAACTTCAAGATCCTGCGCAACCTGAACGAGGAAAAGAAGCTCGGCATGGAGCTGCTCGGCGCGAAAGACCATGCCGAATCCGCGCTGATGGTCGAGAGCGGCCGCGCGGTCGCGTTCGGCATGGACGACATCCTGCTGTACGGCTTGCGCGCGAGCAGCCAGAACCCGGCCTCGCTGGCGGTCGTCGGCGATCCGATCCAGGTCGAGCCCTACGCGATCATGTTGCGCAAGGACGATCCGGCGTTCAAGAAGCTGGTCGACGACACGCTCGCCGGCCTGATGAAGAGCGGCGAGTTCACGAAGCTGTACACCAAGTGGTTCCAGTCGCCGATCCCGCCGAAGGGCATCAACCTGAATGCGCCGATGAGCCCGGAGCTGGTCGAGAACATGAAGCTGCTGAGCGACAAGCCGGCGACTTGACGGTCCCCCGCGGCGCCACGGCCGCGTCGCGGCGGTCGCGCCGGTCCAGCTTCACTCCGCCGCGGCGCGCCGGAAGGTCAGGTTGATGCGGCAATCGCCGGTCGCGGGATGCGCGCCGTCGGCGACCGGCATCACGCCATGGAACGCGAGCCGCGACGCCCCGCCCCAGACGACCACGTCGCCATGCTGCAGCGCGACGCGCTGCGGCTTGTCGCTGCGCGCCAGGCCGCCGAACAGGAACACCGCCGGCAGCCCGAGCGAGACCGAGACGATCGGCTGGCGCATGTCCTGCTCGTCGCGGTCCTGGTGCAGCGACAGCCGCGTGCCCGGCGCATAGCGGTTGATCAGGCACGCGTCGGGCGCGAAGCCGTTGAAACCGGCGGTTGCCGCGGCGCGCTCGGCCAGCGCGATGAAGACCGCGGGCATCGCCGGCCACGGCGCGCCATGCAGCGGATCGAGGGCGGTGTAGCGATAGCCGCGCCTGTCGCTGACCCAGCCGAGCGGCCCGCAGTTCGTCATCGCGACCGACATGCGCTGCCCGCCCGGCGTGACCAGGTGGCGCCACGGCGACGCCGCGAGCAGCGCCGGCAGCGCCACCAGCAGGGCCGGCGCGTCGGCGCGTGCCAAGCCGCGCAACACCCGGGCGCCCGGCCCGAGGGCCAAGCGGATGTCGGCGCCAGCATCCGGCTCGGGCAGCTCGTCGAACAGCCCCGCGGTGACACCGTGCAAGACAGGAGTCATCACAGCGCGTCGTGGAAGATCACCCCGAGAGTGTGCCGCTGCCCGGAGCGCAGCGCACTGACGCCGTGACGCATCGTCACCCGCGTCTCGCCGCGCGCGCCCTGGACCGGCCGCTGATTCACCGCGAACACGACCGCGTCGCCCTGCGCGAGCGGCACGACCGACGCGCGCGACTGCAGGCGCGGCCGCTGCTCGGTCAGCACCAGCTCGCCGCCGCTGAAGTCGTCGCCGGGGCGCGCCAGCAGGCACACCAGCTGCAACGGGAAGACCAGCGGCCCGTACAGGTCCTGGTGCAGGCGGTTGTAGTCGCCCGGGCCGTACTGCAGCAGCAGCGGTGTCGGTCGCCGCTGCCCGGCCGCATGGCATTGGGCGATGAAATCGGCGTGCGCGGCAGGAAAGCGCGCCGCCGCGCCGAGCCGCTCGTTCCAGCGGTTCGCCTGTGCCGCCAGCGGCGGGTACATCAGCGTGCGCAGCCGCTCGACCAGCGGCGGCAGCGGATACGCGAAATAGCGGTACTCGCCGCGGCCGAAGCCGTGGCGCTGCATCACGACGCGGCTGCGGAACACGCGTGCGTCGGCGCCGTGGTCGGCCGCCAGTGCGCGCAGCGCAGCGCAATCGGCCGGGCGCAGCAGCCCGGGGATCGTGGCCCAGCCCTGGTCGTCGAGCTCGCGGCCGACGCGCGCCCATTCGATCGCGGCGACGGCCTGCCCGACGTCATGCGGATCCCTCGCGGCGGCGGTGGACGCAGGGCCCGGCCGGGCGGTATGCACGGCCTCGGTGTCGATCGTCTTCATCGTGCTCATTCTGGCCGGCGGCGGCATGCGCCGCACGCCGCTTTCGGACACCTCACCGCCGCGCTACGCTTGGCTGTCATGACCGCCGCGACCGCCCCGCCCCCGTCGATCACCGCGCTGCACCGGCGCCGCCTGCGCGAGGTCTACCGATCCGCCGGTTGGCCGTGCCTCGACGCGCTCGAGATCGAGCTGCTCGCGGCCGGCTTGCTCGAGCGGGTTCGCGCACCGTCCGGGCACGAGACGCTGCGCGTCACCGACGCCGGCATCGCGCTGCTGGCCGAGACCCTGCACCGCAACCGCACGCGGCGCGACGCCCACGAGCTGCTGGTCGAACGCGTCGCGCGCGAGATGACGCGCGCCGGCCGACTCGCGTGGCGCGCGCTGAGCCTGCGCGCCAAGGTCGGCGACCAGTGGGCGATCGCGATGCCCGATGTCTTCTCGATTCGCCACACCTCGGTCGAGGCCTATCTCGCGCCGGTCGTGCACGAGATCAAGGTCACGCGCTCCGATCTGCTCGGCGACCTGCGCAACCCGAACAAGCGCGCCGCCTATTTGCAACTGAGCAGCGAATGCTGGTACGTGATCCGCGCCGGCATCGCCGAGCCCGACGAGATCCCGCCCGAATGCGGCGTGCTGGTTGCCGGCGACACCGAGCTCGTGGTCGCGCGGCCGGCACCGAAGCGCCTACCGCAGATGGGCTTCGGCGTCTGGATGGCGCTGGCGCGGGCCACACCGCTGGAAGGGTGGCGGCTCGACGACGCGCAGGCCCATCTGGGCGACACTCAGGGTCCTCCCGCCAGCCCCGAGACTTGATGCCGCCGCCTTCGCTGGACGCCGCCACCGCCACGCCCACGTCCGCCCCGGCGGTCGACGCCGACACCGTCCGACAGGCCCGGCACGCGCTCTGGGCCGCGCTCGTGATGGTGATCGTCTGGGGTTCGAACTTCACGGTCCAGAAGGCCGTGTTCGCGGCGCTGTCGCCGGGCGGCTTTCTGTTCGCGCGCTACTTGATGATGCCGGTCGCGGCGACCGCATTGCTGATGTGGCGCCACGGGCGGGCGTGGCCGCGGGTGCCGCGTGCCGACCTGTTCGCGCTGATCAAGCTCGGCCTGGCCGGGCATCTGCTGCATGTCGGCCTGGTGACCTACGGCATCCACTGGTCGACCGCGTTCTCGAGCTCGCTGATCCTCGCGCTCGGGCCGGTGTTCACCTTGCTGATCCTGCGCTGGCATGGTCTGGAGCAGCTCACGCGCGGGCAGGTCGCCGGCGTCGCGGTGGCCTGCGCCGGGGTGCTGGTGTTCCTGTCGGACAAGCTGCTCGGCGGCCACTGGCAGGCCGGCGGCGGCGACCTGACGCTGCTCGTCGCAGCGTCGTTCTTCTCGTACTACACGGTCGCTGCGAAGCCGCTGATCGAGCGCCACGGCGGCGTGATCGTGATGGCCTACGCGACCCTGCTCGGCAGCGGCCCGGTGGTGCTGCTCAGCCTGCCGGCCGGGCTCGGCGTGGCCTGGGGCGAGGTCCGGCCGATGATCTGGCTCGGCCTGTGCTACGCGGTGCTGATCTCGGCCTTCCTCGGCTGGCTGGTCTGGGGCTGGGTCAATGCGGTGCGCGGCGTCGCCCGCAGCGCGCCGCTGATGTACCTGATGCCGCCGGTCGCCGGCGTGGTCGCCTGGGCGGTGACCGGCGAGCGCTACACCGGCATCAAGCTCGCCGGCGCGGCACTGACCCTGGCCGGCGTCGCGGTCGCGCAGTACACGTCGGCACGGCCGAACGACCCGGTGCGCGAGGCGCCTGCGCCGGTCGATTGAACCGACGGCGGCACGCCAGGATCCGAGTTCGTACACTGCGCCACTCGACCAGGAGCCCGCATGCAGCCTACCCTCCGCCCCCGGCCCGGTGCAGCGTCGACGCTCGCGCTGTCGGCGACCGTCGTCGCACTGCTCGGCGCCTGCTCGAAGCCGGCCGAGGTGGCCGCGCCGGCGCCCGCGACGGTCGTCAGCGCGGCGTCGGCTGGGGTCGCTTCTGCAGCGAGCGCCGACGCCGGCATCGCCTGGAAGCATGCGACCAACGACGCAGAGGTCGATGCCGCGTTCGCGCTCGCGCGCTCCGAATCGAAGCCGGTGTTCGTCTACTGGGGCGCGAAGTGGTGCCCGCCGTGCAACCAGGTCAAGGCGACCTTGTTCAACCGGCGCGACTTCATCGAGCGCTCGCGCGCCTTCGTGCCGGTCTATGTCGACGGCGACAGCCCGGGGGCGCAGAAGCTCGGCGCGCGCTTCAAGGTCAGCGGCTACCCGACGATGGTGCTGTTCAGCCCGCAGGGCGCCGAGCTGACGCGGCTGCCGGGCGAGGTCGAGGCCGAGCGCTACACGCAGGTGCTGACCCTGGGGATGAACGCGCAGCGGCCGGTCAAGGAGGTGCTCGCGCAAGTCAGGGCCGGCGGCCAGGGCCTGAGCGCCAATGACTGGCGTCTGCTCGCCTTCTATTCATGGGACACCGACCAGCAGCAGCTGGTGCCGAAGGACGGCGTTCCGGCGCTGCTGAAGCAGCTCGCCGACGCCTGTCCGGCCGATCAGACCGAGACCGCGACCCGGCTGCGCCTGAAGGCGCTCGCCGCGGTCGACGAGAAGGCGCCTTCGCGGCCCGACGCCGACGCGCAGGCGATGCTGATGACGCTGCTCGCCGACCCGGTCGCCGCGCGCGCCCACATGGACGTGCTGACCAACTACGCGACCGACATCACGCGCGCGCTGAGCCGGCCCGGCACCGCGCAACGCAGCGCATTGCTGCAGGGCTTCGACGTCGCGCTGAAGCGCTTCGAGGCCGACACCGGCCTGTCGCGCGCCGATCGCATGCAGGCGCTGATCGCGCAGGTCGACCTGGCGAAGATCGATGCGCCGACGTCGACGGGTCGCGCCAAGCCGGCGCCGGTCAAGCTGCCCGAGGCGCTGCTCGCCGACGTGCGCGCACAGACTGCGCGCGCCGACCGCGAGATCACCGACGGCTACGAGCGCCAGGCGGTGATCACCGCATCGGCCTACCTGCTCGAACAGGCCGGGCTCGACGGCGAATCGGATGCGCTGCTGAAGGCCAATCTCGCGAAGAGCCATTCGCCGTACTACCTGATGTCGGAGCTGGCGAGCAACGCGAAGCACCGCGGCGACAAGACCGAGGCGCTGCACTGGTACGAACAGGCCTTCGACGCCAGCGAAGGCCCGGCGACCCGGCTGCAGTGGGGCGCGAGCTATGTCAGCGCGCTGGTCGAGCTCGCACCGCATGACGAGGCGCGCATCGAGAAGGCCGCCGGTCAGCTGCTGACCGAAGCCGCGAAGCAACCCGATGCGTTCTACGAGCGCAGCGGCCGCGCGCTGCAGCGCGTCGGCACGCAGCTGCTGGCCTGGAACAAGAGCGGCGCGCACGCCGCGGCGCTGAAGCGGCTGAAGGCGCAGCTCGACGGTGTCTGCGGCGCGCTCGATGCGAACGATCCGAAGCGCGCGAACTGTGCCGCGCTGCTGAAGCCGGCAGCCCGCCAGACGGCGTGACGACGGTGCGCCGCGCCCATGCAAACCAGCGGCGCGCGGTGCGGCGCTTGCCTTAGCATGCGCGCCATGCGAAGCGTTGTGTCCCGACCGGCCGCCGGGCGCCGGTCGGCGTTGAAGGCGACGGCCTCCTGCCTTGCGTGCATCGCCGTGCCGTCGTTGGCGGCCACCCCGACCGCGCCGACCGATGAGGTGCCGCGCCCCGCGGGCGTGCCCACCGACGGCTGGGTGCATGCCTACGCCGCCTTCGGCGAACCGAAGTACCCGCGCGGCTTCGATCACTTCGAGTACTTGAACCCGGGCGCGCCCAAAGGCGGCACGCTGTACCTCCCGAACTCGGATCGCCGCACCAGTTTCGACAAGCTCAACTACTACACGATCAAGGGCAACGCGCCGGCCGGCGTGGGGATCTACATGATCGAGACGCTCGCGTTCCTCGCCGCCGACGAGACGCAGACAATGTACGGGCTGCTCGCCGAGGAGATGCGGGTCGCGCCCGACAAGAGCTCGATCGCGTTTCGCCTGCATCCCAAGGCACGCTTCTCGAACGGCGATCCGGTCACCGCCGACGACGTGAAGTTCAGCTTCGACACACTCACCAGCAAGTTCGTGCTGCCGAGCTACAACACCGCGCTCGCCGGCGTCGCGCGCGCCGTGGTGCTCGACGCACGCACGATTCGCTTCGACCTCGTCGAGAAGACGTCCGACACGCTGTTCAAGCTCGGCCAGCTGGTCGTGTTCTCGCGCAAGTGGGGCCAGAAGCCCGACGGCAGCATCCCGCCGTTCGACCAGATCGTCGACCAGCCGCCGATCGCCAGCGGCCCGTACACGATCGCGCGCACCGACTCGGGCCGGCGCATCGAGTTCCAGCGCAACCCGGACTACTGGGCGCGCGACCTGCCGGTGCGGCGCGGCCTGTACAACTTCGACCGCATCGTCTACCGCTACTACCAGGACGAGGACGTCGCGACCGAGGCCTTCAAGGCCGGCGAGTACGAGATCGTGCGCGTCTACACCGCCAAGCTGTGGGAACGCCAGTTCGTCGGCGCGAAGTTCGACGACGGCCGCATCATCAAGAAGTCGATCCACGTCGGCACCGGCCAGGGCTTGCAGGCCTACCAGCTGAACCTGCGCCGGCCGATCTTCGCCGACATCCGGGTGCGCAAGGCCTTCATGCTGACCTACGACTGGGAGACCAACAACCGCTATCCGAAGTTCGGCCTGAAGCGCGCCAACAGCGTGTTCAACAACTCCGAGTTCGCGGCCGAGGGCCTGCCGTCGGCGGGCGAGCTGAAGCTGCTCGAGCCGTACCGCGGCGAGCTGCCGAAAGAGGTGTTCGGCCCGCCGTTCGTCGCGCCGCGCAACGACATCGAACCGAACGCGCTGCGCCGCAACCTGCTCGAGGCGCGCGCACTGCTCGAGGCCGCGGGCTGGAAGCTCGACCCCGCCGGCGTGCTGCGCAACGGGAAGGGCGAGCCCTTCGTCGTCGAGTTGCTGGCTCCCTCCGGCCAGGACACCGACCGGCGCATGCTGCCGTGGGGGCGCAATGGCCGCAAGCTCGGCATGGCGATCGGCACCCGGCATGTCGACTTCGCGCTGTTCGACCGGCGGCTGCAGGAGTTCGATTTCGACATGGCGCAGATCGTCGAGCCGGCATTCCAGCTGCCGGTGGTCGCCGACTACGTGGGCTTGTACGGCAGCAAGGCCGCCGACGAGAAGGCCAGCAACAACCTGCGCGGTGTCAAGAGCCGGTGCGTCGACCACATCCTCGAGGCGATGGGCGTCGCCGGGACGCTGGCCGACTTCCGCGACGCGTGCCGCGCGCTCGACCGCGTCGTGATGTGGAACTACTGGCAGGTCCCCGAGCTGTACAAGGACGGCGAGGACCTGGCGTACTGGAACAGGTTCGGCATCCCCGCGGTGCAGCCGCAGCACTTCACGACCGACCTGGCGCCGGACATCGACACGCGCATGCCCTGGCCGATCGTCGCCTGGTGGGACAAGCGCCTCACCGCCAAGACCTCCTGAGCCACACAGGCCGCGCATGCTGAGCTACATCCTCAAACGAATCGCGCTGATGCTGCCGACGCTGCTGGGCGTGCTGACGGTCGCGTTCATCGTGATCCAGTTCGTGCCCGGCGGGCCGGTCGAGCAGCTGATGGCGCAGGCGCGCACGGGCGCCGGCGGCGCCTACAAGGCGCGCGGCGACATCGACGAGAAGCAGATCTTGGCGCTGAAGAAGCTCTACGGCTTCGACAAGCCGGCGCACGTGCGATATGTCGAGATGCTCACGTCTTTCGCGAGCTTCGATCTCGGCACGAGCTTCATGCAGAACAAGCCGGTCTGGACGCTGATCAAGGAGAAGCTGCCGGTCTCGATCAGCCTGGGCCTGTGGACCTTCCTGATCTCGTACCTGATCTCGGTGCCGCTGGGCATCGCGAAGGCGGTGCGCGAGGGGTCGCGCTTCGACGTGGTCTCGACCTTCTTCGTGATGTTCGGCTTTGCGATCCCCGGCTTCGTGCTCGGCGTGCTGCTGATCGTGCTGTTCGGCGGCGGCACGTTCTGGGAAGTGTTCCCGCTGCGCGGGCTGACCTCTGACAACTGGCTGGAGCTGAGCTGGCCGGCACGCATTCGCGACTACTTCTGGCACCTGGCGCTGCCGCTCACCTGCCTGTTCGTGGGCAGCTTCGCCGAGATGACGATGCTGACGAAGAACACCTTCATCGAGGAAATGCGCAAGCAGTATGTGCTGGTCGCGCGGGCCAAGGGGCTGTCACAGCCGCGGGTGTTGTGGAAGCACATCCTGCGCAACGCGCTGATCCCGATCGTGACCGGCTTTCCGGCCGCGTTCGTCGGTGCGTTCTTCGCCGGCGCGCTGCTGATCGAGACGCTGTTCTCGCTCGACGGCCTGGGCCTGCTGAGCTACGAGGCGATCGTGCGGCGCGATTACCCGGTCGTGCTGGGCTCGCTGTACCTGTTCACCTTGATCGGCCTGGTCATCAAGCTGATCTCGGACCTGCTCTACGTCGTCGTCGACCCGCGCGTGCAGTTCCAGGCGGTGGGCAAGTGACGGCCGGGCACGACGTCGCGGAGGACGGCCCGGTCGGTCCAGCGGCGAGCCGAGCGATCGTCGACGCAGACGCCCGCTTCATCGATCGCGCCGGCCCGCGGGCCCTCGGCGAAGCGGCCGCCGCACCGGTCGGCCGGGCGCCCCCGCGCTCGCCGAACCGGCGCGCCTGGGACCGCTTCACGCGCAACCGCCTGGGGCTGTGGTCGCTGTGGCTCTTCGGCGGCCTGCTGCTGTTGAGCGCATGTGCCGAACTGCTCAGCAACGACCGGCCGCTGCTCGCGAGCTACGAGGGCGAGCTGTTCATGCCGATCGTGAGCAATCCACCCGAAACGCGCTTCGGCGGCGACTTCCTGACGCCCACCGAGTGGAGCGACCCGTTCATCGTCCAGCAGTTCGCGAAGCCCGGCAACTGGATGCTGCGCGCGCCGAACCACCACTCGGCGAACTCGACCGAATACTTCGCGAAGGGCGCGTTCCCGGCGGCGCCCGATGCCAACCACTGGCTCGGCACCGACCAGGTCGGGCGCGACATGGTGGCGCGGCTGGTCTACGGCTTTCGGGTCAGCATCCTGTTCGCGTTCGCGCTGACAGCGATCGGCCTCGTGCTCGGCCTGGCGGCCGGCGCGGTGCAGGGCTATTTCGGCGGCCGGCTCGACCTGACGATGCAGCGCCTGATCGAGATCTGGACCTCGATCCCCGAGCTCTACCTGCTGATCATCTTCGCGTCGATCTTCCAGCCCTCGATCGGGCTTTTGCTGGTGCTGCTGTCGCTGTTCGGCTGGGTCGGCCTGTCCGATTACACCCGCGCCGAGTTCCTGCGCAACCGCTCGCTCGAGTTCGTCAAGGCGGCGCGCGCGCTCGGGCTGTCGAACGCGCAGATCATCTGGCGCCACGTGCTGCCGAACTCGTTGACGCCGGCGATCACCTTCCTGCCGTTCCGCATGGGGGCGGCGATCCTGAGCCTGGTCGCGCTCGACTTCCTCGGCCTGGGCGTGCCGCCCGACGTGCCCTCGCTTGGCGATCTGGTGAAGCAGGGCAAGGCGAACCTCGACGCCTGGTGGATCATCTTCCCGACCTTCACGGTGCTGGTGGTCGCGATGCTGCTGCTGACCTTCATCGGCGATGCGCTGCGCGACGCCTTCGACACCCGCAAGTCATGAGCAAAGCGCTTCTCGACGTCGACCACCTGAGCGTGCGCTTCGGCGCCAGCACGGTCGTCGACGACGTCTCGTTCCGCATCGGCGCGGGCGAGAAGTTCGCGCTGGTCGGCGAATCGGGCTCGGGCAAGTCGATCACCGCGCTGTCGGTGCTGCGGCTCGTCGACGCGGCGGTCTCGACGGGCGCGATCCGCTTCGACGGCGTCGACTTGATGGCGGCCTCGGAGCGCGCGATGCGCGGCATCCGCGGCGCCGAGATCGCGATGATCTTCCAGGAGCCGATGACGGCGCTGAACCCGCTGTACACGGTCGGCAACCAGATCGGCGAGGTGCTCGAGCTGCACGAAGGCCTGCGCAAGAACCAGGCACGCGCGCGCGCAATCGAGCTGCTCGCGCGCACCGGCATTCCCGATCCCGGGCAGCGCATCGATGCCTTCCCGCACCAGCTCTCGGGCGGGCAGCGCCAGCGCGCGATGATCGCGATGGCGCTCGCGTGCCGGCCGAAGCTGCTGATCTGCGACGAACCCACGACCGCGCTCGACGTGACGATCCAGGCCCAGATCCTGGCGCTCCTCGACGAGCTGCAGGCCGCGATGGGCATGGCGCTGCTGTTCATCACGCACGACCTGAACCTGGTGTGGCGCGTCACCCACCG
>Ga0207648_10006248_pt1 | contig 11863 bp, 4 predicted proteins | sample KBSMisM32_FD_184310 | JGI IMG/M metagenome (GOLD analysis project Ga0207648, IMG submission 184310) | Miscanthus rhizosphere microbial communities from Kellogg Biological Station, Michigan, USA - KBS Miscanthus M3-2 (SPAdes) (version 2) | ecosystem: Host-associated > Plants > Roots > Rhizosphere...
AGCCCCGGATCGACGCCACGATGGCGAGCCGCCATCCGTTGCGCATCCTGCTGGCCGAGGACAACGCGGTCAATCAGAAGCTCGCGCTGCGAATCCTCCAGCAGATGGGCTATCGCGCCGACCTCGCGTCGAACGGCCTCGAAGCCCTCGAATCGGTTGCGCGCCAGACGTATGACGTCGTGCTGATGGATGTCCAGATGCCGGAAATGGACGGCCTCGAGGCAACACGCCGCATCGTTGCCAACGGCTCGCAGCGGCCGCGAATCGTGGCGATGACGGCCAACGCGATGCAGGGAGACCGCGAGATGTGTCTCGCCGCCGGCATGGACGACTACGTCACCAAGCCGATTCGTGTCGATCAACTGGTCGAAGCACTCAACAACGTGGCGACGCGCGATGTCGGCTGAAATGGCGGGACATCCCAAGCCGGCGAAGCGCGCCGTGCGCCGCGGGGCTCCCATGGCCTCGGCGCCCACCTCGACATCCAATGCAATTTCGTCCGCCAGCGATCTCGCCCGCGCCGGCCAGCATGCGCAGGTCATCGAGGTTGCCTCCCAGGCGCTGAGCCGGCCTGCGGTGCCACCCGACGATGCGCTGGCGCTGCTGGAATTGCGCGCGGAGAGCCTTGCCGCGCGAGGCGAAGTGGATGGCGCGGCGGCAGATGCCGAGTCGATGCGTGCGGTGGGCGAGCGCAGCGGCCGCCCCGATCTCCTCGCCCGCGCGCTGATCGCCCTCGCCCGCGTGCAGATGCTCTCGAGCAATCTCGATGCCGCCGACAAGACGGCCGAGCTCGCCCTCAGGACAGCGCGGAAGAGTCGCAAGAAGTTGCTCGTAGCGCTCGCCTTGTCGCAGCTCGCGACAGGTCAGGTTCGCCTGCAGAAAGGCGATGCGGCGCTCCGGAACGCGACCGCCGCAACGCGCCTGTTCGCGGACATCGGCGAGGAGTCGCATCATGGCCGCGCGCTATGGGTCGTCGCTTGCGCTGAGGATATCCTGGGCCACAGAGCGAAAAGCGAGCGCGCAGCGGACGCGGCGCTCGTACTCGCGCGGCGAACCGGCGACCGCTGGGGCGAGGCTTCGGCGTTCAACATCCGTTGGCGGCAGCACGTCGACCTTGCGAAGCGACTGCGTGGACTCCATCAGGCGCTCGCGGGTTACCTGGCTTCCGGCCACGTATCCGGACAGGCGGCGATCTACAACAACCTTGCGCTTGCCTACCGCGCACTGGGTCTCTACCGGCATTCGAACCGGATGGCGCACGATGCGATCGAGATCCGGCGCCGCCTTCACGATTTCGACGGCGCGGTGAACGCGCTGACGATCCTCGGCGGCAACGACACGCTCGTGGGGAATGCGGTGTCCGCGCGCCGGCACTACGCCGACATCGAGGCCATCTACCGCCGGCCGGGCATGAGCGCCGCTCGCCTTTGGAAACTCCGCCGTACGTGGTTGGCTGCCTTGATCGCGATCGCCGAGCGCGATGGCGCCGCCGCGGTGCCCCTGTTGGAGGAGGCACTGCCGCTGACGGCGTCGGCCAAGGAGACGAGCTTCGCGATCCTGATTCACACGGATCTGTGCACGGCGCACTTGCTTCAGGGTGACATCGACGCCGCGGTCGAAGCGTCGCGATGCGCGACCGACCTGTACCGCGCGCGGGAAAGCCGCTCGCTGGGCGCCGGCCTTTCCCCCGCGCACGTCTGGTGGTGGCGCCATCGCGCGCTCGCAGCGAAAGGCGATGTGCGCCAAGCCGACAAGGCCCTGGAAGTCGCCTACGACCTGCTGCAGGAAGGCATCGGCACGCTGAGCGACGAAGGGCTGCGCCGCAGCTATTTGAACAAGATCGACAGCCACCGTGCCATCGTCGGGGCATGGATCGCGCATGCGCGCGCCAAGCGGTTCTCTGCCAAGCGGCGAACGGCCCACCTCGCCGGAGAGGCGGATCTGCGCGCGCCGTTCGAGCGCCTCGTCGATACGGGGATGCGCCTCAACGAGTTGCACAACGTCACGGCGCTGCACGAGTTTCTGGTCGATGAGGTCACCGAGCTGTCGGGCGCCGAGCGCGTGCTTCTGGTGCTGGACGCTGCAAAGGGACGGGAGGCCGCCTGCTCGCTCGTTCCCAAGGGCGAAGACGCCGGAGCGCTGCTCCAGGCGGTATCGCCGTTGCTGGACGAGGCTCGCCGCACGCGCGCGGTGAGCCTGCGCCACATCCCCGAAAGCGGCGACGCGCTCGACCGGCGCTCGGTTCTCGTCGCCCCGCTGATCGTCCAGCACAGGGTGCTGGGCTACCTCTACGCCGACATCGACGGCGCCTTCGGCCGCTTTCGCGATACCGACCGCGATCTTCTGGGCATGCTGGCCGCGCAGGCCGCCGTGGCGCTCGACAATGTGCGGTTTGCGGCCAAGCTGGAACAGAAAGTGGCCAAGCGCACGGCCCAGCTCGAGCAACGCGCCAACGAGCTCACGCTCATCAACAGCATTCAGCAGGGCGTCGCTGCGGAGCTCAACTTCCAGACCATCATCGATCTCGTCGGCGACAAGCTCCGCGAAATCTACGATCAAAAGGACCTGGGCATTCGAATCTACGAACCCGAGTCGAACGTGGTCCACTTCCCGTACACGTACGAGAACCGGGAGCGGATCCACATCGAGTCCCAGCCGCTTCCGGAAAACGGATTCGGCCCTCACGTCCTGCGCACCCGCGAGACGCTCGTCATCAACGAGAACATAGCCCAGGAAGTCGCGAAGTACGGCAGCTTCACCATCCCCGGTACGCTGCCCATCAAGTCGGCGCTCTTCGTGCCGCTTGTGGCAGGCGACCAGGCACGCGGCCTCATCAATCTCATGGACCTGGAACGCGAGCACGCGTACAGCGCGTCCGACGTGAGGCTGCTCGAAACGCTCGCCGCCAGCATGAGCGTAGCGCTCGACAACGCGCGCCTGTTCGACGAAGTTCAGAAGAGCAACGCGCAGATTTCGGAGGCACTCGAGCGCGAGACCGCGAGCAACGACATCCTGCGGGTCATCGCGGAGTCGCCGACCGACGTCAGGCCCGTGCTCGACGTCATCGCGCGCCACGCGGCGCGGCTTTCGGGCTCGGACGACGCGGTCATCGGGCTCCGGGACGGCAAAAAACTCATCGTCGCCGCGCATCACGGCGACATTCCGATGATCCCGATCGGACAGGGAATCGGCTTCAACCGCGAATCGGTGGCCGGCCGCGCGATGATCGACGGCCATCCCTTGCAGGCGATCCACGGTACGGTGGGCAGGGATCCGGAGTTTCCGGAAGGTGACGCCGTGGCCGCGCAGTACGGCTACCGCGTGACCTGCGCCGTGCCGCTGATCCGCGAGGGCGAGGTCATCGGCATGATCGGCATCCGCAGGATCAGTCCCGAGCTCCTGAGCGAGAGCCAGATCGCGGTCATCCAGTCCTTCGCCAGCCAGGCCGCCATCGCGATCGGAAACGTGCGCCTGTTCGACGAGACCGTCCGGCTGCTGAAGGAAACCGAAGCGCGCAACACCGAGCTCGCGGTGATCAACAGCATCCAGCAGGGGCTCGCCAGCCACCTCGAGCTGCAAGGCATCATCGACCTCGTCGGCGACAAGCTGCGCGAGGTATTCGCCGCCGACGTCGTGGGCATCTCGCTGCTCGACCGCGCACGCGATATGCGGTCGTACCCCTATATGATCGACCACGGCGAGCGGTACCACAACCCACCGAGTCCGAACGGTAGCCGCACCGGTATCGGCGGCGTCGTCCTTCGCACACGGCAAACGATCCTGTTCCATACGAACGAGGAGCTCGTCGCCTTCCGGCAGGAGCATGGCATCGAGCACCGGGAGCTCGGCGGCCCTACCGTGGACCACTCCTTCGTCTACGCGCCGCTCGTCATCGGCGACGACGCGATCGGCCTCATCGCCATCGGCAAGCAGCCGCCGCACGCATTCGCGCCGAACGACGTCAACCTCATCGACACCGTGGCGGCGAGCCTGAGCGTCGCGCTGCAGAACGTGCAGAGCTTCGAGGCCGAGCGCCAGCGCGCGGCCGAGCTGGCGATCGTCAATGGCGTGCAGGCCGGCCTGGCGGCGCAACTGGGAATGCAGGCCATCTATGACCTCGTGGGCGAGAGGATCCGCGAGACATTCAATGCCCAGGCAGTGGGCATTGGGGTTATCGAGCGTGACACCGGGCTGGTGCGCATCCCCTACCTCATCGAGCGCGGCCGGCGCATCGTCGTCGAGGGCACGCAGCCACTGGGTGAACATGGTTTTGCCCCGCACGTGCGGAAAACCGGGACGTCCTTGCTCATCAACACCGACATGGCGAAGCGCATGGCGGAGCATGGTGAAGTCACGCGGCGCGGCGAGACGCCGAAGTCGGCCATCTGGGTGCCACTGCGGGTGCAAGGGCAGCCGCTGGGCGCCATCACCGTGCAGAACCTGGACGCCGAGAACGCCTTCACCGAAACCGATGTGCGCCTGCTCGAGACAGTGGCCGGCAGCATGAGCGTGGCACTCGAGAACGCCCGCCTCTTCGACGAGACGCAGCGCCTCTTGAAGGAGACCGAGCGCCGCTCGTCCGAGCTAGCCGTCATCAACAGCATCCAGCAAGGAATGGCGGCCGAACTCAACTTCCAGGCGATCGTCGACCTGGTCGGCGACAAACTGCGCGAGCTGTTCAACACCGGTGACATGAGCATCCGTTGGCGCGACGAGAACGCCAACCTTATCCATTGGCTGTATGTGTACGAGCACGGCAAACGCATTTCGGTACCGGCAACGAAGTACAACCCCGATTCGAAGGTCGTCCAGGCATTGGAGAAGGGTGCGCCGGTCGTCCTGCGGAACAAGGCGGAAGCCGATGCGATGGGCATCAAGACGACGCCCGGAACGGATACGAGCCTGTGTACTGTCTTCCTGCCGATCCTTGTCGGCGACCGTCTGCGCGGCTCGCTCACACTCGAGAGCTTCGAACGCGAGGACGCCTACAGCGATACGGACGTGAAGCTCCTGAGCACCGTGGCGTCGTCGATGGGCGTCGCGCTCGAGAACGCGCGCCTGCTGGAGGAGACGCAGCGCCGCGCGGGCGAGGCTTCCGCGCTCGCCGAAGTCGGGCGCGACCTGTCGTCGTCGCTTGAGCTCGCGACCGTGATGGACCGCATCGCCGGCCACGCCAAGGAACTCCTGCACGCCGCCAACAGTGCGATTTTCGTACCCGACCCGGGGACCACGACCTACCGCGCGATCGTTGCGATCGGGGATGTCGCCGATGCCATCAAGGCGATGGTGATCGAAGGCGGCAGGGGCATCATCGGCAACATCGTCCAGAGCGGCCTGCCCGAGCTCGTCAACGATGCGGAAGCCGATCCGCGTGGAGTGCAGATTCCCGGCACCGCGCGCCAGAAGGACGAGCGCCTGATGGTGGTGCCGCTCGTGGCCGACGGCGCGGTGGAAGGGGCAATGGCGGTGTGGCGCACCGGAGGCCAGCTGTTCGACGACCGCGACCTGCAATTCCTTGCCGGACTGTCGCGGCAGGCGATGGTCGCGCTGCGCAACGCGCGGCTCTTCAACGGGACGAAAGAGGCACTGGAACAGCAGACCGCGACGGCCGACATCCTGCGAGTGATCTCCAACTCGCCGACGTCCACCCAACCGGTGTTCGATGCCATTCTGGAGAGCGGGGCTCGCCTGTGCGAGGCGGACCTGGGCCTCGTCGTCCGGTACGACGCTGGCATGTTCTGGGCCGTTGCCACACTGACGCCGGATCGCGCATTCGATGCGTTCATGCGCGAGCCGAGACGCTGGTCCGAGAAGACCGGGCTTGGCCGCATCGAACGGACTCGGCAGTCCGTAAGCATCCCGGACCTGCTGGCCGATGACGCCCACCGCGAAGGCGATGCCGGGCGGCTCAAAACGCTGGAGCTCGGCGGCGTGCGCTCATGGCTTGGCGTGCCGATGCTGCGCGAGGGCGAGTTGATCGGTGCCATCCTGGTTTACCGCAAGGACGTCCGGCCGTTCGGCGATCGCCAACGGGCGCTGCTGCAGACTTTCGCCGACCAGGCGGTGATCGCGATCGAGAACGTCCGGCTTTTCAACGAAACAAAGGAGGCGCTCGAACGGCAGACGGCCACCACCGAAGTGCTGAAGGTGATCAGCGAATCGCCGACGGACGTGCAGCCGGTGTTCGACATCATTGCCGAACGTGCGGCCCGGCTCACCGGCGCAGATTATGGGCTGGTCTTCCGCTTCGACGGCGAATGGATCCACATCGCGAGCTCGTTCGGCGTCGCTTCGGAAGGCGTCCGCGGCCTGCTGAGCGTCTGGCCGCAGCGCGCCGACGGACCATCGATCTCCGCCCGCACCATCCGTACGGGCGAAGTGATCAACATTGGCGACCTTATGGCCGAGTCGGACGCCGACTACTCGCCCGCCATGAAGGAAGCCGTCCGAAAGGCCGGTTTTCGGAGCGCCATGAGCGTGCCGATGCTGCACGATCAGCGCGTCGTTGGGGCCATCAACGTGAACCGGGCCGAGCCCGGGCGCTTTGCGGACAAGGAGGCTCAGCTGCTGCAGACCTTCGCTCGGCAGGCCGTGATCGCGATCGAGAACGTGCGTCTCTTCAACGAAACGAAGGAGGCACTGGAGCAGCAGACCGCGACCGCCGAAGTCTTGCAGGTCATCAGCAATTCCGTGGCCGATGCCGCCCCGGTATTCGACAAGATTCTCGACAGCTGTGAGCGGCTTTTCGCCACCGAGCACCTCGGGCTCGTCGTGGTGCACGACGACGGGATGGTGCACCCCGCCGCAGTGCGTGGCTCGATCGTCAAGACCATGACCCGCACGTTGCCCATGCCTGTGGACAAAAGCACGACCGGGCGGGCCATACGCGAGCGACAGGTCGTGCACATTCCGGACGTTGCGGCGATGGCTGCGTCCAATGCCTGGGCGCGCGATACCTGCGACCAGGTGGGCAATTTCTCCGCCGCGTGGGTGCCGATGTTGTGGGAGGATCGCGGCATTGGCTCGATCATGGTCGTGCGCCAGCCGCCCAAACCTTTTACCGACAAGGAGCAGGCGCTCCTCAGGACCTTCGCCGATCAGGCGGTGATCGCAATCCAGAACGCGCGATTGTTCCGGGAGGCCCAGAAGGCCCGGGCGCAAGCCGAGGCCGCCAACGAGGCGAAGAGCTCGTTCCTGGCGACGATGAGCCACGAGATCCGCACGCCGATGAACGCCGTGATCGGCATGAGCGGCCTCCTGCTCGACACCAAGCTCGACGGCGAGCAGCACGACTACGCCTCCACGATCCGCGACTCGGGCGACGCGCTCCTCACCATCATCAACGACATTCTCGACTTCTCGAAGATCGAAGCCGGACGCATGGACATCGAGGCGCACCCGTTCGATCTGCGCGAATGCGTCGAATCGGCGCTGGATCTCATCGGCACCCGCGCCGTCGAGAAGCACCTCGACACCGCGTACCTGTTCGAGGGCGACGTCCCGCCGGCCATCGTCGGCGACGTCACGCGACTGCGCCAGATCATCCTTAACCTTCTGTCCAATGCGGTGAAGTTCACCGAGCGCGGCGAGGTGGTGCTCACGGTAACGGCTACGCCAGCGGTCGGCGACCAGACCGAGCTGACATTTGCCGTGCAGGACACCGGTATCGGCCTCACCAGCGAAGGCATGAACCGCCTGTTCCAGTCGTTCTCGCAGGCGGATTCGTCGACCACGCGCAAGTACGGCGGCACGGGGCTCGGGCTTGCCATCAGCAAGCGCCTCGCCGAGTTGATGGGCGGCCGGATGTGGGCGACGAGCGACGGTCCGGGCAAGGGTTCGAAGTTTTGCTTCACGATCCACGCGCCGGTCGCGAGGCTGGAACCCACCCGCCCGCGCGATTATGTCGGCACGCAGCCGGAACTCACGGGCAAGCGCGTGCTGGTCGTCGACGACAACGCGACGAACCGGCGCGTGCTCGCGCTTCAAGCCGGAAAATGGGGGATGGAGTCGCGGGCAACGGAGTCGGCGGCCGAAGCGCTGCGCTGGGTCGAGGCGGGTGAAGCGTTCGACGTCGCGATTCTCGACATGCACATGCCCGAAATGGACGGCGTCGCGCTGGCCGGAAAGATGAGGGCACGCCGCGCGGCCCTGCCTCTGGTGCTCTTCAGCTCGCTCGGACGGCGCGAGGCGGGCGTGGCCGATGGACTTTTCGACGCCTATCTCGGCAAGCCGATCCACCAGTCGCAGCTCTTCGACACGCTGGTCGGATTGCTGGCGCACGACGCTGCGCCGAAGACCGCCGCCGCACCTGCGAAGGCGCGACTCGATCCCGGGATGGCCGTGCGACATCCGCTGCGCATCCTGCTGGCCGAGGACAACGTCGTCAACCAGAAGCTCGCGCTGCGCATCCTTCAGCAGATGGGTTATCGCGCTGACCTCGCGTCAAACGGCATCGAAGCCGTCGAGTCGGTGGGACGCCAGACCTACGACGTGGTGCTGATGGATGTGCAAATGCCGGAAATGGACGGTCTCGAAGCCACGCGGCAGATTGCCGCCAAGTGGGCGGCGGACAAACGCCCGCGCATCGTCGCGATGACGGCCAATGCGATGCAGGGCGACCGCGAGATGTGCCTCTCGGCCGGCATGGACGACTACCTCACCAAACCCATCCGCGTCGATCAGCTGGTCGAGACGCTCAACCACGTGACGGCTCGCGAGGAGCGATGACATGGACGAAACGACGATCGATCGTGCCACCTACGACGAGTTGAGGGATACGGCAGGCTCCGAGTTCGTCGTCGAGCTCGTGGATACGTTCCTGGTCGAGGCGCCGCGCCTCATCGACGAGCTTCGCAGCGCGTACGACAAGCGCGACGCCGACGTGTTCCGCCGCTCGGCGCACTCGCTCAAGTCGAACGGCAACACATTCGGCGCGCGCACGTTCGCCGCCATGGCGAAGGATCTCGAGCTCGGCGGCTTCGGGCCTGTCGTCGCAGCCGGCGGCGCGCCGCTGGATGCGCTCGCCGCCGAATATGGGCGCGTAGCCGCAGCACTATCGGAGCTCCGCAATGCGTGAAGTACGCCACGGCACCGCCCGCCTCCTTGTCGTCGACGACAACAAGGTCAACCGGCTGCTGCTCACCCGCAGCCTGGAGCTGCAAGGCCACAGCGTCGCATCCGCGGAGAACGGCCGCGTGGCGCTCGAGATGCTCCGGCGCGAGAACTTCGACTGCCTGCTGCTCGACATGGAGATGCCGGAGATGGACGGCTTCCAGGTGCTCGAGGTGCTGGTCGCCGACCTGCACCTGCGAGATCTGCCGGTCATCGTGACCTCCTCGCTCGAAGGCATCGAGACGGTGGTGCGCTGCCTCGAGCTGGGCGCCGAGGATTATCTTCCCAAGCCCGTCAATCCCGTCCTGCTCAAGGCGCGCCTCGGGGCGAGCCTCGAGAAGAAGCGGCTGCGCGACCAGCAAAAGGAGTGGATGCGCCGTTTCGCCACGCGCGAAGTGGCGCAGGACCTGCAGGAGTCGGGGTTCGCGCTCGGCGGCAAGCGCATCAGGGCCACCGTCATGTTTTCCGACATCCGCGGGTTTACCGGACTCTCGGAGACGCAGACGCCGGAGGAGACGATCGAGCTCCTCAACACCTACTACACGCTGATGTTCGACGCGATCAGCGGTCACGGCGGCATCGTGACGCTGATGGCGGCCGACGGCTTGATGGCGGTCTTCGGCGCACCGCTGCCGCAGCCCGATCCCTGCGACAGCGCCGTGCGGACTGCGCTCGAGATGCTCGACACGATCGATCTCTTCAATCTGGAGCGCGATGCCGCCAAAAAGCCGCAGATCAAGATCGGCATCGGCATTGCCTCGGGCGACATGGTGGCCGGCTACGCCGGCACCAACGAGCGCGCGGCCTACACGTGCATCGGTGACACGGTCAATCTCGCTGCGCGTCTCGAATCGCATACCAAAGTTGCCGGACGGCCCATCCTCATCGACAACGCGACCAATGCCGCCATCATGGATCGCCTCGCGACGGAGTCGCTCGGGCAGGTGCCGATCCGCGGCAAGGCGAAGCCCGTCGACGTGTACTCGGTGAACCGCGACCAGAAGGCGTAACGCCGCAATCCGGGGCGGCGAGCCATCGTGACCGACGCGCGCGCCGCTGACATAGCCTTCGCGGCACCGCACGATGCGCCGATACGCTATCTCGAGCGGACGCGGGAGTATTACCAGGCGCTGGGATACGGCGCGCCCTACGAATGGGCACACTATTCCGACGTGCCGTTTCACGCACTGCCGAGGCCGCTGTCGCGATGCAGCGTCGCGCTCATCACTACCGCGGCGCCCTTTCAACCGGACAAGGGAGACCAGGGTCCTGGCGCACCGTACAACGCGAAAGCGAAGTTCTACGCCGTCTATTCCGGCGATTCGACGAAGCCGCACGACCTGCGCATCGCACACGTGGCCATCGACCGCAAGCACACGACCGCGGAGGACCCCGCAGCCTATTTTCCGCTCGACGAACTACGCCGACGCGCCGCCGAAGGCCGAATAGGTTCCGTTGCACCGCGCTTCCACGGCGCGCCGACGAATCGAAGCCATCGCGTGACGATCGAGCAGGATTGTCCGGAGATCGTCGCCCGTTGCAAGGAAGACGGCGTCGACGCCGCGATCCTGGTGCCCAACTGCCCGGTTTGTCACCAGAGCCTGAGCCTCGCCGCGCGAATGCTGGAAGAAAACGGCATCGCTACGGTCGTCATGGGTTGCGCGAAGGACATCGTCGAGCATGTCGGCGTGCCGCGCTTGCTGTTCTCCGACTTCCCGCTGGGCAATGCCGCGGGGCGGCCGAATGACCGCGAATCGCAGGCATCGACACTCGAGCTCGCCTTGCGGGTCCTCGAGACCGCGCCGGCACCCCGGACCACGGTGCAGTCTCCACAACGTTGGAGCGCGAGCGCCGACTGGAAGCTCGACTACTGCAACGTCGAGCGGCTAACGCACGAAGAAATCGCGCAGCGGCGCGCGGAATTCGACAAGGGCAAGGCCGACGCCAAAGCGGTGCGCAAGTAGACAGCAAGGGCTTCGTCGGCGCCCTTCCAATCGCGGACGGGATGGACGCGATATCTATTCCATGCCCCGCCGGCGCAGCAGCAAGTACGCCGCCGGCAGCACCAGCATCGACAAGAGCGGCGCGGTGATCATCCCGCCGACCATCGGCGCCGCGATCCGCTGCATCACCTCGGCACCCGTGCCCTCGCTCAGCATGATGGGAAGGAGCCCCGCCATGATGACGGCCACGGTCATCGCCTTCGGCCGGACACGCAGAACAGCGCCCTCCTCGATCGCCGCGAGCAGCGTCGAACGCGTACTTGGCTCGCCGCGGGCGAGTCGCGCTTCCCACGCATGCCGAAGATAGAGCAACATCACGACGCCGAATTCGGCTGCGACGCCGGCGAGCGCGATGAAGCCTACGGCGGTAGACACCGACGTCGCATAGTCCAGCGCCCACAGCAGCCAGTAGCCGCCGATGAGCGCGAACGGTACCGCGAGCATGATGAGCAGCGCCTCGTCGATGCGCCGGAAGGAAAGGTAGAGCAGCACCAGGATCACCGTGAGCGTCAGCGGCACCACGTAGAGGAGCCGCGCCTTCGCCCGCTCGAGGAATTCGAACTGTCCCGACCACGATACGGAACAACCTGGCGGGAGCTTGACCTCGCGTGCGACCACCGCCTGCGCGTCGCGGACCACCGATACGAGGTCGCGACCACGCGCGTCCACATAGACCCAGCCCGTCAGGCGCGCGTTCTCGCTCTTGAGCATCGGTGGCCCGTCGACGATGCGCACGGTTGCAACCGCCG
>Ga0207648_10006249_pt1 | contig 11862 bp, 10 predicted proteins | sample KBSMisM32_FD_184310 | JGI IMG/M metagenome (GOLD analysis project Ga0207648, IMG submission 184310) | Miscanthus rhizosphere microbial communities from Kellogg Biological Station, Michigan, USA - KBS Miscanthus M3-2 (SPAdes) (version 2) | ecosystem: Host-associated > Plants > Roots >...
TCTCTCGCGGCCCAGCGGGGGAGCGGGGGTCAAGGCGGTCGGGTAGAGAGATGGGCCGCTTCGGATCGCGTCCGATCGGGCGCGAGATGCGGTCGCGCCTGCGGCCGCGGTCGGCGGCGCCACCGGGAACCGACGCGCTCGTGCGCAGTAAAGGCGCTCGGTCGGCCTCAGGAGTCGCCCTCTACGCCCCTCGTACGCGGGCCGAAGACGAGGTCCGCCTCGTACTGGTTGTGGCGCCGGCAGCGGAGTGAGATGTTCTCGGCGGTGGCGGGGCCTCCCAATGCGTAGGGCCGGACGTGATGGAACTCCAGGAAGGCGCGCTCGGTGCATCGGCGTCCCTCCTTGCTGACAAAGGCACATTGGCCTCCATCGTGCCGCCATGCCGATCGCTTGCTGTGGCTGGGCGTGTGGCGCGACGGGAGCGGACGCCCCGATGGCGACTCATCCGTTCCGGAACGGATAGCCCGCGGAGGTCGCGGTTTCTTCGCCGCCCCCAGCTTCTTCTTTTCGACCGTTTCGAGAAGGAGGGCGATCGCGCGGTCGAAGATCGCGCCTGGATCGCCATCCGGGATCTCGCGACGGAGAAGCGCCTGCACGCGCCGCAGCCTGTCGTGGCTCTCCTTGCCGATCGTGAATTGGACACGGTAACGCTCGGGCGACGTCGTCCGGATGACTGGACGAGGTGTTGCCGGAAGCGCTGCCGGAGCGCTCGTCCGGGGGGCCGGCTCCGGAGCGGTGATGGTGGTGGGCGTCGCGGCGAGGGGGAGTAGCGCGGCCGCGGAGAGGGGTGCCGGCGGCGTAGCGCCGGGCAGCGCCCGGACCGAGGACGCGACATCCGGCCGGGGTGCCAACTCCGCGACCAGGGCCTCGATCTCGCGGCCGCTGCGGCCGCTGGCCCTGGCGAGCACTTCCTCATGGTTCGCGGGCGTGAGGTGTTTGTTGAGCATCCGCACCGACGTGAGCGACAGGGCGCCCGAGGCGAGGCGGTCCAGGATGACGGGAAAACGGCGACACGCCCGCGCCGCGTAGATCCGGTTGCAGGCCGCGTCTTCCGAAAGCTTGAGGACCTCCGTGCAGTAGGTGAAGAGCGAACCGTAGCCATCGGCAGCGTAGAGGGATGGCCGCGTCTCGAGCTCGGCCAGGTGAGCGACAAGCTCGACCGACGCTTCCCTCTCGGTGAGGGCCAGAGCTGCGATGCGCGTGAGGAGATCGGGATCCGAGAGTCCAGCCGCGAGAGTGAGAAGGCTCGTATTCATCATGGAGCGTATGTATCACGGCGATTTTTTGAGGCGCCGTGAGGCTCATGGGAGCGCGAGGAGCGTCGAACATCGACGCGTCGCCATCCGAGGGCCACGTGGCGCACGAATGGCGGCAGAGGCGGAAGACGCGCCTCAAGATCGATCCAGGAAGTGAGCGTGATTGAGACGAGACTCAGTGCCCGAAGGCGCGGGTCCGAAAGTCAGGACGGCTAAAAATAAAGTTGGCTAAGGAATCCGCACCGCACGCCCCGATCGCGCCGCCTCATAGACGGCCAGCACCAGCGCGAGCGAGCGTCGGCTCTCCTCGCCCGTCACGAGGGGCGCCCGCCGCTCCCGGACGGTGGAGACGAAGTCGGCCAGGATGCGCGCGTGCCCGGTGACGGCGATGCCGGTCGGGCTCCCGCCGGCGCCGGCGGCCGCGGGGCCCGATCCCGCGCGCAGCGACGGATCGATGGCCGGCACGGATTCGCCTTCCCAACGCGTGATCAATTCGGCCTCGAGCTGCACCCCGCCCCGTGAGCCATAGATCTCGACGCGATGGGGAAAGCCGGGCGCCGCGGCCGTGGTGGCCACGATCGAGCCGAGCGCGCCGCTCTTGAATCGCACCGTCGCCACGACGTCGTCCTCGACCTCGATCTCGTGGGCGAGGGTGGCCGCGCGGGCGAGGACCTCCTCGGCGTCCCCCATGAACCAGACGAGCAGGTCCGCGATGTGGATCCCCTGGTTCATCAGTGCGCCGCCACCGTCCTCCTTCCAGGTGCCGCGCCAGACGGCGCTGTCGTAGTACGCCTTCGATCGGAAGTACGGGATCACGGCCATCCCGAGAACGGGCCGGCCGAAAAGGCCGTCCTGGATCGCCCTGTGCACGAGCTGGTACGCGGGCTCCGTACGGCGCTGGAGAGCCACCGCGAGGGTGACGCCGGCGGAGCGGCAGGCCTCGATCATGGCGTCGGCGTCGGCGAGGTTGAGCGCCATCGGCTTCTCGACCAGGACGTGCTTGCCGGCGCGGGCGGCGGCGATCGTCTCGCGGGCATGCTGCCCGCTCGGCGTGCAGATGCAGACGGCGTCCACGTCCGGGCGGGCGAGGAGCGCTTCGTCGCTCGTCTCGCAGGGGACGCCGAACTCGGCGGCGGAGGCGGCGGCCTTCGACGCATCGAACCGCGAGACCGCGACGAGCCGCGCCCCCGGGGTGGCCGCGATGGCTTGCGCGTGATAGCGCGCGACCATGCCCGCGCCCATGACGGCGATGCGGAGAGGGCTTGTTAAGTCAGGGGAGGAACTCACTGCTCACTCCGATCGGAGTGAGCTCCCCCCCTGAAACCCCCCTCGCAACGCGCCGCCGCTGCGCGGCGCCGCCTTGCTCTGCGGTCGGCTGCCCCAGGCCCACGCATTAGCCCGCCACGGCGCCCAGGGGGAACCCGAAGTAGTCCCGCGCGTTCGTGAAGCAGACGGCCGTGACCAGCTTGCCCAGCGCATCGCGGTCGTCCGGCACCAGGCCCAGGCGCACGTCTTCGCCCAGCAGGTTGCACAGGATGCGGCGGAAGTAGTCGTGGCGCGAATACGACAGGAAGCTGCGCGAGTCCGTGATCATGCCCACGAAGCGCGAGAGGAGGCCCATGTTCGAGAGGGCCTGGAACTGGGCCTCGATGCCGTCCTTCTGGTCCAGGAACCACCAGGAGGCGCCGTACTGCATCTTGCCCGGGATGCTGCCGTCGTTGAAGTTGCCGACCATGGTCGCGAGGAGCTCGTTGTCCCGCGGGTTCAAGTTGTAGAGGATCGTCTTGGCCAGGGACTCGCGCTGGTCGAGGCCGTCGAGGAACGCGGCCAGCCCACGCGCCATCTCGAAGTCGCCCATGGAGTCGCCGCCCACGTTCGGCCCCATCCGAGCGTACAGGCGCGTGTTCACGTTCCGGTAGGCGCCGAGGTGGAACTGCTGCACCCATCCGCGCTCGTGGTCCATGAGCGCCATGCGGTGCAACAGCGCCGCCTGCAGGCCGAGGCCGGCCTTGACGTCGACCGCACGGCCGGCGCGCAGAGCGTCAAAGGTGGAGGCCACCGCCGCGTCGGCGTAGGCCGCGGGCGGAGGCAAGACCTCGAGGCCATGGTCCGACGCGCGGCAGCCGTGCTCGTGGAACACGAGGTGGCGCGCATCCAGGGCCTGCACGAGGTCGTCGAACGAGCGCACCGTTCGATTCGAGGCCGCCTCCAGCTTGGCCACCCAGGCATTCCAGGTGCTCGGGCTGTCGAAGGTGAGGGCGGCGTCGGGGCGCCAGGTCGGATACACGCGCGTGGCCGGGTCCTTGCGCTGGGCCAGCGTGCGATGCGCCTCCAGCGAGTCCACGGGGTCGTCGGTGGTGCACACGACGGCGACCTTCCACGACCTGAGGAGTCCCATCGTCGTGAAGTCGTCCTCGCGCAGCCGCTCGTTGCAGCGATCGAAGATCTCGCGCGCGGTGGCGGGGGTGAGGAGGCGCTCGATCCCGAAGGGGCGCTTGAGCTCCATCGCCGTCCAGTGGAACAGGGGATTGCGCAGGGTCTCCGGCACCGTCCGCGCCCAGGCCTCGAACTTCTCCCAGTCCGAGCCGTCGCCCGAGACGAGCCGCTCGGGCACGCCGCAGGCGCGCATGGCCCGCCACTTGTAGTGGTCCCCTTCCAGCCAGATCTCCGTGATCGAGCGGAAGCGGTGGTCCGCCGCCATCAGCTCGGGAGAGAGGTGGCAGTGGTAGTCGACGATCGGCAGGTCGCGCGCGAACCGCACGTAGAGGTCGTGCGCCACCGCGCCGCCGAGGAGGAAGTCGTCGTGGATGAACGGTCTCATGCCCTCGAGGTCTCCGTTTCGGGGAATCGGGCCGGCTCCAGCTTCGGCACCAGGAGGTGGATGACCGCCAGGGCGGCCAGGTAGGCGAAGCCGGCGATGAAGAAGATGGGAACGTAGCTGTTCGTGCGGTTCAGGATCTCGCCGACGAGGATGGAGATGAACATGCCGCCCACGGCGCCCGCCATCCCTCCGAGCCCCGTCACGGAGCCGACGGCCGTGCGCGGGAACATGTCCCCGACGAGCGTGAACAGGTTGGCGGACCAGCCCTGGTGCGCGGAGGCGGCGAGCGACACCAGGAGCACGGAGGTCCAGAGGCTCGACGACTTCGAGGCGAAGATGATGGGCACCACCGCGGCCGCGCAGATGAGCATGGCCGTCTTGCGCGCGGCGTTGAGGCTCCAGCCGCGCTTGATGAGGGCGGAGGAGAGCCAGCCCCCGCCGATGCTCCCGATGTCCGCGATCAGGTAGATGACGACGATGGGCAGCCCGATGGACGTGAGGTTGAGGCCGTAGCTGCGGTTGAGGAAATCGGGGATCCAGAAGAGGTACAGCCACCAGACGGGATCGGTCATGAACTTGCCGAGGGCGAAGGCCCAGGTCTGCCGATGGCCGATCAGCCGCGCCCACGGGATGGGCGTGATCTTCTCGACCGGATCGCTGCGGATGTAGGCCAGCTCGGCCGACCCCAGGCGGGGATGTTCCTCGGGCGGTCGGTACACGGCGAGCCACCAGGCCAGCCACACGAAGCCCGTGAGGCCCGTGGCCACGAAGGCCCACTCCCATCCCCAGTGCAGCGTGACCCAGGGTACGACGAGAGGGGTGATGATGGCCCCGACGTTCGTCCCCGAGTTGAAGACGCCGGTGGCGAGCGCGCGCTCCTTCTTGGGGAACCACTCCGCGACCGTCTTGATGGAGGCGGGGAAGTTGCCCGCCTCTCCGAGCCCGAGCAGGAACCGCATGATGGCGAACCCGGCGGCGGCCCCGGTGAGGAGGACGACGGACAGGCCCGTCTTGGCGTCGAGGTTGATCGTCGGGAGCTTCATCCAGTCCATGCGCTCCGCGACCGCGTGCCCGACGGCGGCGACGCTCCAGATCCCGACGGCGATGGCGAAGCCGCGCCGCGTCCCCAGCTTGTCCATGATGCGGCCGGCGAGGAGGAGCCCGATGGCGTAGGCGAGCTGGAAGGTGAAGACGATGGCGGCGTAGATGCGCTCGTCCTGCCAGCCGAACTGCTGCACGAGCGTGGGCTTGAGGATTCCGATGACCTGGCGGTCGATGTAGTTGATCGTGGTGCCGAAGAAGAGCAGCGCGCAGATCATCCAGCGGTAGCGGCCGGGCCGCCCGAGGGCGGGGGCGGGAGCCACGGCCGCCGTGCTCATTGGTTCACCCCGCTGGCCAGGAACCCGCCGTCCACGGCCAGCACGTGGCCGTTCACGAAGCTGGCGGCGTCGGAGGAGAGGTACACGGCCGCACCCGCCAGCTCCTCCGCGCGCCCGAAGCGGCGGAGGGGCGTGCGCGCGAGCAGCTCGTTGCCGCGCGGCGTGCCTTCGATGAGCTTGCGGTTGAGGTCGGTGGGGAAGACGCCGGGGGCGATGGCGTTGACGTTCACGCCGCGTGGTCCCCATTCCACGGCCAGCGACTTGGTGAGAGAGCCTACGCCGGCCTTGCTCGCGGAGTAGGCCGCGACTTCGTAGAGGGAGACGAACGTGGCCAGGGACGCGATGTTGACGATGCGCCCGGAGCCGCGCTCGAGCATGTGCCGTCCGAAGACCTGGCAGGCGCGCAACGTGCCCGTGAGGTTGGTGTCGACGATGGAGGCCCACTCCTGCTCGCTGACCTCGAGCGTCGGCGTGCGCTGGGTCCGCCCCGCGCAGTTGACGAGGACGTCCACGCGGCCGAGGCCCTTGATCACGGCGGCCAGCGCGTCCTCCAGGGAGCGCCGGTCCGTGACGTCGCTCTGGACGCGCAGGGTGCGCCGCCCCATCCCGGCCACCTCGTCCGACGCCTCCGCCACCTGTTCCGCGCGCCGCGAGGTGGGGACGACGTCCGCGCCCGCTTCCGCGAGGCCGCGCGTGAGCGCGCGCCCGATGCCGGAGGTGCCTCCCGTCACCACGACTACCTTGCCCGTCAGGTCCAGCGGACGATAGGCCACGGCGTTACCTCCTGGTGCTCACCAACTGTGTAGCGTACCGTCTTCCTTGCGGTTCACGGGCAGATAGGCGCGCTGGTACGGATGCCGCGCCGCCGCCTCCTCGTCGATGTCCACGCCCAGCCCGGGCGCATCGCCGGGGTGCATGAACCCTTCCGCGAACCGGTAGTGATGCGGGAACACGCGGTCCGTCTCCTCGCTGTGCGGCATGTGCTCCTGGACGCCGAAGTTGTGGACGCTGAGGTCGAAATGCAGCGCGGCCGCCATGCAGACGGGCGAGAGGTCGGTGGCACCGTGGCAACCCGTGCGCACGTGGTACAGCTCGGCCAGGTGGGCGATGCGGCGCAGGTGCGTGAGTCCTCCCGCGTGGACCACCGTCGATCGGATGTAGTCGACGAGCTGCTCCTGGATGAGCTGCTGGCAGTCGTGAATGCTGTTGAAGACCTCGCCCACCGCTATCGGGGTGGTGGTGTGCTGCCGGATGAGGCGAAAACCCTCCTGCAGCTCCGCGGGCACGGGGTCTTCCATCCAGAAGAGGTGATGAGGCTCCAGTGCGCGGCCCAGACGCCCCGCTTCGATCGGGGTCAGCCGGTGGTGCACGTCGTGGAGGAGATGCACCGCCGGCCCGAACTCCTGGCGCAGGCGGGCGAAGAGGGTGGGGACGAACTCGAGGTACTTCTCCGTGCTCCAGACGTTCTCCGGAGGCAGGCCCGGCTCGGCCGGCTCGTAGGGCTTCCCGTCCTTGGCGACGCCGTAGGTGGAAGCGAGGCCGGGGATGCCGGATTGGGCGCGGATCGCCTTGTAGCCCATCGACGCGTGATGAGCGACGGCGGCCACCGTGTCCTCGATGTCCTTCCCGTTCGCGTGGCCGTAGACCATCACGGCCTCGCGCGACGCCCCGCCCAGCAGGCGGTACACGGGCACGTTCGCGACCTTGCCCAGGATGTCCCAGAGCGCGGTGTCCACGGCGGCGATCGCCGTCATCGTCACCGGGCCGCGCCGCCAGTACGCCCCTTTGTAGAGGTACTGCCACGTGTCTTCGATGCGGCGCGCGTCGCGGCCGATGAGAAGGGGAGCGACGTGCTCCGCCAGGTACGCTGCGACCGCCAGCTCTCGGCCGTTGAGGGTGGCGTCGCCCAGGCCATAGACCCCGTCTTCGGTCGTGACCTTGAGGGTGACGAAGTTACGGCCGGGGGAGCAGACGATGACGCGCGCGTCGACGATCCTCACGCGCGACCGCTCCCACGTTTCATTCGGATGCGTCGAGTCTACTGCGCGGACGGCGCTCGCACTAAATGAAGATCATCGCTCGAGACGCGCGAATCCTATATCATATATGGCCGTGTTGACAACGGTGTTTTCGGGGGCGTAGCCTCCACTCACACAGCGACATGTCCTCGGTTCCTTCGACGGGCCCGGACGCAAGCGACGGCGGATCCGCGCCCGCAGTCCGCAGGGTCACGAGACGCGAGCTGTTCCGGTTCGGGCACGCCCCGGAAGAGGGCCACTGGATCCGCATCCATCGGCCGGCGATGGCCTGCCGGTTCGAGATCCTGCTCGACGGCGCGGACGAGCCGCACGCGGCGGCGGCGCGCGAAGCGCTGGACGAGGCGGATCGGCTGGAAGCCGAGCTGAGCGTCTTCCGCGAGACGAGCACGCTCAGCCGCGTGAACCAGACGGCCGCGGAGACGCCGGTGGCGGTGGACGCGGACCTCTTCGGCTTGCTGACTCGCTGCCGCGACCTCTACGCGCGCACGGGCGGGGCCTTCGACATCACGAGCACGCCGCTCAGCCGGTGCTGGGGGTTCCTCAAGCGGGAGGGACGGCTTCCTTCGCCGGAGGCGATCGCGGCGGCGCGTGCCGTCGTCGGCATGTCCGGCGTGCTCCTCGACGAGACGGCGCGGACGGTGCGCTTCGCGCGCGCGGGAATGGAGCTCAACCTCGGCAGCATCGGCAAGGGGTACGCGCTCGATTGCATGGCCGCGCTCATGCGCGGGCGCGGCGTCCGGCACGCGCTCCTCTCCGCGGGCGGGAGCAGCGCCGTCGCCCTCGGGGGTCGCGGCGAGGGATGGACGGTCGACGTGCGCTCGCGGCGGATCGCGGGCGGCAAGCTCGCCCGCCTCCTCCTGCGCGACGGCGCCCTGGCCACGAGCGGGGCGGGCGAGCAGTTCTTCGAGGTGGATGGAAAGCGCTACGGCCACGTCATCGACCCACGCACGGGATGGCCGGCGGCGGGCGTGCTGAGCGTGAGCGTCGTGACCGCGGAGGGCGCGCTCAGCGATGCGCTGTCCACGGCGTTCCTCGTGGGCGGGCTCGACGTCGCCCGGCGTTATTGCGCGTCGCATCCGCAGACACTCGCTCTCGTGACCCCCGACGATGGCACGTCGAGGCCGTTGGTGCTGGGCGCCTTCGCGGGCGCAACGGTGGAGGAGGCGTGAAAGACAACCCGGAGGCCCTGACGTCGCCGCAGCAGGTGGCCCTCGTCCTGTTGCGGACGCTCATCGGCTGGCACTTCCTGTACGAGGGCTTCTTCAAGCTCTGGCGGCCGGCCTGGACGCGGGACGGCACGATGCTCGGGCCGTGGAGCAGCGCCGGCTACCTGCGCGCGGCCAACGGGCCCTTCGCCGACGTCTTCCATCGCCTGGCCGCCTCGTCCTGGCTGCCGACCATCGACCACGTGGTGGCCATCGGCCTCGTCCTCGTCGGCCTGTCCCTGATCCTCGGCCTCTTCACCCAGGCCGGATGCCTGGGCGCGATCCTGCTCCTGGTGATGTTCTACCTCGCGCAGATCCCGACCCACGGCCTGCACGAGCCCGGCAACGAGGGCGCGTACCTGTTCGTGAACAAGAACCTCATCGAGGCGGCCGCGGTGTTCGCGGTGTTCGCCTTCCGCACCGGCCGCATCGCCGGGCTGGACCGTTTGCGTCGAGGGCCGGCCACGGAACGGCCGCGCGCCATGGAGGCTGCGTGAACCTGACACCCGAGCAGGAGACTCTAGGCCGCCGGAATTTCCTGAAGGCGCTCGCGGGCACGCCCGCCCTGGCCGCGCTGGGCGTGGCCGCGGCCACCCGCGGCCCCGTGAAGGGCGGCCCGGTCAAGGTGGCGTGGCTGGGCGTGGGCGGGCAGGGGCGCGCGCTGCTCACGCGCAGCGACCACGACTTCGTCAGCGTGAAGGCGCTGTGCGACATCAACCCGACGTCGCTCCAGAAGGCGGACGAGATCCTGGCCAACAAGAAGCAGCCGCCGGCCACGCACTACGCGGACTGGAAGGACATGCTGGCCAAGGAGGACATCGAAGGCGTGGTGATGGCCCCTCCGCTCTGGATGCATGCCGACATCGCCTGCGGCCTCATGGAGGCGGGCAAACACGTCCTCTGCGAAAAGATGATGGCCTGGGACGCGGCGAGCTGCGATCGCATGACCGAGTGCGCGCGCAAGACGGGCAAGGTGCTCGAGATCGGCTACCAGCGCTTCTACAACCCCGTCTACCAGGCCGCCTACGAAGGCATCGTCAAGGCCGGCCAGCTCGGCGAGATGTACCACGCGCGGCTCGTGTGGCATCGCAACGGGAACTGGCGGCGCAAGGGCGAGCCGCCGAGCCCCGACTACGATCCGTCGCGCTGGGGCTATCCCGACTTCGAGCACCTCCTGAACTGGCGCCTGTACTGGAAGTACTCGCAAGGGCTCATGGCGGAGCTGGCCAGCCACCAGGTGAACATCGCGAACTGGTTCTTCGGGGCGGCGCCGGAGGCGGTTCAGGGCTCGGGCGGCATCTATCGCTTCAAGGACGGCCGCGAGGTGCAGGACCACGTGTACGCGATCTTCGACTATCCGGGCGGCCGCACGGCGACCTTCTCGTCGATCGAGTCGAACGCCTTCGAGAACTACTACGAGATGTACATGGGCACGAAGGGCACGCTCATCCTGCGCGCGGAGACGGAGGCGCTCTTCTACCCGGAGGGCGACGCCGGCCACGCGACCGCGGTCGAGGTCGCGGCCAAGACGGCGGGGGGAGCCGCCCTCGACGCGTCCGAGAGCAAGCCGGCCACGCAATCCTCGACCGCGGTCGGCCCCACCCCTACCGCCGGGGGAGAGAGCGCGGAGCGCGGCATCGCGTCCCGCAACGAGATCTCGCGCTGGGCCGCCGCCATCCGTACGGGCGCGCCGCTTCTGTGCGGCCCGGAGAGGGCGATCCACTCCGCCAAGGCCTGCATCGTCGCCAACGAGGCCCTCAAGACGAACCAGCGGCTGAAGGTGTGAGGGTGGAGCGCGGCTGATGTCCATGCGCCTGGCCGTGCCCAAGGGGACGCAGCACCGCACGAAGGGCGAGTTCGTCTACCGCACGCTGCGGGACGCCATCGTGAGGTGCGAGCTGCCTCCGGGGGAGCGGCTCGTGATCGACGACCTGGCCCGCCGCCTCCAGGTGAGCTCGATCCCCGTGCGCGAGGCCCTCCAGCTCCTGCAATCGGAGGGACTCGTGCTCATGGTCCCGCACGTCGGGGCCACGGTGGCGCCCATCTCCCACGAGTCGGTGACCGAAGTGTTCACGGTGATGGAGGGGCTCGAGAGCGTGGCCGCGCGCGCCGCCGCCGAGCGCGCCCGCCCGGAGGATCTCGAGGCCCTCCAGGACCTGGTGGGGGCCATGGACCGGGCGCTGGCCGCGGAGGCGCACGAGCACTGGGCGGAGCTCAACACCCGCTTCCACGCGACCATCAGCCGCCTCACCGCGATGCCGCTGCTGCAGGAAATGATGGAGCGCGTCCTCGACCGTTGGGACCGCGTGCGGCGGTTCTTCTTCGCGGGCGTCCTCGTGCACCGCGCCCAGCAGGCGCAGCAGGAGCACCACGATCTGCTGGACGCGATGAGGGCGAAGGACTGGGCCCGGCTGGAGGAGACGATCCGCGAGCACAACCGTGGGGCCCTCGCCGCTTACGCGCTCTTCCTCGAAGCCCGCCTCGCTCCCGCCGCCGCCAAGGGCGACCGGTGAGGACGTTCCGGCTGGCCGCGTGACCTCCGCCTCTCCGCCGGGTCCGGCCTATACCCGCGTGGCTACCCTGCGCACGCCGGAGGACCTGCGCGCCCACCTCGGCCGGATCCACGCGCGCCTCGAGTTCGACGACGAGCTCCAGTCCGGATCGTCGTCTCCGCTGGGGCGGCCGATCGAGGTGGAGGGCGTCCGCGTCGGCAACCGGTTCTGCATCCTGCCCATGGAGGGATGGGACGGGACGCGCGACGGGCATCCGAGCGAGCTGACGGAGCGGCGCTGGCGGAACTTCGGGCTGAGCGGCGCGAAGCTCATCTGGGGCGGGGAAGCGGTCGCGGTGCGGCCGGAGGGCCGCGCCAATCCGAACCAGCTCCAGATCAATCCCGGCACCCAGAAGGCGCTGGCCGGGCTGCGCGAGACCCTGGTCGCCGCACACCGCGAGCGGTTCGGGCGGGACGCGGACGCGGATCTCTACGTCGGCCTTCAGCTCACGCACTCCGGCCGCTGGGCGCGGCCCCACGTGAAGGACCGGCCGGAGCCGCTCGTCGGCTACGCGCATCCCGTCCTCGACCGCCGGTTCCCGGGAGGCGTCCGCCTGCTCGGCGACGACGAGCTGGACCGGCTCGTGGACGACTTCGTTCGTGCGGCCCGG
>Ga0207648_10006252_pt1 | contig 11859 bp, 8 predicted proteins | sample KBSMisM32_FD_184310 | JGI IMG/M metagenome (GOLD analysis project Ga0207648, IMG submission 184310) | Miscanthus rhizosphere microbial communities from Kellogg Biological Station, Michigan, USA - KBS Miscanthus M3-2 (SPAdes) (version 2) | ecosystem: Host-associated > Plants > Roots > Rhizosphere...
CTCGGGATCTTCCTGCTTGATCGCGCGGATCGCCGTCGGCGCGGTGAACAACGCCTTGACTCCGTGCTCGGACGCGACGCGCCAGAACGCGCCCGCGTCGGGGGTGGCGACCGGTTTGCCTTCGTACAGCACGGTCGTCGCACCCAACAACAGCGGCGCGTACACGATGTAGGAATGGCCGACGACCCAGCCGACATCCGATGCGGCCCAATAGACTTCGCCGGGTTGGGTGTCGTAGATGTTGCGCATGCTCCACAGCAGTGCCACCGCATGGCCGCCGTTGTCGCGGACGATGCCCTTGGGCTTGCCGGTGGTGCCGGAGGTGTACAGCACGTACAGCGGGTCGGTCGCGGCGACAGGCACCGCGTCGATGGGTTGCGCATCGGCCATCAGCTCGCGCCAGTCGTGGTCGCGGCCCGCGAGCGGCTCGCAGGGGCGCTGCTCGCGCTGCAGGATCACACACGCGGGCGGTGCGTGCTCGGCGATCTCGAGTGCGGTGTCCAGCATCGGCTTGTAGTCGATGGTCCGCGTCGGCTCGATGCCGCACGAGGCCGAGACGATGACGGCCGGTCGCGCGTCGTCGATGCGCGCCGCGAGTTCGTGTGCGGCGAACCCGCCGAATACCACCGAATGCACCGCGCCGAGCCGTGCGCACGCGAGCATCGCGATCACCGCCTCGGGGACCATCGGCATATAGATGACGACGCGGTCGCCCTTGCCGACGCCTAAGCTGCGCAGCACTCCGGCGAAGCGAGCGGTTTCGTCCAGCAGTTCGCGGTAGGTGTACGTGCGTTGTGACCCGGTCACGGGGGAGTCGTAGATCAGCGCGGGCTGATCGGCGCGTCCGCCGTCGACGTGGCGGTCCAGGGCGTTCGCGCAGGTGTTCAGCTCGCCGTCGGGAAACCAGCGGTAGAACGGCGGGTTGGAGTCATCGAGGACGCGCTGCGGTTCGCGGGTCCACGTCACCGCCCGCGCGGCGTCGGCCCAGAAGGATGTGGGATCGGCGATGCTGGCGTTGAACATATCGCGATATCGGGCCATACCCGCACGGTAGCGCGGGAGCCGTTCTCTATAGTCCGATTCATGACGTCCGAGCCACCGCCGATCCCTGGTGTGCGCCGGTCCTTCGTCGAGGCCCGCGGAGTGCGCTTTCACGTCACCGAAGCGGGCCAGGCCGACGGCCGCCCCGTCCTTGCACTGCATGGCTGGCCCCAGCACCACTGGGCGTATAAGGAGCTGCTGGCCGACCCGCCGCCCGGCCTGCGGATCATCGCGCCCGACCTGCCCGGCTACGGGTGGTCCGGTCCGGCCCCGCACAAATGGGCCAAGGAGGACGTCGCCAGCGACGTGCTGGCCCTATTGGACGCGCTCGGACTCGGCCGCGTGCTGCTCGTCGCGCACGACTGGGGCGGTTACGTCGGCTACCTGATGGTCTTGCGCGCCCCGGAGCGATTCGACGGCTATCTCGCGTTGAACATGGGGTATCCATGGGTCACCGCGCGGATGCTGCTGCCGCACGTGTGGCGCTTCGCGTATCAGCTGCCGCTCGCAACCGCCGGAGTTCCGGTGCAGCGGTACACCCGGTACGTCGAACGCGTGATCTTCGGTATCGGATCCGACGTGGATGCGGCGACGGCTCAGGTCTACGCCGATCGCTTTCGCGATCCAGTAGTGGCGCGTGCCGGTACCGACACCTACCGAACGTTCTTGCTGCGCGAGATACCAGCGGGCGCAAGGCATCCCGAGAAGCGCCGGGCGACGGTGCCGATTCGCGCGCTTTTTGGTGTCCACGACAAGGCCGTTCATCGTTCACTCGTCGCGCCCGAGACGGCGAACGCCGACGACTACACCCTGGAAAAGGTCGATGCCACCCACTTCATCATCGACGAGCGTCCGGATCTGGTGCGGGCGAGGCTGATTGCACTCGCCGAAGAAACGGCCGCGTGACTTGCCGTCAGCTGCCGTCCCAGTTCTCCAGGAATGCTTCCGTCACGATGGCGGCGTTGTCCGCTGCGATCTGCTTGTAGAGGACGAACGTGAAGGGGTAGCCCGGGAGGTTGAGCGGGTCACCTGGCCCGTCGGACATGCCGCGGATGCCGAGGAACGGGATGCCGTGCGCATCGGCGACCTGTTGCGCCGCAGCGGTTTCCATGTCGACCGCGTCCACAGCCAGCGGCTTGTCCGTAAACAGCCCGGTGATGTTGCTGAGCAGTCCGTGGGCCAAGAACGGCCCCACCGCCTGGAAGAAATTGCCGGTGAACAGAGGTGAGCGGTCCGGAGCGGCGCAGGGTTGGGTGCCGAAAATCGCTCCGCCCAGGGGGATGGTGGGGAAGGCCGTACCGTTGTTGTTGTCGGCGCTGGAGCCGTCGCCGCCGACGAAAAGTTGCGGTTCGCGCTCGAGGTCGACCCGCACGCGTGAAAAGAGGCCGCAACTACAGGCGGGATCCCCGATGCTGTCGGTGCTCAGCAGGTCGACGTCGAGGGTGCTGGCTGCGGCGAGCATGTCGGCATCGACCGCATGCCAGGTTTCGCCGCCGTCGGAGGTCCATTGGGCCGGTACGGCCACGTCGCCGATCTCAGTGCGTCCGGATCCGCCGGCAACACCGGAGAAAACCACTGCGCCGATGGAGACTCCGGACTCGGGCGTGAAGTAGTCGAGTGCGGCTTCGGTGGTCTCGGTCGCGTTGACCATGCCGATGCCGGTCATCGCCACGATCACCTCCTCGCCGCCTAGTGTTCCTAGGTAGAAGCGATGCCCGTCGATGACAACGGTGGGGTTCGGGTCGAGCGTGGTCCGCGCGAGTATGGCGTCGGCTTCGGCGGGGAACGCGGACAGGATCAGCGTGCGCGTCTCGCTGGTCGTTTGAGCGTCGACCGGTGACTCGGTCAGCGAGGGTGCCGTGAATGCCCTGTCGAACTCGCGTCGCGCGAAGGCCAGCAGTGCCCACATCGACGGCGCGTCGGCGGGTGTGCCAGGCGTGCTACTTGCGGCGAACGGACTCAGGATCGCGTTGACGACCCCTGTCACCAACTTGTTCACCACACCAACCACATTGGGCAGCAACGGCTTCGGCGTCGACACAGCCGACGTCTCCACCGGCGATGACTCGATTGAGGTCATCCGCAGCGACGTGGTGCTGGACGGCTCGGTCGAACCGGTGACGAGGTTGGTGTCGACGGTCTCGGTGGCCGCCTTGTGCCTAGCAGGGGTAGCCACCGTCGCATCGTGCCCGGCGTCCACGGTCGCCGATACCGGGGCCTTCGTCTTCGTGGGCCGCACTGCGGCCGGGTCGGACTTCTTCTTTGTGGCGGGTTTGCTGGCTGTGCCCTTGGTGGTGCCGGTTGCCGACGGTGCGGCGGAATTGCGCGGCTGGGCCTTCGTGGCGGTCGCCTCCGCGCCGCGACCCGTACCGACGGCGACCCCTGCCGGGCCCGAACGCACCGCGTCGTGTTTCGTCTTCGAGCCGGTGGTATTCGTGCTCGTCGCGGTCGACGTGGCGGACGAGCGGGCCTCACTGCTGGCAGCGCCGGGGGCCATCTGCGCTTCGGAGCCGGTGCTGGAGGCGCTTGTCCCTGCGGTACCGCCGGGTTCGTCGGCCCACGCAACGCCGCTGTTCCACCCGGTCAGGATGGCAACGCCGACAACCAAGGCGACGACCAAGCCGCCGACCCGACCGACGTATGCCTCGCTGGGCATGCGGTATGTATATCGCCTGGGTTCGCTCGGCGTGCCGGGAATGTCAGAAACCCGGCAGTTTGCCGACTGTTGTCGACCTCGGTTGGCGAGCCGACGAATTTGTCGCGCGCGTAAACGGATGTCAGTAATGTGAGTACTCGCTAGCAGCTAACACTCACGGGGGGAAGTTTCGTGTCTGGCATGTGGTCCGTCCCGCTTCGAGCCCTGATCGCCGGCGCGGCGATGTCGGTAGCGTTTGCAGCGCCGGCAACCGCTGACGCGGATGCCTACCTGCAGGTGCTGCAGGACAGATATACCTCCCTGACCCCCCAGCAGTTGCTATCCGAAGGCAGAGCGGTCTGCAACGCGATCAGCAACGGCATGCACTCCACGGATGCGCTGGGCATGGTGCAGAACCATCTCGGGGTGTCTGTGCCCGCGGCCGGCGATATTGTCAGCGCCGCCGTGGTCCACCTCGGCTGCTGAGCTGGTTTATGTGAAGGATTGTCCTGCAAAGGGTTTAGTGGGCCTAGCGTCGGGCATCATCGGTCTAACTCCGAATCCAGCGCGCCTGCGGCCAGGGCGGCGGTGTTGATACTGGTGAGCGCGTCGCGCAGATGCTCGAGTTCTGAGAGCTCGACGCCGAGGCGCTCGACGACCGACGGTGGAACCTCCAGCGCCTGCCGCCGCAGACTGCGGCCCTTCGGAGCGAGTTCCACGTGGGTGGTGCGCTCGTCGCTCTCGCTGCGCTCGCGGGTGATCCGGCCTTGGGCCTGCAGCCGTTTGAGCATTGGCGAGAGTGTGGCCGAATCCATCTGCAACAACCACGCGATGTCCTTGACCGACAGCGGCTCGCCTGCGCCTTTCGCGTTGTCCCACAGCGCCAGCATCACCAGGTATTGCGGATGAGTCAGCCCGAGCGGCTCGAGCAACGGCCGGTACACCGCGAGCACCGCGCGGTTGGTGACGGCCAGCGCGAAACACACTTGGCTCTCTAGTGCGAGCGGATCGATCTCCGCGGCGACTCCGTCGGTCATGGCCACACTGTACTTGATAGTTAGTGTCCTATCTATTTGGACACTATTCATTCAAGGCACCGCTCGCGATCAGACGATCTCACAGTTGGGATCGAGCCCTGCCAGGACACGCCCGTACGCCTCATCGCCGGTGTTGGGCTGGATGGCCGCGTGCTGGTGCAACACGTTGATGTCGCGGAAGTACCGCTGGATATCGGCGGCCAGCAGGGTGTGTGACGAACTGCTGGCCTCGAACAGCTGATTCACGCACGCCCGGGACAGGCTTGCGATATGGCCGATGTAGGCACGGGCCTGCGCCCGCTCCACGATGGTCGGCCGCCTGTCGAGGACGCCGCGATACAGCGCGTTGAGCCGGCTCGTGAACATCTCCGCGGCCTCGAGGTCGTATTGGGCCTTGGCCAGTTGATGATGCAGGAACGGGGCCTCCGCGGCTTTCGACCATGCGGTAAAGGTGATGGCCCCACGGGTCGGCAGGGTTTGCATGAAGCAGTCCATCGCTCCGCGTGCCATGCCCAGCAGCGCGGGTGCGCTCCCGGCGTTGACGTACATCACGAACGGCCGGTCGAAGTAGCGCAGCTGCGAGTAACGCCGTTTCGGATAGTGGCCCTCGGCAAGATCATTCATGAGGATGGTGCGCGCTGCGGGGACGAACACATCGGTGACCGTCGCGATGTTGGTGGCCGTTCCTGCCATTCCTGCTGCGCGCCAGTTGTCCTGGTGGTCCACCTCGGTGGTGGGCAGCAGCATCGCGCGCGGCCCCGAGTCCTCCTCGCCCGTCACGACGCAGGCGGGAGTGAACCAATTGCTGTGCACGCCTGCGGTGTTCCACGTCCACTGACCGGTGACGCGATAACCGCCCTCGACGGGCACCGCCCTGCCTGTGGGCGCAAGTGCCGCCGTGATCCGCAAATTCGGCGTCGAGTAGATGTCATCGGCCGCCTCATCCGTCAGTAAGGCCGGAATTAGATTGGACACCACCATGATCGTGCATATCCAGCCGGTGGACGGGCATCCGCGCGAGATTTGCGCGAGGACTTCGGCGACGATGTCTTCGTCCGCCTGGTAACCGCCGACGTCGCTGGGCATGGCGAGCCGGAACACACCGGCTTCGGTCAGCTCGCGCAGATTGTCCGGATGCATGCGACGAAGAAGTTCGGTCTCCGGCGCTCGTGCACGTAACCGGTCCACCAGCGCATTGACCTGCGCGAGGACGCCTTCGGCGGTGCGCGGGGCGGGTGAGGCGAGGCTGTGAAGCACAGCAGACATCGGGCGGCTCCTCGGTCGAAATCGGGGTACACCGCTATAACGGGTGTGCGGCCCGAAATTGTTCAACTAGTTGCGCTCGCGCTGGAAGGTCACTGGTGGAAGCGGTAACCCATTCCCGCTTCGGTCAGCAGGTGTACCGGGCGTGACGGGTCGTCTTCCAACTTGCGTCGCAGCTGTGCCAGATACACGCGCAGATAGTGGGTTTCCTTCGCGTACGCCGGACCCCAGACCTCCTTGAGCAACTCCTCGCGGCCGACGAGTTTGCCGCGGTTGCGCACCAGCATCTCGAGCATGCCCCATTCGGTGGGCGTGAGGTGGACTTCCGAGCCGTTCTTGGTCACCTTCTTCGCGGCCAGGTCGACGGTGAACGAGGACGTCTCGATGACGGGCTCGTCTGTGTCGGATGCTGCGGCGCCCCGGCGCACCGCCGCGCGCAACCGCGCCAGGAACTCGTCCATTCCAAAGGGTTTGGTGACGTAGTCGTCCGCACCTGCATCGAGCGCCTCGACCTTGTCTGCGGAGTCGGTCCGGGCCGACAGCACGATCACCGGCGCCGTGAGCCAGCCACGCAGCCCGCCGAGCACCTCGATACCCGACATGTCGGGCAGTCCGAGGTCCAGCACGATGACGTCCGGCCGGTGATCTGCCGCCGAGCGCAACGCCTCTTCACCGGTGGCGGCGGTGGTCACTTCGTATCCGCGCACCGACAGGTTGATCCGTAGCGCGCGCAGGATCTGGGGTTCGTCGTCGATGACCAGCACCCTGGTCTTCTGCGGGGTCATGCCGAGCCGTCCTTTGGTGGTGCTGCGAGGTCGATTTCAACTGTCAGCCCGCCGCCGGGGGTGTCGGTGGGCGAGATGGTGCCACCCATCGCCTCGACGAAACCGCGCGCGACCGACAGACCCAGCCCGACGCCGATGCTATTGTCCTGATCGCCAAGCCGCTGGAACGGCGCGAACAGCTGGTCCTCAGTGCCCCGCGGTATGCCTGGTCCCTCGTCGACGACGGCAATCAGCACGCGGTCGCCGACCTGGCCCGCCGTGACCCGCACCGGGCTGTCCGGCGCGTACCTCAGCGCGTTGTCGATCAGGTTGGCCAGCACCCGTTCGAGCAGGCCCGCATCGGCCATCGCGACGGCGTCGCCCACGTCCACCTTGACACGATCGATGCCCTGACGGCGAAAACCCGTCACGCCCTTGCTGATTCCGAGTAGCGCGCGCTGGACCGTCTCTTCGAGATACACCCGCCGCAGCTCCGGGCGCAGCACACCGGCCGCCAGCCGCGACGAGTCGAGCAGGTTGCCGACGAGCGCGGTCAGCTGGTCGATGGATTCTTCGATCGTGGCGAGCAGTTCGGCGGTGTCTTCGGCGGAGAAGTCAATGTCGTTGCTGCGCAGGCTGGATACCGCGGCCTTGGCTGCGGCCAGCGGTGTGCGAAGGTCGTGGCTGACGGCCGACAGCAGCGAGCGGCGCAGTTCGTCGGCCTGCGCGATCGCCTCGGCCTTGCCGGCCTCCTCGGTCAGTTCACGTTGTTTGACCAGCCCCGCAGCCTGTTTCGCGACCGCACCCAGCACCCGGCGGTCGCGTGCGGGCAACCTCTTACCCGACATCAACAGCCAGAACTCATCGTCGCCGACCTCGATCGCGGTGTCGGCGGAGTCGACGTCGATGCAGGGATCCTTGCCCACGCACCCGACGATGCCCGTGCCTTCCCTCAGCAGGCTGACCGCGCGCTGTGAATAAGTTTCGCGCACTCGCTCCAGCAGCGTGTCCACGTCGGCGCCACGCAGCACCGATCCGGAGAACAGTGCGAGCAGTTCGGCCTCCTGCGACGCGCGCCTGGCTTCTCTGGAGCGGCTGGCCGCCCCGTCGACCAGTGCGGCGACCGCGACCGCCACGAGCAACAGCACCACGATCGTGATGGCACTGTCGGGCTCCGCGATGGTGAAGGTGTAGCGGGGCTCGACCAGGAAGTAGTTGAGCAGAAGCCCTGACAGCACGGCCGATAGCGCAGCAGGCGCCACTCCGCCGAGCAAAGCGACGACGAGCACGCCGATGAAGAAGATCGCGCTCTCGCCGCCGATGCCCAGGTACGGGTCAAGGAGATAGACGATCACCGCGCAGATCGCGGAGGGAACCACCAGCGCGGCAAGCCAGGACATCGCATGGTGTTGTCGGGGAGACATTCGCGCCCATGCCGAGCCACCGCCGGCTTGCTCATGGGTGACCATGTGCACGTCGATCTTGCCCGAGTGCTGCACGACCGTGGCACCGATGCCCTCGTCGAAGATGCGGGCCCACCTTGACCTTCGCGACGTGCCGATCACCAGCTGGGTGGCGTTCTCGTCGCGGGCGAAATCCAGCAGGGCGCTTGGTACGTCGTCGCCGACCACGGTGTGCAGCGTGGCGCCGAGGCTCAGGGCGAGTTCCCGAACCTTGCCCATCTGCGGTGCGGAGACGCCCGAAAGTCCATCCCCGCGCACGACGTGCACGATCATCAATTCCGCACTCGACTTCGACGCAATGCGGGATGCCCTGCGCACCAAGGTCTCTGATTCGGGTCCACCCGTGACGGCGACAACCACTCGTTCGCGCGCCTCCCAGGTGTCGGTGATCTGGTTCTCTTCACGATACTTCTCGAGCGCCGCGTCGACCTGGTCGGCGAGCCAGAGCAGCGCCAATTCACGCAGCGCCGTGAGGTTTCCGCGCCGGAAGTAGTTGGACAACGCCGCGTCGACACGTTCCGGGGCGTAGACGTTGCCGTGGGCAAGCCTGCGCCGCAACGCCTCTGGGGTGATGTCGACCAACTCGATCTGGTCGGCGGCACGGACGATTTCGTCGGGTACCTTCTCCTGTTGTTCGATACCGGTGATCTGGGTCACCACGTCGTTGAGGCTTTCCAGGTGCTGGACGTTCACCGTTGAGATGACCGTGATGCCCGCGTCGAGCAACTCCTCGACGTCCTGCCAGCGTTTGGGGTTCCTGCTGCCGGGGGTGTTGGTGTGGGCGAGCTCGTCGACGAGGACCACTTGCGGCTGCCTGCGAAGCACTGCCTCGACATCGAGCTCGGGGAAGAGCTTGCCGCGGTAGTCGATGTACTTGGGCGGCACCATCTCGATGCCCTCGAGCTCTTCGGCGGTCTTCTTGCGGCCGTGCGTCTCGACGACCGCGGCGACGAGATCAGTGCCGCGTTCCAGCCTGCGATGCGCCTCTCCGAGCATCGCGTACGTCTTACCGACGCCCGGCGCCGCACCCAAGTAGATGCGCAGCTCACCACGCTTCTTCTTGTGGTCCGGCCTGTCGGTAAGCGACTGATCGGCGATCACATGATCATCATCCACCGGACACGTCAGCTCTTGGCGGGATACTTCTGGTCCAGTTCCAGGTTGAGTTTCAGCACGTTGACGGTGGGCTCACCGAAGAACCCGAGCCAGCGTCCGTTGGTGTTGTCCGCGACCGCCTGCTGGATCTGATCCGGGCTGACGCCGCGCGCCTTGGCCACCCGTTTCACCTGCAGATCGGCGTAGGCGATCGAGATGTGCGGGTCAAGGCCGCTGGCGCTGGCGGTGACGGCATCGGCGGGCACCTGCGCGTCGGCAGGCGCAGCGCCACGGATCGGCACGATCTGGCCGATGGTGTAGTCGTCGCCGAACTTCGCGCACTCGACGCGCACACCCTCATAGGTGTTGAGGAACGGGGTCGGTGTGGTATCGCACGGCTCGTTGACGCTGACCACCTTCGTCGGGTGGACGACGTTGCCGCGCGCGTCGCGCGGGCCGATCACCGACAGGACCGCGCCGACACCGTCGCCGGTGCAGAACGCGCGTGATCCGTCCACGCCCTCGAGCTTGCCAACGGCGGCGCTGCGTGAGCAGACCAGGGTGAGCAGGCTCGCCTTGTAGCCGTTGTCGTCCTTGGGCGCTGACGGGTCGGCGGGGGTGTCGACAATGCTTTCCGGGCCGAGGTTGCTTGCGCTGGTGGCCAGCGGGTCGTAGCCGTCACCGGCCGCCGAGGGACGGCTCTGGAAGTACTGCGGCAGGGCGTTGCCGTCCTTATCGGTGAACGACTGGCCAATGAGGCTGCTGCCCACCGGCTTTCCGTTGACCTCGATGATCGACCCGTTGGCGTTGTCCCGCAGGCCGGGGATCTGCGCGACTAGCCAGATGAAGACCGGGTAGGCGAGGCCGACGATGACCGTGAGGACGAGCAGCGCCCGCAGTGCGGCCCAGTGTTGACGAACCAAATTGGAGATTCTCATTTTCACATTCCTGGCAAGAACTGGATGACGAGGTCGATGAGTTTGATCCCGATGAACGGTGCGATGATGCCGCCGAGACCGTAGACGTAGAGGTTGCGGCTCAACAGCTTTGACGCACTGCTCGGGGTGTAGCGCACACCGCGCAGGGACAATGGGATCAGGGCGACGATGACCACCGCGTTGAAGATCACCGCGGACAGGATCGCCGATTGCGGGCTGTGCAGCCGCATCACGTTGATCAGATCAAGGCCGGGGAACAGCGCCACGAACATCGCCGGAATGATGGCGAAGTACTTGGCGATGTCGTTGGCGATGGAGAACGTCGTCAACGCGCCGCGGGTGATGAGCAGCTGCTTGCCGATCTCGACGATCTCGATCAGCTTGGTCGGGTCCGAGTCGAGATCGACCATGTTGCCGGCCTCTTTGGCCGCCGACGTTCCGGTGTTCATCGCCACGCCGACGTCGGCCTGCGCCAGTGCCGGTGCATCGTTGGTGCCGTCGCCGGTCATCGCGACCAGCTTGCCGCCCGCCTGTTCCTTCTTGATCAGCGCCATCTTGTCCTCGGGGGTGGCCTCGGCGAGGAAATCGTCGACGCCTGCCTCATCGGCAATGGCCTTGGCAGTCAATGGGTTATCGCCGGTGATCATCACCGTGCGGATGCCCATTCGGCGCATCTCGTCGAACCGCTCGCGCATGCCCTGTTTGACGACGTCCTTGAGGTGGATGACGCCGAGCACCGACGCGGTTCCGTCGACGACCTGTCCAACGACGAGGGGAGTTCCGCCCGCGGCGGAAATGCCGTCGACGATGTCACCGAGCTCGGTGGGCACGCGGCCGCCTTCGCCGCGTACCCACTCGGCGACGGAGCTGGCCGCGCCCTTGCGCAAGGAATGTCCGTTTTCGAGGTCGACGCCAGACATGCGGGTGGTTGCGCTGAACTCAACCCATTGAGCCTTGTCGAGTTCGCCTGGCGTGCGGGCACGCAACCCATACTCCTGCTTGGCGAACACGACGATCGACCGGCCTTCCGGTGTCTCGTCGGCGAGGCTGGACAGCTGTGCGGCGTCGGCGAGTGCTTCCGGCGACACACCAGTCAGTGGCACGAAGGCCGCTGCCTGCCGGTTGCCCAGCGTGATCGTGCCGGTCTTGTCCAGCAGCAGCGTGTTGACGTCGCCTGCGGCCTCCACGGCACGACCCGACATCGCGAGCACGTTGCGCTGCACCAGCCGGTCCATGCCTGCGATGCCGATGGCCGACAGCAGCGCACCGATGGTAGTCGGGATGAGGCACACCAGCAGTGAGACCATCACGATGCCGGATACGCCATTCCCGGTGAGCGCCAAGGAGTCCGGGACGCCCGGGTTGTTCATCTTCGAGTAGATGGCCAGCGGCTGCAGGGTGGCGACCGCGAACACGAAGATGATCGTCAGCGAGGCGAGCAGGATGTTCAGCGCGATCTCGTTGGGCGTCTTCTGCCGGTTGGCGCCCTCAACGAGGGCGATCATCCGGTCGATGAAGCTCTCGCCGGGCTTCTGTGTGATCTTGACGACGATGCGGTCCGACAGCACCGTGGTGCCGCCGGTGACCGCCGAACGGTCGCCGCCGGACTCCCGGATGACGGGT
>Ga0207648_10006253_pt1 | contig 11858 bp, 9 predicted proteins | sample KBSMisM32_FD_184310 | JGI IMG/M metagenome (GOLD analysis project Ga0207648, IMG submission 184310) | Miscanthus rhizosphere microbial communities from Kellogg Biological Station, Michigan, USA - KBS Miscanthus M3-2 (SPAdes) (version 2) | ecosystem: Host-associated > Plants > Roots > Rhizosphere...
AATAGATCCGGAGTTGAGCTACTGGGAAAAATACAAATTCTCAATGGGAATTGCTGAAATATTTTCAATACTAATAGAGAGATTAACAAAAAATCCGTTATATATGAAAGATATTGGGATCAGAAATGATAAAGTGTTAACTGAACTGGCCTGGAAAAATAAATTCATGGAGCTATCTTTTGTCGTCTTTTACGCTGCAAATTCATTGATGAAAATGGAATTCTGGAACAGAAACCTTACAATCTAGGAAACAAGTAGATTGTATGAAAAATTAATCAAAAAGTATATGGGTCTTGAAGTACCTGGAGAATATTGGATGTTACATCACATTCTTCCGGAATCAATAATGTATGTATCAAGTTACATGTTAGCTGCCATACGAGCAGCTGAGTTAGAAAGATATCTTATGAACAGATTCGGCGAGAAATGGTGGAATGAACCTACTGCGGGTAAGAAATTAGAGAAATAATGTCTAAAGGAGACAAGATAATTTTGAAAGAATTCTCCAAACTTGACCAGAGTAAATTTATGAAGGGCATAACTTCCCGTTAATCTACAATACTATTGGAGAAGGAGAATAGGAGAATAATTTTTGGTCGGAAGTTCCAAGAGAGTTGTTTATGCTGCGTTATTCGGTAACTTGGGAATATCAATTGCTAAACTTATCGCTGCGTTGCTCACAAATAGTAGCGCTATGTGGTCAGAAACATACCATTCCTTTTCGGATACATTCAACCAGGTACTTTTGCTGATTGGAATTAAAACTAGTACAAGAGTTCCCACAGAAAGACATCCATTTGGGTATGGAAAGGAGCAATTTTTCTGGTCATTTATTGTTGCAACCTTATTATTTGGCATTTCAGGAATTCTATCTTTTGAAAAAGGGTATACTTCAATTTTTGATCCTATACATCATATTGTAAATACCGACATCAGTTACATAATACTCTTAATATCAGCCATATTTGAAGGGAATGCCTTGCGTATTGCTTTCACTATGTTTAAGAACACCATTGAGGCAAGAGGAGAAAAAGTAAATTTGCACAAATTATTTAGAGAATTTCAAGAAAGTAAAGATCCTACTATTCTAACCGTCATGGTTGAAGATTCAGCGGCACTCCTCGGAATAGCAATAGCTGCAATAGGAATCTATTTGTCTAATGTTACTAAGAATATGATCTATGACTCTTACAGTTCTATAGCAATAGGTGCCGTTCTGATGCTATTTGCCTTCTTTTTAGCAAAGGAGAACAGGGCCCTTCTTATTGGGGAAGCAATGTCTAAGAAAGATCACACCAAAATTATACAATCCGTCTTAAAGATTCCTGAGGTAAATAGAGTAATTACACTTAGAACAATGCATTTTGGTCCCAATGATGTCCTAGTTGCAATGGAAGTAAGTATCATAGATAACATAAATACCGACCAAATTGAGCAAGTGATAGATACAATCGAAGAACGAATTAAGTCCGTTATTGATGTAAAAACATCATCCAAGATTTATGTGGAAGTAGAGAGAGACAGCTGTCCTGTTAACCCAAAAAAGCAACAGGACCAGAGGTTGAAATGAATAAAGTCTATTTAGTAATTTAAACTGTTTTGAAAATGGATTATTTTCCTCTCCCTTAACCAAATAAATATTTTCATATTCGATGCGTTCTCAATTCTAATTTGGTGTCCTGATGTGGTTCGTATGCTTGTCGTGATTGTGAGGGGCATCTTCCACTCGTTGGCATTTATTGCAAATCCATGAAACGTTTTCGTTGCAATAATCGCACATCAAGAATGGTACCAAGATCTTCCCACATGTCCTACATGATTCTTTGTTAAACATTCTGCTTTACACCTCTTTGTAATTATTATATTATATGTCTATGTAATATATAAATTCTACACCATATGACCCATTATTTTTTATAAAGAAATCTAGGTTATTGAAATTTTCATATTAGATGAAAATTTGAAATTTGTCCTCACCTGCATGATTTGATTATTCTTTATCTACAAATTCATCAGCATTCGGAGGTTCTGGATTCAAACCCTTTCTTTTTCTAATATCATTAACAAGTGATTTAAGTAGAGATTGTGGTACAATTTGCCAGGACTTAAAATAAGTATTCCATAACGCCTTGCCAGCAGTTCCACCTCGCATTACCTCAGATAGATCAAACGTTTCGGATGCAGGAACTTCACCTTGTATAATGGTAATTACTCCCTTTTGTTCTACGTTCAATAGTTTACCACGTTTTCCTGATAAGATTCCTGCCACAGTTCCGATTTGTTCTTGAGGACATTTTATTTCCATCCCAAGAATAGGTTCTAACAATGCTGGACCTGCTAAAAGCATTGATCCCAACATGGACCTCCTAGTGGCCGGCATTAGTTGTGCCAAGCCACGGTGAGCGGGGTCTTCATGTGGAACAAAATGGTGGAAAACAAATTTTACACCACGAAGCGTTTCATGTGCAATCGGACCGGAATGTACTACATCATCAAAACCTGACCTTATAGAATCCATCGATTCCTGAATAAATTGAACACCCTTGGTTTCATCCACAAGAATGTTTCCGCTGATATCAACAGCAGCGACGTTCTTTGCTTCATCCGCACTCCAACCTTTTTCCCGTAACAATTTTGCCATTTGTTTTCTTTCCATATCCTCATGGATATGACCATTCTTTATTAATTCAACAATATCTTCTCCTAAAGGTTCAACTCTCATGAAAATCTTATTATGTTTATTGGGAGATTTACTCATAATTGGACCAGCATTATTGCGTATGGTTTCACGATAATTGATAAGGGGCTGAGTAGTAGTAATTTCCAAACCGGTTTCTAGTATTAGAGAAGTAGCAATTTCAAGATGTAGAACTCCCATGCCGGATAGTAATGTTTCGCCAGTTTCTTCATTAATTTTTACTATTAGGTTGGGATCTTCAACAGTTATTCTTCTTAATGCTTCAACCAATTTTGGTAGATCTTTTGGATGTTTTGGTTCTATTGCAATAGTAACGACAGGTTCTGACACATATTTTATTGATTCAAATGCGGGTACATTTTTAACGGATGAAAATGTTTCTCCTGCTATTGCATGATCTATTCCAAGCAAAGCCGGGATATTTCCCGCAGGAAGCATATTAACTACTTCCCGAGTATTTCCCATGTAGATATTTACCGATTGAACTTTACCTGTTCTTTTTCCATCTATCAGATAAACTTCGTCTCCATCTTTTACCGTACCAGAAAACAATCTACCTGTTGCTATTCTGCCAGCTTGAGGATCCACATTAATTGTAGTCACCATCATTAGAATTGGTCCCTTTTCATCACATGATACTAGAGCCTTACCTATATCTGAATCAAGGTCGCCTGGCCAAATTTTTGGTATCCTGTAACGCTGAGCTACATGGGGAGGTGGATGATGCTGGACGACCATCCCAAGTACAGCCTCATGTAAGGGAGCTTTTTGTGAAAGAGCCTTTATCAAGGATTGATCGTCAGAATTGTATGCATCATAAACATCCTTAAACCCGACTCCATTTTTTTGAGCAATATTATAATTAAATCCCCATCTATCCTTTGCCGAACCAAATGCTACACTATTTCCTTGAATACTAACCTTCCATTTTTCTCTTAACTCTGGCTCTGCATAAATTTCAACTAACTTGTTGAATTCCGCAATAATATTCGAAAGCCATTTTTGCATGGCAGTTGCATCTAATCTTAACTCTTTAACTAGTCTATCAATTTTGTTTATATATAGAACTGGTCTCACACGTTCTTCAAGAGCTTGCCGTGTTACGGTTTCTGTTTGAGTCATTATCCCTTCGACAGAATCTGACACTACAACCACTCCATCAATTGCGCGTAATGCTCGCGTAACTCTTCCTGTAAAATCGATATGTCCCGGAGTATCGATCATATTAATCACATATTCCTTTCCATTGATTTCATAATACAGGGTTACGTTGGCCCCTCTGATTGTCATTTGTCTATTTTGCTCCAGTTTCATTGAATCTAACGCTAAGGCCTGACCTGCAACTGATGGCGAAATAATCCCTGATGCAGCCAATAAACTATCACTCATTGTAGTTTTTCCATGATCTACGTGAGCTATCACACCGAAATTTCGAATTTGATCCTTATTTCCTATAATTCTCAAAATGTCCTGCGTTGACTTGAATTTTGGCATCTTACAAGGCTCAAAAAATCTATGCAGGATTATTAAATCTTCCTTAAATAAATATGAAACTAGATCAATTTAAATGGAAATACAAATCAAGGTTGAAACGTAATCACAGAAACCCGCCTACATATGGTATAGCTGCTGCTTATAACCCTACCAATACTCATTTATCGGGACTCCATACTGTAAAACAAAAATATCGTCACATCAATCACTTTTTTATGAAAAGTGTAACACTGGGACACACGCCTGATGCAGACGATGCTTTTATGTTTTATGGAATTGCGTCTGGTAATATTAGGTCACCTTCTTTCGAAATAAAACACGTTATTGAAGATATTGAGAAACTTAACAAGCGTGCAATTAATCATGAATTAGACATTACAGCGATTTCAGCACACGCTTATGGATTCACCAAGGACTATGTAATTTTGAACAGCGGTGGAAGTTTTGGAATAAATTATGGTCCAATTGTTATCTCAAAAAAGAATATCGAATTAAAACACTTGCATAGGTATAAGATTGGAATTCCAGGAAAAATGACATCCGCAAATTTACTTCTAAAATTGGCTATAGGAAATTTTAATGGTGTTGAAATCATCTTTAATGAAATACCAAAATACGTTTCATCTGGATTGGTTGATGCTGGTGTAGTTATCCATGAAGCGCAAATTTCACTTGGGGCGGAATTCCAAAAAATATTGGACCTTGGACGCTGGTGGCATGACTTTACTCAAGGCATGCCTGTTCCACTTGGAATCAACGTTATAAGTAACCGTTCGCTAACTATTAAGGAGATAATTGAGTTTGACGAGCTTTTTAAGAGTTCAATAGTATATGGACTTGATAATTTAGATGATGCACTAGAATTTGCGATGCAGTTTGGTAGAGGAAATCCCAAATCACTAATTGAAAAATTTGTCAAGATGTATGTAAATGATCTTACTATCAACATGAATCAAGAAGGAAAGAATTCTATTATAAAAATGCTAAAGAAAGCTAAAAGTAGTAATATTCTCTCATTTGAACAATTATTATTTATAGATAGTAACCGTCAAAAAATTGAACGATATTACTAGTCATAATTTCTCTTTTAGAAAGTTACAAAATATTAAAAAATGTGTCTCTCTGTAAGGGAATATATTTTGCATCCCTAATAAGCGAAGAAAGTTCCTGAATTGTAGTTCCTGTTATTTTTCCGGCGGCCTTGAAAATTTCTTCTGAAAAGGCAGTACCAACAAGATCATTCCCTCCATAAGATAACGCAACTTGCGCCAATTTTTTTCCTAGTGCGACCCAATACACGGAAATATTTTTCATGGCATTAGCGAGCATGAGTCTTGATAAAGCAATAACTTTCAGATCATATATTGAAGAACTTTCATTTTCAATTAGCCCTTTTTGTTCAAGTTCTGTATTGTCCAGGCTAAACTTCAATGGTATAAATGTAATAAAACCACCCGTTTTCTTTTGTAATTCACGTACCTTGATCAAATGGTCTACAATATGTTGTGGCTTTTCAATATGGCCAAATAGCATGGTACAATTTGATCGTATTCCCATATCATGCGCGATTCTCGCAGTCTCTAGCCATTCTTCGCCAGAACATTTTCCCCTCACAATAATGTCCCTTACATCTTTGCTGAATATCTCTGCCCCTCCGCCAGGTAGGGCATCAAGTCCTGCGTCCTTTAGTCTGGAAAGTACCTCTCTTACTGAATTCTTGGTAATATGAGAGATAAAATGAATTTCAGCTGGAGTGAGTGCTTTAACTGTAACTGACGGAAATTCATTCTTAATTTCCCTTATCATCTTTTCATAATACTCAAGCCCTAATTTTGGATGGAACCCGCCTACGATATGGAGTTCTGTTGCCTTCATTTCGTTTATAGCTATTCTTGCTCTGGTCAATATCTGGTCTATTGTCAGAGTGTATGAATCAGACTCAGTTCCCTTTCTATAAAAGGCACAAAGTGGACAACTTGCCGCACAAATATTTGTATAGTTCAGGTAGTATGAAGCAACAAACGTTATAGTGTTACCAGTTAGTTTTTTTTTTATCAAATTTGCAGCAGCCCCCAAAACGAAGACATTTTCATTATTCATTAAATCCAGACCATCATTGCATGATAATTCTTCACCATGAATCACCTTCTCTACAGCGTTTGAATTACCAGCATAACTTTGTAGCAAATTGTTTAGATGATGTCCACAACGGCTATAAAATCTTCACTTTTTTGAAAGCGCTTGTAAAGAATAAATATCCTTGATAGTCGTCATGAAAGATATAGTTCATGGGCCTCTTCGCACAAGATTTGATTCAGAAATCTGATGTAAGTGATATACTTGATCAAGTCTTGTATGGAAAAAAACTGGTCCTAAATGACTGTATCCGCTTATTAAAGTCTGACAATCCTTACGCGTTAGGTATTATAGGAAATATATTAAGAGACAGGCTTTTTGGTAAAGTTGCAACATTCGTTAACAACATAATTCTAAACTATACCAATGTGTGCATAACATTTTGCAAGTTCTGTGCTTTTTACAGAGCTCCTGGTGATTCTGAAGGATATACATTATCCGTAGATAATATAGTAAAAAGAGTCGCAACAGCAAAGGATCATTTCGGTATTAGTCAGGTACTAATGCAGGGGGGTCACAATCCAGATCTGAAGATCGAATATTATGAAGAAGCATTCAAAACTATAAAGGAGAAATGTCCCGACGTTGCTATTCACGGACTATCAGCTTCTGAAATCGATACTATTTCCAAGGTGGAAAGAAGCAGCACCAGAGAGATTCTATCTAGGTTGAAAAAAGCAGGTTTGGATAGTTTACCCGGAGCTGGCGCTGAAATACTTGATGATGATGTAAAATCAAAGATTAGCCCCTTGAAAATAAAAAGTAATGAGTGGTTAAATATCATGAAGCAGGCCCATGAGTTGGGCATAAAATCATCGGCTACAATGATGTACGGTACAGGAGAAGATTATGAACAACGAGCAAGACATTTGTTTAAGATTGCAGAATTACAGGAAAAGACTCATGGTTTCATGTCATTTATTCCATGGAGCCTTGAACCAAATAACACACAAATGCAAGCTGAGGGAATGATAAAATATCCTTCTGGAGGGCTAGAATTACTAAAAATGATTGCGATCTCCAGGATAGTCTTTTCAGGGCTTATTGATCATCTCCAGTCCTCATGGCTTACAAATGGTATAGGTATGGCCCAACTTGCGTTAACTTATGGCGCCGATGATTTTGGAGGCACGTTGATTGGTGAAGAAGTAGTAAGTGCAACTGGAGCAAGATCTACAGAATTAACAGCAGACAAAATTATTACGGCGATTAAACAAATTGGCTTCCTGCCTCATGAACGTAATAATTTCTATGAAACCATTAGAGTTCATTAGTGCAAATCAATGAGTTAAACTGATACTAGTTAGGAATTTGCGAGATTTTAAAAACAATTTTGGACCATAAGACAAAAGAAATATTGGCAATGTTTTTCGAACGGCTTTGAATAACTGCTACTAAACAGACTAGAAAAAGGCAGGATTACTTTGACGATCATATTGATTGTTTGAGATAAATAATGTAATTTTCTTAAAAAAATGCTAATTCTTCATTGAATTTCTATTAATTGGAATCGAATATCAACAAGTACCTTTAAATGTCTATTATGACAAAAACTGTTAACATGCCATCTGGCATTGACGATCTTGCAATTTACGTTCCAAAATTATTCGTTGACTACAAAGATTTTGCTCAAGCAAGAGGAATTGATCCCAAAAAGCTAGAACATGGCATAGGGATAAAAAAGATGGCTTTGGTGGACACGAATCAGGATGCAGCTTGTATGGCTTCAAATGCTTGTCTCGAACTAATGAAAAAAAACAATTTAGATCCTGATGATATTGGTAGATTATATGTTGCGACAGAATCCAGTCTTGACGAATCAAAAGCATTAAACTCATTCGTTGTAGGTATGTTGGAACAAGTGTACGGTGACGGCTCTTTTGAACATGCGGGTGGAATCGAATGTAAGTTTGCTTGCGTAAGCGGATCTTATGCGATTTATGACAACACCAACTGGATTAGAGCACAGGAAAATAATGACAAGGCTGCCATTGTGGTTGTGAGCGACATTGCCAAATATGATATTGGATCAGCTGGAGAATATACACAGGGAGCTGGAGCAGTGGCCATGCTGATCAAGGAAAATCCCAGATTATTAGCACTTGACCCAAAGGTCACCTCAACAATAATCAAGAATGAATATGATTTCTATAGGCCGTTTGGAAAGGATACTCCGCTTGTAAATGGACTGTATTCCAATTTATTATATCTAATACAAGTTAGAAAGGCATTCGATAGCTATAAGGAAAAGGCAATGAGAACAGGATTGATACATATTAAAGATGGCGAATCAATAACAGATTACATTGATTTGTTTACAGTGCACTTACCATATAGAAGAATGGGAGAAAAGGCGCTGGCATATTTGTTAAGACATGAGTGGAGAACTCTTCCACGGTGGCAGCATGTTATCAAAGAGATAGGTTTCCCTGAACCTGAACCAAATGATAGTCGAGGAACAATCGAATCTATCCTGGCAGATAAAGAATTCATGACGGCAGATGAGCAGTTCAGAAAAGCATTCATGCAAACCTCATTTTACAACGAAGTATATGAGAAAAAAATGGCCAGCTCTCTTGAAGCGTCTAACATTATAGGAAATTTGTATACAGCCTCAATGTATATGGGATTCAGGAGTTTACTTGAATATGAATACAAGAAAGGTCATGATATTGAAGGCTTCCGAGTCGGATTTGGATCATACGGAAGCGGTAGTAGTGCAATGGTATTCAGTGGAGTTATTCAGCCAAACTACATTGAAATAGTAAAGGGTATGAATCTTGAAGAGGATATTGGATTTCGCAAGAAATTATCTATGGAAGAATATCAAATTCTACGTGAAAATCAAAGAAATTTGAATGACTCTTATGCAAGGGCCAAAAATGAGTTTGTCTTAATTAAGATTGGTGGCACCACTGCAGATAAAGCTGGATTTAGAGAATATTGCTACTGTAATTAGGGTACAACCTTAAAAATCATTTTTTCCTTCTTTAGAAAATCCAATAGTTTTCTGGCATGTTTTTCGTTCTCTAGTTCTAAACTCAGGTATACTCCGGCTGAACCTGCCGCAACATTTGAACTCAGACGGTCATGTTCAACCTGAACAATGTTGACGCTGAGTTCAGCTATTTTATCGACAACATTTTTTAGAGCACCCGGTTTGTCAGGCAATTGAATGAATATTTTAATTAGTCTTCCCATCTGCATCAGCCCTTTTGATACTATTTGACCTAATAGATACATGTCTATGTTGCCTCCAGAAAGAATTGAAATTATGTTCTGGCTACTTTTTAATTTACCATTCGAAATAACATAGGCTAAACTTGCTGCCCCAGCGGGTTCAACTACAACCTTTTCCCTTTCCATTAGCATAAACATAGTCTTTACAATAGAAACATCGTCGATAGTAACAACGTCGTCTAAATATTTTGAACATATTGCATAGGTAAGCTCTCCTGGAGACTTGACCGAAATACCATCAGCTATTGAAAATCCACTATCAATGTGGCACAGATTTCCTTCATCCAGTGATTTTTTCATCGCCGGAAATTGATCGGATTCAACTCCTATAATCTTGACATTTGGCCTTCTAGCCTTAATGCCGATGCAAACTCCTGACGCAAGTCCACCGCCACCAAGAGGTAAATAAATCTCATCGATGTCCTTCAGATCTTCCATTAATTCTAACCCTAACGTGCCCTGTCCTGCAATTACAACAGGATCATCAAATGCATGGATAATTGAGTATCCATTAGTTTGTGATAGTGAACAAGCTGTTCTCCACGATTCATCATATGTGTCTCCAGATAGAACCACATTTGCTCCATAGGATCGTGTAGCAGCTACTTTTGCTGGAGACGCATTTTTTGGCATTACTATATTGCACCTGATATTTCTCTTTTGAGCAGCATAAGCAACTCCTTGTGCATGATTACCTGCTGAGGCTGCAACTACACCAGACCTGCATTGCTCATCTGTAAGCGAATTAATTTTTGAATATGCACCTCTAACTTTAAAAGATCCGGTTCGTTGAAACTGTTCAAATTTTAAAAAAAGATTTGTTTTTGCAATGTTCGAAAACGTTCTTGACTTTAAGAGCGGGGTCTTCCTGACCGCTGTCTTGTCCATTAATTGCTGGGCTCTTAATAAGTCCTCGATCGCAGGAGCGTCAGTATCAACCTTCTCGTGGCGGATATTCAAATTTTAATCAGAGAACTTTGTTATACTGCTAATATTATGATTTTTATTTTTACGATGAGGGACGTAATCCCGAAATTATTTCCTCAAATAGTTCAGATATTCTTGCTTTAGTTTGCGGTTTCATCTGCGCAAAATTTATCACCTTGCTTGAATTTTTTCCTTTCATGTTAGCCTCAGTTCCAATATCAAAATAGACTATGATTCCTTCCTCACCTTGCATAAGTCTATTGTAATCAATTAAATTTGGAGAAATCTGATATAATTTTATTACCAAGTTATCTAGCTCCGAGATCATGGAATTTTTCATTTCCTCCGCCTTATCCAATTCTGGATACGATCTTTCAATTTTTTTTATTTTGTCCTCTAGGTTCACAATTAACTCTTGATTTTCGAGTATCTTTTCAAACAAATCTTCAAATTTTAAATCATCAAGTGCCATGTTTTTTAGCTCTTGTTTTATAGTATTGTTACCAATATTTGCTACTGAATCCATTACTGATGAATTTTTAATGGAAAGATCAAACAATTTCTTTTGTATCTGTATTACTTGTTTGTCTAGTTTGTAGTATGGTAAAATATTGAACTGTATTCCAAAGTATCCTTTGATAGTATAATTATCCTGACTCGAAAAAATTTGGCAATAAATCCTATTTGATTCGCCAGTTGTTTCCTGTATATCGCTTACCTCCCAGTTTTTCAGACCCTTTAGAAAAGTCCGATAATATCCGAGCACAAGCTTGGGATCAAAAGTAGAAGATTTTGTAACAGACCCATCTTGAAGCATTACATTAACCTCTCGCATAGCAAGACATGGCATTAAGCTTTGTTGGTAAAAATTCTCAATTTCAACAAAGTAGTCATTTAATTTCTTACTAAAATTATCACTTTCATTATTGGGGATTCTCATAAAAACAGATACCTTACAGAAGATAGAACGAAACCCTAATTAGTCTTTCTTTAAGTCTTTTGGTTTCTCTGACTATTAATTACAAGTTACAAAAAAATGTAGGTTTCTGAACGTGTTAATGTTTTAAAGCATAAGCATGATTCTCAGTACTTCAATATCTTATTAATCGGCAGGTTTAAACGGGCCAAAATACTGATATTAAGGTCCTTTCTGGAGTTATCTATAATATGCATCAGTATATGGCCGAAGCATGGGCAAGGATGTGGAAAACTAACTCGGAAGAACTAAAGAAAAGAGCCATAATATGGAGAAAAGAACCAACAATCCACAGGATCAAAAGACCGAGTAGACTCGATCGGGCTCGTAGACTTGGCTACAAGGCAAAACAAGGCATAATTGTAATTCGTACCAAAGTCGGAAGAG
>Ga0207648_10006254_pt1 | contig 11858 bp, 10 predicted proteins | sample KBSMisM32_FD_184310 | JGI IMG/M metagenome (GOLD analysis project Ga0207648, IMG submission 184310) | Miscanthus rhizosphere microbial communities from Kellogg Biological Station, Michigan, USA - KBS Miscanthus M3-2 (SPAdes) (version 2) | ecosystem: Host-associated > Plants > Roots >...
ATATCCGACTCATGGGTGATCGATGCGCAACACCAAAGGTCAATTTCAGTTAGGCCACGGTGGGGGCCGCCCGAAGGGCGCGCGCAACAAGCTTGCGGCCCAAGTCTTCGAAGATATTTTTTACCATTGGTGCGAGCCTGCGGCACCAGGCAGCAAGCTGTGCAAAGGTGCAGAAGCACTGGAAACGCTCTACAAAGAAAAACCCGGTGAATATCTCCGTCTTACCGCCAGCGTGCTACCGCGCGAGTTCATTTTCGAGAACGTCACGTCCGACCTGGACGACGAACAGATCGACGAGCTTCTCCTGGCGCTGCGTCAGCGTATGATTGAGGATCGCACAGTACCGGAGCTGCTCGCATCGCCCGACGCTGATGGGGTTGGCAATGAGCCTGAACCTCGACATTGACAGCTTGCCGCCGGAGAAGGTCGAGGCCGCCATAACTCGGCTTGAGGCGATGAAGGCGCAGCGTGCGGCCGAGAACAGGCTTGCACACTATCGTCCATATCCCAAGCAGGTCGCTTTTCATGCAGCGGGCACGCGGTGTCGCGAGCGGCTTCTTATCGCCGCAAATCAGAGTGGGAAGTCTCTTGCGGGCGCGATGGAATGCGCCATGCACGCAACTGGCCGCTATCCCGACTGGTGGAAGGGTAGGCGCTTCGACAAGCCAACGATTGGCTGGGGTGCCGGGACCACAAACGAGACGACACGCGATACGGTGCAGCGAATCCTTGTCGGCAGGCCGGGCCAGCCGGGCACGGCAGCCATTCCGAAAGATGCCATCATTGATTTGGTTTCTGCCCGCGGCACCCGATCTGCTCGACAGCATCAAGGTCAGGCACGTTTCCGATGGCGTGTCCGTCATTGGTTTGAAGTCATATCAACGCGGGCGGGAGAGCTTCCAAGGCGAGACGCTGGACTACCTTTGGTTCGATGAAGAGCCGCCCGCCGACATCTTCACCGAAGGTTTGACGCGCACGAACGTCAATCAGGGACCGGTGTGGGTGACGTTTACGCCCCTGCTCGGCATGTCGGAGACAGTGCGGCGGTTCCTGCTCGAACCTTCGCCTGATCGCGGCGTCACGACGATGACGATCGACGACGTCGGGCATTTCACAGCCGAGGAAAAGGCCAAGATCATCGCAAGCTATCCGGCACACGAACGCGAGGCACGCACCAGGGGCATCCCGACGCTTGGGAGCGGCCGCATCTTCCCGGTACCGGAAGAGACGCTCGCGATTGAGCATCGCGAGTTTCCCAGGCATTGGCCGCGCATTGGCGGCATGGATTTCGGCTGGGATCATCCGTTTGCGGCGGTTGAGCTGGTATGGGATCGCGACACCGACACCGTCTATGTAACCAAGTCTTACCGCGTCCGCGAGATGACAGCCGTTATTCACGCTGCAGCGCTCAGGCTTTGGGGCAAGAACCTTCCCTGGGCTTGGCCGCGCGATGGGCGCAGAGAGACGGCGCCGGCAAGCCGTTGGCCGATCAGTACCAGGCGCAAGGCCTCGAGATGCTCGGCGTGCACGCCCAATTCGACGATGGCTCGGTCGAGGCCGGTCTCGCGGACATGCTGATTCGGATGGAGAGTGGGCGTTTCAAGGTTTTCAAGCACCTTACCGATTGGTTCGACGAATACCGGCTCTATCACCGCAAGGATGGGAGGGTGCACAAGGAGGGTGATGACCTTATGAGCGCCACGCGCTACGCGGTGGTGATGCTTGCGTTACGCGAAGACGGATATCCCACCCAAGCCGCGCTCGATCAGATTAGGTCGCGGCGGGTGGATGGCGGGGTGACGCAAATAATGATGGCGGCGTACCTGCGGTCCCAACCATGGACGAGCGCCGGCGGGGGGGCGAAGCGAAACGGAACGGGACATGACGTTTCGGGCAGCCGCGGAACGCGCCATACAGGCGCGTCGGCGTCCCATTGCTTTCGAGAACGTGCCGGACACAGTGCGGACACGAGCGCCGCACGAGGACCCTGCGGATTTCGGGCTCGAACCGATTAAGAGATAGAAGTATCTGATTTTTCGCCGCTTTTGGTGGCCGCGGCCGGACTCGAACCGGCACTCCGGTTTCCCAGAAGCAGATTTTAAGTCTGCTGTGTCTACCGTTCCACCACGCGGCCAGCGCGCACGCGTTCTAGCACCGCTGGCGCACGCAAGTCGGATCTACCAGACTTGCGCCACTTTAAGTGCCGATTTCGGGGCGCATGAGGCGACTTCACTCCTTCAGTGCGTGGCCCCAGACGCTTTCCCAGTCCTGGCCGCCGAGATCGGTGACGCGGCCGTCGCGCTCGTGGAATTTGTTCGGGATCTGGAACATCGCGAGCATCAGCCCGCCCTCGGGCGTCCAGGCGACATGGCGACTGCCCTCCTCGCGCCAGACGAATTCGCCGGGCTTGACCTCGAGCCCCGCCGCCGGCCCCTCCTTGTCCACGAGCTTGCCCTCGAGCACGTAGGTCTGCTCGATCTTGACGTGCTCGTGGTCGGGAAGGATCGCACCCGGCTCGAACCGCATCAGCGCGGTGACGAGGCCGGTCGCAGGATCGAACAGCAGCGTCTTGACCTCGCAGCCGGGAAAGCGCGTCTTCTGCCATTCCATGTTGGCGGGGCGCACGACGTGCGAATGCTGGTCGGCTGATTTTTGCGCCTGCGGCGTGACAGCATCCATGACAGATCCTCCTGCGGTCGCGATGTCGGGGCCGTGTCTCGCCCGATCCTAGCCGAACGAGCGGCTAGTGTCCCGATTCCGAAGTTCGCAAACCCGCGCGGCACCCGCTGATGCGAGCTTCGGAAGCAAAGGGACACTAGCACCTTTGTCACTCTCGTGCGGGCCTGGATTTGAAGTTCCTAAACGAGCCTGCGGCTACAATGATAGGAACTTCAAATCCGCCGCACTAGCGCGCCGCTATAATTCGCCGTCCCGTATCGGGGGCACGAAAGCGAGCCCGGTGTCCCACGGAAAATAAATCCAAGTGTCCTGCGACACCTCCGTGATGAATGTGTCGACCATCGGCCGGCCCATGGGCTTGGCGTACACCGTGGCGAAATGCGCCTCGGGCAGGAGCTCTCGCACCACCTTCGCGGTCTTGCCGGTGTCGACGAGATCGTCGACGATCAACACGCCCTTGCCGCGGCCGCCGCCGATTCCCACGATAGTGCCCGCAACATCCTTGAGCACTTTGAGCTCGCCCTGGAGGACATGGTTGTAGCTCGCGACGCACACGGTCTCGATGAGCCGGATGCCGAGCTCGCGCGCCACGATGGCCGCGGGCACCAGGCCGCCCCTGGTCACGCACACGATGGCCTGAAACGGTCCCGCGCCGGCGAGCCGCCAGGCTAGCGCGCGGGCATCACGGTGGAACTGGTCCCAGCCCACCGGAAAGGCTTTCTGTGGTTGCGGCTGCGGTTGCGAAAGCGGTTGCGCCATGAGCTTCCCTCGCCGGCTGGAACAGCCTGGGCGCTCGACAGCGTTCGCCGCCGAAAGCGCGCCATTCCATAGGCCAAAGCGGGCGGCGATTCCAGATTGCGTCGACGGGGCTCAAAAAATGCGGGGGAAATCCGCCCTCGGGACCGTTCTGATCGGGGGACCGGTCCGGGTACTCGCGTTCGGTGGAAGCATCTTGCTCAACGCGATGCCGCCGCCCGGTTCGATGCCGTTGCTCGCCCCATCAACGGATGCCGTAGCTGGCGAATTCGTCGGCGATGCCCGGGTGGATCCCTTTCGCCGCCGCGATGTCCCCATTGCCGCCGGCGGCGTTGCCGATCCGCAACTTGGCTATGCCGCGTCCGTAAAGCGACGAAGCATGCCTTGGATCGATCTTCAGCGCCGCGTCGTAATCGGCAATGGCATTGCTCGCCTGGCCCATCTTCAGGTTGACGAAGCCGCGACTGTCGTGGGCATCCAGATAGCGGGGACGAACCTCCAATGCGTTGTCGCAATCCTTCAGCGCCGGCTGCAATTCGCCGATCATCGCGCGCGCCCAGCAGCGGTTGTTGAGCGCCTCGGGGTCCCTGGGATTGAGCCGAAGGACTTCGTCGAAATCCCTGACCGCACGTGTGAATTCGCCGCGCTGGGCGTAGAGCTGGCCGCGCTTGTAGTAGGCAACGGCATCCCCGGGATTGAGCCGGATCTTGGTGTCGAGCTCCTTGATCACGGGGTCGTCCGCGCGAGCGGTCGGAGCAGCGGGAGGCGCCAATTTTGCGATTTGCTCACGCGCCATGTCGGCGTAGCGGCCGGACGGATATCTGGCGACGAAATCCTCCCAGCCCTTCCTGGTGCCGACGCGTTCGGCGGATTGGTAATCGCGGCGGGCGTTGGCGTCCGGATCGGGTGGCGGCGACGCGGGCTTTTTTTCCTCGACCACGGGCGGCGGAATCGCAGGCTTTTTCTCGGCCTCGACCACGGGCGGCGCCGGGTCGGGGGCCACGCGCGCGGCCGTCGCGAACGAGAAATCCTCGACCAGCGAAGAGGAAAACCATGGGACCTGCTCGCCCTGGGACGAACGCGACACTCCGACAAGGGTGCGATTGAAGGCCTCTTCGATCCTGCCGGGGCCGCGAATTTCCTTGATCAGTTCGCTGATGAAGATCGGACGATCGCCATCGCGAGCAACGGCGCCTGGTGCTGCGGCGTACATGACGACCGTCCCCTTCGGGACGATGACGGGGGCAAGCCCGCCGGCAACGGCGCGGAAGCGGCGCTCGAAGGGATTTCTCCGCGAAGCGTCGAGAATAGCGATCTTGACGCCAGCGCCGCGCTTGTTCATCTCGGCCAGGAGCAGGTCGAAACTGTACCCGTCACGCCGCACGTCGGCTTCGGTCCAGATCTGCGCATTCACCGGAATGACGTAAGTCTGCCGGTCGGACTGGATGCCGTAGCCGCTGAAAAAAAGCAGCGCAGTGGAGCCGGGCTTGATCTTGCCGTAAAAGCGATCGATCGCCGCACGCATGGCCTCTTTGGTGAGGTTCTCGCCAATGTCGACGTCGAAACCGGTCCGCCGCAGTTCGTCAGCCAGCGAGCGCACGTTGTTGACCGGGTCCCTCAATGGCGCTTCGGCATCGGGATAAGCGGCGTTGCCGATCAACAGCGCGACTCGCGTATCGCTTTGCTGCGCCGAAACCGGGAGGATGCCAGCAAGGCACGTCCAGAGGACGAGCAGGATGAGGCGGGGATTCATGTACGCCATCGCGTGTTCCTCATCGTCCCCAATGCATCATACCCAATGCATCATACCCAATGCATCATACATGGCCGTCGCGCGCGGGGCCTTTCTTGCCGGGCAACGCGCCGGCCGATGACCGCATCCAAAAAAGCGAGGCAAATCATAGCGGCTCGACCAAGCTCGGGCAATTGTCAGCAGTCACGCGGACCAAGTCCCTGTTCTTTCCTCGCTCCGGCAATGAGCTAAATGAGTCTAATCAGAACTTATGTGACCATCATCACAGTCGCCTAGGACGCGGTTGTGTAGCGTCTCTCACATACCGGTCCGGCTCGTCCGGCCATCGCACCTCCAGCTTGCGTGAACGGCAAGCCGAGGCGCCAGAAGAACTGGGAGAGGAACATGTCGGCGCATTACAGGACGCTCAAGATCAATCTGGCCTGCATCATGCTGGCTGCCGGTCTCGCCCTGCCCGCAGGGCTCGGCATCGGCTTGGCCGCGGAGCAGCCTTCCCCGGAAGATATCATCAGGGCGTTGAAGCCGCCGCGGCTCACGCGCGGTCTCACCGCATCGCCCGGCGATGCAGCGCGCAAGGCGGAAGAAACCCGCTTCGTGAACACCCTGCGCAACCGGCCCACCCGTTCGCTTACAACTGCTGAGCGCGACCAGATCGCTTCGATCGCCCAGAAGCGGCCGAGCATCGATCTTGAGGTCAACTTCGAATACAACTCCGACGCGATCGGGCCGAAGGCGACGCCGCAGGTCACGGCGCTCGGCCAGGCGCTCTCAAGCGCCGACCTGAAGGGCAGTACCTTCATCGTGGCCGGGCACACCGACGGCAAGGGTGGCGACACCTATAACCAGAGCCTGTCCGAGCGCCGCGCGGATGCGGTCAAGCGTTTCCTGCTGGAGAAATACGGTATCGAGGCCGGCAGCCTGGTGACGGTGGGCTACGGCAAGAGCCAGCTGAAAAATACATCCGATCCGCTCGCGGGCGACAATCGCCGGGTTCAGGTCATCAACGCGAGCGACAAATAGCGGGTTGGATATCGCGCCCGCTCCACCAGGCCTGGCAATTGTGGGTTTCATTCTGAGGAGATGAAGAATGCGACTCCGTTCCCCCGAACATCGCGAACCCGGCGAGAACACCTCGACGGTCATGGAATTGGTGGCGGCAGCGCTGCTGTTCTCGGCAATGGGCGCGGCAGCCGGACCTGCCCATTCGGCAACGCAGGAGATTGCCGCCGATGTGGGCCACGTGGAGGATGTAAGCGGGCGAGTGGTGGCCTTCTCGCAGGGAAAGCCGACCTTGCTCGACGCGCTCGACGTCATCAGCGACCGGACAAGGCTGGATCTGCAGGCGAACAGCGAGTTGCGGCTCTGCCATTACCCCACCAGCAAGCTTGTGACGTTGAAAGGACCGCTGCGCGCGTCGATCTCGCGCGACGGCGTGACGGTCGAGAACAGCAAGGTGGTCGTCGCCGCCACAGGCTCATGCGTGGCCCCCGTGGTCTCGACCTTCCAAGGCGGCATCGTTTCCCGCGGCACCGGCGTGAAGACGACGAACGTGCCGCTGCAGCCGAACATCAAGGTGGTCAACCGCGGGGCGCAACCGATCCGCAAGATCGCGCTCTATGACGGCGACGCGCAAAAACTCCTGCTCACATTCGAGCGCGATGCGGCGCGGCCCAAGCTCGATGAAGGCCAATCCTATCTTCTGGTCGTCGAACGCGACGACGGCAGCGAATTCAAGATGATGCTCAAGGCAAGCGCGGTGACCCGAGCCGAACCCCTGATCGTCCTGCTGCGGTAGGCAGGCCGAATCAGGAGGCATGTGGATCATCATTTTTCGCCCGTCGAGGAGGCGGTTTTGAACCGGTTTCCTCGGCCACGACACCAACCGACAGGGCCACAAAGGCTTTGCGGTCGCAGCACTCTTTCTCGCCCTGTGGAGGCTCAGCCATGTCTTTGCGAAATCTCATCAAACTCGCCGCCCTGGCTTCGACCTGCTGGATGAGCGTCGGCCAAGCGCTCGCCGAGAACCGGATCGCCCTGGTGATCGGCAACTCGAATTACACCTCGGTCACGGCGCTGCCGAACCCGGCCAATGACGCCAAGGCGATGACGAATTTCTTGAATTCCGCCGGCTTCCAGGTCGTCCAGGCGCCTGATCTCACCCAAAGCGACATGCGCCGGACGATCGCGGATTTCGCCAAGAAGGTTACCGAGAAAGGGCCCGACACCGTCGCGCTGGTGTTCTATGCCGGGCACGGCCTTCAGGTCGACGGCGAGAACTACCTCGTCCCGGTCGACGCGCAGATCGAGCGGGAGTCCGACGTGCCACTGCAGGCCACGCGGCTGGCCGACCTCATGAACGTGCTGTCCTCGGTTCCGAGCAAATCCAACATCGTCATCTTGGACGCCTGCCGTAACAACCCGTTCTCGGCAATCAACAAGACCGCCGGCCGCGGGCTCGCCATCGTCGACGCCCCGAACGGCTCGATCGTGTCCTACTCCACCGCGCCCGGCACCGAAGCCCTCGACGGCGATGGCCAGAACAGCCCTTACACGACCGCGCTCACGAAGATCGGCCACGAGCCGGGCTTGCAGATCGAGCAATTGCTCAAGCGGGTCCGGCTCGACGTGAGCAATACCACTGCCCGGCAGCAATTCCCCTGGGAAAGCTCGTCCTTGACGGTCGAATTCTCGTTCTTCCCGTCCGGAAGCGCACAGCAAGCCGCCACACCCGCAACCAAGAGCCAGCCGGCCACGACGACGAAGGCCCGTTCGGAGGCCCGCTCGGTGGACGCTTGGCAGAAGGAGTTGAAGTCGAAGAGCGCGCGCGAGGCCTACGAGCTCGTCGTGCGCGAGGACCAGGTAGAAGGCTATCAGGCCTACCTCGCGCTCTATCCCTCGCAGTCAACGGCATCGGCGATACGCAGCCTGTCCGATCGACGCCAGGTGATGGTGGCCTGGTACACTGCCGTGACCGTCAACACCGTCGCGTCCTACCAGGCCTTCCTCGCCAGCTACGGCTCCAGCGACTTTGCGGCAACCGCCGATCGCCTCATCGACCGCGCACGCGCGCGCTCGGTCTCCGGTGGGGCCGCTGCCGCTTTCGCCTCTGTCAGCCCAACCTGCCCGTGCAGCCTGCCGGCGACCCCGACGCTGCGTCAGCGGCGCACCGATACCACGCCCACCCAGACACCGACGCAAAATACCGGCTCCAGCTCGGGCGGCGGCGCCCAAAAATCCAACCTCGCCGTTATCGATCCGGTCCCGGTGATCGTCCCGACCAATCCGGTTACGCCGGTGATCACGCTGCCGCCCCGGATTTCGGTCCATCCGAAGCCGCCGCGCGGCCATGACAAGCCGAAAGACACGTCCGGGAACGACAAGCCTAAATCGACCGGCGGTACCTACGGCGACAAACCGAAATCGACCGGAGGCTCCAACAGCGACAATTCCCGTGGCGGCCGCGGGCAAAGCAACGACACCCCGCGCACCCGGGTGACCAACAACGCCGGAGCGAGCAATGTCGTGCGCGCAACAGCGGTCAAGCCGATCATGTCACCGGTGTCGGTCGGCATTGGCCTGCGGGCCTTCGGCGGCATGGGACGCGGTGGCATGGGAATGGGACGCGGCGGCATGGGAGGGGGCGGAGGATACGGGCGCGGGATGCACTGACGTGTCGACCGAAAAAAGAACCCCGCCAAGGTGGGGCCTTGGCGGGGATTGAGACGGGCGGCTCAGAGAGGTGGGTTGAGCCGAGCGTCGAGCGGAATGTGCCACGCCAACCCACAAAAGCGTTTGTGCCCGGTTACCGGGAAGGCAACCCGCCGCAGATTCAGGTCGGGTGTTGCGCTTTCAGCACAGTTCGCCCGCGGTTCAGGCGCCACCTCCCTCAACGCAAGTCAAGGACGAAGGCGAACTGGGCGGAGAGCCCGTCGTCGGCTTCCGCCATGCGCATCACCAGCTCGCGTCGGAACAGGCCATCGCGGCTGTTGCCCGGCTCGTCCGGAAAGTACAGCTGGGTGGTGAGCACCGGCTGCTGCGGGGCCTGGACCTTGACGTGATAGTGGCGCGTGCGGCCGGGATAGAGCGCCGGCAAGATCGTGCGAAAGCGATAGCGTCCGGCGTCATCGGTAAACAGGTGTCCGCGATAGCGAAAGCCGGCATTGTCGTAATCGCCGCGTTCGTCCGCGTGCCACAGATCGATCAAGGCCCGCGCGACCGGGCGGCACGAGCGCGTCAACACCAAGCCGCTGAGCTCGACCAGCCGCCCTTTGCTGTTGGGCTCGACGAGATCCGCGCGCTGCGGGGAACTCGGCTTGAAATACGGCCCCGCGGTCTGGCGGACGGTCGGTTCGTCGCCGTCTCGGCATTGCGGCGTGACCGGCAGAGGCTCCGCCACGGCGCGGCCGTCCCCGATGATTCCGGTCATCGCGAACGCGCCCGCGGCCAGCAGTCGGCGGCGCGTGGGATGAGGTACGCTGGGCATGACGGCCTCCTCTGTCGGCTGCTCGTACGTGCACCCGGCCCCTCCGGCCGCCGATCATATCCGGGACGAGTTCACCGCGAGATCACGAGCGCGTTAGCAGACGGTGGACGATCGCCGCACCTGGGTGAATCAACCGCCGCTCGATTGCGCGCCCCGCACTCGCTGCAGCATGTCCTCCACCGCGCGCGTCGCCGTTGCGAGCTTTTGCGGATCGCGCGCGCGCAGGACCACGTTGGTGTTAGGCCCGTGCTGCGGATCGAAGAACGGATAGCTCCCGATCGCGACGTCGGGATTGGCCTTGGCGATCTGGCCGAGCTGGGTGCCGATGTCGCCTTCGCGCGCGTCGGCCCGCACGGTCTGGGACAGCATACGGATGCCGGTCTTGAGCTTGGGCGCGACCTCATCGAGCATGGCCTGCATGATCGACGGCACGCCGGCCATGACGATGACGTTGCCGAGCCAGATGCCGGGCGCGCCCGAAACCTTGTTGACCACGAGGTCGGCGCCCTTGGGAATCCGCGTCATGCGCAGGCGCGCCTCGTTCATCTCCGTTCCGGTCGCGACCAGGCGCTCCTGCATGATGGCGAGCGCGCGCGGATCGACGTCGATCGACACCCCGAACGCCTTGGCGACGCAGTCGGCGGTGATGTCATCGTGGGTCGGTCCGATCCCGCCGGTCGTGAAGACGTAGGTGTAGCGATGGCGCAGCGCGTTGAGCGCGTCGACGATCGACGCTTCCTCGTCGCCGACCACGCGAACCTCCATCAGGTCGATGCCGACGGCGGTCAGATATTCCGCGATATAGCCGATGTTCTTGTCCTTGGTGCGCCCGGACAGGATTTCGTCGCCGATCACCAGCAGAGCGGCGGTGACGACCTCGTGGGGCGTAGATGAATTTGCAGTTGTCATGGGGGCCCGAATGCTACCGGCCCCAGCGGCGGGCCACCCCTACCCTGCCATTGCGGGTTATGATGCATCAAGTCACCCGCCGGCGACTTCAGGCCCCGCCCAGTAAAAAATCCGATCGCATCGGGCCCGCCCTTGATCGGATCGACAATCGCGATCAAGTCGAGGGCCGGACACGCAGGACTCCCAGATGCCCACATCAGCGCCGCTGCGCGCCATCGCCTACGCGGTTCCCCGAATCGTCCACGAACGCGCCGACGACGGCAGCCTGCACTGCCGTTCGAGCGAGGCGCTGGCGCCGCACCATCCGAGCCTCGCCCGCCTCTTCCGCGCCGCCGTCGAGCGCAATCCGGATGGACTGTTCCTGGCCGAACGCGCAGGCGGCGGCGACTGGCACAAGCTGACCTATCGGTCGGCGCGGCCGCTCGTCGACGCATTGGCGCAAAGCCTGCTCGAGCGCGGACTTTCGGCCGAGCGGCCGATCATGATCTTGTCCGGCAACAGCATCGATCATGCACTGCTCACGCTCGCAGGCCACACCGCCGGCATTCCCGTGGCGCCGATCTCGGTTGCTTATTCCCTGCAGAGCCAGGACCACGCCAAGCTCAAGCACATCGCCGGATTGCTCGTGCCCGGCATCGTCTACGTCGCCGATACCGGCCCGTTCGCCAAAGCCCTTGCCGCGCTCGACCTGACCGATCTCGAAGTGGTCGCGAGCCGCAATGGCGCCGATCTCGACGGGGTCACCGCATTCGACGACATGGTCCAGAGCCGGCCCGGAGCGGCCTTAGACAAAGCCGCCGCAGCCATCGGCGTGGACACCATCGCCAAGATCCTGTTCACCTCGGGATCGACCGGCCTGCCCAAAGGCGTGATCAACACGCACGGCATGCTCACCGCGAACCAGCAGCAGCTGGCGCAGATCTGGCCGTTTCTCGATGAGGCGCAGCTGGTGCTGCTCGACTGGCTGCCGTGGAACCACACCTTCGGCGCCAACCACAATTTCAACCTGGTGCTGCGCCACGCCGGCACGCTGTTCATCGACGGCGGCAGGCCGGTGCCCGCGCTCATCGCCGAGACCGCGCGCAATCTGGGCGAGGTCTCTCCCACGATCTATTTCAACGTGCCTGCCGGCTACGCGGCGTTGCTGCCGTTTCTCGAACGTGACGACGCACTGGCGCGTTCGTTTTTCGCCAGGCTGCGGCTGATCTTCTACGCCGGCGCCGCGCTGCCACAGGATCTGTGGGAGCGGCTCGAAGCGGTCGCGCTGCGCACGACCGG
>Ga0207648_10006255_pt1 | contig 11857 bp, 17 predicted proteins | sample KBSMisM32_FD_184310 | JGI IMG/M metagenome (GOLD analysis project Ga0207648, IMG submission 184310) | Miscanthus rhizosphere microbial communities from Kellogg Biological Station, Michigan, USA - KBS Miscanthus M3-2 (SPAdes) (version 2) | ecosystem: Host-associated > Plants > Roots >...
GGAAACAGCCCGGATTTTGAAAAAAGGATTTGTTCTTACAATTGATTACGGCTATACCAACCGTGAGTTTTACCATTATCAACAGGGAAATCTTAATTGTTATTATCAGCATACGCGCAATACAAACCCTTATTTACATGTAGGCGAGCAGGATATTACCGCTCACATTAACTTTTCTGCCTTGTACCATTGGGGATTAAAATATGGACTTGATTATTCAGGTTTCACCACGCAGCAATATTTTCTGCGAAGTCTCGGCATCGCACACCACATTCAACAAATGGAACGGAAAGGAAGAGCTTATTGCAGTAATGAAGGAGAGATGCTCAACTTATCGTACCGGTTTCTCACCGGGATGAGCAGCAAGCTGAACGTCCTTATCCAAAACAAAGGGATCAATAAACAGTTGCAATGCCTGCAATTTAATTCTGCGCCGGAAGAATTATTGCGCTGCAATTAAACATAATGCAAGGCAGTTTTTGGTTGCCAACTGAAATTGAATGACTTGAAAAAAACCAGCACCCGCTGATGTATATGACCTGCCGAAGGCATAATTTTTTCATCCTTCATTAAAAATCAATCATGAAAAAGAGTTCAGTCTTGATTACCGTATTGATTTTGCTGGTTGTTGTTTTAGCGATCGGTTGGATATACACCGGTAGCAGGGAAAAGCGATCGCAGACCGCTCCGGCTGCAGTGGACACGACTCATACGAATCCTATTCCGCCTGATTCATTGCATCATTAAAAAACAAGCAGTATGCCTTCTTCCGTCATTGCACATATACGATATGATGAATTGAATCACGATCTGTATATACGATTTGTTTCAGGAGACCTTTACAAATACAAAAAAGTCCCGGTTGACGTGTACGATCATTTGATGAAAGCTACTTCAAAAGGAACCTTTTTAAATAAATTAATCAAGAAGAACTATGACTACCAGAAAATAGAAAGCGACAAACCATTATCCCGACGATAAACCGGTAGCACGCACGAATCAATCCTGTCGTTTAATAATACTGATCTTGCCATTCCGCTCTATAAAAATTTCCTCCACATCCCGAAGATTATCCTGGTTAAGGCTCACCCGCACTTCTTCCATAATATCGTTTCGCGAAATCTGTACCTGCCGCATGTTCGTCTTATCCGGGACACCGTTTTTATACAGGCTTTTCTTTTCACCTTTCACCAGTCTTCCTATAAAATCACTGTGATAGCTAAGTATACCCAGCAACCGGTGAATCAGTACCATTACCAGCGAGGCACATATTATCGGAACGAATGGAGAAGCACCGACAATAGCCCTGCTGAGCACGGCGCCGAGCATGATTATAATTACCAGGTCAAAAGCGGTCTTTTTTCCAAATGTCCGAATACCGGCGATCCGCAACATAATAAGCGCTATTATAAAGATGATGATTGTGCGGATAGCCATATGCAGGGAAGTAAGTTCTTCTCCTTTGCCTATCAACCTGTCTATGATTTCCATGGTGTTTATTTTATGATGGTGAAACAAAAACCGACCCATTCTTACAGGAAGCTTCGCCGATAACGATTCAAAACCAATGGCGCTTTATTTTCCGACATGGGTAAAGAAATGCTGGAATAGCTACTATTATTGAAGGGAAATTTAATCATCGCCACGCCCGATCCGCCACAGGAACAAGACAACCGCTATAGCAATACACGCATACCAAATGGTATTCATACCGTCACCGGCATAAGCGGCAAAACCGATGAAGCCAAAAGCAAAAAACAAAACGGTCAGCAGGTAAGAAACATCAGATTTATTCATACACTTATTCACGTTTAGGCAATGTATTTTTCACCACTCTCTCCTCTTTATTTGCGTCGTTCACAACTTCCCGTTTGGCCCGTTTGCTTTTTGCAATGGCAAAAATCAGGAATAACACAGGCACAATCGCTATGAACAGCCATATGATGACCGGCGACGTCTGTCCATGTGATTTTTGCACACGCCGCACCATCGTGTCCTGTGCAACAACGGCAAGTGATAGGCAGGCAACGACGACGGGAAAGATAATTTTCGATAGTATATGCTTCATGTTCATATAATCACGGCTCATGCAGATAGATAGCTTCACCTGTCTGCTGATAGATCAACAATTTAAAAAATCCTGCCAGCGTCTTGAAAATCCAGCGCCAAGCATAAGTGGTCTGATTTTTTAAAAAGTTTTTTAACCATTCATCTCTTCATATGGAAACGATAAAAGTAATCATTGAAACACCGAAAGGAAGCCGCCAGAAATATCATTATGATGAAAGTTCCCGTATAATCAGTTTGAAAAAACTTTTACCGCAGGGAATGGTGTTTCCATTTGACTTTGGGTTCGTTCCCGGTACAAAGGCAGAAGACGGAGATCCGCTGGATATATTGGTGCTATCCGAATTCGCAACATTTCCCGGTTGCCAGCAGGAGTGCCGTCTTATAGGCGGTTTCAAAGCAACACAATCAGAAACAAAATCGAAGGGTAAAAAAATCAGGAACGACCGGATTTTCGCAGTGCCTGTATTATCGGAAGTTTTCCGTCATATTGAAACATTGAGTGATATTCCCGACGACATCATGGAAGAAACAGAACAGTTCTTTATACAATACAATAAACTGGAAGGAAAGAATTTTGAAATTTCAGACAGAATAAAACCGAAAGAGGCAATAAAACTGGTAAAAGAAGCGTATCCCTGATTATAATTTGCTTTCCGAATAGAAATACAATATCAGGAATGCGAAAGAATCTTGAGAAAAATGCGGATGATCCTGTCTTTGTAATACCAGCGAACGTCTGAAGGACTTCCGTGCGGTGCTGTAATTTTCTCTGTCAATACAATTTTCGGATCATTGAAAAAAGCGATCCATGCAAATAATTCTTCTATACCTTTTTCAGGTACCGGTGATGCATAACCGGTAATAGAGATGCCCCAATCAGAAGCAAAAAGCCTTGCAACACCGGCAGCCATTTCCGAAGCTGTCTGTTCAGATACGCAGTTACAAGCCTTTGCATTTACAGGATCTACATGCAGGTGTTTTACCTTTTGCTGCAGGTTATACACCGTTATGCCTCCTTCAAAAAAACGCAGCGCTTCATCGCTCAGCGAGAACGTTGATTGCACATCACCCCCTGTTACGCTTTCCGCTATTGCAATGCGTTCTTTCCTGTTGGTAAGTATAGTTTTGATCGAGTGAAGACTTGGGTTCATACCGGTATCGATTATCCGAAGCGATTAAAACAAACATAAAAAACAAAATTGTGCCAACGGGCAATCTTATACTCGTTCCCCGTTAATGGTACAATATTTTAAATCAGTTCCCTATGATTACACAATTGGAGGGTGTTCCCGAAAATATTGCGGCCTTTAAAGCCACCGGCACTGTTGACAGGAAAGATTTTGAAAATGTGGTCATCCCGGTAATAAATAAGCTTGTTAAAAAATACGACGAGTTAAATTACCTCATGCTTATTGATACGCCGTTGAAAAACTTTACCGGCGGTGCCTGGATGGAAGACCTGCTGATCGGGATAAAGAAATTGACAAAATGGAAGCGGGCTGCAATTATAACAGAATCTGATGCGATCAATTGGTTTACCGATGTATTCAGTTATTTAGCGCCCGGTGAGTTTAAAGGTTTTTATCCGGAGCAATTACCATCAGCTATAGAATGGGTTTCGGGCAAAGAAATACAACCCTGATAACTCATTTTGTTAACCAAATGACAGATTAATTATTTCCACAAAAAGCGGAAAATGTTTCCCGTCCGAATCTTGTTAAAACAAGTCAATTAAATACGTGTTGCTATATGAAAAATTTATTAATCTTAGTGCCTGCGTTGTTGATGCTTCAATCCTGCTCCATTGCGGGCGGAATTTTCAAAGCAGGAGTATGGGTAGGCATATTGGTGGTGATCATAATTATTGTTGTGATTTTTTCCGTTGCTGCGAGAAGAAAATGAGTTGACAGAGCCATTCATTCTTTTCTGTTACACCTACACCCGGTCGAATGAAAATAACCGGGCATCGGAATTATTCTTTCCTTCAATTAAATCTGCAATAATGGTTGCGGCTACCTGGCTGAATGTAATTCCATTTCCGCCAAAACCCAAAGCGAAATATCCATTGCGTATTGGTTTATAATTACCGATAAACGGAAGTCCATCTTTTGTAGCACCGAATGTACCGGCCCAGCTAAACTCCGGTTTGAAATCAACAGCGGGAAACAATGTTTTGAAATCTTCAGCGAGCTGCACCGCCTTTCGTTTGATCATTTTATCGCGTTTCAGCGGGTTATAAAAATTCTCATCACGTCCTCCTATTAAAATTCTTCCGTCATGTGTTGTTCGCATATACAGGTATGGGTTCGCCGTGTTCCATATCATGAGATCGTTTTTATGAACCCGGCTATCGTCATCCATATGTTCACTTACGGTAGCAAACGTTGATAATAGCTTTACGATAGACTTGCTCACGTATTTGACGGATTCGTATCCTGTGGCATACACTATCCTTTTCGCCTTAATGGTAAACTTATCTTCGGTTTTAAAAATGCTGTTCTTGTTTTGATATCCCAGGTTTATAATTTTTGTACGATCAAATACAAGTAAGCCGTGCTTTGTTGCATGTTGCAGTAACCGGTGTGAAAACAGGTACGCATCAACCTGTGCCCCGTCATTGGAAAGAAGCGCCGCGGGAGCATTAAATCCAACTTCTTTCTTCAGAGCAGCTGCCGAAAGGTATTCGATGTCAAATCCACTCTCCTTCCGAATAGTGAATTCGTCTCTTAAAAAGGATATGTCCTTTTTATGTGCCGCATAATAAAGGCTTCTTTTGTATTCAAATTCGTTGAAGCCAATTTCCTTCGAGATGTCTCCAAGTTCATATATAGCCTGCCTGCACAAATGATAAGCGCGGACTGCTTGTTTTAGTCCCACTATGTCTTTTAATTCTGATAAAGCTGTATCGATCTCGTATTGCAATAGGCCCGTGCTGGCACAGGTACTTCCCAATCCGATCGTTCTGCTGTCGGCCAGGACACAACCAATGCCCCGCTTTACAAGATGCCAGGCAACCAGCGCACCCGAGATACCGCCGCCGACTACCAGCACATCAGTCTCCAGGTTCTTATTCAGTTTGGGATAATTAAACAGCAAACCATGTTTGATCAGCGAATATGGATACCCGGCCTGCAAATTCATAGTGCCTTCTTTACCGTTGATTTAAAAACCGCGTGTTACGAACCTGCAAGCCCGTACCGGCAAACTAAAATTCTTTCCTCTTCCTATTCTGAATTCTTTTCAACACAAATGAAAGACATCTTTAGCCGTTAATAATTTCTCCACCGTTTGGATGAATAAACTGGCCGCTGATATAACGGCCATCCTCACTGGCTAAAAAAAGATAAGCAGGAGCGATCTCTACAGGTTGACCCGCCCGTTGCATCGGCGCATCACTACCGTGTTTTGCTACTTTCTTGCCTTTAAAACTGGACGCAATCAAAGGTGTCCATACCGGTCCCGGTGCAACACCGTTCACACGAATACCTTTTTTAACCAGGTTGGAAGAAAGGCTTCTTGTAAAAGACACGATCGCACCTTTTGCCGATGAATAGTCAAGCAGGTCCGGGCTACCCCGGTAAGCCGTAACCGAAGATGTATTGATGATACAACTTCCGCTGGTCATATACCGGATTGCTGCTTTTGTAACGAAAAAGAAAGAGAAAAAATCGCTTTGAAATGTTTTCAGCAGTTCTTTCTGCGTTACGTCTAAAATCGATTTGTTTTCATAATGAATCGCCGCATTGTTCACCAGTATATCAATCTTTCCAAACTTCCTGATTGTCTTTTGCACGATTGATTTGGCCAGTTTTTCATTCCCGATATTTCCGCGCAGTAATAAACAGGTACGTCCATACTTTGATTCAATAATGTCTTTTGTTTCTTCAGCGTCTTCCGATTCACTTAAGTAGGAAACCGCAATGTCTGCGCCTTCTTTCGCGAATAAAATTGCAACTGCTTTTCCAATGCCGCTGTCGCCACCGGTAATCAGCGCGACCTTATTCTTTAATTTGTTATTGCCGGAAACCGCGGGGTAATCAAATACAGGTTGCGGTTTCATTTTTTTCTCCGAACCGGGTCTTCTTTGTTTTTGTGCCGGCCGCAACTGCTTTGACTTTCCTCCTTTCTGCATCCCGTACTGAAGTTTTAATGAAGTATTCAGACTATGCAAAGTCAAAATAATCATACCATCTTATAAGGTGAAAAGTCAGAAGTCCGTAAGTCCGATGTGTATCCTTCGATCTTTTGGTTTTGCCGTCTAACTATCTCTTTCCGCCTTTCAGGCTACTTAGGGAACACTATTTGCGATCATTCATAAAATGACTCCAGATGAACTTCCCGGATCATCTTAAGTACACGAAAGATCATATCTGGATAAAGCCGGATGCCGGGGAAACGATTATCGGTATAACTTTTTTCGCGCAACTCGAGTTGGGCGATATCGCGTATGTGGAAGTAAAGACAGCAGGAAAGCATCTTGAAAAGGGGCAGGTATTTGGTACCATAGAGGCGGTAAATTCGGTTTCCGATATGCACCTTCCCGTTAGTGGCGTTGTAAAAGAATTAAATCCTTTACTGGTAAATGATCCCGGCCTCATCAACAAAGATCCTTATGAAACAGGGTGGATAATCCGCCTTATTCCCGACAAACTGCAGAATATAGAAGGCCTTCTTAGCGCAGACACTTACGAAAAATTCGTCAACGGGTAATCCGGATCAAACTTCAACCTCTGCCTTTTCAGCCAATTAACTTTTCACCCAACCTCAAACAGCCGACCTCATCTTTTCATGAAAATCGACCGGTACAAACTCATTAATTGTATCGCGCAATACCTGTATCGTCTCTGCCATATCGCCCGGCTTGGTAATAAATGCGGTTGCTCCTTTGCGCAATCCAGCTTCGATCTCCGGCAAATGACTGCTGGTTGAATAAATAATTACCGGTATTGTGGATAGAACCGGTGTCTTTTTTATCTCTACAAGGCATTCATAATTTTCGTTGCCCGGCATATTCTTATCCAGGAATATAATATGCGGAGGGATATTCTTTTGAACAACGAAAAAATTGAGGAGATCTTCAGAATTAAAAAAATTATTGATCAGCGCGAGCTGATAGGTCCGTTTGACCGCGTCGAAAAAAAACAGGTGATCATCCATGTCATCATCTGCAAACGCAATACGAAGAAAACTTTTATCCATACAAAGATTCAAATAATTTCAGTTGGCAAATTTTAAAAAAACCAGGCAATTCAACTTAATCTTTCGTCCTATCATTATTTTATACCAATAAACAAGTACAATGCCACGATAGAAACGGACAGGCTGACTATTTTTCATTATCCCCCGTGATGCACACACGCTTTGAATTTATTCTTCCCGTTCCATATTTTTTAAAGTGCAGGTCTGCCACGCTTCAGATCGGGGATTTTTTTCAACGAATAATCCAGGTTGGAAAATTTATTTCCGTTCGATCGGGCAACAATGTAATGACATCGTTTAAAAGTTTCTGGCACAAAATTTATTCATTGTATTACAGGTCTTATCATCGGGGTGCTTCACAACGAAAGCTGAGAAATACCCATTGTATCTGATCCGGGTAATGCCGGCGAAGAAAAACTGATAAGATTTAGAAGGGCTTCTTTTAATTAAGAAGCCCTTTGTTTTATTTCAACTTGTTTACTTATGAAAACAAAAATGGCAAAGAAACCGGTAAAGAAGACCGTACACAAGACAACAACGCGTAAACATAAATGGTCTGGCCGCGTTACAAAAACAAGCAACGCACTCGACCTGGAACAAAACATCTTCAAATCGAAAAGCCCGAAAAAGATTGCGGTCTCTTTAAAACACTCCGCCGATAAAAGCAAAAGGAAGAAAGGGACACCGTTTCAATCGGCGATGTCAATGCTCAATTTTTACATTAATCGTGGCGGAAAAAATTTAACCTCCGTCCAAAAGCAACCGCTCGAAAAAGCCAAGGATGAACTCCGGAAGTTGTATCATCGTGATAAAAGTTGAGGGTTAGCGTTCCGCCAGCAGCAGGCCTACATTATTATCCGGCGTGTCTTGCGATAGAACAACTTTAAACTTTAAACGTTAAACTTTAAACCTTAAACCTCACCGATGTAGCGAATCCGGCCGTACCCCATTCGTTCCTGAACTATCAACATTGGGCGGCACAGGCGGATACGTAGCCCTGCGGTTATATATTGTTATGGATAAAATTGCAATAACGACGATTAGTAACAGGATCACCAAAGTGGCCCTGAACAATTTACTCCTGGATTTCTTTACTTCAGTTTTTAAGGAAGATTGCTGCACAATGTTTTATCAAACGGATAAAAAATTATGCCTTTTCAACTTATGCCGTCTTAATCAAATCCGCAACCGATTTTCCGCTTTGCAGTGCAGCTTCTACTGTTCCCTGTAAATCACCGTCATAGATGGCTTCACCGGCAAAGTAGATCGTGTCATTAACCGGTCTTAATAAAACCTTTTTAGCTTCTGCGGATTCAACTGTTTCATAACTATATCCACCTTTGATAAAAGGGTCGCTGTGCCAGCAGATTATTTGATGAAATACCAGGTCTGTTCGCAGATCCGCAAGCGGACGATGAAAAATATGGCTTAGTGAAAGCAATGCCGATGAAAGCAATGATTCGTCATTTTCATTCGACCGGGCAGCAGCAATCGGTCCGCCCAGCCAGCCCGTCAATAAATTATTTTGAATGGGCAACTGCGTCCACCACGTTGGTATTTCTTCGTCGCTTAAAAGAAAGCCAATCGGAACTGGATGATCTTTCCAGAACCTGGTTTTAAAGTACAAAAGAAATTTTATGACGGACCCAAACCCCAACTGCTGAACCGCATGCGTGTACATAGGCAATTCCGGTTCAAACCGGATAGTACCGGCCTGCAACACACCCACGGAAGCAGTGACAATAATTTTAGACGCAGTATACGCATCGCCATTTAACGTATGTGCCACAACGTGATCCTTTTTGTGATCAATCTTCGTCACGCATGCGTTGAAGAAAAAAGTACCATTGGCCCGTTTACATTTTTCTGCCAGGTAGTTTATAAGTTTTCCATAACCCCCATCAATACGGTATTGCCGCTCGTTCATATGTTGCCATTCTTCTCCCAAGGCCAGCAACGATGCTTTGGATAAATCGGCAAGATCAAACCCTTCAGCAAATTGCTGCACATCGCGGCGCAGATCGGCAAACTCAGAAGAAGCAAAATGTTTTTCAAGAAAAGAACGGATCGTTATGTCTTCCCTGATCTTTTTTAATTGACTTATAAATTGCGGCCAGTGCGTATCATGTTCTTCGTCATCGTGCCACACCCCTTTTTTTACACTGATCATTTCACCATCTGTTGCTGTATAAGAAATGCCTGCTTCATTCAGTAATTGCAATGTGAGTGGTAGATCCCCATGAATAAATTCTGCACCAGCCTCGAAGCATTCGTTCACCTCATCTTTACGGATCGTTGCAATACGGCCACCGGCATTGGCTGCAGCTTCCAGGCAACATACACTGTAGCCGGCACCAGTTAATTCTTTCATTGCCATCAGCCCTGCTGCCCCGGCTCCTGCTATAATTATATCATACTTCATTGTTAAATCTTAAGGCGCTACAATTTAAAGCGGGTTTGTCATAAAAAATGCAGGCATAATTCATGTGCATATACAGCTTTATCATCAAAAATACTTTTTATGAAAGCTGTACGTATTCATGAATTCGGTGGACCTGACGTGTTACATGTGGAAGAAATACCCCGCCCCTCGCCTGCCGCAGACGAGGTGCTCATTAAAGTACATGCTGCCGGCGTGAATCCTGTGGATTGGAAAATCCGCAAAGGGTTTAAAAAAGATTCGGCAAAATTGCCGTTCACACCGGGATGGGATGTGTCAGGAGTAATTGAACAAAAGGGAACCAAAGTAAAAAAGTTCAGAAACGGAGATGAAGTATACAGCCGTCCTGACTTTGAAAAAAACGGAACATATGCCGAATATGTAACGGTGAAAGCAAACCAGGTGAACCTGAAACCAAAATCGATTGATCATGTAAAGGCAGCCGCAGTGCCGCTTGCCGGTCTTACAGCATGGCAGGGTTTATTCGATCATGGACACCTGGAACCGGGACAAAAAGTGTTGATCCATGCTGCATCCGGTGGTGTGGGCAGTTATGCCGTTCAGTTTGCAAAATGGAAAGGTGCCTATGTAATCGGTACAACATCGAACGAGAACATTGACTTTGTAAAACAACTAGGTGCCGATAAGGTAATTGATTATAAGAATGAAAAATTTGAAGAGGAGGTCAATGCAGTTGATCTCGTGCTTGATACAATCGGCGGTGATACACAAAAACGTTCACTGGAAGTAATAAAGCCGGGAGGAAGATTAATTACAACAGTGGCAGCGGAATTTGAAGCTGATGCCAGGCAGAAAAATATCATTCTTGAAGGATTTCTTGATGAACCAAATCCCGATCAGCTTAAAACGATAGCTGAATTGATTGATACGGGAAAAGTAACGCCGGTAGTAACAGAAGTGTTGCCGTTGGAAAAAGCCGCTGAAGCACAGCAAATAAGTGAAGAAGGGCATGTTCGGGGGAAGATCGTGTTAAAAGTGGTATAAGCAGGTATGATTTTTTTCACGGTTAAAGCAGTAACTAAAAAAACGATTATGTCTATTAAAATAAATGAAGCAACAAAGAATCGCCCGGGTGGCACACGGGTATTGGATGCGCCTGCGGTACTTATACATATCCCTCATTATCTCGACATGATCAGGAACGAAAAAGCGTGGCAGGAAGGAGACAGGAACGGAATTACGGTTTTTAAAAATGAGGATATATCGGTTGTTATTACCATGCTGGAAAAAAGTGCAAAGCTGGAAAATGTGCAGATGAAGGGTTATGCAAGTTTGTATTTATTAAAAGGCAGGATCAGCATGCAGGCAGGTGATGATACAAAAGAAGCCGCAGCTGGTGATTTGATGATCTTTCATCCTTGTATAAACTATTCAATTGAGGCGATGGAAGAAAGTTCGTTTGCATTGACGCATTACTGTAATGAAGCGGATAGGGAGGGAGAAATTTTTTGATTTGTTGAAACTACAAAGGTTGTTGAGGTTTTGAAACCACAAAGGGCACGGAGGTGAAAACACAAAGCACATAAAGGAAGTGTTTAAAGAATTGTTCTTTGTGATTTTGATGAAATGAATAGAATAGTTCCCACCAAGACACGAAGTATACTAAGAAAACATACAAGAAACAGAGCTTGGTGTTCTTTGTGTCTTAGTGGGAAAGATTCACAAAGAATAAAACTTAGTGCTCTTTGTGTTTTAGTTGGAATAGTTCCCACCAAGACACGAAGTAAACTAAGAAAGTATACAAAGAACAGGGCTTGGTGTTCTTTGTGTCTTAGCGGGAAAAATTCAAAATGAATAAAACTTAGTGCTCTTTGTGTTTTAGTTGGAATAGTTCCCACAAAGACACGAAGTACACAAAGAAAGTATACAAAGACCTGGACTTGGTGTTCTTTGTGTCTTAGCGGGAAAAATTCAAAATGAATAAAACTTAGTGCTCTTTGTGTTTTAGTTGGAATAGTTCCCACCAAGACACGAAGTACACTAAGAAAGTATACGAAGACCTGGACTTGGTGTTCTTTGTGTCTTATCGGGAAAGATTCTTAAAGAATAAATCTTAGCGCTCTTTGTGGTTAAATCAGTATTCTTTGTTTTTAAATATTAATCTTTAAAATTGCTTTTTATGAAAGG
>Ga0207648_10006263_pt1 | contig 11843 bp, 8 predicted proteins | sample KBSMisM32_FD_184310 | JGI IMG/M metagenome (GOLD analysis project Ga0207648, IMG submission 184310) | Miscanthus rhizosphere microbial communities from Kellogg Biological Station, Michigan, USA - KBS Miscanthus M3-2 (SPAdes) (version 2) | ecosystem: Host-associated > Plants > Roots > Rhizosphere...
CGCGGGACGAAGCTCGGCGTGAGGAACAGCAGGGGGAAGAAGATCAACCCGGCCGAGTTCGTCGCGGCAGCGCTCCTTGTCTTGAGCGCGATCAGCTGCATGAAGCCGGAGAACACGACCGCCCACGACGCGGTCAGCAGGATCAGCAGGGCGAACCCCAGGAAACCGCTCGCGATCGTGATGCCGAACGGCAGCGCGATGAGAACCATCGTCGAGGCGATCGCGGTGGTTTTGAGCGCTTCGGCGCCGAGACGGCCGAAGATGATGGCCGTCCGTGGAACCGGTGCGGCTCGCAGCTTGTCGAAGTAGCCGCCCTCGATGTCCTCGACGAGGTAGAGCGCCGCCGAACCGAAGGACGCCGCGAGGAGCAGCGAGCTCGGGAGCTGGAACGCGGCGTAGTTCTGTCCCGCGAGGAACGGTGTCGACCCCGAGGGGAAGATCCTGGCGGCCTGCCCGACATTGACCACCAGGAAGAACAGCGGGATGAACAATGTCGGGAGGAGCGCCTCGGGCGTGCGCAGCGCTTCGCGGACGGAGCGCTGTGTGAGGACCAAGACCTTCGTCACGCCTGCACCTCCTGCACCTCGCCGGCGACCCGTTCGCGCGTGCGCCCCGTCGCGGCGAGGAACACCTCGTCGAGCGTGGGTTCGTAGGTCAGCCCATGTCGCTGCCGCAGGCCGGCCTTCAGCTCCGCCGGCGTGCCCTCCCCGACGAGCACACCGCCGTCGATGATCGCCAACCGGTCACACAGTTGATCGGCCTCTTCCAGGTACTGCGTGGTCAGGAAGATCGTCGTACCCCGCTCGTTGATGCGCTGCAGCTCGTCCCACACGGTGAGCCGGCTCGCCGGGTCGAGTCCCGTCGTCGGCTCGTCGAGGAACAGCACGTCGGGCTCGTGCACGAGCGCCGAGGCGAGGTCGAGCCGTCGCTTCATACCGCCTGAGTACCCCTTGATCCGGCGGTCGGCGGACTCCACGAGGTCGACGAGCTCCAGCAGCTCCTCTGCCCGGGCCGCGGCTTGCTCGCGGGACATGTCGAACAGGCGGGCCTGGAGCATCACGAGCTCGCGGCCCGTCTGGCGTACATCGAGCCCGGCCTCCTGGAGGGCGACACCGATCCGTTGCCGTGCGGTGTCGGGATCCGCCGTGACATCGACCCCCGCAACTCGCGCGCTGCCGGAGGTGATCGTCATGAGGGTGGTCAGCATCCGGACGGTCGTCGATTTGCCGGCGCCGTTCGGTCCGAGGAAGCCGAAGACCTCGCCCTCCTCGACCCGCAGGTCGACACCACGCACAGCCTCGACGTCGCCGCCGCGGCCCGTGTAGCGCTTGACCAGCTGTTCCGCTTCGATCGCCAACGCCATGACCCCGAGACCCTATCGACCCGTGGCGACACGCCCCGCGCCGCGCAGGACTCGCCCTAGCGCCGCCCAGGACCCTGACCTAGGCTGCGCCCGTGCAGCCGTCGCCCTCCCTCCGAGAGAGCCTGGGGATCGTCTCCGATGTTCGGGTGGTGCGCCGGGCACTCCTCACGTCGCTGCTCGTCGGACTGATCCTGACGGCGGTGCACGTGGGCGTCGGGGGTCCCACGACGGTCATCGAGGTGATCCTCACGTTCCTGGTTCCCTTCGTCGTATCGCTCGTGTCGAGCTGGGCGGTCATCCGACGAACTCGGACCGACACCGCGCTGCTCGAACGAGAGATCCACACGATCAACCGGTTCCCGGACCAGAACCCGCACCCGGTGATGCGGATCGCAGGCGACGGATCGTTGTCCTACGCGAACGCTGCGAGCGAGCCGCTCCTCACGGCGCTCTCGCTCGAGATCGGTGCACCCATCCCTTCGAGGCTCCGGAGCGAGCTGCTCGCGGCGGCGGGAGATCCGACGGCCGACCCGATCGAGGTGTTAAGCGGCGTCCGCACGTTCCAACTCCTCGCGGTCGATGTTCCTGACCTCGGCGTCGTCAACGTGTACGGAACGGACGTCACCGCGGCCAAGGTCATCGACCGGTTCCCGAACCGGAATCCGAACCCGGTCTTCCGGGTGTCCCGCGAGGGCACGCTCATCTACGCGAACGATGCGAGCGGCCCGATCGTTCGTTCACTCGGGGTCGACCTCGGGGATCCGCTGCCGGCCTCCTTGATCGCGGACGTCCGGTCGATCGTGTCCGCGCTCGTGACGGGCGTCGAGATCCGAGCCGAGGAGCGGACCTACCGCCTCGAGGCGGTCGACATCCCCGAGTTCGACTTCGTGAACGTCTACGGAACCGACGTGACGGCGGCGAAGTGGATCACGAAGTTCCCCGACCAGAACCCGAACCCGGTGCTTCGGATCGCACTCGATCGGTCGCTCGTCTACGCGAACGACGCGAGCGAGTTCGTGCTGAAGGGCTTCGGTGTCGGGGTCGGAGAGGAGGTGCCTGCGGACGTGTTCACGCAGCTGAAGGCAATCGCGGACGCTGGTGTACCCGAAACCGTCGAGGTTGAGTCGGACGGGCATGTGGTCGCTTTGCTCCCGGTATGGATCCCGGACTTCGGGTTCATCAACGTCTACGGCACCGATGTGACGGCGGTCCGCGAGCTCGAGACCGCGCACCGTGAGAACGAGCGGTTGTTGTTGAACATCCTGCCACCATCGATCGCGGCCCGGCTGCGCGCCGGTGAGGCCACGATCGCGGACGGGTTCGAGGAGATGACCGTCCTGTTCGCCGATGTGGTCGGGTTCACCGAGCTCTCATCGAGGCTGGAGCCGCATCAGGTCGTTGACATGCTGAACACGGTGTTCTCAACCTTCGACGGGCTCGTGGATCGCTTCGGGCTCGAGAAGATCAAGACGATCGGTGACGCATACATGGTCGTGGGCGGGTTGGGTGCGGACGACGCCGACCATGCGGTGCAGGTCACGCAGCTCGGACTGCAGATGCTCGAGGAGGTGCGCCGATTCACCGATCCGGAGCCGATCCAGCTCAGGATCGGGATCCACACCGGGCCGGCGGTCGCCGGCGTGATCGGACTGAAGAAGTTCATCTACGACGTCTGGGGCGACACGGTGAACATGGCGAGCCGCCTCGAAGGCGCGGGGGTGCCCGGCCGCATCCAAGTGGGGCGGCAGACCTACGAGCGCCTGTTCGACTCTTTCGGGTTCGAAGCACGAGGCGAGATCGAACTGAAGGGGAAGGGCCTCGTCGAGACCTTCTTGGTGACGGCACCCCGGAAGCTGGCACCCCACGGTCGAGCTGCACCGCGCTGAGCCGGCGATCCATGCCGAGGCGCGACCCCGTCCATGACAGGGTTGCGATCTTGGAGCCCACCTCCAACCCCATCACGAGACGCCGAAGATGACGCTCCTGTCATGTGGCCGGCTGCGTCCTACCCGGAGCCGACGCAGCCGCCTGCCTCGGTCGAGTAGGAGACCGCCATGTCACCGCGCAGCAGGCGGACGTCACTCCCCGTCCTGCTCCGCCATTGGAGCCGCAGATCGTTCACGTGCACGGCGGCGGACTGGTTCTTCTCGATCCACTCGAACGAGAAGGAGTCAGGACCGCCACCGCCGGGCACGAAGGTCGCCCGCCCGGGCTTGCTCGCGGCCGTCTGCGAACCGACGTTCGTGCTCAGGACGCGGAATTCGGCCGGCGCGCCGGAGACCACGGCGCTCACGTCGATCACGATCGGGAAGATCGACGCGGGATGATCCGCGAACCCGGGGACGTCGGTGAAGGTCGTCGACGAGGTGCTGACCTCGCTCGTCTGCCATCTGGTGTCGATGCAGCGCACCGGCGTCGTGCCACCGCCTGTGGCCGCCCGAGCCCCCATCACCCCGCCGCCGGCGATCGCCGCGGTCGCCAACACGATCAACGCTCTGCGCATGGCGCGCTCCTTTCCTCTGGACCTGACCCGGGATAGACGCATACCCGGCCGACTCGGTTGCATGACGGTTCCGTGTCAGGGGCCGAGCAGCTCGTGGGCGGCGCGATGGCCTTGCGCGATCGCCTCGGACGCGAGCGGCATCCACGCCGCATCGGCGTTGGCGAACGCGACGTTGCCGCACCTCGCTCGGGCGGTCCGGAAGGGCTCCCGCGCATCGTCTTCGGGATCGTGCAGGGGATCGCCCGAGTAGGAGTACCCGTGGCCCCATCGGTTCACGGTGATCGCGGCGATGTCCGCGTCGGCGTCGAACCCGCCGGACCCGAGCATCCTGGTGAGCTCGTCGCGGATGTGGAACTCGAAGTCCTCGAACGACGTGTCGTAAAGCAGCTGTCTCGCCTGCCGACGCGCTTCCCGCGCCGGGAGACCCTCGTTGGGGACCGTGGGGACGTGCACCAGGTGCAACACCATGGGCTCGTCCGGCGAGCTCGGGAACCGGTAGTCGCCGATGCTGACGGGGTAGTCGAGCTTCAGGCGCGAGAAGAACCCCATCGGGTTGGTGATCTCGTGCACGCCGCACGCGACCCAGGGTCGCCAGTTCCGAACGGCCACCTTCGTGTAGGACAACGGCGCCTTGATGTTGCCGCGGAGCGCCCGACGCTGATCACGCGGCAGCTCGGGCATGATCCGCGGGACCATCATGTGGTAGCCGGCGAGGATCGCCCGCTGTGCTCGGATGGAAGCGACCTCGCTGCCACGCGCGGACGCGATCACGACCGCGTCCTGGTCGTTGCGAACATGGACGGCGGTGCTCTCGAGGCGGATGCGTGTCGCGGCGCCGGTTCGATCCAAGGCCTCATAGTCGAAGCGCGCCGTCACCACGTCTTCCATCGTGGTGCCCGGCGCGACGCCCGGGATCAACGAGCGGACGAGCAGGCGGGCGATCGACGCGTTCCCGTCGGGGAAGTGATAGATGTACGGCTCCTCCATCTCCGCGAGCGCCGCCGGATCCGATGGGAGGTCGAGGCCAGCGAAGCCCGGATAGCCGGTCTCCATCGCGACGAACGCCGTGATCGCGTCGATGCCGGCCGCGAAGAAGTCGTGCGATCGCCCCTGGAACGTGTCGGCGGCGAGGTCGTCGAGCCCCCAGTACCGCTGGACGTAGTCGCGATAGCTGACGCGCGAGAGCAGCTCGCGCTTCGCGTCCGTGTTCATGTCTGCGAGCGGATCGAGTGTCGAGGTGGACAGCCGCACGAGCGCCGCTCTCGACTCGACGGACAGGGGGAAGTCCGCGATGAACGCCTCGGGAGGGCGCTCGTTCATCCGGTGGACGGGGATGTCATCGGCGACCATCCGCATCGGATCGCCGGTGACGAGCTTGTCCTGGCCGAACGCCTCCTTGGTGAAGAACTGGCCTCGAGACAGACCGAGCGATGGATACAGGTCCATGTCGAAGTAGTGTTCGAACCGATGATGGTCGACGCCGAGCGCGGACAACATGCCCTTTGCCTCTGGACCATAGAGCGCGTCAGGTGATTGGAGCGCCTCGCTCCCGCCGTAGCCGAGTAGGAACCGCCCGTCGACGATGAACTCGTTGCGCTTGGCGTGCCCGCCGAAGTCGTCGTGGTTGTCCAGGATCAGGATCGTCGCGTCGGGCCGCCGCTGCCGGTAGAACCAGGCGGCCGCGAGACCGCTGATCCCGGCGCCGACCACGACGAGCTCGACCTCCTCGCTGACCGAGATGTCGTCGACCTCGAACCGGCGGCCGTCCCGGATCTCATGGGCTACCTCGTAGGAACCGGGGTGACTCCCGCGGAGCCCCGTGCGTGCCGGCGGATATGCCGTGCCATCGATGAACTGTTGCCGAGCGATGTTGCCGGGCACGACTACGGTTCCACGACGACGCTCTCGAGCCAGTCGGGCACCTCGCGCCCTTCGACCCTGATGAAGGGCGGTTCGAGCTCAGGGACCTCGCGGAGCGCCGACTCGGCAGCGTCACGCGACATCGCCGGGGCATGGCGCTCGGCGTCGATGACCATCGGCAGGAGCTGTGTGTCGCCCGGGGTCGCGATCCCGGTGACGGCAGGATCGGACAACGCGAACGCGACCGCCGCGTCGATCCACGGCTGTGTGTCGAGCGGCTCGTACCAGGTGTCGAACCGGTGCGGTTCGCCGTTCCTCCAGAGGTTCCGCGCCGCCGCCTTGATGAACATCAGGCCGGCGTCCTGGGCCGCGATCTCCTCTTCGAGCGCCTCGAGATCCCGTCGATACGCCGGCTCACTCCAGAGGCGGGAGTTGCACGGCGTGAGGACGGTCTCGAACGGGAACCGACGCAGCGCCTCCAGGTGCGTCGCCGGCGCCCGCATCCCGTGACCGGTGATGCCGATCGCGCCGACCAGGCCGTCGTCTCGAGCCCGGAGCGTCCCGAAGAGTGCCCCGTCGGCCTCGGTCACCCGGCCGAGGTCGTCCAGGTCACACACCGCGTGGTGCTGGATCAGGTCGAGCCGATCGACCTGGAGCCGTTCGAGCGAGCGTTCGATCGAGTCATACGCCCCGCGCGAGGTGCGGTCGTCGGTCTTACTGGACAGGAAGATGCGGCCGCGGATCCGGGGCATCCAGGCGCCGAGACGGAGCTCGGAGTCGCCGTAGGACGCCGCCGTGTCGAAGTGGTTGATGCCGGCGTCGAGAGCCTGCTGGATCGAGGCGTCCGCAACCTCCTGCGTGACGTCCGAGAGCGCGGCTCCTCCATAGATGAGGACGCTGCTGCGGTGACCGATCCGTCCGAGCCGTCGTCGCTCCACCCGTTCTTCCTCCCGCTGCTAACGTCTCACACATGGAGTACCGGGTCCTCGGTGGGACGGGCGTACGGGTCAGTACCCATTGCCTCGGAACGATGATGTTCGGCCCCTGGGGCAATCAGGACGTCGACGAGTGCGTGCGGATCATCCATGCGGCGATCGACGCGGGGATCAACTTCATCGACACCGCCGATGTGTACTCCGAGGGAGCGTCCGAGGAGATCGTCGGGAAGGCGCTCCGCGACCGGCGCGACGACGTCGTCCTCGCGACGAAGGTGCACGGGAGCATGGGACCGGGCCGGAACGACCAGGGCAACTCCCGCGTCTGGATCATGCGCGAGGTCGAGGAGAGCCTCCGGCGGCTCGGGACCGACCACATCGACCTGTACCAGATCCACCGGCCTGAGGGCGAGACCGACATCGAGGAGACGCTCGGCGCGCTGACCGACCTCCAACGCAAGGGCACGATCCGATACTTCGGCTCCTCCACCTTCCCCGCCTGGCAGATGGTCGAGGCGCAATGGGTGGCGGAGCGCCGCGGTCTCTCGCGGTTCCGCACCGAGCAGCCCCCGTACTCGATCTTCGCGCGGCACATCGAGCACGACGTGCTGCCGGTCGCGCAGCGTTACGACATGGGCGTGCTCGTCTGGAGTCCGCTCAACCGCGGGTGGCTGTCCGGCCGGTATCGCCGCGATCGGTTCGACCGCTCGCCCGATTCACGGGCGACCCGTGGCGCCGCGCGCGCGGAGTGGCTCGCCGAGCTCTGGGACGAGTCGCGCCCGGAGATCCAGCGCAAGCTCGACGTCGTCGAAGCGCTCATGAAGTTCGCCGAGGAGTCGGACACGACGATCGCGCCCTTCTCGATCGCGTTCACGTTGGCGCACCCGGCGGTGACCTCGACGATCATCGGACCGCGGACGATGGAGCAGCTCGACGATCTGGTGTCGGCCGCCGATCTCCGGCTCGAGGACGGCGTGCTCGACGCGATCGATGAGCTCGTGCCGCCAGGCACGTTGATCGACGAGAACGATCGCGGGTTCGACCCGTGGTGGTTCGAACCGTCGGCCCGACGTCGTCGCTCGAACTGACGTGCGCACGCTCGCCGTGGTCGTCGGGATCGCGATGGTCCTCCTCATCATGTGGGAGGCATTCGAGACCCTGGTGCTGCCGCGGCGGGTCTCACGACGCCTCCGCCTGACCCGCGGCTACTACCGCTTGCTGTGGGGGATCTGGTCGCGGATCGGCACCAACCATCCGGGTCAGAAGCGGGAGAACTACCTCAGCGTCTTCGCGCCGTTGTCGCTGATCCTGCTGCTGGGGTTCTGGGTCGCGGGCTCGATCGTCGGGTTCGCGTTGATCAAATGGGGGCTCAACGCCCCGTACGCACCCATCGGCCCCGCGTCGTTCCCCACGCATCTGTACGTGAGCACGACCACGTTCGTCACGCTCGGCCTCGGTGATCTCGCGCCAACCTCCTCGGCCGGTCGGGTGATCACCGGGATCGAGGCGGCGGCCGGGTTCGCGTTCCTCGCGCTGTCCATCTCCTACCTGCCGGTGCTGTACGGGTCGTTCTCGCGGCGGGAGGTGCAGATCTCGATGCTCGACCAATGGGCGGGTTCACCGCCGAGCGCCGTGGAGCTGCTGCGTCGTGCCTCGACGAAGGGCACGCTGGCGTCGGTCGACACGTTGCTCGCCGACTGGGAGCACTGGACCTCGGAGCTGCTCGAGAGTCACCTGTCCTACCCCGTGCTGGCGTACTTCCGTTCGCAGCACGAGCAGGAGTCGTGGCTCGCGGCGCTTACCACGATCCTCGACACGTGCTCGCTGGTGCTCGCGGGCATCGACGAGATCTCCGGCTGGCAGGCGTGGCGCACGTTCGCGATCGCTCGCCACGCCGTGGTCGATCTCACCGAGGTGCTGCGGGTGCCGCCGGTCCAGCCGGGGAGCGACCGGCTGGATGCGGCCGACGCCGAGCGGCTCCAGGCGCTGCTTGCGGCCTCGGGTGTCCATCTCGACTCGGACGCGCTCGAGCGTCTGCTGCCGTTACGACGGAAGTACGAGCCGTACGTCCACGCGCTCTCGCACCGCGTCCAGATGCAGCTGCCGTCGTTCCTGCCCAGCGAGGGCGCGATCGACGATTGGGAGCGTTCGGCCTGGACGTTGCCGAGCTAGTGGCGAGCGATCAGCCGCCGAACCAGCGCTCTCGCCGAGACCGCGTGAACTCGATCTTCTCGGCGGTCACCACCGCTGATGGTGCGGAGAACGCCGCGGTCGGCTGGGGCCCCGAGAGGAAGTCGACGTCCACTCGCCCCACGAGGTGGTCGCCGAACTCGATGTAGCACGAGCCCTGTCCGCGGTAGGGATCGGGTGTGGCGTCGCCGCGGATCCGGGCGATGAGGTGCTCGGCCACGACGCGGCCCGCGCCCTCCGCGAACACGCCGGCCTTCGGCGTGCCCACGCTGGTCACGTCGCCGATCGCGTACACGTCGGGGAATCTCGTCGCGAGCGTCGCCGGCTCGACCGGGATCCAGCCGTCGACCGCCAGCCCGGAAGCCTCGACCACCGCGGGCGCGCGGTGCACCGGGATCCCGAGGAACAGATCGCACGGGAGCTCGCTCCCGTCGTCCAACACCGCCTGCTTCCTCCCGGGCTCGAGTGACGCGACGCGATGCTCGGGCATGAACCGGATGCCCCGCTCCTCGAACGCGGCCAGCAGCGCCTCCGACGTCTCGGGGGAGGGCGGCACCGGCGCACCGAAGGGCATCACCAGGGTGATGTCCGTCGCGTCGCGCACGCCGCGCGCCCTGAGGTATCCGTCGAGCAGGATCGCCGCCTCGCTCGGCGCCGGCGGGCACTTGAACGACGGCCCCGCCACCCCGACGATCGCGTGCCCAGACGAGAAGGAAGGCAGCACGTCGCGGAGCCGCTCGGCGCCCTCCACCGAATAGAACTCGTTGCCGCCTTCGTCGAGGCCGGGTGTCGCGGCAGTGTCGAGATCGGCGCCGAGCGCCACGACGAGGACGTCCGCCTCGTAGGTGCCGGCGTCGGTGACGGTCCGGCGTTCGACGGGGTCGATCGACACGATCGTCTCCTGCCGGAACCGCACGCCCGGCTTGGCGATGTCCCCATACGCGTACCGGACCTCGTCGATCGGCTTCTTTCCGTACATCACGTCGAGCTTCGCGAAGCCGAAGACGAACACATCGCTCTTGTCGATCAGCGTGACCTCGACGTCGTCGCCGAGCGCTTCGGCGAGACGCGAGGTCAGCTCGAGGCCGCCGAAGCCGGCGCCGAGGACGACCACACGGGTGCTCACCCCGTCAGGCTATCCCGCCCCGCCGTAAGAGGTGTCGGGCCGTGCCCCTTCACGTCCGCTGGTCGGAGAGCCACGCGAACGCGAGCGGCGAGGCCGCCGTCAGGTCGACCGCCGGCTCCACCGTCGAGAACGACTCCACGTTGTCGGTGAACTTCGCGCCCGATCCGTCGAACGCACCGAACCGATCCGACCCGTTGGGCGGGCAGGGGTTCATCCCGCTGACGGAGCCGCTATATGTGGTGCCGTTGGGTCCCTCGACCGCGGCGCCCGCGAGGATCGGCGCGGTGCCGTCCAGATGCCCGGCGATGTTCGCGATCTGGTGGTGGATGCAGTTCGGGAAGATCTTGCCGTCGCCCACGATGAGCGAGGACCCCCAGGCGTTCGCGCCGAGGATGTTGCCGAGCCAGCCGATCGCGTGGGCGCCGTACCTTCCGGAGTTGGTCAGCGCGTCGTACTCGCTCGCCATCACGGACAGCCCCGCGCCGTGCGAGGTCGTGTCCCACGTCGCCCACGGGAACCCGAACCCGAACGGGTCGGTGGCCGCCTGTGCGATCGCGGAGTCCAGCTGCTTCTTGAGGTCGGCGAGCAGCGAATCCCTCGTGACCTCGAGGCCGGTGGGATCGCCGGCAGCCTGGATCGCTCGGTACAGGTCGTAATGCGCGAACCCGCTGACGTCGTACAGATTGAGCGTGTCGGTCGCGTCGTTCGGACCGGTGATGTACGCGTTCGCCCAATGCGCCGCCTTGGTCAGGTAGAAGTTCGGGTTGGTGTGTGGGAGCCCCGTCGGCAGGGCGCCCGCAGCGAGTGCCATCGCCAGCTCGGTCGCACCGAGCTCGAGGTCGTCACGCCACTCCGATTCGGGGTAGAAGCTGAACGGGATCAACGTGAGCAGGTTGCCCGATGGGTTCGTGTCCGCGAGGTCGTAGATGTGCTCGGCCGCGAGCAGGCATCGGTTCGCCAGGATCGGCGCGGAGACACGGAACACCTGGAAGCACATCGCGAACGCCGCGGCGTCGCGCCCCGCGAGGTTCGGGCTGACGAGCGACCCGGGGGGCGCGGCCCGGAACACCGGCCGGTGCCGGATGTAGCGGAACCGCGGGTCGGTGCCGCCGTAGGTATCGTCTGCCTGCGGCAGGCGCCAGATATCGTGGTCCGAGACGGTCTTGGCGTTCCCGTTCCCGATGCCCACCTGGTAGTACAGCGTGCTCGTGTCGTCGTCCCACATCTTGAGCAGCCACTCCACGCCGAACCGCGCTTCGGCGGTGAAGTCCGACGTGGCCGATCCGGCTCCCATCCTGGTGGGGAAGTCGCGGACGCCGGCGAGCAGCAGATCGGTCGTGTAGCTCTCGGTCTGGACCGCCTTCAGGTAGTCGCCGGCATCGAACCAGCCGCCCGACGCGTCGATGCGGTTATTGAGCGGTGTGAGGTCGCCCTTGAAGTGCCCGGTGCTGTTGGCATGCGGCGTCAGGTAGGTCATCGAGTTCGCGTCGTGCAGATGTGCCGGCGCGGCGCGCAGCGGTGACGCGATGTAGTCGGCGCCGTCGCGGGCGTTCCCGTAGTACGACAGGGCGTTCGCGAGCGCGGACCGGTAGAGCGGGCCGTCCCCGCCGATGCGGAACCGCGGTGAGCTCGCCTTCGCGGGTCCGGCGACATCGATCCGATAGCGGCCGGCGGCGGTCACCGACCGGAAATCCAACGGGTAAACGAACCCGAACATCTGGCTCCACGCGCCTGCCGACGCGGGCACGGCCGCCGTGTAGGCGGCCGAGTTCGTCGCCACGTTGACGACCGAGAAGGTGGCACCGGTCTCGGCCACCGAGGACATGAGGAACGCTCGCTTCGGGATCGCCGACGGGTACCCCATCT
>Ga0207648_10006264_pt1 | contig 11842 bp, 10 predicted proteins | sample KBSMisM32_FD_184310 | JGI IMG/M metagenome (GOLD analysis project Ga0207648, IMG submission 184310) | Miscanthus rhizosphere microbial communities from Kellogg Biological Station, Michigan, USA - KBS Miscanthus M3-2 (SPAdes) (version 2) | ecosystem: Host-associated > Plants > Roots >...
TTGGTGTCTGCCAGGGTGCCGGCATCGAGGTACTGACCGTGCCGTCGTTCGACGACCTGTTGAGCGGCAAAGTCACCGTTTCCCAGATTCGACATGTCGAACTGGACGACCTGCTCGGACGCGACCCGGTCAAACTCGATAGCGCCGGTCTGAAGGAACTCTTGACTGACAAGACCGTGATGGTTACCGGCGCGGGCGGTTCCATCGGTGCCGAATTGTGCCGGCAGATCGCGCGTTATCATCCCAGCCGTTTGGTGCTTTTCGAGTTGTCGGAGTTTGCGCTCTACCAGATCGAGCAGGAATTCCACGGCGCCTTGCCGCGCCTTGCACTGATCTGCATGGTCGGTGACGCCAAGAATCCACAGCGTGTCGCACAAGCCCTGGACAAATACCGGCCGCAAGTCGTTTTTCACGCCGCGGCATATAAGCATGTGCCCTTGATGGAACGGGAAAATGCTTGGGAAGCGGTACGCAACAACGTCTATGGAACGTACGTTGTGGCCTCCGAGGCCAAGCGCCACGGCGTTGAGAAGTTCGTTCTGATTTCCACCGACAAGGCTGTCAACCCCGCGAATGTGATGGGCGCGAGCAAGCGGCTCGCGGAAATGGTCTGCCAGGCTTTGCACGGGCCGCAGGGAACGCGATTCATCATGGTTCGTTTCGGCAACGTGCTCGGCAGTGCGGGCAGTGTGATTCCGAAATTCCGCGAGCAAATCGCCGCAGGCGGACCGGTCACCGTGACGCACCCCGATATCACGCGTTTTTTCATGTCCATCCCGGAAGCAGCGCAACTTGTGCTGCAAGCGGGCGCCATGGGTCGCGGTGGCGAAATTTTCGTGCTCGACATGGGCGAGGCAGTGCGTATCGTCGATCTGGCCAAGGACATGATCCGCCTGTCCGGGTTTGCGGAGGAAGACGTAAAGATAGCGTTTACCGGCTTGCGCCCCGGGGAGAAGCTCTATGAAGAAGTCCTTGCCGAGAGCGAGGAAGCCCTGACCACCCCGCATCCCAAGCTTCGAATTGCGCGTGCACGTGAGGTTCCCGATGGCTGGCTCGAGGCACTGACGGCGTGGTTGCAACAAGATTCGTCGCCGGAGGATGGCAAGGTCCGATCGGCTCTGGGGCAATGGGTGCCGGAGTACGACTCGCTTCGGCATGGCGTGGATCCAGTGATACGGCTCGGTCGCAAGGAAGAAATAGGACGATAGGCCCGGCGGCAGCGCCTGGATGACTTCTTCAAAAGGTACCAGTGTCAGTGAAAGTCGCTGTAATCATCGTTAACTACAACTCTGGTCCGCTTCTGCAAACTTGTCTGGACGGTCTCGCAAATCAAACGTATCGCGACGAATTCGAAGTGATCGTCGTTGACAACGGCTCCCAGGACCGCTCGATGGAATCCCTTGAAAGAGTTGCGAGCAATGTGCGCACTATCATGGCGGGCGAGAACCTGGGTTTCGCGCGCGCCAACAATCTCGCAGCGCGAGCGACCGATGCCGAATACCTCGCGTTACTCAATCCGGATGCCTGGCCCTCACCGGAATGGTTGGAGAAGTTGGTAGACGCAGCGCAACGACATCCAAAGGCAGCCAGCTTTGGATCGACGCAGATTGATGCGTCGAACCAATCAGTGCTGGATGGGGCTGGTGATGCGTATCACGTGATGGGGTTGAGTTGGCGAGGCCAAATTGGAAGACCGGTCACCACACTGCCGCCCGAAGGGGAGACGTTCGCCGCCTGCGCGGCAGCGGCGCTCTATCGAAGAGCGGAGTTCATGGCGTTGGGAGGGTTTGACGAGCGATATTTTTGTTACATCGAAGATGTCGATCTTGGGTTCCGACTTCGCCTGGCGGGATACCGATGTATGCAGGTCGCTGATGCTGTTGTCCTGCATCATGGATCGAGCGTAGCAGGTCGTCGCAGCGCCTTTGTGGAGTACCACAGCACGCGCAACGCGATCTGGACATATATGAAGAACATGCCGCTTCCGCTGTTGCTGCCCGGAATACCTTTTCATGTTCTGCTGCGAATGGCATATCTTGTCCGGGCGATACATCGGGGGACGCACCGCGAATGCCTGCGTGCTTTACGAGATGCCGTTTGCGGGATTGGGGCAATACTGGCATCGCGCAATGCGCTGCGCGCAAGCCGTGTTGCTTCTCTCGGCGAGATCGCGCGGGCGCTTACGTGGTCACCAATGAAAGCCCTTAGTAGATCCTGCGACATCCGAATTATCCGAACCGGCTCAATCGCCCATCAACGGCCGCAGTGACTGAATAGTAACGGTCTTGAATCCTGTCAGCGTGCGAGCGGAGGGATCGAAGTAAAGCCGGGGGCCGCGCTGGCGCCCTTTTCGCGTGCCCGGGTATAATTTCTGATTCTTTGCCCATTCTTTATGAGCTTCATGCATTCAAGACAATTTTTCCTCGAAGTTGCGAAGGTTGCCCAGACTATCGACATAGACGCGATCGAACGGCTCACCGATGAACTCGTGGCCCTCCGCGAGCGCGGAGGACGGTTGTTTCTTCTCGGCGTCGGTGGAAGCGCTGGAAATTGCAGTCATGCCGTGAATGACTTCCGCAAGCTTTGCGGAATCGAGGCTTACACGCCGGTGGACAACGTTTCGGAACTCACTGCGCGAACGAATGATGAGGGCTGGGAAACCGTATTTTCGTCATGGCTCAAGATCAGCAAGGCCAGCTCGAAGGACGCGATTTTCGTGTTCTCGGTCGGTGGGGGAAATGCGGAAAAGAACGTCAGCGTCAACATCGTGGCGGGGCTCAAGGAGGCAAAGCAGCGAGGCCTGAAGGTTTTTGGGGTTGTTGGGCGCGACGGCGGCTATACCAAGCAAGTCGGCGACTGTGTCGTGGTCGTGCCCACAGTCGAGGCTTCCCGAGTTACGCCACACACCGAGGCTTTCCAGGCGGTCGTCTGGCACTGCCTGGTTTCCCATCCGGCCCTTCAGAGCATACCCACCAAATGGTGATGCGCCTACGTCGTGCGTAGGGCGGTTTTCCTGGATCGTGACGGCGTACTCAATGCACCGGTCATCAGGCAGGGCAAACCGTATCCGCCAGAATCGCTCGCCGCTCTGGAGATTCTGCCGGGCGTGCCGGAGGCGCTTGCGGACCTTCGTGCGGCCGGATATCTGAACATCGTCGTTACCAACCAGCCGGACGTCGCAACCGGCAAACAACGCATCGAGGTCGTCGAAGCCATGCATGATCGGCTTCTCAAGGAACTCCCGCTCGATGCAGTGAAAGTCTGCTATCACACCGATGAGCAGAAGTGCGACTGCCGCAAGCCGAAGCCCGGAATGCTGTTGCAGGCGGCCAAAGACTTTGGGATAGATCTTTCCCGCAGTTTCCTCGTGGGCGACCGCTGGCGCGACATAGCGGCCGGGCAGGCCGCCGGTTGCAGTTCCTTTTTCGTGAATTATGGGTACGACGAGAAGCAGCCAGAAAAACCCTATGTTCCGGTAAAATCCCTCTCTGAAGCTGCTGCCCTTGTTCTTATCGCCCCATTCGCGAGGTAGAGTCCAATGACCAACTCCAATGACCTGAAGGTCAAATTATTTGCCGACGGCGCCGACCTGACAGGAATTCGGGAAATGGCGGCCAATCCCATGATCAAGGGATTTACGACCAATCCGACCTTAATGCGAAAGGCGGGTGTAGCGGACTACAAGTCGTTTGCCTTGCAGGTTCTGGGAGTGGTAAGGGACCTTCCCATATCGTTCGAGGTTTTCGACGACGACTTCACCGAGATGGAGAAGCAGGCACTGGAGATTGCGTCGTGGGGGAAGAACGTCAACGTCAAGATCCCGGTCACCAATACCAGGGGCGAATTTTGTGGTCCGCTGGCGGAGCGATTGTCGCGTGGCGGCGTTCAATTGAATGTAACGGCGGTAATGACTGTGGACCAGGTCAAACGTGTGGCAGATCGTCTTTCTCCCGATACCCCAGCGATCGTTTCGGTGTTCGCGGGCCGTATTGCAGATACCGGTCGCGATCCGGTACCGATCATGGCCGAATCAGTGAAAGTACTGAAATCCAGGCCGAAGGCCGAGTTGATCTGGGCAAGCCCGCGTGAATTGCTCAACATTTTCCAGGCCGATGCAATTGGTTGCCATATCATTACTGCCACCAACGACATCTTGAAGAAACTGTCGCTCGTAGGCAAAGACCTCGACCGTTATTCTCTCGAGACTGTCGAGATGTTCTACAAGGATGCCAAGGCGGCTGGCTATCGCATCGACGCCCGCGCCGTAGCCTGAGCAACACTGCCTTTCAATTCCCCAACGATACCTTTACGGCGATATGATGAAGTTCAAGAACATTCTCGTTACTGGGGGTGCCGGCTACGTCGGCAGCCTTCTCACGCCGCAGTTGCTGGACCTCGGCTACAAGGTCACCGTCTACGACATCATGTACTTCGGCGACCAGTTTCTGCCCAAGAGCAACCCCAATCTCAAGATCGTCAGCGGGGACATTCGCGACACCGGCAAGCTCGCAGCCGCACTCAAGGGCATTGATGCCGTCATCTCGCTGGCCTGCATCTCGAATGATGCGAGTTTCGAGCTCGACGAAAAGCTTTCCACTTCGATAAACCTCGATGCCTTCGAGCCGATGGTCGTGGCCGCGAAAAAAGCCGGCGTCAAGCGGTTCATCTACGCGTCGTCCAGTTCCGTGTATGGCGTTTCAGAATCGCCGGATGTCACGGAGGAGCACCCTCTGATTCCCTTGACCCTTTACAACAAGTACAAGGGCATGTGCGAGCCGCTCCTGTTCAAACACCAATCCAGCGATTTCGTTTGCGTCACGATCCGGCCTGCCACTTTGTGCGGTTACGCTCCGCGGCAGCGCCTCGACCTTTCGGTCAACATCCTGACCAACCACGCGATCAACAATAAAAAAATCACCGTGTTCGGCGGCTCCCAGAAGCGCCCGAACCTGCACATCCAGGACATGTCAGACCTGTACGAACTTCTGCTGACTGTGCCCGACGAGAAGATCGCCGGGGAGATTTTCAACGCCGGATTTCAGAACATGTCGATCATGGACATCGCGCAGGTAGTCAAGCGCGTGGTGCGCGAGGAGTTTCCGGAAAAGGGAGAGATCCCCATCGTTACGACACCCACGGACGATATCCGGTCCTACCACGTCAACTCGGACAAGATCCAGCGTGTGCTTGGATTCCGCGCGAAGCGCACGGTGGAGGACGCTGTTCGGGACCTGTGTAGCGCCTTCAAGTCCGGCAAGCTCCCGGACAGCCTCGACGACACCTTCTATTTCAATGTCCGCCGCCTGAAACAGCTGAAGGCAGCATGACCACCCGTCCTGTCGCAATAGTAACCGGCGGCGCCGGGTTTATCGGCAGCCACATGGTGGATGTGCTCGTCGAGCGCGGCTTTTCCGTGCGGGCGATCGACAACCTGATCGGCGGCCGTGAAGAGAACCTTGCGCAACACCGCAACAATCCGGACGTCGTCCTCGACAAGCGCGATGTCCGCAGCTATGCGCCCGACGATGCCTTGTTCCAGGGCGCGCGTTTCGTATTTCATTTCGCAGGCATCGGCGACATCGTGCCTTCGATCGAACGTCCGCTGGAATACATGTCGGCGAACGTACTGGGTACCGCCCACATGCTGGAATGCGCCCGTCACGCCCGCGTCGAGAAGTTCGTCTACGCGGCATCGTCGTCCTGCTATGGCCTGGCGCAAGTCCCCACCCGCGAGGATCACCCGATCGATGCGCGCTATCCCTACGCCTTGTCAAAGTACCAGGGGGAGCAGGCGGTATTCCACTGGCACCACGTCTACAAGCTGCCGGTCAACTCGATCCGGATTTTCAACGCTTACGGCACGCGATCGCGGACTTCCGGCGCTTACGGCGCGGTGTTCGGTGTGTTCCTGCGTCAGAAGCTCGCGGGCAAGCCGTTTACCGTAGTCGGCGATGGCACGCAGAAGCGCGACTTCCTCTACGTGACTGACGTCGCCCGGGCCTTCCTCGCGGCGGCGCAGACGCCGCGAGTCGGCAACGCCTACAATCTTGGTGCGGGCAAACCGCAATCGGTCAACCGTCTGGTGGAATTACTGGGCGGGGAGAAGGTCTACATCCCGAAACGCCCCGGTGAACCCGACTGCACGTGGGCCGATATCAACCGCATCACCGGCGAACTCGACTGGCGTCCGCAGGTCAGCTTCGAGGAAGGGGTTGGGAAGATCGTCGCCAGCATCGACTACTGGCGCAATGCGCCATTGTGGGACCCGGAATCGATCGCCAAGGCGACCAAGACCTGGTTCCAATATTTATCGCCCCAAGGACGTGCCTGATGGACGCCGCCAGCAATCACCTCTTTTCCCATAAAATCAAATCGGCCCAGGAAATCCGCGAGGCAATAGGAGCGCGTCCGCGCGGAAAAAAAGTGATCATGTGCCATGGCACCTTCGATGTGGTGCATCCGGGACACATCCGGCACCTGCTGTACGCCAAGACCAAGGCCGCCATCCTGATCGCAAGCCTTACGTCGGACGAGCACATCAAAAAAGGCAACATGCGGCCGTACGTGCCCGAAGAGCTCCGTGCGGTCAATCTTGCGGCGCTGGAGATGGTGGACTACGTAGTCATCGACCGCGACCCGACGCCGCTCAAGAACCTCGCCTGCATCCAGCCCGATTACTTTGCCAAGGGCTACGAGTACACCGCCGGCACGATACATCCTAAGACCCGGGAGGAGATCGATATCCTCGAATCCTACGGTGGCGAGATCATCTTCACTCCGGGGGACATCGTGTATTCGTCCACGGCCCTGATCGAGCTCGCACCGCCGTCAATATCAGTCGAGAAGCTGATGGTGTTGATGGAAGCCGAGGGAGTCTCGTTCAAGGATCTGCGCGATGCGCTTGCGATGCTCAATGGCCAGCGTGCTCATGTTGTCGGCGACACCATCGTCGACAGCTACACTTATTGCAGCATGATCGGCGGCATGACCAAGACGCCGACCATGAGCGTGCGCTATGAAAAGAAAGTGGACTTCTCCGGCGGCGCCGCTGTCGTGGCCAAGCATCTGCGCGCGGCGGGGGCCGACGTTACTTTCTCCACCGTGCTCGGCAACGACGCTCTCAAGACCTTCGTGCTCGACGACCTAAAGACGCACGGTGTGCACTGCCTGCCGATCATCGACGAAACGCGTCCAACCACCAACAAGAACGCGATCGTCGCCGAGAGCTACAGGTTGCTCAAAGTGGATACCCTCGACAACCGCTCGATTTCCGACAAGATCGTCGAGCAACTGAAGCGCCAGATTGCCGACACGGCTTCGGAGGCGGTGGTGTTCAGCGACTTCCGCCACGGCATGTTTAACCGCAGCACCATCCCGCAGCTAACGTCCGCGATCCAGGCTGGCGTGTTCCGTGTCGCCGACAGTCAGGTTGCGAGCCGCTGGGGGAACATCCTCGAATTCCAGGAATTCGACCTCATCACGCCCAACGAACGCGAAGCGCGTTTCGCACTCGGCGACCAGGATTCGGTGGTGCGGCCGCTCGCGCTCGAGCTGCACAGGCGCTCCCGATGTAAGACGCTGATCCTCAAGCTTGGTGATCGCGGCGTCATCACTTACCGTTCCAATTCGGCGGTTGATTACCGCGCATTTTTCAGCATCGAGACGTTCGCCGACAAGGTCGTAGACGCGGTCGGCGCGGGCGATGCCCTGCTCGCCTACGCGACGCTCGCCATGGTCGCGACGAAAAACGACGTCATCGCGTCCATCCTCGGCAACATGGCTGCGGGCATCGCATGCGAGCATGAAGGCAATATGCCGGTTACGCCCGATCAGTTGCGAAAAAAGATCGAAGCGGTCGAGAAACACGCGCGTTACCAGTGACCGGTCGCGCGATGCGGGTGATCGTTGTCGGGCTGGGAGTTCAGGGTAAAAAACGGCTCGCCGTCGCCGGAAACGAGGCCGTCGCGACCGTCGATCCGGTCAATCCAGACGCAAAGTACAAGAGCGTCGAGGACGTTCCGCTCGGCAGCTACGACGCGGCGCTGCTATGCATCCCCGACGAGCCCAAGATCAAGGTCATCAGCTACCTGCTGTCCAACCGCAAGCACGTACTGGTCGAGAAGCCACTCTTTGCCGACGACCCTTGCCGGTTGCTCAAGCTGAAGCAACTGGCCGAGGCAAACCGCACGGTCTGTTACACCGCCTACAATCACCGCTTCGAGCCGCATTTCGTGCGCATGAAGGAGTTGGTGACGTCGGGACGTTTGGGCCGCATTTACAGCGCACGAATGTTTTACGGCAACGGCACTGCGCGCCTGGTGCGCGATTCCGCCTGGAGAGATCAGGGTGCGGGCGTGCTGCCGGATCTCGGCTCGCATCTGCTCGATACGGCGCTGTTCTGGTTCGGCCGGACGACGGCACGGTTCCAGGTGTTTTCGGCTAGCCGGTTCGAGAATCGCGCGCCCGATCACGTCGCCTGCGGCGCAAACGGCTCGCCCGTGCTGCAGATGGAAATGACGCTGCTCTCCTGGCGCAACCACTTCTACGCAGACGTGTTCGCCGAAAAGGGCAGCGCGCACATCCAATCGCTATGCAAATGGGGCCCGAGCACGTTCACCGTGCGTGACAGGAAGCTTCCGAGCGGCCGGCCCGACGAGGAATCCGTTACGCTCGTGCAACCCGACCCCACCTGGGAGATCGAATACCGCCACTTCAAGGAGCTGTGCGACAAGGGCGGAAACAATATCGACAACGACATTTGGATCAACGAAATGCTTGCCGGTTTATCCGCGTCGGTCGCGCCAGGCAAGAAAAATGAGCCGGCCGCTTGATGCTGACACATCACTGTTCTGAACCAAGGCAACCTGCACGGGTAGTGGTACTGGGCGCGCGCGGATTTATCGCCGGCGCCGTGCTTCGGCGGCTCACTCTCGACGGTACTGCCACGCTTGCGCTCGGCAGTTCGGCGCTCGACCTGCTTGCGCCGGATGCGGCGGAGCGCCTCGCCACGGCGCTCAGGACTGACGATGCCCTCGTCTTTGCCTCGGCAAAGGCGCCGTGCAAGGATCTCGCGATGCTGCGCGAGAACCTCGTCATGGCCGAGGCGGTCTGCACAGCGTTGCGCAAGCGCGCGGTCTCGCACGTCATCTATATCAGTTCTGACGCGGTCTACGAGGATTCACGCGAGCCGATCACCGAGGCAACGAGCGCTGCACCGTCGTCGCTCCATGGGGCAATGCACCTGACGCGGGAGATCGCGCTGCGCGAAGCGTTTAGTGGACCGCTCGCGCTGGTGCGCCCCACACTGGTGTATGGTCTCGACGACCCGCACAACGGCTACGGCCCCAACCGCTTTCGGCGGCTTGCCGCTGCGGGGAAGGACATTGTGCTTTTCGGCGAGGGCGAAGAGCGCCGTGACCACGTGAATGTCGAGGATGTCGCTGAACTCGTGCGGCTGATCGCGCGACATCGCAGCGCGGGCGTCGCCAACGCGGTTTCCGGAGAGGTGGTGTCTTTCCGCGAACTGGCGGAGTTCGCGGCTGCGGAATTCACGCCGCGTGTAGCCGTGCGCGGCAGCCCCCGCACCGGACCGATGCCTCATGGCGGCTATCGCCCCTTCGACAACCGCGCGGTGCTCGATGCATTTCCGGGCTTTCGCTTCCAGCATTGGCGTGAAGGGATCGCGAAGGTCCACGCGCGCCATTCCGCATCGGCGAAATCCTGATGCAACCGGTGATAGGCTTCGCCGGCATGACGCACCTGGGGCTGGTCTCGGGCATCTGCGCCGCGGAGAAGGGCTTCAAGGTGATCGGCTTCGATCCCGATTCCGCGCGCACCTCCGCGCTCTCGCGGGGCGAGCTGCCGGTGTCCGAACCCCAGCTCCCGGAACTGCTCCAGAAAAACAGGGAACGCCTGCGGTTCACCTCGGACGCCGCCGCGCTATCCAGCTGTGACGTGGTCTATGTTGCCCCGGATGTGCCAACCGACGATCTAGGCCGTAGCGATCTCGCATCGATCGGCGACATGCTCGAGGCCGTGTTCTCCGCGACGCGCGACAATGCCGCGATCGTCGTTCTTTCGCAGGTACCACCCGGATTCACACGCGGCAAACTGCGAGCGGGGAGGATCCTTTACTATCAGGTCGAGACTCTGATATTCGGGCGTGCTGTCGAGCGGGCGCTGCAGCCGGAGCGCTACATCGTCGGCTGCGCCGATCCCACAGCACCGCTCCCCGCGGCGTACGCGACCTTTCTGGGCGCGCACGCTTGCCCAGTCCTGCCGATGCGATTCGAGAGCGCAGAACTCGCCAAGATCTCGATCAATATGTTCCTGGTTGCCTCGGTCAGCGCCGCCAATACTCTCGCCGAGCTCTGCGAGAAGGTTGGCGCCGACTGGTCGGAAATCGTTCCAGCTCTGAAACTCGACAAGCGCATCGGTCAGTACGCCTACCTCGCTCCGGGCCTCGGCATTGCCGGCGGGAACCTCGAGCGCGATCTCGCCACCGTGTGCAACCTTTCGGACAGCTACGGCACCGATACTGGCGTAGTGCGCGCCTGGATAGCCAACAGCCGGTACCGCCGCGACTGGGTTTTGCGTACGCTGCATGGCACCGTGTTATCCAGGCTGGAGAACCCGGTCATCGCGGTGCTGGGGCTCGCATACAAGCAAGACACGCATTCGACCAAGAATTCTCCCTCGATCGCGCTGCTGTCGAGCCTTACGCCGTTCCGCGTTCGCGTCTTTGATCCGGTGGTACCTGCCTCGGCAGCGCCGAATCCGCGCTGCCTCGCGGCAAAGACAGAGTTGGAGGCTTGCGAGGGCGCCGATGCGCTCGCGATCATGACACCCTGGGCGCAGTTTGCGAAACTCGATCCCGCGCAGTTAGCGAAGAAACTGCGGGGCAAAGTAGTGCTCGATCCCAATGCCGTGCTCAATCCCGCCGCCTGTCGCGCCGCGGGGCTCGACTACCATACGCTCGGCATGAAATCCTGACCGGCGCCAAGGAACAATGATCGCGCATCGGAACCAGGAACCGAAAAAACCCGAGCGGGTGGTGTTGCTCGGCGCGCGCGGTTTCATCGGCGCTGCGATCCGTCGGCAACTCGATGCGCAGCGCATCCCGACGCTTGCACCGGCTTCGGCCGAGTTGAATCTCACCGAGGCTGATGCCGCCGGCAAGCTCGCCGCGACGCTGAATCCGGTCGATGTGGTGGTCGTGCTCGCCGCAATCACGCCCGACAAAGGCCGCGACAGCGCCACGCTGATGAAGAATCTCGCCATGATGCACAGCGTATGCATGGCAATCGAGAAAGCCGGTTGCGCGCATCTTGTCTATTTCAGCTCGGATGCCGTCTACAACCCCACGGTCAGCCGCGTTTCCGAATACACGCCCGCCTCGCCGCAGGACCTGTACGGCGCGATGCACTACACTCGCGAGATCATGGCGCGGGGCCTCTCGAAAGTGCCGGTTCTGGTGCTGCGCCCGACCCTGGTTTACGGACTCGATGACACCCACAATGCCTACGGCCCGAACCGGTTCCGCCGCGCTGCGCAGAAAGACGGCAAGATTGCGCTTTTCGGCGGCGGCGAGGAAACCCGAGACCATATCCACGTGGACGACGTCGCCGCGCTCACCGTGCGTTGTCTGCTCCATCAAAGCACCGGCACGCTCAACGTTGCAACGGGAATCTCGCATTCCTTCTTTGAAGTCGCGGAACTGGTGGCAAAGCAATTCAGCAGTCCGGTGGAGGTCGCCAGGACGCCGCGAGCCAATCCGATCACGCACCGGCACTACGACGTGACCAATACGATCAAGGCATTCCCTGACTTGCGTTTCATCGCG
>Ga0207648_10006265_pt1 | contig 11842 bp, 8 predicted proteins | sample KBSMisM32_FD_184310 | JGI IMG/M metagenome (GOLD analysis project Ga0207648, IMG submission 184310) | Miscanthus rhizosphere microbial communities from Kellogg Biological Station, Michigan, USA - KBS Miscanthus M3-2 (SPAdes) (version 2) | ecosystem: Host-associated > Plants > Roots > Rhizosphere...
TTGGCGACCAGCGCCGCGACGATCTCGTCGACCTTCGCATCGAGCTCGTCGCTCGCGCAGACTTCGTGCACGAAACCCATCGCGGCCGCCTGTGCCGCGCCGAAGCGCTCGGCAGTGACGAAGTAGCGGCGCGCCGCCTGCTCGCCCATGGCGCGGATCACGTAGGGGCTGATCGTTGCCGGCAGCAGGCCGAGCTTCGCTTCGCTGAGGCAGAAGGTGACCGTGTCGGCCGCGACCAGCACGTCGCACACTGCGGCGAGGCCCACCCCGCCGGCGTAGCAGTCGCCGTGCACGCGGCCGACCACCGGCACCGGGCAGCGGTAGATCGTCCACAGCATGTCGGCGAGCGCCTGCGCGTCGGCGCGGTTCTGCTCCCATGTATAGGCGGCCATCTCCTTCATCCACGACAGGTCGGCGCCGGCGCAGAACGCCTTGCCGCGCCCACTGAGCACGACGGCGCGCAGCGTGGTGTCGGCGGCGAAACGCTCGAACGTGTCGCGCAGCTCGGCGATCACGTTCTCGTTGAACGCGTTGCGGACGGCAGGGCGGTTCAGCCAGACTTCGGCGACCTGCGCCGACCGCTGGACGATCTCGAGCGTGGGGGTGGTATCGGTCATCGCAGGGCCTCGGGTTCGCCGGGGCCTTGCGCGACGCGCGCCGCGATCAGTTCGCGGCGGCGGTCGCGGGGGGTGACCCCGGCTTGATGTAGACGACGTTGTCGTCGATCGCGTACGGCTGGCAGTTCGGACGGCCCGCATCGCGGCAACGCTTCATCACGCGCTCCAGCGGATCGCTGGGCTCTGTCGGATCGCGCGGCTTGGTGCTCCACGTGCCGTAGAACCAGCCGTTCTCCGAAACGACGAACGCGCGCGGCTTGCGATGGGTGAGCCAATCGCGATAGGCCTCGCGGCCGCGCTCGCTGACCGGCACCGCATCGACGTTGTCGATCGCCGCGGTCGACGCGACACCAGGCGCGGCCTGGGTCAACGCCGGCACCGGCGCGGCCGACGGCGGCGCGGGCTGAGCCGTCGAGCCGGCGACGACCGGCGCGATCGGGCCTGCACCGGCGCGCGGCGGCATCACGAACTTCTGCAATTCGTCGGCCGCCAGGTCGGCGAACTTCTCGTAGAGCCAGCCCAGGCGCGCACCGTCCTGGCCGCCAGCCAGGCCACCCAGCGCGTAGCTCGCCTTCACCTCGAAGCTGCGCAGCGCGCGGCCCGACGGATCGAGCACCCGCACCCGGCCAGTCACGTGATCGTCGCCGGCCATGAAGCCGAACATGATCGCGGCGAACGCGCCGCGCACCCGGATGTCGGTCACGACGATCTCGACGCGGTGCGTCGCCGACGGCGCGGTCAGCCCCTTGGCTTCGAGCCGCTGGCGCAGCCGCGTCGCGAGTTCGTCGCGGTTGAACTGCGGGTTGTCGACCTGCTGCTTCGACGCCTCGGGCGACAGCAACGCGTTGACCTGCGTCACGCCCTCCAGGCGCGACACATCGCCGTGGACCCGCGCATCGTTCTTGATCGTGCCCGCGCAGCCCGCCAGCAGCACCCCCAGCGCCGCGATCGCGCAGCCCGCCACGCACCGGAGTGCGGATTTGACCGAGACCATCGCAGCCTGCCTTCTTGTGGTTGTCAGGCTCGCGATGGTAGGCAGCGGCGCCGGCCGCAACCGCCGGCGTGGCGGCCGCGGCACGCGCCGGCGTGCAATAGGTCGCGCGCCGCCGCGGCGCGTGGGGGCATCGAGCGTGGTGCATCACGGCCTGCGCCTCACATCCGGAACACGCCGAACTTCGCGTCGGGGATGGTCGCGTTCAGGCTCGCCGAGATCGCCAGCGCGAGCACGCGGCGCGTCTGCGCCGGGTCGATCACGCCGTCGTCCCACAGGCGCGCGCTCGCGTAGTACGGGTGCGCCTGGGTGGCGAACTGGTCGAGGATCGGCTGCTTGAACGCCGCCTCGTCGTCGGCGGACCAGGCGCCGCCCCGGGCCTCGATGCCGTCGCGCCGCACGGTCGCGAGCACGCTCGCGGCCTGCTCGCCGCCCATCACGCTGATGCGCGCGTTCGGCCACATCCACAGCATGCGCGGCGAGTAGGCGCGCCCGCACATGCCGTAGTTGCCGGCGCCGAAGCTGCCGCCGATGATCACGGTGAACTTCGGCACGGTCGCGGTCGAGACCGCGGTCACCATCTTCGCGCCGTGCTTGGCGATGCCTTCGGCCTCGTACTTCTTGCCGACCATGAAGCCGGTGATGTTCTGCAGGAACAGCAGCGGGATCTTGCGCTGGCAGCACAGCTCGATGAAGTGTGCGCCCTTCAGCGCCGACTCGGAGAACAGCACGCCGTTGTTCGCGACGATGCCCACCGGCATGCCCTCGATGTGCGCGAAGCCGGTCACGAGCGTGGTGCCGTAGCGCGCCTTGAACTCGTCGAACTCGGAGCCGTCGACGAGGCGCGCGATGATCTCGTGCACGTCGTAGGGCTTGCGCGTGTCGACCGGGATCACGCCGTGCAGCTCGGCCGCGTCGAACAGCGGCGCGCGCGGCTCGGCCAGGCGCTGGCCGTGGGCCTTGCTCCAGTTCAGGTTCGCGACCGAGGCGCGCGCGATCGCCAGCGCATGGGTGTCGTTCTGCGCCAGGTGGTCGGCGACGCCCGACAGCCGGGTGTGCACGTCGCCGCCGCCGAGCTCCTCGGCGCTGACGACCTCGCCGATCGCCGCCTTCACGAGCGGCGGCCCGGCCAGGAAGATCGTGCCCTGCTCCTTGACGATGATCGACTCGTCACTCATTGCCGGCATGTAGGCGCCGCCGGCGGTGCACGAGCCCATCACGACGGCGATCTGCGGGATGCCCTGCGCGCTCATCTGCGCCTGGTTGAAGAAGATCCGGCCGAAGTGCTCGCGGTCGGGGAACACCTCGTCCTGGTTCGGCAGGTTGGCGCCGCCGCTGTCGACGAGGTAGATGCACGGCAGCCGGTTCTGCTGCGCGATCTCCTGCGCGCGCAGGTGCTTCTTCACCGTCATCGGGTAGTAGGTGCCGCCCTTCACGGTCGCATCGTTGCAGACGATCATGCAGTCGACACCCGACACCCGGCCGATCCCGGCGATCAGCCCGGCGCCCGGCGCGTCGCCCTTGTACATGCCGTGCGCCGCGAGCGGCGCGACCTCGAGGAACGGTGTGTCGGGGTCGAGCAGCATCTCGACCCGGTCGCGCGGCAGCAGCTTGCCGCGCGCGAGGTGCTTGGCACGCGGGCCCTCGCCGCCGCCCTGCACGACCTGCGCGAGCTGCGCGTTCAGGTCGTCGACGAGGGCGCGCATCGCCGCGGCGTTGGCCTTGAAGTCGTCGGAGCGCGGGCTGAGCTTGGAGGCGAGTACAGGCATGGGCGGGTCTCTCGATGACACTGCGCAGCGGCCACGCGCGGGCGGTGCGCAGTTGACGTATACGTCAATTGTAGGGCGGGGACGTCGGCGACGAGAGGTCGGAACGCGGATCGATCGGTGCCGGGTGCATCGGCCCAGCGTACTGCAAGCCCCGGCGCCGCGGCGCTGGTGTTTACGCAGGCGGCGCGGGGTCGTCGAGGCTGCCGGGGTAGAGCTGATCGAGCGCGCTGTGCGCCGCCTGCGTGAGGATCGTTTGCAGCGCCGGCACGAGCGCGACCGCATCGTCGTCGCCGCCGCCCCCGCCGCCGCGCGACGCCCAGGCTGCGGCGAGCGCGGCGCGGTGCGGCGCGAGCGCGGTCGCGATCACGTCCTTCCAGTGCGGCGGCGATTCGCCCTCGGCCCAGTCGCCGCGGCCGCGGCCGAAGTGCGCGACCGCGAGGTAGCGCAGCAGCGCGGCGTCGGTCATCTGGTCGAGCGCCTCGCCGTTCCAGGCGATCCACGAGCGGTCGGTGCCGCGCACGATGTTCACGCAGCGTGCCAGCCCGGCGGCGCCGAGCGCGCCGAGCAGCCCGCCGGCGAGCAGGCCGCCGCCCAGGGTCAGCCCGCCGCTGAGCACGTCGGCCTTCAGCCCGACCAGCGCGCCGGTCACCATGCCGCCCCACATCGCGGCCTTGCTTTCGTCCATCGCCAGGCGCAGCTCGTAATGCGTTGCGAGCCGGCTCAGGATCTCGGTGTGCACGTCGCCGCCCTGGCCCTCGAGCCCGTGCAGCCGGACCAGCTCGAGCGTGTTCGCGCGCAGCTCGGCATCGAGCCGCTGGGCCAGCACCTTCTGAGCTTGCGCGTGCGGCGCATCATCGGGGTGGCCGCGGCCAACGCCGGCCGCGATCGCGGCGCCGACGCCGCGCAGCCGGGCGCGCAGGCCGTCGGCGTCGCGCAGCGGCTCGGTCGCGACCGCCAGGCGCGCCAGGCTCTCGGCGAGCGCGCGCATCGCGGCGTCGAAGGTCTGCGCGCGCTGCGCCTGCCAGGCCGCGCGCAGCCGCGCCATGCGCGCGCGCGGCAGCGCGTCGAGCACGTCCTCGATCGCGCGCAGCAAGGTCAGCTCCTGGACCCAGCAGCGCGCGAACGCATCGAAGGCCAGCACCGTGCGCACCGGAGGGAACGCCGCGAGGTGGACGCGCCAGCGCGCGAGCTCGGCCTCTTCGATCGCCGCGGCGCGCGGCGGGCCGAGCTGGTTCAGCAGCACGATCACCGGCTTGCCGGCCCAGCCCAGCAGCGCCATCTCGGGTGCGACGTAGCCGGCGGCCTCGGGCGACTCGGCGGCGTTGACGAGGTAGAGCATCACGTCGGCCTCGTCGCGCACATTGCGCAGCGCCTGCTGGCTCGACCAGAACGGTCGGTCGCGCCAGCGGTCCCAGACGGTGCCCATGAACCAGCCGAGCGGATCGGCCAGCGGCCGGTCGAGCGCGCGCAGCCGCCGCACCAGCCGCAGGCTGTCGCCGAAGCCGGGCGTGTCCCACAGCATCAGGCGCTCCTGCTGCGGCGTCTCGAGCATCGCGAACGCCTCGGCGAACTCGGTCACGTGGGGCGCGTCGGCGACGAGCCCGACATCGCGGCCGAGCAAGGTGCGCGCCAGCGTGGTCTTGCCGGCGTTGGTGTGCGAGACCAGGCTCAGCGCGATCGCGCCAGGCACCGGCGTGCTCGGGGCCGGGTCGGTCATTGGAATACCTTCGGCCTGTCGGCCTTCGGTATCGCCTCGGGAGCGGCCCGGCGGCTCATGCCGCGGCCTGCACCGGGCTGCGCATCGCGAGCTGCACCGCACGGGCGGCGGACGCCGGGTCGGCGAGGCGGGTCGCATCGAGATCGGCGAACACCGGCAGACTGCCGCAGGCCTGCGCGAAGCGGCGCCAGGCATCGCGGCGCTGCGCGAGGCGCGTCGGATCGGCGCTGAAGCGGCGCGCGAACGCGGCCTCGTCGACGAGCATGATCGCCGCCGCGCCGGCCGGCGCACGCGCCGCCAGCTGCTGCGCGAAGCGGCCCTGGTTCTCGGCCTCGGGCGTCGCCGCGAGGTCGAACAGCGCGACCGCGAGCGTCGTGCCGGGCACCGGCGTCGCGCTGGCGCCGGCGTCGTCTTCGGCGCCGAAGGCCAGCGTCGGCGCGATCTCGATCGTCAGGCCGTCGCCGAGCGCGGGCGCGAGCAGCGCGCGCAGCGCGGCGGCCGCCTGCGCACCGGGCGGGCTCGCATACGGCACGACGAAGACGCGCGCAACATCGCCGGCGCGCAGCCGCGCCAGACGCTGGTAGTACGGGTCGTCCAGCGGCACCGCCACGTGGCGCGCGAGCCAGCGTGCGCGCGCCGCACTGCCCAGCGCGAGCAGCGCGCGCGGCAGCACGACGACGAGCGCCAATGTCAGCGCGAGCAGGTGGAGCCACGGCGCGGCCGAGGCGCCGCTGCCGGGCACGCCGTGCGCGCTGCGCAGCGCGTCGAAGGCGCCGACATCGGGCAGCGCGATGCCCGATAGCGCCGCGGCCGGCGCGAGCAGCGCGGCGAGGATCGCGTGCGCGCTCGGTGCGTCGAGGAAGGTGCTTTCCCATCCGGCGCGGTAGTCGAGCACCAGCCCGCGCCCGTACAGGCCGGCGATCAGCCCGAGCGCGAGCGCCGCGGCGGCGGCATGCAGCACGGTCGCGGCGCGTGCCGCCGACAGCGGCGCGCTGCTGCGCAGCCACAGCGCCGCGAACGACTGCAGCGCGCGCGCGCTGCCCGCGCCGGACGCACCGGGCGCCGTGCCGCCGGGCACGGCCCGTCCGAGCCGCAGCACGCGCCCGGTCAGGCCGATCAGCGCACCCGGCGGTGGCGGGCGCCGCAGCAGCCGCAGCAGCGCATGGCCGAGCAGCCCCAGATAAACCACGCCGTTCCAAACGAGCACCGCAAGAAGCGGCGGCGCGAGCAGGTTGATGCGCTGGCTGCTGCCGATGCTGTCGGCGAGCAGGCCACCGATGAACGCGGCCGCCATTGCCCACCCGACCCAGCGCCAGCGCCACAGGCGGCGCGCGAGCGCGCCTGCGGCGAGCGGCTCGCGCGGCGCCAGCCGCTGCATCGCATGGCGGGCGCGCGCCGCGATGAAGGCCTCAAAGGCTTCGGTGTCGGCCGATGCGCCGACCGCGTCGTCCTGCAGCGCATGCTGCGTCGCCCAGGCACGGTCGTCGTCGCCCCAGCTCGGCGCAGCCGGCTGCGCGGTCTCGAAGGCCTGCAGCATCAGCACCTCGCGCGCGACGACTTCGTTCATCGCGCAGTTCAGCGCGCCGCCGTCGCCACGTCGAGCGGCCGCCTGTCTGCGCCGAGCTGCCGCGCGAGGTCGTTGAAATCGGTCGCGACGACGTCGAACACCGCATCGCCGACCGGCTCCATCGGGCCGCCGGCGCCGCGCTCGAGCGGCCGCGGCACATAGGCGGTGCGCAGCCCGGCACGCTGTGCCGCGACCAGATCGCTCGGGTGCGCGGCCACCATCAGCAGCGCATCGCGCTCGACCCCGAGCAGCCGCGCCGCGCCCTGGTAGACCTCGGGGTCGGGCTTGTAGTGCTGGAACAGCTCGGCCGAGAGCACACAGTCCCACGGCAGCCGCGCCCGCTTGGCCATCTCGACCAGCAGCGCGACGTTGCCGTTCGACAGCGTCGCGATCACGAACCGCGACTTGAGCCGGCGCAGCCCGGCCAGCACGTCGGGCCACGGGGCCAGGCGGTGCCAGACGCGGTTCAGGTGCTCGACGGCAGCGTCGTCGAGATCGCCGAGGCCGAAGCCCGGCCGGATCTCGTCGAGGATCATGCGGTGCAGGCCGTCGATGTTGGTCCAGGCGATCTCGCCGCGGCGGGCGCGGTCCATCGCCGGGGCGTAGCCGGCGCGCCAGGCGTCGGCGAACGCGGGCCAGTCGACGTCGGGCGCCAGCGCGCGGCCCTCGCGGATGATCGTGCCGCGCCAGTCGACCACGGTGCCGAACACATCGAACACCAGCGCCTTGATGCCGTTCACTGGACTGCCCTTCGCGCTGCGCGCTGCGGGATGAGCGCTTCGGAGTTGCAGTGCGCGCTCAATGGATTACCTTCGTGCTGCGCACTCCGGTATTCGCCCTTGGGGCGGCCCGGCGAGCTCATGCCAGCGCCCGCCCGATCAGGATCTTCTGCACGTCGCTCGTGCCCTCGTAGATCTGGCAGACGCGCACGTCGCGGTAGATGCGCTCGACCGGGAAGTCGCTCACGTAGCCGTAGCCGCCGTGCACCTGGATCGCCGCGCTGCAGACGCGCTCGGCCATCTCGCTGGCGAACAGCTTGGCCATCGCGGCCTCCTTCAGGCACGGCAGCTGCGCGTCTTTCAGGCGCGCGGCGTGGTGGATCAGCTGGCGCGCGGCCTCGATCTGCGTGGCCATCTCGGCGAGCCGGAACTGCACCGCCTGGTGCTCGAAGATCGGCTTGCCGAACGCGACCCGCTCCTTCGAATACGCGAGCGCGGCCTCGAACGCCGCGCGCGCCATGCCCACGCTCTGCGACGCGATGCCGATGCGCCCGCCCTCGAGCCCCGACAGCGCGATCTTCAGGCCCTCGCCCTCCTCGCCGAGCCGGTTCGCGCGCGGCACGCGGCAGTTCTCGAACACGATCTGCGCGGTGTCGCTCGCATGCTGGCCCAGCTTGTCCTCGACACGGGCGACCGTGTACCCGTGCGTCGTGGTCGGCACGATGAACGCGCTGATCCCCTTCTTGCCCGCCGACTTGTCGGTGACCGCCATCACGATCGCGACGTCGCCGTTCTTGCCGCTGGTGATGAACTGCTTGACGCCGTTCAGCACGTAGTGGTCGCCGTCCCGCACCGCGGTGGTCTTCAGCCCGTCGGCCTGCGAGCCGACGTGCGGCTCGGTCAGGCAGAACGCGCCCAGCAGTTCGCCGCGCGCGAGCGGCTTGAGCCACTGTGCCTTCTGTGCGTCATTGGCCCAGGCCATCAGGATCGAGCAGACGGGGCAGTTGTTGACGCTGACGACCGTCGAGGTCGCGCCGTCGCCGGCGGCGATCTCCTCGAGGATGACCGCGAGCGCCAGGTAGTCGAGGCCGGCGCCGTCCCACTCGGTCGGCACCGCGACGCCGTAGCAGCCGAGCGCCGCGAGGCCGCGCAGCTCGTCCTGCGGGAAGTGGTGGGTCTTGTCCCAGGCGGCGGCCTGCGGCGCGATGCGGTCCTGCACGAACGCGCGCACCGCGTCCTGGACCGCGCGGTGGTCTTCACTCAGTGGCATGGCGGCCTTTCGCAGGCGGGGATGACGGTCGATATTAGCGGCTCGGCCACCGCCGAAGCGCGCCCGCGGCGCCTGCGCTCAGCGCCGCGTCACATCATCTCGAGCGCGAGCGCGGTGGCCTCGCCGCCGCCGATGCACAGCGCGGCCACGCCCTTCCTGAGGCCGCGCCGGCGCAGCGCGCCGAGCAAGGTCACGACGATGCGTGCGCCGCTGGCGCCGATCGGGTGGCCGAGCGCGACCGCGCCACCGTGGACGTTGACGATCTCGTGGGGCAGCTTGTACTCGGTCATCGCCGCCAAAGTGACTGCGGCGAAGGCCTCGTTGACCTCCCAGAGATCGACCTCCTTCGCGGCCCAGCCGGTCTTCTTCAGCACCTTGTCGATCGCGCCGGCCGGCGCGGTCGCGAACCAGTTCGGCGCATGCGCGTGGATCGCATGCGCACGAATGCGCGCCAGCGGCGTCACGCCCAGCTTCGCCGCGGTGCTCTCGCGCATCAGCACCAGCGCGGCGGCGCCGTCGGAGATGCTCGACGAGGTCGCCGCGGTGATCGTGCCGTCTTTCTTGAACGCCGGCTTCAGGCCCGCGATCTTCTCGAGCTTGGCCTTGAACGGCTGCTCGTCGAACTTGATCAGCGTCTCGCCGGCCTTGCCGGGCACCGGGACCGACGCGATCTCCCAGTCGAAGCTGCCGTCTTCGTTGGCAAGCTTGCTGCGCTGCGTCGAGGCGATGGCGAATTCGTCCATCTGTGCGCGGCTGAACCGGTACTTCGCGACGCACTCCTCGGCGAACACGCCCATCGCCTTGCCGGCGCCATTGGGCAACTTTTCGTACGCGTCCTCGAGGCCGTCGAGCGCCATGTGGTCGAGCAGCGCCGCCATGCCGTACTTGACGCCCTTGCGCATCGCCGTCAGATGCGGCGCGTTGGTCATGCTTTCCATGCCGCCGGCGACGACCACGTCGGCGCTCTCGGCACGCAGCATGTCGTGCGCGAACATCATCGCGCGCATCCCCGAGCCGCACATCTTCGACAGCGTGACCGCGCCGACCGATTGCGGCAGCCCCGCGCCGAGCACCGCCTGGCGCGCCGGCGCCTGGCCCTGGCCGGCCATCAGGCAGTTGCCCATCAGGGCCTCATTGACGCTGTCGCCGCTGACGCCGGCGCGCTCGACCGCGGCCTTGATCGCGATCGCGCCGAGCTGGTGCGCAGCCAGCGCGCTGAAATCACCCAGCAGGCCGCCGATCGGCGTGCGTGCGGCGGAAACGATGACGATGGGGTCGCTGATCTGGCTCATGGCAGTGTCCTTCGGCAGATGGATTGGGCTCGTGCGCATAGCCTAGCGGATCGCGCCGCGGCGCTCACCGGGATGCCGCCAAGACCCGGCCGCGGCCGTGAGCTTCAGCGGCTGACGGCCTCGCGCGAATGCCAGAAGCGCTTGGCCGCGTCGTACGGGAACACATCGTGCACGTAGCCCGCGAGGATGCGCTCCTTGTGGCCCTGCCAGAACGCGGCCTCGAGCAGCTCGGCGTGGTGCTTCATGAAGACGCTGCGGACCTCGGGGTTGCCGAGCAGGAACGGGCCGAAGGTCTCGGGGAACACGTCCTTCGGGCCGACCCGGTACCAGACTTCGCCCGACATCTCTTCCTCCTCGTTGTGCGGCGTCGGCACCTTGCGGAAGTTGCAGTCGGTCAGGTATTCGATTTCGTCGTAGTCGTAGAACACGACCTTGCCGTGGCGCGTGACGCCGAAGTTCTTCCAGAGCATGTCGCCGGGGAAGATGTTGGCGCGCACCAGGTCCTTGATCGCGTTGCCGTACTCGACCACCGCGCCCTCGAGCTGCACCGGCGTGGCCTCCTGCAGGTAGATGTTGAGCGGGATCATGCGGCGCTCGATGTACAGGTGGCGGATCACCAGCACCTCGCCCTCCTCCTCGAGCAGGCTCGGACAGAAATGCTGCAGTTCGGCGATGAGTTCGTCCTCGAAGCGCGCGCGCGGGAATGCGACGTTGCTGTACTCGAGCGTGTCGGCCATGCGGCCGACGCGGTCGTGCTGCTTGACGAGCAGGTACTTGCTCTTGATCAGCTCGCGCGTCGTCTCCTTCTGCGCCGGGAAGAAATCCTTGATGACCTTGAACACGTACGGGAAGCTCGGCAGGTCGAACACCAGCATCACCATGCCCTTGATGCCGGGCGCGATGCGGAAGTGGTCGCTCGAGTGCTTCAGGTGGTAGAGAAAGTCGCGGTAGAAGGCGTTCTTGCCCTGCTTGGCCAGGCCAAGCGCGTTGTACAGCTCGCTGCGCGGCTTGCGCGGCATCATCGAGCGCAGGAACTGCACGTAGGCCGACGGCACCTCCATCGTCACCATGAAATAGGCGCGCGCGAAGCTGAACAGCAGCAGCAGGTCGTCTTCACCGAACAGCACGGTGTCGATGACGAGCCGGCCGCCGGCTTCCTCGTTGTGCAGGATCGGCAGCGCGAACGGCGTCTCGTTGAAGCCGTTGATGATCTTGCCGACCAGGTACGCGCCCTTGTTCCGGTAGAACAGCGAGCTCAGCACCTGGACCTGGAAGTTCGCCCGCATCCGGAAGTCGCCGAGGTGCTCGTCGACGGCCGCGAGCACGCAGTCGACGTCGCGGTCGAGGTCGTCGAACTCGCGCTGCAGCTGGAAGTTGGTGACGATGCGCTGGAACGTCTCGCGCATCGTCGCCTTGGTCGGGTAGTAGGCGCGGTAGGTCGGCTGCGAGGCGGGTTCGTCGTTCTCGATGTACTCGGTCGCGACGGCCGGCCGGACGAAGATGAAGTCGTTGTTGAAGTAGCGCCTGTGCAGGATCTTCGTCGTCACCGAATTGAAGAAGGTCTCGGCGAGCTCGGGCTGGTGATGGTCGATCAGCAGGCCGATGTAGTGCAGCTTGACCTGCTGCCACACGTCCTTCGGCAGCTCGGCGGCCTCGAATTCGGTCTGCAGGCGCTCGGCGGCTTCGTCGACCCGCTTGTCGTAGAACTCGATGCGCTCGCGCTGCGCACGCTGCTGGCCGTGCCAGTCGGCGCGCTCGAAGCGCTCCTTGGCCTGCGCGCTGGCTTCCCGGAACAGCCGGTAGTGGCGGTCGAAGCCCTCGAGCATGGCCTGCGCGATGTCGAACGCACGGCTGTCGCTCAACGAGCGCGGGAAGCCCTGGGGGGTCATCACCCCGCCTT
>Ga0207648_10006266_pt1 | contig 11839 bp, 11 predicted proteins | sample KBSMisM32_FD_184310 | JGI IMG/M metagenome (GOLD analysis project Ga0207648, IMG submission 184310) | Miscanthus rhizosphere microbial communities from Kellogg Biological Station, Michigan, USA - KBS Miscanthus M3-2 (SPAdes) (version 2) | ecosystem: Host-associated > Plants > Roots >...
ACGGCGAGCTCGGATTGCAACCGGGCAAGAAGACCCCGAAGGGCGAGCTGTCCACGGACGCGAGCGTCCTGGAGAAGCTGCGCGAGGAACATCCCATCGTCGACGCGCTGCTGTCCTGGCGGGAGCTCGACAAGCTCAACTCGACCTATCTCGAGGCCCTGCCGAAGCTCGCGGGCGACGACGGACGCGTCCACACGACCTACAACCAGGCGGCCGCCGCGACCGGCCGCCTCAGTAGCACGAACCCCAACCTGCAGAACATCCCGATCCGATCGGAGGTCGGGCGGCAGATCCGAACGGCGTTCATCCCGGGTGGCGATGACCAGGTCCTCCTGGTCGCGGACTACAGCCAGATCGAGCTGCGGCTGCTGGCGCATCTCTCCGGCGACGACGGGCTCGTCCGAGCGTTCGAGGCGGGCTCGGACATCCACGCCGCCACGGCCGCGACCGTCTTCGACCTGCCGATCGACCAGGTCGATGGCGAGCTCCGACGCCGGGCGAAGGCCGTCAACTTCGGCTTGGCCTACGGGATGAACGCCTGGGGCCTCGCACAGCGTCTCGACATCGCGCCCGACGAGGCGCAGGAGATCATCGACGGCTACTTCGAAGGGTTCCCGAAGATCAAGACCTATCTCGCCGCCCAGGTCGAGCGCGCCCGCCTCGACGGCTACACCGAGACCCTGCTCGGGCGTCGTCGCTACATCCCCGAGCTCACGAGCGACAACCGGCGGCTGCGCGAGCTGGGGGAGCGGCAGGCGCTCAACGCGCCGATCCAGGGGGGCGCGTCCGATGTCTTCAAGCTGGCGATGATCAAGGTCGATCGCGCGCTCCAGGCGGCGCCGGAGCTCGGGTGCCACATGCTGCTGACGGTGCACGACGAGCTCGTGTTCGAGGTGTCCACGGACCATCTCCGCGAGGCATCGGACGTCGTCCGCGATGGGATGGAGCACGCGATCGAACTCGACGTGCCGCTGGTCGCGTCGATCGCCTCCGGTCCGAACTGGGCCGACGCGGCGCCCGAGGGGCACTGAGCTAGACGGTCAGGTCCTCCGGCTCCGTCGACACGCCGACGACGAGGTTCGTCACGCCGCCCACGATGAGGCCCATCCCGAAGCCGCCAAGCACGTCGAGCGGGTTGTGGGCGCCGAGGTACAGGCGCGCGAACACCACGACGCCGACGACCACCCACGGGACCCATCGCCACCGCCCGTGCAGGTAGGGCATCACCACCCACGCGATCGCCGTGATCAGGATGACGTGGCCCGAGACGAAGGCGGCGCCGGTGACGGGCGTGGTGCCCCGCACGATCGCGCCGGGCGTCGAGGTGCCCGGGCGCGCCCGGAACACCAGAGGCCAGATCACGATGCGCTCCACGAGCAGCTTGAGCCCGGTGACCATGAGCGCCGCCAGGGCGAGCCGTGGTCGCCGCAGGAGCAGCGCCACGAGTGCGACGATCGGCCCGACGATCAACACGCCGAGGAACTGCGCCGCGTTCGCGAACGGGAACAGCGCATCAGGGAGGTGGTTGATCGTCCGGAAGATCGCGGCCTCGAGGTCGCCGACGCGGCCGCTGTGGGCGATCAGGGCCGCCGGCACGAAGAGCGCGAGCCCGACGAGCAGGGCGACGAGATCGACCCGCCGGCGCGCGCCGAGCACCCGCTCCCTCGTCGGCGTTCCGGTCCGGCCCGCGTCCACGGCCGAATGGTAGGCGAGACCCGGTCGCGACGTTGACGTCGTTTCCGCTGGTCACCTACCATCCGTGACGGTCGCAGGGCTCCTGCGCCGCTCGCAAATCCCAAACCGCGAGTCGGTGAGCCCGGTGTGCCAGCGAGGAGAACCACCGCGATGAGTGATGAGACGTCGGTCGCCGAAGCGACCACGACGAGTGCTGCCCAGCCCGACCTGACCCCCGAAGAGCTGATCGCGGCGATGGAGTCGTCGTTCCGCGACTTCAAGGACGGCGACATCGTCGAAGGTGAGGTCGTCAAGATCGACCGCGACGAGGTGCTGCTCGACATCGGCTACAAGTCCGAGGGCGTGATCCCGGCCAAGGAGCTGTCGATCCGCCACGACGTGAAGCCAGCCGAGATCGTCAAGGTCGGTGAGCACATGGAGGCCCTCGTCCTGCAGAAGGAGGACAAGGAGGGCCGGCTGATCCTGTCCAAGAAGCGCGCGCAGTACGAGCGTGCGTGGGGACGGATCGAGGAGGTCATGCAGTCGGGCCAGACGATCAAGGGCCCGGTGATCGAGGTCGTGAAGGGCGGCCTGATCCTCGACATCGGGCTGCGTGGGTTCCTCCCCGCGTCCCTGGTGGATCTGCGCCGTGTCCGCGATCTGCAGCCGTTCGTCGGCACCGAGCTCGAGTGCAAGATCATCGAGCTCGACCGCAACCGCAACAACGTGGTGCTCAGCCGCCGCGCGTTCCTCGAGGAATCGCAATCCGAGGGTCGCAAGACCTTCCTGCAGAACCTCCAGAAGGGTGAGCGCCGCAAGGGCACCGTCAGCTCGATCGTGAACTTCGGCGCGTTCGTCGATCTGGGCGGCGTCGATGGGTTGGTTCACGTATCCGAGCTCTCCTGGAAGCATGTCGACCATCCGCAGGAGGTCGTCGCGGTCGGCCAGGAGGTCGAGGTCGAGGTGCTCGACGTGGACCTCGAGCGCGAGCGCGTGTCGCTGTCGCTCAAGGCCACCCAGGAGGACCCGTGGAAGGAGTTCGAGCGCACGTCCCAGGCCGGTGCCGTGATCGACGGCACGGTGACGAAGCTCGTCCCGTTCGGCGCGTTCGTCCGCGTCGCCCAAGGGATCGAGGGGCTCGTGCACATCTCCGAGATCAGCCACGAGCACGTCGACGCGCCCGAGTCGGTGCTCTCGGTGGGGCAAGAGGTCAAGGTCAAGGTCATCGATGTCGACGTCGCCCGCCGGCGCGTCAGCCTCTCGATGCGCCAGGTCAGCGCCGCACCCCCCAAGCCCAAGGAGATCGAAGTCGAACCAGAGGGCGAACGCGATCAAGGACCGGAGATGTCGACGGCGATCGAGGTCCCGGAGGAGATCCTCGCCGCCGTCGCGGCTGCCGAAGAGGCGGCGCCGGCCTCGGCCCGTCAGGCGCCCGTTCAGGTCGAAGCGCCGGCGGAGGCGGTTGCCGAGGCGCCGACGCCCCCGGACGAGCCGGTCGCGACGGAAGCATCGGCACCGAGCGAAGCGTCGACGCCCGCTGCGGCGCCCGAGCCCGAGCCCGAAGCCGCGCCGGTCGCGGAGGCCGCGTCCGAGAAGGCGCCGGAGACCGCCGCGCCCGCCGAGGAGCAGAAGCCGGACGAAGAGGTCTCGCTCGAGCAGATCCTCCAGGACTTGAAGCGGCGCGAGGGCCGCAACGAGTGACGCGCTTCGGGGGCGGCCGCCGAAGGCGGCCGGCCCCGGGCGCCGCTCACCGTCCATGCTGCTGGTCGGCCTGACCGGGGGGATCGGCTCCGGGAAATCCACGGTCGCCCGTCTCCTGGAGGAGCGGGGCGCGGTCATCCTGGATGCCGACGTCTTCGCTCGCGACGCGGTCCGCGCCGGGACCGAGGGGTTCGCCGCCGTGGTCCGGCGGTTCGGCGATGAGATCGTCGCTCCCGACGGTGAGCTCGACCGGTCGCGCCTGGCGTCCATCGTCTTCGCTGACCCGGCCGCCCTCGCGGACCTCGAGGCGATCGTGCACCCGGAGGTGCGCCGGATGATCGCCGACGGCATCCAGGACCACCTCGACGGCGATCGGGTCGTGGTGCTCGTCAATCCGCTCCTGATCGAGATGGGGACGCACCGCGACTGCGACGTGGTGGTCGTGGTCTCCGCATCGCCGGACACCCAGGTCGCCCGGAGCGTCGCCCGCGGGATGGACGAGGCGGACGTGCGCGCGAGGATCGCGGCGCAGCTGCCGATCGATGACCGGGCGCGGATGGCCGACGTGCTGCTCGACAACGAGGGCACGCTCGAGGAGCTCGCCGCCGAGGTCGAGGTGCTCTGGCGCGACCTCGCGGCCCGCGCCGCGGGCTAGACGCCGGTAGCATCCCTCGCATGCCGGTGCGTGCCGTCCTCTTCGATGCGGGCGAGACGCTCGTCCACCCCGCGCCGTCGTTCCCGGAGCTCTTCGCGCAGGTGCTCGCGTCGCGAGGGCACGCACGGACCCCGCAGGCGGTGGTCGATGCATCTCGAGCGGTGTTCCACCGGTTCTCCGAGGCCGCCCGAGACAACGAGCTCTGGACGACTTCGCCGGAAGCGTCGGCTCGCTTCTGGAAGAGCGTCTACGCGCGCATGCTCGATGAGCTCGACGTCGTACCGCCCGACGGCCTGGCCGAGACCCTGTACGAGACGTTCACCGATCAACGCAACTACGCGATGTTCGACGACGTGGCGCCGACGCTCGATGCGCTCGACGCCGCCGGTATCCGGCTCGGGGTCGTGTCGAACTTCGAGGCGTGGCTCGAGGAACTCCTCGGCTCCCTCGGCGTTCGCGACCGGTTCGATGTCGTCGTGATCAGCGGGACCGAGGGGATCGAGAAGCCCGACCCGCGCATCTTCGACCTCGCGCTCGACCGTCTCCACATCGCCGCGACCGAGGCCGCCTATGTCGGCGACAGCCCGGAGTTCGATATGGCGCCGGCGCGAGCGCTCGGGATGACGCCGATCCTGATCGACCGGCGGGAGCGGTTCCCCGGCAGCGACGAGGTGCGCATCACGGATCTGCGCCAGCTGGTCGATCTCGTCGCGGTGGTCGCGTGATGAGCGAGCGCCGCTTCACCCTCGACGATGCGAACGCGGAGCTGGACGAGCTGCGCGAGCGCCTGCCCCGGCTCCGCGAGGCGCGGCTGGGTCTGATCGCCTCCAGCGAGCGGATCACGGCGGCGGTCGCCACCGACCCGGGCGGCGTCGCGGGCTCGGACTGGTTCGGCCACCAGGACACGCTGAAGGAGGAGCTCGGGTACCTCGCGGAGCGCGGCATCCTGCTCCGCGACCCCGAGACCGGTCTGATCGACTTCCCCGCAGAGCGCGACGGGGAACGGGTGTTCCTCTGCTGGCGCCTGGGAGAGGACGAGGTCGCGTTCTACCACGGTGAGCACAGCGGCTTCAGCGGAAGGAAGCCGTGGTGAGCCGGCCGGTCGTCGTCGTGCTCGGCGCGGCGGCCGATGACCCACCACCGGGGATCGAGGCCGCGATGGGCGTCGACCTCCGGTACGCCGCCGACGGGGATGCGCTCCGTGACGCGATCGGGGATGCGGAGGGGCTCTACTTCTGGCGAGCGAAGCGGGAGTGGCTCGAGGGCGCGGTCCCGGCGGCCGAGCGGCTGCGGTGGATCCAAACCGCGAGCGACGGTGTCGACGGAGTGCTCTTCCCGGCACTCGTTGCCAGCGACGTCGTCGTGACCAACGCGCGCGGTGTGTTCGACGACCCGATCGCGGAGTGGGTCATCGCGGCGATCCTCGCGTTCACGACCGGGCTGCAGACCTCGATCGTCGACCAGACCCGAGCGGGGTGGACCGATGGCCGGCGACGCGAACGCGTCGCCGGCCAGCACCTGCTGGTCGTCGGACCCGGCCCGATCGGGCGCGCGACGGCGTCGCGCGCCCGGCTCCTGGGCCTCACGGTCGAGGCGGTCGGGCGCTCCGCGCGCGAGGACGACGTGTTCGGCATAGTGCACGGACCCGATGCGTTGCACGATGGGCTCGGTCGTGCCGATCACGTGCTCGACGCGCTGCCGATGACCGACGGCACACGAGGGCTGTTCGACAGGGCGGCGTTCGCCGCGATGCGGCCGACGGCGCGCTTCTACAACGTGGGTCGGGGGGGCACGGTCGACGAGCCGGCGCTGGTCGAGGCGCTGCGCAGTGGCGCGATCGGTGGCGCGGCCCTCGATGTGTTCGCTGACGAGCCACTGCCGCCCGACTCGCCGCTGTGGTCGATGCCGAACGTGATCGTGTCGCCGCACGTCTCGGGCGATCTGCCCGACTGGGAGGAGCTCGTCGTGGACGTGTTCGTCGACAACGCGCAGCGGTTCGCAACCGGCGAGCAGCTCCGCAACCGGGTCGACACCGGCGCCGGTTTCGGGGTCGGATAGGGTCGATCGATGGACCACGTCATCGAGATCACCGGTCTGCGCAAGACGTACGGGGATCTCGAGGCGGTCGCCAGCATCGACCTGCACGTCGATCGGGGCGAGGTCTTCGCGCTCCTCGGTCCGAACGGCGCCGGCAAGACGACGGCGACCGAGATCCTCGAGGGCTACCGCCCGAGGACGGCCGGCGAGGTCAGCGTCCTCGGACACGATCCCTCAAAGGGCGAGCGCGCGCTCAAGCAGCGCGTCGGCATCGTGTTGCAGTCGACCGGCTTGGATGCCTTCCTCACCGTGCGGGAGACCGTCGACATGTACGGCGGCTACTACCCGCGATCACGCCCGACCGACGAGGTGATCGAGCTCGTGGGGCTCCGCGAGAAGGCGGACGAGCGCGTTCGCAAGCTGTCGGGAGGACAGCAACGGCGCCTGGACGTCGCGATCGCGTTGGCGGGTGACCCCGAGCTGTTGTTCCTGGACGAGCCGACGACCGGTTTCGACCCCAGTGCGCGGCGCAACGCCTGGGAGATGGTCAAGAACCTGGTCTCGCTTGGCAAGACGGTCTGGCTGACGACGCATTTCATGGACGAGGCGCAGTACCTCGCGGACCGCGTCGCGGTGATCGCGAAGGGGCGGATCGTCGCCGAGGGGCCACCCGACTCGCTCGCCGGGCGCGATGCGATGCGGACACGGATCCGGTTCCGCCCGCCGTCCGGGGCGCCGCCGGCTCCGGACTGGGGTCAGACACCGAGCGCCGACGGATCGTTCTCGCTCGAGACCGACGACGCGACGCGCTCGGCGCACGACGTGACGAGCTGGGCGCTGGACCACGGCATCGCGTTGGATCTCCTTGAGGTGCGCCAGCCGTCGCTCGAGGACGTGTACCTGCAACTCACCGGTGGCGAGGAGGGAGCCGAGTGAGCCAGGTCCTGGCGCAGATCCGCTACACGAACAAGGCGTTCTGGCGCAACCCTGCGTCTGCGTTCTTCACGTTCCTGTTCCCGTTGTTGTTCCTCGTGATCTTCACGACGCTGGTCGGCAACAACGACGTGCCGCTCGGCACCGAGGTCATCAAGTCCTCGACGTACTACGTGTTCTCGATGGCCGCGTTCGGCCTGATCTCCGCGTGCTACACGAACATCGCGATCGGGGTGGTCTTCGCGCGCGAGGAGGGCGTCTTGAAGCGGATCCGCGGAACGCCGATGCCGGCCGGCGCGTACCTGACGGCTCGGGTCGTCCACGCGGCGTTGGTCGGCTTCCTGCTCGTCGCGATCACCGTCGTGTTCGGCGTGATCGCGTACCACGCGAGCGTGCCCGACGGTGCCCACCTCGGGCAGTTCATCCTGACCTTGCTCGTCGGCGCCGGTTGCTTCGCCGCGATCGGCCTCGCCGTGTCGGGCATCGTGCCCAACGCCGACGCCGGGCCGCCCATCGTCAACGTGATCATCTTCCCGCTCCTGTTCCTCTCCGGCGTGTTCATCGCGGTCGGCAACGATTCCCCGGCATGGGTCGTGTGGGTCGGTCGGATCTTCCCGGTGAAGCACCTCGTCGATGCGATGCGCGACTCCTACCTCGGCCTGCCCTTCCATTGGTCCGATCTCGCGGTGTTGGCGCTGTGGGCGGTGGTCGGTGTCTTCATCGCGTCGAGGACATTCCGATGGGAGCCGTCGCGCTAGCGCCCTGCTAGGCTCGCGCGCGTTCGGTCCGGTCATCGAGGGGGTTCTTCCGATGCGTAAGACCATGCTCGCCGTGGTGGTGCTCGCCTTTGCCACGTCCGCTTGCGCGAGCAAGACGACGTCGTCGGCGAGTGGCACGACGACCGCATCGACCGCCGTCGACTGCGCGGCCGCAGCCACGTTCGCCAACGACGGCACGCTGACGGTCGGGACGGACAACCCTGCCTACCCGCCGTACTTCCAGGGTGGTACGCCGAAGGGTTCCGACTGGAAGATCAACGACCCGAGCACCGGCAAGGGGTTCGAGTCGGCGGTCGCCTACGAGATCGCGGATCGCATGGGCTTCACGGCCGACCAGGTGCACTGGGTGGTCGTCCCCTTCGCGCAGTCCTACGCGCCGGGGCCGAAGGACTTCGACTTCGATATCAACCAGATCTCGTACTCGGCCAAGCGCGCACAGACCGTCGACTTCAGCGACAGCTACTACGACGTCAACCAGGCGGTGGTGGTGGTCAAGGGCACGCCGATCGCCGCCGCGACCAGCGTGGGTGACCTGGCCGGGTACAAGCTCGCTGCCCCGCTCGGCACCACGAGCTCTGACCTGATCTCGAGCTATATCGGTGGCTCGCCCGGCACGTTCCAGACGTTGCGCGATGCGGTCGCCGCCGTGAACGCCGGTCAGGCGGATGGCCTGGTCGTCGACTATCCGACCGCGCTGTACATGGCAGACCCATACGTGCAGCAGGTGCACAACAGCACCGTCCTGGCGCAGTTCCCGAACGACGCGGTCGAGGGCGGTGAGTACTTCGGCACCGTCCAGTCGAAGGACAGCTCGCTCACGCCGTGCATCAACCTGGCCATCAAAGAGATGAAGGACGACGGGACCTTGTCGGATATCACTGACGAATGGCTGTCGAAGAAGACCAACGTCGGCGAGGTCCCGGTCTGGTCGAAGTGAGCACGCGGCTCCGCCCGATCCGGTGAGCGTTCCGGGCGAACCGCTCGATCCTCTCGACCCGCTTCCCCCTGTGTCCGATGGACGCTCCCGGTTGCTGCGGGGGTGGTCCCTGCGCGAAGAAGGCGCGAAGGGCGTCGCGATCGCGACGCTCAGCACCCTCGTCGTGCTCGCGTTGCTCGTCGTCGCGGCGACGAGATCACCGTACTGGCCGCAGGTGAAGGAATCATTCTTCAGCCGCGAGGTGTTCGCGGAATCCTTCCCGAACATCCTCTCGGTGTTCGTTCGGAACATCGCATACTTCCTCGCCGCGGAGCCAGTGATCCTCGCCTTCGCGTTGCTGCTGGCGGTGTTGCGCTCCCTGCGTGGACCCGCGTTCTTCCCGCTTCGACTCATGGCGACGATCTACGTCGACGTCTTCCGCGGGATCCCGACGGTCCTCGTCGTCTACACGCTCGGTTTCGGCTTGCCCGCGTTGCAGATCCCGGGTCTTCCCGTCGCCGGTTGGTTCTGGGGTCTCATCGGTCTGATCCTGAGCTACTCCGCCTACGTTGCCGAGGTGTATCGCGCAGGGATCGAGTCCGTGCATCCGAGTCAATCCGCGGCCGCGCGCGCGTTGGGACTGGGCCGGTGGGCGACCCTTCGGTACGTGGTGATCCCGCAGGCGGTCCGGCGGGTGGTTCCGCCTCTGATGAACGACTTCATCTCCCTGCAGAAGGACACCGCACTGATCGCCTTCGTGTCGGGATTCAACCCCGAGGTCTTCCTCCAGGCGCAGATAGAGAGCGCGGCAACGTTCAACTTCACGCCGCTCCTCGGCGCGGCGCTCTGCTTCCTCGTCATCACGATCCCCATGACGCGGTTCACGGACTGGTTGCTCGAGCGACAGCGCCGCCGTCGGCAGACGGGCACCGTGGCATGACTGAGGCGATCCGGATCGAAGGTCTCCACAAGCGCTTCGGAGACGTTGAAGTCCTTCGAGGCATCGACCTCACCGTCGAGGAGCACCGGGTCGTCTGCCTGATCGGCGCGAGCGGGTCCGGCAAGTCGACATTGCTGCGCTGCATCAACCTGCTCGAGCCGGTCGACGCCGGGTCGATCCGGATCCACGGTCGTGACATCACGGAGCGCGGGGTGGATCGGGATCTGGTCCGACGGCAAGTGGGGATCGTGTTCCAGGCGTTCAACCTGTTCCCGCACATGACCGCGTTGCGAAACGTCACGCTGGCGCCACGGAAGGTGTTGCGGTTGTCGCGTGCGGAGGCGGACGAGCGAGCGCACGAACTCCTCGGTCGGTTCGGACTCGATGAGAAGGCGGGGGAGTACCCCGACCGTCTCTCGGGGGGACAGCAGCAGCGGCTGGCGATCATCCGGGCGCTCGCCATGGAGCCCTCGATCATGCTGCTCGACGAGATCACCAGTGCTTTGGATCCGGAGCTGGTCGCGGAGGTCCTCGATGTCCTGCGCGGGCTGGCGAGCGCGGGGATGACGATGGTGATCGCGACGCACGAGATGGGGTTCGCCCGCGACGTCGCGCACCATGTGTGTTTCCTCGACGCCGGCCGGATCCTGGAGCAGGGCACACCCGAGCAGATCTTCTCGGCACCCCGGGAGGAGCGCACCCGCCGGTTCCTCGATCGGATCATCGCCGCAGGCCGGATGTAGGGCCCGGCTTGTCGGGGGGGACCCCTACACTGGCTCCATGCCCCCGTTCCGCATCGAGTCCGAGTTCGCGCCTGCCGGCGACCAGCCCCAGGCGATCGATGAGCTGACCGCCGCCATCCAGCGGGGGGAGGAGCACATCACGCTGCTGGGGGCCACCGGCACGGGCAAGACCTACACGATGGCGCACGTGATCGAGCGCATCCAGCGACCCACGATCGTGATGGCGCCGAACAAGTCGCTCGCGGCACAGCTGGCGAACGAGTTCCGCGGCTTCTTCCCCGACAACGCGGTGGAGTACTTCGTCAGCTACTACGACTACTACCAACCCGAGGCCTATGTCCCGCAGACCGACACCTACATCGAGAAGGACAGCTCGGTGAACGAGGAGATCGAGCGGCTGCGGCACTCGGCGACGGCTGCGCTGCTGAGTCGCAACGACGTGATCATCGTCGCGAGCGTCTCCGCGATCTACGGCCTGGGCTCACCCGACGAGTACGAGGGTCAGCTGCTCCGCGTGTACCGGGGCACCGAGGTGCCGATGGAGTTCGCGATGCAGCGGCTCGTCGACATCCAGTACCAGCGCAACCAGGTCAGCCGCGCGCGCGGCACGTTCCGGGTCACCGGCGACACGCTCGAGGTCTTCCCACCGTACGAGCAGGCTGGCTACCGGATCGAGTGGTGGGGCGACGAGGTGCAGCGCATCAGCATGTTCGACCCGCTGACCGGCGAGATCGTGAAGGACGACATCGTCGACCACACGACGTTCCCTGCGTCGCACTACGTGGCCTCCGACGATCGGATGAAGCAGGCGATCGTCACGATCGAGGAGGAGCTCCACCAGCGGCTCGCGGAGCTCGACAGCCAGGGCAAGCTACTCGAGGCGGAGCGCCTGCGCATGCGCACCACGTACGACCTCGAGATGCTCCGCGAGATGGGCTTCTGCAGCGGCATCGAGAACTACTCCCGCCACATCGACGGTCGCGACGCCGGCACGGCGCCGTTCACGTTGCTCGACTACTTCCCCGACGACTACCTCGTGGTGCTCGACGAGTCACACGTGACGGTGCCGCAGCTCCGGGGCATGTACGAGGGGGACGTGTCCCGCAAGACCACACTCGTTGACTTCGGGTTCCGCCTGCCGAGCGCGATCGACAACCGACCGCTGCGGTTCGAGGAGTTCCGCGAGCGGGTCGGGCAGGTCGTGTACATGTCGGCGACGCCCGGGCCTTACGAGCTGCAGCACTCGAAGTCGATCGTGGAGCAGATCGTGCGGCCGACCGGCCTGGTCGACCCCGAGGTCCAGATCCGCCCGACGAAGGGCCAGATCGACGACCTGATGGACGAGATCCGCAAGCGGGCCGAGAACGACCAGCGCGTCCTCGTCACCACCTTGACGAAGAAGATGGCCGAAGACCTGACCGACTACCTGGTCGAGATGGGCATCCGGGTGCGGTACATGCA